>JAESGO010000008.1_pt1 | contig 366779 bp, 363 predicted proteins | sample 9269701 | NCBI WGS metagenome assembly JAESGO01 (sample SAMN15720690, study PRJNA650881) | algae metagenome | isolation source: Hormoscilla sp. CMT-3BRIN-NPC48 and co-occurring heterotrophs from... | place: USA: Clark Mountains Wilderness, California | collected 2010-04-18
TATCTAGCCGGTTCTTGCCCCCATGAGCTAGACCGAAACTGCAGCCTTGATGTGAGGATGGGGATCGTAGCCGGTGAACTCGAAATCTTCGAAAACGAAGTCCTCAATTCTTCGGACGTCCGGGTTCATCTTGAGCGTTGGTAGCGGGCGCGGCTCACGGCTGAGTTGCAGCCGTGCCTGCTCGAAATGATTGGAGTACAGGTGCACGTCCCCAAAAGTGTGCACGAAATCGCCTACTTTAAGATCGGTCACCTGGGCAATCATGTGCGTCAGGAGCGCATAGGACGCAATGTTGAACGGCACGCCAAGAAAAGTGTCGGCAGAGCGCTGGTAAAGTTGGCAACTAAGCTTACCATTGGCAACATAAAACTGGAACAGGCAATGACACGGCGGTAGCGCCATGTCGTCCACCTCGGCTGGGTTCCATGCCGAGACAATATGGCGGCGGGAATCAGGCTTGGTCTTGATGGCGTGTATCACGCCTGCCAGTTGATCGATCTTGCGCCCGTCCGGAGCCGGCCAGCTGCGCCATTGTGAGCCATAGACTGGACCAAGATCGCCGTTCTCATCGGCCCATTCATCCCAGATTTTGACACCGCGCTCCTGCAGCCAGCGCACATTGGTCTCCCCGCGAATGAACCAGAGCAGTTCATAGACGATGGATTTAAGGTGCAGCTTCTTGGTGGTCAGCAGTGGGAAGCCCCGCGCCAGATCGAACCTCATCTGATAGCCGAAAAGACTACGCGTACCGGTGCCGGTGCGGTCTGACTTGTCGGTGCCGTGTTCGAGAATATCGCTGAGGAGCTTGAGATATGGCTGCATGCCACCATCAATAAAGCGATTCGTTTCAGCGTTCGACGCACTTGGCAGCGGTAAGGGAATACCATTTTCTTGCTGGCACAACTTGTCAGCAGGAGTAAGCAAACGTCGTATCCGCGTTGGCTTCCACTCAAGGAGAAATACCATGAGCCCCGTTTTGCGTCCGTTGCGAAAACGAGAAGAGATGCCCGAATTCGTCCGCGTGGCGCTGGAGGAAAGTGATTTACGCGCGAAGTACGAGGCGAGACCTGCCTATCAGCGCAATGACTATCTGCTCTGGATCAACAAGGTGAAACGCGAGGACACCAAGCTTAAGCATCTTGAGCAGATGCTCGATGAACTGCGCAAGGGTGGCGTCTACATGGGCATGAAGTGGAACGGTTAGCCGATGTCATTGCATCGCACTGCCGGGGCGCCTATATAGGTTTTGCCCGCAAGGGCTATGGCGATAAACTGTCATCATAATAAACCTTTCGGACCCGGGGGCAGTACCCGGCGCCTCCACCATCTTCCCGGTCTTTCGGGCAGCCAATGGGGGCGAAACAGGATCGACGAGGGCGTAAAGGGTGTGCTTTTGCTCGGTGAGGTACCACCGTTATCGGTCCGAAACTTATAGTTGCAAATGACAACCATAAGGCTCCAGTCGCTCTCGCTGCGTAAGCAGTGCTAGCATTGGGAAATTAAGTCCTCCAGCCCTAGCCGGCTGACAGGCGGGGTCCGCAGGCACCTGGCAACAGAAGCCTGCACCTTCTCTTCAATCTTGCTTACCTTGGTCCCTTTGTCCTTGAATTCTCTTGGAACGTAAGGCTGATATGGGCCATTCGGGATTCTCTGAAAAACACCGGAAGGGTGACCATGGCCGAAGACCATATGCGCTACGATATTCTCGCTCAGGAAGCCCTGCGCGGCGTGGTGCGCAAGGTTCTGGCTGAAGTTGCGAAAACCGGCCTTCCCGGTGACCACCATTTCTTTATTTCTTTTGTTACCCGCGCGCCCGGCGTGCGTCTGAGCGAGAAACTGCTCTCCCAGTACGACAAAGAAATGACGATCGTCATCCAGAACCAGTATTGGGACCTCAAGGTCAACGAGACCGGCTTTGAAGTTGGCCTGTCGTTCGACGGCATTCCCGAAACGCTGGTTATTCCTTTCTCGGCGGTCAAAGGGTTCTTCGACCCATCTGTCCAGTTCGGCCTACAGTTCGATCCAGCTACCGCACCTGGTGCATCGGCAGTTGAAGCCGAGGCCGACAACGCTGTGGCGGCAGCCGCTACTGGTCCGTCGGCAGAGGGCGAAAAGCCCGGCGAAAAGGTCGTTAGCTTAGATGCGTTCCGCAAGAAACCCTGACTGAACCGAATTGGAAAAACGGTCGCTTTCTATTGCGGGCCACCGAACATCCATTGCTCTTGAGCCGCAATTCTGGGCTGCTCTGGAAGCTATGGCCAAGCAGTCCGGACAGAGCTTGGCCGGACTCATCCGCAGCATCGATGAAAACCGCGCCACACCCAATTTGTCTTCGGCCATTCGCCTCGCCGTATTGGTCTGGTATCAAGCGCAAGTAGCGCCAGTTACAACGGCTGATTGACCGGCGGGCCCAAGGGTTGGTTCACCTGCGGCTGGAAGTTGAAGTCGAACGGTCCGTTCGGTGCTGGTGCAGGCGTAATCGGCGGTTGAGCAGGCGGTTGCTGCTGTAATTGCAGTTCGCGCGCCAGCCGCTCCTCCTCTAGCCGCTCTGCCTCGGCTTGCTGCTGAGCCGCTTCCTGCTCCGCAGCTAGCCGTGCCGCTTCTGCGGCAGCACGCTGGCGCTGCGCCTCGATCAGCCGGTTCCGCTCGTCGGCGGCAGCCCGTTGCCGTTCGGCATCCTCGATCCGCAATGCTTCCAGCCGATCTACTTCAAGCTCGTTTGCCCGAACCTGGATGGCTGCTACCATCTCGGCAAGATCAAGCGCCACGTCGGGCATGAGCAGAGTACCCGCCAGCCTAGTGACGATCCGGGCCGTATCGCTGCGCACGAGGCCGTTTGGATCATCAAAGCCGATCGGGGTCAGCACAAAACTGCCATCAAGGCCAAGATCGGCAAGGGCAAGGTTTATATCGCCTGCCAATCGTCCGCTGTCGCCCTCCACGATGAAATTGGTCAAGCGCGCCACCCCGCCAGCAATAGTGAACGCACCAGCGGCGGAAGGTGCGGTAAAACTCCCCTGCCCCAATGCTAGCCCGATAAGCGCGTCGAGTGCATCGGCATCGGTGTCCAGCACATCTTCAAGACCGGCTATTGTGGGAAACACCGATGGCGCCAGGCTACTCACATTGAAGTCAGCGATGGTGAAACTGCCGTCACCTGCCAGCACATCGATCGCGTCGGCAAGGCTTGCGCCGGTCGCCTCGAACTGCACGCCGCCGTCGAGTCTGCCGCCGACTTTTTCTGCCGCAGCGGACGTGGCGATGTCGGCTATGGCGACGTTGACCAAACCGAGCCGGCCCTTGATCGTTTTGTCGGCGAGCGGTCCGGCGCAGCAAACGGTAAGGTCAAGGCTGGCGGACCCTTCGCCAAGCGCTGCCTCGAACCGGCCAAGTCGCAATTCTGTTTCGTCCCACGAAAGCTCGAAGCTCGTTGCGCCGAGGCGCGGCTGGCCGCCAGCCGTCACCGCACCAGCTTTCACAGTAACAGTGCCGCGTGTAGCCCGGACCTCGTCACCGACGCTGATGGGCCCATCGGACCACACCGGCGCTCCTGGCAAGAGCGCAGCCGGCCCAAACAATGCGGTTGCCAGCCCCTCGGCTGATGCGGTGTCCAACGCAATAGCGCCTGCCACAGCGGCGGTTTGACCCGTGCGCGACAAAGATAGATCGCCTGAGAAGCCAGACTCGCCGGAAGTGCCGGCAATAGCGCTCAGGCGAACGATGCGGTTACCTTCAAAATGAAGTTCTGCGCTGCCCTCCGCGGCTGGCAGGCTCAAGCCTGTGGCCCCGACGATCTGCGCCACAGTGCCTGCGTCAGCCAGAATAGCGTCAAGCCGCCCGGTACCTTGCAGTTCGCCTTCTGCCGCCAACCGCAAATCGCCGGTATAGCCAATGCTTTCATCATCTGAACTCGCGTTGATCGATCCCCTGAGGCCTTCGGCTGGCACCCCTTGCAGCCCAAGGCTGACGAGGAGGCTCTCTCCCTGAAATATGCCCTCAGCACCAAGACCTAGCTGCTGACTCAAACCGGCCGGATCGTTCGAGTCCAGCGATGCGGTCAGTCGCAGCTGCCCAGTGGATAGTCCGGCAAGGCCGAGGCCCAGTTCAGCCCGCAAATTGACTTCGCCTGACCCCAGCGCCCCGCCAAGGGTCAGCACCTGCGCACCGCTCTCCTGGGGAATGCTCAAATCCAGCAACACATCGGCCGGTGCGGAACGAGCCAGCGCCTCACGCCAGCCCTCCGGCAATCCGCCCAGATCGTAAAGCGCTGCCAGCGCAGGCGCTGCGGCATCAGCGATAGCGAATTGCCCGGAGCCAGAAATCTGCGGCGCCTGTGCTGTTCCGGCGAGCCGGAGGGAAGTGTCAAGCGCCGCGCCGCCCCAATCGGCGGCAACAAACCTGTCGAAGGTGATCACACCAGGGCTCCAATACCCTTCGGCTTTAAGCTCCTGGCCTTCGAGACCAAGCAGCAGCGCCCTTTCGCCGGTCAACGAAAAACTGCCATCGGGAAAGCTGTTGCCGAATCCGGGCTCGGCCGGAATATTGGGCAGCAAGGCAGCGACCAGTGCGCTACCTCGATTATCCAGCGCATCGAAGTGCCCCACGACATCGAGCCGCCGCTCTTCTCCGAACCCCAACCGCAGTTCGAGCGCATGGGTAGAGCCAGCTAGCGTCAGCATGCCATTGTTGATGCCCACCGCGTCGCTGCCCAGCAGCATCTCGCCCTCGAGCTTGCCTGGCTGATTGAACAGAACATTGTTCTCGTCAGGCTTGCGCCACAACTGCGCCAAGCCATCCAGCCGTTCGCTGACCACAGAGAAGCGGCCATTGAACACGGTGTCACCGTTGTCATTGCCTAAGCGCCCGCTGGCCCGCATCTCGGTACTACCCGGCAATTGGGCGATGAACTGCTCCACTTCCCAGTCTGAGCCATCCGTCATCGCATCGACCCGCACATCGCGCAGGGCAAAGCCGCGCAGACCAATCTCGGCAAGATCAATGCCTACACGTCCTTGCATTGGCGGCACGAGCGGCGCTGGTAGTTCACCAAGCAGGCGCACGAGTTCATAGGGCTGTACGCTTGCGTCTTCGTTGGCATCGCGCGGCGGCAAACTGAACACGCCGCCTGAAACCACCGCGTCAAAACTCCGGCGATTGCCCAGCTGAATGCTGGCTGCGCCGGTCAGTCGGGTCCCCGCCCGATTTTCGTCTGGCTGCAGCGTATAGCCTGAGAGGACAATCCGGTCCGTCGAGCCGGTCATCCGGCTTTCCAGCACCAGATCGCCGCGGATATCGTCTGCCGCTTCACTGGGCGGGGGCGTTTGCCGGTAAACGAGCGCGCCATCGAATTTTGGCGCCATGCCGGGTGTCAGCAGGCCCTCGGCGGTAAGTGAAAAGCCGTCCCCGGAAATTGCTCCAGTCGCGCGCGTGTCGCCGGCCGCGTCCGGCGCGCTGAAGTTGAACCGCACTCCATAGCGCGTGTTCTGGTAAAAGGCCGAGCCCTGGAACTGGAAAGGTCCGGCAAAGCTCGTGATCTTGAGCTCGCCATCCACATCATCGGCAACGAACGTCTCGCCTGAACGGCGATCCATTAGACGCAGGGTGGCGTTCTGAATGGTCGCTTGGCTCAGGCCCACCGTGTTGCCCTGCGGCGCTACGGTGACACCGCTGCCGAAGAACCCGCTTTCGTCGAGCGAGAAATCGACCACGGGGGCAACCAGCACCAGCTTGGTGACAATATAGTTGTCGCGCAGAAAATCGAGCAGCGAAAACTCGGCTTCGACGCTATCTACCGTCGCTGCTGGCTCCTCGGGCGATCCGACCAGCACATCGGCAAGCTGCAACCGCGGCCGGGGCAGCAGCGAAAAATCGATTTCGCCTCTGATGGTCACCGGCGTCCCGAGCATGGTCGTTGCCAATTGCTCCATCCGGCCGCGATAATCGCCCCAATGGATGAAACGCGGCGCAACAAAGGCGCCCGCCAGGATGATAATCGCCAGCAATCCGATAATAATGTAGATGCGATTGAGCACTTAGCGCGGCCATCCGGATTCTTCGCGGGAAGTTTAGGCGTCTGGCGGTTCCGCGCAAGACCGCCCTATCGGCGCCAATACATGAGAGAATGATGGCACCGAAAGGGCTTACCAATCACACTTGGCTCAATGGGTAAAGCAAATGGCCGGATCTTGGGAGATCCGACCAGCTTCAAGCTTGATTGGCAAAGGTTTAGAGAGCGCCGATGGACCAGAAATAGGTTTCACCCGAGGAGTCGTCGACCCCGTCATTGTCGGTGATCACGAAGCCATTACCCTTGGCATCGACGGCAAAGCTTCCCACCTTGTCGAGCACATAGCCATTGTACGCCTTGAGCTCGGGAATAAGGTCGCGCAACAATTCCTTACTGACCACCGGAAGTTCACCCCCCAAGGGCGCGGAAACCAACTCGCTCACCGGCACGCGGTAAATGGCTTTAAGGCCTGCCTTGCTGCCGATCTGGTTATCGCGCTCGACGATATAGGCGTAATCGCCATGAATGGTAATTTCGCTCAGGCCAACCCAGCCGCCTTCAGGCGCGGCTTCCAATGGGTAGCGCACCGCGCCCCATTCTTCGCTCGATGGCTTGTACGAAACGAGCTTCACAAAGCCCCTTTCGTCATCTTTCCATTCGCGTTGGATGGCAATCCAGAGCACCATCTCGTCGCCCTCGCCCAATGCAGCGATGCCTTCGGAGCCGGAGCGGATTTCACCGACGAGCAGTTCTGCCGGGAAAGCGATCTCGTCTTCAATCTCGCCTTCGGCGTTGACGTGGAACAGCGCATGCGGCCGCAGGGCTGCCGTATCGCCTTCCGACGCAAGCCAGAAGCCGCCTTCGCCGTCTAGCGTGATGCCTTCGAGATCCAGCTTCTGCGCCCTGTCACCATCACGGGTGATCAGCGTCTTGGCCGTTATTCGGGCTGGCTGGGTGGCCGCATCTATCGTGTAAATGGCAGGCGCCGAGAACAGGACACTGTCGCTCACGGCATAGAGCTTGCCGGCTTCTTCAGCATCAGCAACGGCGCCAGAAAGCGCCGCCCAGCCGATCGGGTTACCGTAAGTGTCCAGATCAGACACGATCTGCGGATAGGCCGCTACGCCTTCAAGGAGCTCATAGAGCATCACATGGGAGCCAATTCCGCCGTCCTCGCGCAGATCGACCTCGTTGGCTGTAGCCAGCAGATTGCGTTCGGGAATAGCAATCAACCCCTCGGGCGAAATGCCCGATGGCAGCGACTGGACGAACTCAGGCTCACCGCCGTTGTCCTTGTAAACGGCGATTAGCGACGAACGTTCTTCGGCGATGAAGATGTATTGCTGATCGCCAAACGTCGCGACCTCAAGACCTTCAGGCTCGACCCCTTTTCTATTGCGGCCGTCAGGATAATGACCCATCTGGTCGGCGCTGACATCGAGCGTATTGCCGGAGTCGAACAGCACGGCGCCATCGCGATCAAAGATGGTGAAGCCGCGCGAGCCGCCGTCCAAATCGCCTTCATTGGCGACGACGAGACGATCATTGTCTAGCCATTTGACGGCATCCGGTTCGCGCGGCACTTCATCCTTGTTGCCGGTAAAATCAATATTGCCATCATCGGCAATGTCGACCCCGGCCACGGCGGTCGATCCTGCCGAAAAGCCGCCAGTCACCGCAGCGGTTTCGGCATCGATGATCACGACATGGTTGTTTTCCTGCAGCGTCACCGCGATCTCGTTGGCATCGTTAAAGGCAACGAATTCAGCTTCGGCATCATCAGGCGCCACTTCAGACAAGCCGGTGAGTTCGACCTTCTTGATACCGGCTTGCGTGACAGCGCCGTCTTCGAGCGTCACGATAGACACAAAGCCTGACGGTGCCTGGGGAATCGCGCCATCGTTGAAATCCTCGTCGCGCTCGTTTTCGATCGCAATGGCGAGGATAGTCTTGTCCTTGTTATGAGCAATGGAGTCAGGCTGGCCACCGAGGTCGAACTCGGCATCGATCGATTTACCGGCGATGTCTACAACCACCAGCTTGCCCGAAGGCTCGGTAAAGCTTTCCGAAGTATTGACGGCCACATAGGCCTTCGCCCCGATCACGGTGACCGAGGTTGGCTCGCCATCCATGGAGAGGAAACCGGCCGGCTTTGGCGCCTTGGCATCGGTGATATCGACAAAGCCTATACCGCTCGCTGGGCTATCTGAATAGATCAGCATCATGCCATCGTCGGTGGCCGTGATGATCTCGGCCGAGGACACCTCGGCTTCGGCATTGTTCAACTCGACAGGAAAGCTTGCGATACGGTTGAAAGTTTCGGCGGCCGATACGCTCGTCGTCGTAGCCAGCAGCGCAGCCGTTAGCGCGTTCAGAGTCTTGTGTGTCATGATGGTGCCCCCAAAGAATGCCTCCGCTTAGGGGCGGCAGATGACAGCCATGTGACGCGCGAGCCCGCGACGCCCGTTCTATACAGAGACCGTCACTGCCCCTATATTGCCGACCAGAACAAAATAAGATTCGTCCATGCCCGCGCTGCCCTGCCTGCAGCGATGGAAAGGCCTTAGATGCCCGGTGAAAACTACGATTTGGACCGCCCCACGGGAGGCGCTATTACCGGCCAGTTCCGGCGGAACGAGGCGCCTGACTACTTGAGCGGTCTAAATCCCGAGCAACGTGAGGCTGTGGAGTCGATCGAAGGCCCGCTGCTCGTGTTGGCCGGTGCTGGTACGGGCAAGACGCGCGTCCTCACCACACGCATAGCCCACATCATCAATACCAACCGCGCCTGGCCTTCCCAGATCCTGTCAGTGACCTTCACCAACAAGGCCGCGCGGGAAATGAAGGAGCGCATCGAAAAGCTCGTACCGCGCTTGGAGTCGATGCCCTGGATGGGCACGTTTCACTCCATCGGTGCGCGTATCCTGCGGGCCCATGCCGGACTGGTGGGCCTCACCAGCACATTCACGATCCTCGATACCGACGATCAGATCCGGCTCATCAAGCAATTGCTGGAAGCCGACAATATCGACGAAAAGCGTTGGCCGGCCAAGCTGTTCGCCTCGATGATGGATGGCTGGAAGAACAAGGGCCTGCTGCCCAAGGACGTCGCTCCCGCCGATAGCGGCAGCTATGCCAATGGGCGTGGTGCCAAGCTTTACGCTGATTACCAGGCACGGCTGAAGTCGCTGAACGCAGCCGATTTCGGCGATCTGCTGCTCGAATGCATACGGCTGTTCAAGGAAAACCCGGACGTTCTGGCCGAGTACCACCGCAAGTTCCGCTATATGCTGGTGGACGAATACCAGGACAGCAACGTGGCCCAATATCTCTGGCTGCGGCTGCTGGCGCAGGGGAAGCCCGCAAGTGAAGCCAATATCTGCGTCGTGGGCGACGACGATCAGTCGATTTACGGTTGGCGCGGCGCAGAGGTCGACAACATCCTCCGCTTCGAAAAGGATTTTCCGGGCGCCAAGGTGATCAAGCTCGAGCGCAACTACCGCTCGACATCCAATATCCTCAAGGCCGCTTCCAACCTCATCGCCTTCAACGAAAGCCGCTTGGGCAAGACGCTGCAGACCGATGTGGGGGAACGAGGCGAGCCGGTTTCCGTGACCCAGGTCTGGGATTCCGAGGAGGAAGCCCGCACCATTGGCGAGGAAATCGAGCAGTTCCAGCGCGGAGGCGAGAGCCTTAACTCCATGGCTATCCTGGTCCGCGCCTCGTTCCAGATGCGTGAATTCGAAGAGCGCTTCATTACCCTGGGGCTGAACTATCGAGTCATTGGCGGGCCACGCTTTTATGAGCGCAAGGAAATCCGCGACGCAATCGCTTATCTGCGCCTCGTTGCCCAGCCCGCCGACGATCTTGCGCTCGGCCGTATCATCAACACACCCAAGCGTGGGCTTGGTGACTCAACAGTGCAACTGCTCTACAGCGCCGCCCGCGCCGCCAATGTCCCGATGCTTACGGCTATCCGCATGCTGGTCGACACCGAGGAACTCAAGCCCAAGCAGCGCACCACCTTGCGCGCGCTGGTTGTCCAGTTTGACGACTGGGCGATGCGCGCGGAAACATTAAAGCCGTTCGAGCTCGCAGAGCACATCCTAGAAGAGAGCGGCTACATCGACATGCTGAACGCCGACAAGTCGGCGGAGTCGGAAGGCCGCAAGGAAAACCTCAAGGAACTCAGCCGTTCCATGGAAGAGTTCGACACGCTGGGCGGGTTCCTGGAACACATCTCGCTGGTCATGGACCGTGACAGCGGTGAGGCCAGCGATGCCGTAACCATCATGACGCTGCACGGTGCCAAGGGATTGGAATTTAACACTGTTTTCCTTCCTGGCTGGGAGGAAGGCACCTTCCCCAGCCAGCGCTCCATGGATGAAAACGGCCGTGCGGGGCTGGAGGAAGAGCGGCGCCTAGCCTATGTCGGGATCACGCGCGGCCGCAAGCGCGTGCGGATTTCGGCCGCCCAGAACCGGCGCATCCATGGGCTCTGGCAATCGGCCATTCCCTCGCGGTTCCTCGACGAATTGCCGGCCGACGCTGTTGAGGTCAAAGACACCGGTTCATCGTACGGCGGCTACGGCTATGGCGGCGGCGCCACGTCGCGCTTCAACAAGGCCGACCCGTTCGAAAGCGTCTACCAGACGCCCGGCTGGCAGCGCGCCCGGGCGCAGCAATCTACCCGCAAAGGTGGCGGCCCATTGACCATCGATGGCGATCTGGTCGCCCGCTCGGTTGATCTGGGCAGCGACAGATCGGCGTTCGGCAAAGGTCAGCGCGTGTTCCACCTCAAGTTCGGCTATGGCGATATCGCGGAAATCGAGGGCAACAAGCTGACTATCGATTTCGAGAAGGCCGGCCGTAAGAAGGTGCTCGAAAGCTTTATCACCAAGGGCTAGTGGCCTATAGCTGACTCACCACAAGAGGAGCCTGCCCATGATCATCTCGACCACGCCGACGCTTGAAGGCCGCCCGATCCGCGAGTATCTGGGTCTCGTCACCGGCGAGGTGATCGTCGGTGCCAATATCTTTAAGGATTTGTTCGCCGGCATTCGCGACATCGTCGGCGGTCGCGCCGGTGCCTATGAGGGCGCGCTACGCGATGCCCGTCGCCAGGCTTATGAAGAACTGAGCTATGAAGCCGAACGCATGGGCGCCGACGCCGTCGTGGCTGTCGATCTGGACTATGAAGTGGTCGGGCAGAACGGCTCCATGCTGATGGTTTCGATCACCGGTACGGCCGTCCGGCTTTAGTTCGCCGCCCATTGTAGTGGCAAGCAAAAGCACGGGGATAACTCCAGTTGACCGCGGGGCCGGGATCGCGCAACTAGGCGGGAAACCTCAAGGAATCCTGCCATGGCTGTCGATCAGATCTCTTCCGAACCGCTCAGCAAGGACGAGGCCTATGCGCTGGTCGATGCGGTCATGGAGCGTGACGATCTGGCCCTGACCGCCTCGGCGCATGAGGACGAATCGACTGGGCTTTGGGTGTTCGAAGCTGGCTGCGACAGCCCGGCAGCAGTTGATTCTTTTTCTGAGCTCGCGCAGCAGATCCTTGGCCGGCCTGTACAATTCTCCGTCGAGCTGCTGGACCTGGAGGTCAACTGGGTAGCCAAATCGCTTGAGGGTCTCGCCCCAGTGATTGCGGGCGGGTTCTATGTCTATGGCAGCCACGAAACAGGGCCCGTCCCGGCGGGTCTGACGGCCATGAAAATCGATGCGGCTCAAGCGTTTGGCACCGGGCATCATGAAACCACAACAGGGTGTCTGGAGGCCATCAACATCCTCCTCAAGCGCAGAAAACCCCTGCGAATGCTGGACGTCGGGACGGGTACGGGGGTTCTCGCCATTGCCCTGGCCAAGCGCACCCGAACCCAAGTCATTGCTAGTGATATCGACCCGATTTCGGTAACGACAACGCGGGGAAATGCCGAGCAGAACGGCGTGGGCAAGCTCATCATCGCACTTGAGGCGACCGGGCTAAGCCATCCCACTATTGCGCAAAATGGGCCCTACGATTTGATCGTCGCCAATATCCTGGCCGGTCCCCTGATGGCGCTGGCGCCCGCTGTTGGCCGCGCGGCGCAGAAGGGTGCGACCATCATCCTGTCCGGTATTTTGCAGCATCAGGCGCGCGGTGTAATCAACGCCTATGCACGTCAGGGCATGACGCTGACGCAAAAACTGCGGCGCAAGGACTGGACCACGCTGATGCTCGAAATGAAGTAGCATGACATTGGATCAGGTGCCGCATACCGGCCCAATTCGCTAACAGACTGTTAGCATTGATCACCACCGATCAGGCTCTTGCGCTAACCAGAAAAGCAAAATCCCCGAAGCGGTGCTCCGGGGATCAAAACCAGATCGTCAGCTTTACGCTGCAGCGGCCTTATGGGCGCTTGGTGAATGCGCCGATCAGTTGATGCTGCATGCGATAGCTAACCTGGCGGGTCGACTCGCGGCCGCGAGCGTCGATTACCGACCCCAACGCCTTGCGAAAATCTTGTCTGCTCTCGGTCATTCCAGTCTCCATGCACTTCCGCGACGGTGTTATGCCCCCGTCACGCCCTAGATAGGCGCCTGGCTTGACTTTGGTTAGGCCTCAATCATCAAGCCAGCCCTGCATGACTCGCAAACCCGCTTAGCGCTTTGTTAATCCCCGGTTCACGCAGCCGCTAAAGCTTGAACCAATCGGCAAAGAGCCAAGCTCCTAGTGCGTCCCGCGCGCACCTGAGATAGGAACAGTGCAACGATTTACCAGCCCCTTTTAATTGCGGCGGCGACGACGAGGATAAACTTGATGACGACGCAAAGCTTTCCACCTGCCAAGTTCCAAAGCTTTGTGGAACAGGCGGACCCTTCCAATGTCGCGCCGCGTCTCGAGGCACTCCGGCAGACGATGGCCCAAGCAAGTGTCGATGGTTTCCTGATCCCCCGGGCTGACGCGCATCGCGGTGAGTCGGTGCCAGCGAGCGAAGCGCGGCTGGCCTATATCACGGGTTTTACCGGTTCGGCCGGGCTTGCCCTGATCGGGCGGGACAAGGCGGCGCTCTTTGTCGATAGCCGCTATACACTGCAGGCACCGGCGCAGACGGACACGGCGCTGGTCACGGTGCTGCAGACCGATCGCGGCGGGCTCAATGCGCAGGCGCGCGAGATCATCCCGGTGGGCGGCACGATCGCCTACGATCCGTGGCTGCACACGCCGGGCGAGATCCGCGACATGGCCGCATTGCTTGATGGCTATGCCAAGCTGGTGCCGAGTCCAAATCTGGTTGACCGGATCTGGACCGACCGGCCTGCTGCGCCGGTGAGCGCGGTCGAGTTCCTGGGGCATAATCGCGCCGGACGTAACGCCAGCGACAAGATCGCCGAAATCCAGAACACGCTCAAGACCGAGGGCGCGCAGGCCAGCGTGCTGACCCTGCCGGAGTCGATCTGCTGGCTGTTCAACATGCGTGGCCGCGATGTGCCGAATACGCCGTTCGTTCTCGGCTTCGCCATTGTTCCCGCCGAGGGCACGCCGACGCTTTATCTGGACCCCGCCAAGATCACGGACGAAATTCGAACCGGCCTCACAGGGCTGGCACATGTCGCCAGCAGCGCCGATTTGACTGCCGATTTGCGCCGGCTGGGCGCAACCGACACAGCCGTGCTGATCGATCCGGCTACGGCGCCCGAAGCGATTGCCACGAGCCTTAGATCCGCCGGCGCCAAGCTGATAGAAAAGCGCGATCCGGTATTGCTGCCAAAATCGCGCAAGAACGAGGCCGAACTGGCCGGCATGCGCGAGGCGCACAAGCTCGACGGCGTGGCGCTCGCCAAGTTCCTCCACTGGTTCGACACCAATGCATCACAAGGCGAGTTGACCGAGATCGGCATCGTCACCGCGCTCGAGGCTTTCCGGCGCGAAGACGAAAGCTGCGTCGATGCCAGCTTCGACACCATCTCCGGCTCGGGGCCGAACGGCGCGATCGTCCATTACCGCGTTACCAACAAGACCGACCGCACGCTCAACCCGGGCGAAATCATGCTGCTCGACAGCGGCGCGCAATATCTGTCCGGCACGACCGACATCACCCGAACCATGTCTACCGGATCATCGACTCCCGAACAGCGCGACCGCTTCACCCGAGTGCTGAAGGGTATGATCGCTATTTCGACGACACGATTCCCCAAGGGCACAACCGGCGCGCAGATCGATATCCTGGCGCGGCAATTCCTCTGGCAGGACGGCGTCACCTATAACCACGGCACCGGCCACGGTGTAGGCGCTTATCTTGGCGTGCACGAGGGGCCCGTCGGCATTTCGTCGCGGTACTCGACACCGTTCGAAGTGGGCAACGTCGTTTCCAACGAGCCGGGCTTCTACAAAGAAGGCGAGTACGGCATCCGGATCGAAAATCTGATCAGCGTGGTGGAGAGTTCGAGCTATCCTGGATTTCTAGAGTTCGAAACTCTGACGCTGGCGCCGATCGACAAGCGGCTAATCGCAGAGGACCTGCTGACGGCCGCGGAACGCGGCTGGCTAGACGATTATCATCAGCGGGTATGGACGGAGATCGGACCGCTGGTAGTAGGAAATGTTCGCGAGTGGCTGAAGGGCGCTACAGCGCCATTGTAGGAATAAGGACCCCACCTAACCTCCCCCAGTAGGAGAGTTGGATGGGGTCGATCTAAATCTTCGACTTTCCCGAAGGAAGCGCCCTACTCCGCTGCTGCCGCAGCCTCTTCGAAAATCTCGCTCAGGCGATAGGGATACTCACCTTCTTCGGATACGACGTCGTCGATTTTCCAGCCGTCCTCGTTCACGAGCTCATAAGTGAGGCTGCGTGGTTCGCCGAAGGTTTTGAAATAAACGTCCACCACGGCGCTGTCGCCGTCAATGAGCGGCTCGCCGACTTTGAACTCGGAGAGCTGGTAGTCTTGCCCGTTCACGTATGGATCAAAGCCGAGTGCGCCCAGATCTCCATCAGGGGTTAGTTCGTCGTCCCGCTCATAAAGCGCCTGCAAGGCTTCGGAGCGGAAGCTCGGATTGTCTTCTGGCACATCATCCCTGATGTAAGGCGCATAGAAAGCTTCAAGCAGTGCCTGCGGGGTGTCGAAGCTCTGCGCCGCGGCGACGCCGGTGAGCGTCAGGAACAGGCAGGCGGCGATGGATAAAAGACGCATCGAAATCTCCGAAGGGGAAGCAGCGCTAGTTGAACCAGAAGGCGTAAGTGAGCCAATCATAACCAAGGGTCTGGTTGGCTTCGGCAAAGCTCTGCTCATCGGCGATCGGTCCGTCCCGTAGGTATGGGAGCGCGCCTGAGCCGGTAAAGAGCATGACCAAGTCCGTCCGTTCAGCCGTTTCGAAATAAAGCTTCAGATCGAACCCTTGCTTGAAGCGCCAGTGAGGCACGAGCAATTCCCCTGCCAGCACCTGATCGACGGTGTCGAGGGTAGCGAGCCACGCATCGACAACTTCTTGCGTCACCGGCAAAACACTGGGGATGGCCGTTTGCCGGGGCGAGGGTACCAGCTCTCGGTAATCGTCTGTTTCGGCAAGGATCACCTCCCAGTTCTGCCGGGACAGGGCCGTTATCGTTTTCAGGCGGCTAAGAACCGTAGCCAGGCGTTGCTTGTCGATAACTGGAAAGTTCAGCGTGTGAACGGAGGCTATCATATCCGCGATGCCGGAATCGCCCATTGGGTCCACGAACATTATGCCGCCCGTGGTGTGGTTCTGCATCGGCAAACCGGCCCTGGGGAAGACGCGGTGCATATAGGCGCCGAAAAACTCGGAAAAGTCGTGCGCGAGCAGCAGATCGAACGGGGCGGCAACCACTTGGGTGTATCCGGCAAACCAGAATGCATCCGCGCGATCGAAACCGACCCTCCAATCCGGCGCCAATCCCGTTCCCTTGTCCTTGGTGCTGCCAGTAGCAGACGCTTCGGGAGACGGAACCATGGCCCAATCGGCGTTTTCATCCAGCAATGCGCCCAGGTTCTCGCCTTCGCTTGCCTTCCCGTCACCGTTGAAGTCGATGATCACCAATCTCGGATCGATGGGCACGACATAATCACCCGACTTCCCAGCAAACGGGAAGTCAACCTTCGCCTCGTCCAACTTTCGAACGAAGCGATCAAGCATGTCACGGAACTGCGGGTAGGTAAGCTGTTCAGGGTGTGGATTGGAGGGCGTGCCAGGCCCTGTCGAGCCAATGCCGAGCAGGATCGACGCTGGTGTTTCCCCCGGCATGACCGCACCATGCCGGTAAAAGTCGCGTGCCAAACCCTCATAGGCGGTAACCAGCATCAGCAAGCCCGCACCGAAGCACGCCTCGGTGTTGGACTCCGCACAGCCCTTATGAGCTTCCCGCAGCCCCGCTTCGGCCGTGCCGGAATAGAGATGCGCGGTGATCGCGTCGATATACTCGCTCGACTGCGCTGTACCGGAAAACATGGCGAGCGCCGCCAAAATCGGCAGAAACTTCATAGTCCCTCTCCTATTTGCCGACGCGCGTGAACCACTCGTCTTCGCTGATGACCTCGACGCCTAGCGCCTCAGCATTCTTGAGCTTGGAGCCTGCACCGGGGCCAGCCACAAGTATATCGGTTTTTGCGGAAACCGAGCCAGCTACCTTGGCGCCGAGCCGCTCGGCCATGGCCTTGGCTTCCGAACGTGACATACGCTCGAGCGAGCCGGTGAAGACGATGGTCTTACCGGCCACCGCACTGTCGGCTGAGACTGCGACGATGTAGGGCTTGGGATGGACCTGGGAGAGCAAGGCGTCAAGAACGTCGTCATTGCGCTCGTTGCCAAAGAAGTCGACCAGCGCCTCGATCACCGTGCCGCCGATGCCATCGACTGAGGGAAACACCGATTTGGGATCGGCAGCTGCCGCCGTCTCCTTGCCGACACGGATCAGCTCTTCGATGGTCGAGAAGGTCCGCGCCAGCACCGCTGCGGTGGTTTCCCCGATGTGGCGGATGCCCAGGGCGAAGATGAAGCGGTCGAGCTCCGGCTCGCGCCGCGCGTCGATGGCGGCAAAGAGCTTGTCGAGACCTTCGTAATTGCGGTCCTCGACACTGCGAACATTCTTGCGCGTCTTGCCGGAAGCGGCTTCCCGCACGCGTGCCTGCTGCTCGCGCCGCTCGGCAAGGGCTTTTTGCACCTCCGGACGGCGATCCTTGAGGGTGAAGATGTCGGCAGCGGTTTTGACGAGGCCGGCGTTGAAGAACAAATCGATGTTCTCGGCGCCCAGCCCTTCGATATCCATCGCCCCGCGCGACACGAAATGGCGCAAGCGCTCGATGGCCTGTGCCGGGCAGATCAGCTCGCCCGTGCAGCGGCGGCGGGAGTCTTCCTTGCCAGACTTTTCGTTGAGCTCGCGCGTGGCCGGCGATTTGCAGATCGGGCACTCGTGCGGGAACTCATACGGCACGGCATCGGCCGGGCGCTTTTCGAGCACCACGCGCACGATCTGGGGGATCACGTCCCCTGCCCGCTGGATGACCACGGTATCGCCAACCCGGATGTCGATGGGCTCGTCGCCACGGATCGGCAGGCCATTGCTGTCGATGCCCTTGATGTAATCTTCGTTGTGGAGCGTGGCGTTTTCGACGACGACGCCGCCGACAGTCACCGGCTCGAGCCGGGAGATGGGCGCCAGCGTACCGGTGCGGCCGACCTGGATGTCGATGCGGCGAACAACCGTGGTGGCCTGTTCGGCCGGGAATTTATGGGCAATGGCCCAGCGCGGCTCGCCGGTGACGAAGCCCCAGCGGCGCTGCAGTTCGAGCTGATCGACCTTGTAGACGACGCCGTCGATGTCATAGCCCAGCGAGGAGCGCTGCGCTTCGATGAGCCGGTAGTGCGCGATCAGTTCTTCCACGGTCTTGGCGCGGATCATCAGCGTGCTGATCGGGAAACCCCACTCGGCAAACTTCTGCACCGCCTCGTATTGGGTCGGCGCGGGATCTTCGCTGGTGGCGCCCCAGGCATAGGCGAAAAACTTGAGGTTGCGGCTGGCGGTGATGGACGGATCCTTCTGGCGCAGCGAGCCGGCGGCGGTATTGCGCGGATTGACATAGTCCTGCCCCCCTGCAGCGGCGGAGCGCGCTTTCAACGCCTGGAACTCGGCATAGGTCATGTAGACCTCACCACGGATTTCGATGGTCTGCGGCCAGCCGGAGCCTTTCAGCCTTGCGGGAATGTCCTTGATGGTGCGCAGATTTGCGGTGATATCCTCGCCCACCGCGCCATCGCCACGCGTGGCGCCTTGAACGAACACGCCGTTCTCGTAACGCAGCGAGGCGGAGAGGCCGTCGATCTTGGGCTCGGCGGTAAAGGCGATTTCGAGGTCCTTGTCGCGCTCGAAGAAGCGGCGGCCGCGCTCGATGAAATCCACCACATCTTGGTCGGTGTAAGCCTTGGCAAGGCTGAGCATCGGCACGGCATGGCGCACCTTGGCAAAGCCTTCCGCCGGTGCGGCGCCGACTGCATTGGCCGGGCTGTCGGGCCGGATCAGATCGGGGAAGGCCTCCTCGATCCCGTCGTTGCGGCGGCGCATCGCGTCATATTCGGCGTCCGTGATCTCGGGCGCGTCCTTCTGGTGATATGCGATATTGGCGGCGGCAATGGCTTCGGCGAGGCGGGCAAGTTCAGCCTCGGCCTCGTCGGGGGTCAGGTCTTCGACGGGTTTGGTGGACAAATCGGTCATTGCGTTTACTCAACTCACCGCAGCTGGTGAGAACCCCCACCTGGCCTCCCCCTGGAAGGGGGAGGAACAGATCACGCAAGTGGCTCGATCTAGTCAAGACCGCAGGACAGTCCCTCCCCCTACCAGGGGGAGGTTAGGTGGGGGTGCTACCCAACCTCGCTCAGCAATTTATTCGCGGCCGCCCGCGCTTCGTCGGTCACCTTGGCGCCCGCGAGCATGCGGGCGACTTCTTCCTGCCGTGCATCGGAGTCAAGCGGCTTGACGTGGGTGCGCATGAAGGCACCCTCTTTCACCGCCTGCTTCTCGATCAGCAGATGACGCTGCGCCCGCGCGGCGACTTGCGGTGCATGGGTGACGGCGAGGACCTGCACCTTGCCCGCGAGCCGCGACAGGCGGCGCCCGATGGCATCGGCGACCGCGCCGCCGACACCCGTGTCGATTTCGTCAAAGATCAGCACCGGCGCCGAGCCGCGATCGGCCAGCACGACCTTGAGCGCCAGGAGGAACCGGCTGAGTTCACCACCCGAGGCGACCTTGAGCAGCGGGCCGGCTGTGGTGCCAGGATTGGTCTGGACGTGGAAGGCAATCTGGTCGAACCCGGAGGCCGCGATGCGGTTGGCATCGACCTGATGATCGACGATGAATTTGGCGGCGCCAAGCTTGAGGTCCGGCAGTTCCGAGCCCACGGCCTTGCCGAGGGCAGCGGCCGATTTGGCGCGGCCTTTGCTCAGCGCTTCGGCGTGCTTGCGATAGGTCTCCATCGCTTTGGCCTGCGCTGCCTCCAGCGCTACGAGCTTGGTTTCCCCGCTTTGTAGCATGTCGAGATCGGCTGAGTATTTCGCCAGCACTTCGCTCAGGCCATCGCAGGTCGTCTGGTGCTTGCGAGCGGCAGCGCGCAGGGCGAAGAGGCGCTCCTCGACGGCTTCGAGCTCGTTGGGATCGTAGGCCATCTCGCGCTTGAGTTCTTCAAGCGCGTCGGTGGTGCGATCGAGCGCGGCGAGCGAGCCATCGAGCGTATCGACCAGCGGCTGGAACAGCGTTGCGCCGCCATCGATCTTGCGCATGAGGCGGCGCATCAGGCTAGCCAGCGCCGGACCGGGCGCAGACGGACCGTTCAGCATGTCGTCGATCTCGACCACGTCAGATGCCGCACGCTCGGCCTGCTGCAGATACTGGCGGCGTTCAGCGAGTTCTTCTTCTTCGCCCGACTGCGGCTTGAGCTTGCCTAGCTCGTCCACGGTGTGGCGGGCATAGTCTTCGGCCGCGAGCGCTTCGGCGACGAGCGCCTTTTGCGCAGCCACGGCTTCCTGGGCGTCGGCGAGATCCTGCCAGGCGTCACGCACCTTGGCCGCTAGACCATCCAGTTCGCCAAAAGCATCGAGCGCGGCGCGGTGGGTCGCGACATCGACCAAGGCACGATCGTCGTGCTGGCCATGAATTTCAACGATCTGCGCGCCGACCTTCTGCAGCAGCGCAGCGGATACCGGCTGATCATTGATGAAGGCGCGGGTGCGACCATCGGCGAACTGCACGCGGCGCAGAATGATGTCTTCGTCGTCGGGAATGGCATTGTCGCGCAGCGCCGTGCGGGCAGGATGCTCGGCCGACAATTGCAGGACGGCGACCACCTGCCCGCTGTCATGCCCGCTGCGCACCAGCGAGGCATCCCCCCTTCCGCCAAGTGCAAGCGTGAGAGCATCAAGGAGAATGGATTTACCCGCGCCGGTTTCGCCGGTCAGCACCGTCATGCCGCCGTCGAGTGCCAGGTCGAGCTGGTCGATCAGAACGATGTTGCGAACCGAAAGCGCGTTGAGCATGCGCAAAACTCTTCCCGGACGTCATTTAGGGGGCAGGCTGGAAAGCAAACCGGGACGCATTGTAGCGCCCCGGAACAAACTAGCAACCAAATGTTTCGCGGGTTTGAAGAACCCACTAGTTCCGCAGCGACGCCATCCAGCTGCCGCCGTTGACGGCGGGAGCAAGGCCCTGCTTGCCCAGCACGGCAAAGGCTTGCTGGTACCAGGTGCTCGATGGGTAGTTATGGCCGAGCACGGCCGCAGCCGTCATGGCTTCATTGGTCAGGCCGAGCGACAGATAAGCTTCGGTCAGCCGGTAGAGGGCTTCCTCGATATGGGTCGAGGTCTGCCAGGTTTCGACCACCGTGCGGAAGCGGTTGATCGCGGCGGTATATTGCCCGTTGCCCAGGTAATAACGGCCAACCGACATTTCCTTGCCGGCGAGCTGGTCATAGGCGACGAGCAGCTTTTCCTTGCCGTCTTTGGCGTATTCGGACTGCGGGTAGTTTGAGATCAGCAGAGTGTAAGTGTCGATCGCATCGGTCGAGAGCTGCTGGTCGCGCGTGATGTCCTTGATCTGGGCAAAATAGGCATTGCCCTTGAGATAAAGGACGTAAGGGGCGTCCTTGCCATTGGGATACAGCGCCAGATAGCGGTCAGCGGCCAGAATGGCTTCTTCCAGCTCACCGCTGCGATAATTGGCATAGACCTGCATCAGCTTGGACTTTTCGACCAGCGGATCGCGCGGATGCTGGCGGTCAAGCTGTTCGAGATTCTTGATGGCGGTCTGGAAATACTGCCGGTCCATGTCGTCCAGCGCTTTTTGGTAGAGCGCCTGCGCAGGGATAACCGGAGCTTCCTTGATCTTGGGCGGCCCGAACAGGTTCATGCCCGAGCAACCGGCCAGCATGACCGTAAGCAGGGCAACCGAAACAATCCGCCCTGCCCGGCTGGTGAAGCCACCAATAATTCCAACTGTCACGAAGTGCCCCGTCCTTATAAGCTCTTGCCGATTGGCGGCGTAGTCAGCAATTGGTTCAAAACTGTGGCGCGGTCCGGCAGCCTCTAAAGGCTATCGAACCGACCGCAAATAGTGATTGACTGCCAATCCGGCCGGTTGGTCTTCGAAAGCATCGAATTCCAGCGGCAGATTTTCAGCGCTAACTATTTCATAATTGGCTTCGCTCGAAAAGAGACCAGACAACACATGTGCGTTGAGGGCGTGCCCGCCCTTGTAGGAGCGGAAACGGCCCCAGATCGGCAAGCCGCCGAGCGCCAAATCCCCCACCGCATCGAGCAGCTTATGGCGCACGAATTCATCCTCGTAACGCAGCCCATTGGGATTGAGGATCCGGTCGTTGTCGACGGTAATGGAATTATCAAGGCTGGAGCCCAGGGCATAGCCGGCCTGGCGCAGGATCTTGGCGTCGCGCACGAAACCGAAGGTGCGCGCGCGCGAGACGTCTTCATAATAACGGCGCGGGGTCCAGTCGAATATCATGCGCTGGCGGCCGATGACCTTGGAATCGAAGTCGATCTCGAGGTCGAGCGCACGACCATTATAGGGTTCGAGCGCAGCAAAGGCGTCGTTGTTGCGCACGGTCACGGCACGCATGATCTTGAGGAACTTGCGCTGCACGGGCTGAATCTCGAGACCCACGCGGAGAATGGCCTCGGCGAAAGGCCGCGCGCTGCCATCCATGATCGGGCATTCGGTGCCATCGAGCGTGATAAGAGCATTGTCCACGCCCATGCCGGAGAGGGCCGACATCACATGCTCGATAGTGGCAGCGCTAACGCTATCACCCAGGTCAAGAGTGGTGCACAATGTCGTCCGCGTCACCCGCGAGAAATGCACCGGAACGGGCATGGTCACGCGTCCATCGGCCATCTCGCGCGAAATCGATATTCCAGTATCGGCCGCAGCGGGCTTGATGGTCAGCGTGACGGGCAGGCCGCTGTGAACACCGTAGCCGGAAAAGCTGATGGCAGCCGCTATTGTACGCTGGCGCGTGGATAGTTTCTTCATACTGGAAATTGCTCCGAACAAGCCCGAACGCCTGAGGCTGTGTTAGACAAAAAAAGCCCGGTGCGGAAGCCGCACCGAGCCATGTTTTGGTTGCAGGACAAGCCGCTGTTAACCGTGCTTGCGAAGGAATGCCGGGATTTCGAGGCTCTCTTTTTGCGGCGCAGCAGCCGGCTGGCGGCCATGCGGATCAAGGGCGCCGCGCGCACCTTCAACAGCCGGCGGAACCCGCGAAGTCCTTGCGCCGCCTGCTTCAATCGCGCTACGGGCAGCATTGTCGTCGGCGGACGAGTAGGTGGTTTCGTCACGTCCGGGGGCAGCAGGCTGACCCAGATTCAGACCGACATTGGAGGCGAGGCGCTTGAACAAAGCACGCGCGTTGCGGGGTTCTGCTTCCTGACGTTCCTGCACTTCCTGTGTCCGGCGCGCAACAACCGGAAGCTCCTCAGTGCGGGGCATGCGGCGCTGGCCTTCGGGGCGAGCGGCATTGGACGGAACATAAACGCTCGGAACCGGCGATTCGTCGTGCATCATGGTCGGCTCTTCGATTTCCTGGGAAACCGGAGCAGCCGGAATGTATGGTTCGACGAAAACGCCATCGTCTTCCTGATGCTGGTAGCTCGGCGCTGGCGCGTCGAAGCTGAAAGCTTCGGCAACAGCTTGTTCGACCTGATGTTCGATCTGCTGGTGAACGACGGGAGCCGGTTGTGGCTGACGCTCGACGGCACGTTCGATGGCGACACGGGTCGGCTCGACCGGAACATGGCGGCGCACTTCCAATGGGGTACGCGAAGCGTGTGGCTTTGCGGGCTCAAGCGCCTGAACCATGGCCGCGTCGGTCCCGGTGGCCACGACAGACACGCGGATCGTGCCGGTGAGGCTCGGATCGTAAGTCGCGCCCAGGATGATGTTGCAATCGGGATCAACTTCTTCGCGGATGCGGGAAGCGGCCTCATCGACTTCGTACAGGGTCAGGTCCGGACCGCCGGTGATGGAGATCAAAAGACCACGAGCGCCCTGCATCGAAACATCGTCGAGCAGCGGATTGGCAATGGCGGCTTCGGCGGCGTGGCGGGCACGATCTTCACCCGATGCTTCGCCCGTACCCATCATTGCCTTGCCCATGCCACGCATCACAGCGCGCACGTCGGCAAAATCGAGGTTGATGAGGCCTTCCTTGACCATCAGATCGGTGATGCAGGCGACGCCGGAGAACAGCACCTGATCAGCCATCGCGAAGGCGTCGGCAAAAGTGGTCTTCTCGTTGGCGACACGGAACAGGTTCTGATTCGGAATGACGATCAGCGTGTCGACATGGCGGTGCAGTTCGTCGATGCCATCGGCAGCAAGGCGCGCCCGGCGATTGCCTTCGAAGTTGAACGGCTTGGTGACAACGCCCACCGTCAGTATGCCCTGTTCGCGGGCAGCGCGGGCAATCACAGGTGCAGCGCCAGTTCCGGTGCCGCCACCCATGCCGGCGGTGATGAACACCATATGCGAGCCGCTGAGGTGATCATTGATTTCGTCCCAGCTTTCCTCGGCAGCCGCACGCCCCACTTCTGGATGCGAGCCGGCGCCAAGCCCTTCAGTGACGTTGACACCGAGCTGGATGATGCGCTGAGCCTTGCTCAGGGCAAGTGCCTGCGCGTCGGTATTGGCGACGACGAAGTCCACGCCATCAAGTCCGGACTCTATCATGTTGTTAACGGCGTTGCCGCCGGCGCCGCCGCAACCGAAGACGGTGATGCGTGGCTTAAGTTCTTGAATGTCCGGGATGGTGAGGTTGATGGTCATGGATGGCCTCGTGGTGGCGTTGTTGGTAAATATTTACCCCGGCAAACGTTAACCGCCTCCTAACAATTGTCTCACCGGTGTTAACGTGAACGCATTTTGCGACACGAACCGGAAACCAATTCGTCGCTCGTTAACCATGAGGAAAAATGCTGGCACGCTGTCGAAATCCAGCATTGCCGCTCGTCTTGATGATGCATCGGCACCCACCATGGAGGAACAAGTGGTCCAGATCATCCCAAGTCTTTGGTTCAACAATAATCTTGAAGAAGCGCTCGATTTTTACCGGACGGTGTTCAAATCGGTCGAACTGGGCGAGATCGTTCGCGCCGGACCAGACGGCCCCGGGCCGGAAGGCAGCATCATCGCAGGGACGTTTACCCTTGATGGCAATCGGTTCGAAGGCATCAATGGCGGGCCGGGCTATCCTTTCACCCAGGCCGTGTCGTTTGTCATCCGCTGCAAGGACCAGGCCGAGGTCGATCACTACTGGCAGGGTCTGAGCGCCAATGGCGGCAAGGAAATCCAATGCGGCTGGCTGACCGACCCATTCGGCATCCCATGGCAGATCGTGCCCGAGGCGCTGTACCGAACCGTTGGCGGCAGCGACAAGGCTGGCGGTCAGCGCGCCATGGCGGCGATGATGAAGATGGTCAAGCTCGATGTGGCCGAACTCGAAAGGGCCTATTAAGGGGCGTGATTGCCCCCTTGTTGCGCCCCTCCTAAAGTCGCAGGCGCGGACAACTAGGCCGCGCCGTGCTGGCGTGTTCACCTCCACCAAGAAGGAGAACACGATGAACCAGCAGGAACTCATTGCGACCATGACGGCTAAGCTCGCGGGCAACGAAGCCATCCGTGGGCTTTTTCTTGCGGGCAGCTTCGGCCGCGGCGATGCGGACGAGTGGAGCGACGTGGATTTCGTGGCGGTGGTTGCCGGTCGGGATCGGGCCGCAGTGGCCACGGATTGGCGGCTTGCCTTGCACGGAACAACGCCGATTGTCTTCTGGCAGGAACTGGAGCGCGGCGGCTTGCTGCTCAACGCCGTGTCCGAGGAATGGCTGCGGTGTGACTTGCACATCCTGCCGCCCGATGGCTTTGGCCGGCGGGCCAAGAACATTGTGCGGCCGCTGATCGATCGGGACAAGGTCCATGACGAATTGCCCGCTAGCCTGCCGGAGCGGGAACCGAACCGGGGCACGGTATCGTACCTTATCCATGAATTCATCCGCATGCTGGGGCTGATGCCGGTTGGCGTTGGAAGGGGCGAATACGTAACCATGGTGGTTGGCGTCGGGATGATGCGCGACCATCTGGTCACGCTGCTGATGCAGGACGTGCGCAACCCCGATCCGGGCGGTATTATGCACCAGTCCAAGCTCTTGCCGCCCGAGCAGATGCGCCTGCTTGAAAGCCTGCCCTATCCAGGCCCTGCACGGGAGGCGCTGATCGAAGCAAATTTGGCAGTCGCCCAGGAGTTTATGCCGCGGGCGAAGGCGATGGCAGAGTGGCTTGGAATTGAATGGCCCCATGCTTTTGAAGCGGCCACAAGGTGGCGCTTGACGGAGACGCTCGGAGTCGCTGTAGGGAATGGATGGTGAGGCTGGCTAAGGCTGGTGCATCAGCGCCTTGGTGCCGGTGAGTTCTGGATTGGTGATGGCAAGGCCAGCGCTAAAGACCAACGCATCTTCGACAAGGCCACTGGGGGTCTGGCCGACTCGATCCATCGCCGCATAGCGCAGACGCAGCCCGATGTAGGATGAAACAAGAGCGGCACCGACCGCCACCGCTGCGCCTGCGATGCGTTGGTTTCTTGGCGCTAAAGCTGCACCAGCATAGGCGGAGGTGATGGCGCGTACCGCCAGCCCGATGGGCACGGTCCGGTCGGGCGCAGACTTCATCTTGTCGCCGCCCATTTCCGCAAGGGCCAGCGCAACGGCGCCTGCTGTTACCAACGGATGGTGGAATAGCGTCTGCAGTGGCAGGTCGTCATCCACTTCGCCGCGGTAAGTGGCAAGGCCGATGGTGGCCAATGGCGTGATGCCACGCTGGCCAGCGACGAGGCCGATGAGCAAGGAACGAAGCATGGGCATTCTCCGGCATGGTCACGGGAGAACGGCATAGGACGATTTTCGATCCTAGAAGCTTGTCCGCAGCCAATTGCCAACGCGGGCAAAGTAACCGTCGGTGCCCGTAAGCTTGTGGCTGCCGCGGGGCTCGGCGTATTCGCGGCTGCAGACCTGTGGGTAGATCAGCATGCCAGCGACGGTCGCAAAGGCAGCGCCTTTGGCCATTTCGGGCAGGCCGGCAATCCCCATGGGGCGACCATTGCGGACGTTGCGCGCAAGAGTGCGGCGGGCCACTTCGGGTAGGCCCGTCATTTCGCTGGCCCCGCCGGTGAGGACGAAGCGGCGGCCGCAGATGTCCATCATGCCCGTGGCCTGCATGCGGTCGCGGATGGCGGTGAGGATTTCTTCGATGCGCGGGCGCATGATGCGGGTGAGCACCGAGCGGGCCACCTGCCCCGGCGCTTCGTCGTGCATGGAGCCGACGGGCTGGATCGGGATCAGGTCGCGCTCATCGGCCTGCCCTGGAAGGACCGAGCCATAGAAGGTCTTGAGGCGCTCGGCATCGGCGATCGAGACCGACAGTTGGCGGGCAATGTCGAGCGTCAGGTGATGGCCGCCAATGGCGATGGCGTCGGCATAAACCAGATGGCCTTCGTTGAAAACCGAGACGGTGGTAGTCGCGCCGCCAAAATCGATGCAGGCGACGCCCAATTGCGCTTCATCGTCGACCAGCGTGGCAAGCCCCGAGGCATAGGGTGTGGCGACCAATGCTTCGATCTGCAGATGGCAGCGATGCAGCACCAGTTCGAGATTGCGCATGGCGAGCGTTTCCGAACTCACCACGGCGACATCGACGCCGAGCTTGTCGCCCACCATGCCCTTGGGATCGCGAATGCCCTTTTGTCCGTCGATCGCGTAACCGATCGGCATCGCATGGATGATGGAGCGCTCTGGCCGCACCGAGCGCTCGTTGACGGCGCGCAGCACACGGTGGATATCGCTCTTTTCAACTTCCTGCCCGTCCAGCGACACGGCAGCCGAGAAGGTCTCGGAGCCCAGCCGGCCGGCCGTGACGTTGACCAGCACGGATTCGAGCGTCAGGCCCGCAGCGCGCTCAGCCATGCCAACCACCGAACGGATGGTGTGCTCGGCCTTTTCGATGTCTGTGACCACGCCGGATTTGACCCCCGCCGAGGGGCCGTAGCCAAAGCCGATGACCTCGGCCTGGTGCGTACGGCCCCGCAGGGCCTTGCCCTCGGGGCGTGGAGTCAGGCGCGCGATCACGCAGCAGATCTTGGTGGAGCCGATATCAAGTACGGCAACCAGGGTCGTCTTGCCGGGCTGCACGGGGCGAAGCCGGGAGGTCATGGCGTCGGTCATCATTGCGGGGCGGCCGGCTGAGGGAGTGTTTGGGATGGCAGATTGCGGGGTGGCAACGGATAAGGATTGGGAGAACGAATGCGCTCGGCAAGAGCCTCCTGCCGCTTCTTTTCGTCCTCGGCCAGCTCTTCCTCGGTCTTGTTAGGGCGAACGGCGACGAGATTGGCAACGCGCAGATCAATCAGGTTTACGTCCCGGTCCAGGAGCTGATAATCGGTTTGGTACATCACGAGATTGCGCAGCGCCCGGGCAACGCCCAGTTCGGGCAATTGCACACGCAGGCCCGTGTCATAGATCAAATCCCACCGACGGTCGGCTATTCGCGACAAGGCCATTAAGCCTTCCTTGAGGCTGGGATATTGGTCGAGCGCGCGGATCATCACGAGGGCATCATCGCTCGCGCCATCCCCAACCACGAGCGGCAGTTCCCCATAAGCACCTTTATCTTCGCCGATCTGTTCGCCCGTTGCATCCACCACGAAGGTGATGCCGTCAACGCGCCAGCGCGCCACCGGAACCTTCTCGGTGACCTCGACAATGATGTCGCCGGGATAAGTCTTGCGCACGCTGACCGTTTCAACCGCAGGCAGTTCGGCAATGCGCTGGCGGGCCGCTTCCACATCAAAGCTCATGGTCGATGTGTGCGGCTCGACGCCCAAGGCATCGAAAATCGCCTGCTCGCCCGTCAGGGTCTGTCCGGTTATGGAGATTTCCCCGATGGCAAAGCCGGCGGCGGCAAAGCGGCCCTGCGCCATCTCGCCCAACGTCATGGCGCCAAAGGCAATCGGCTCGCGCACCTGATAAAGGCCAAGGCCGACTGCAAGCAGCGCCATGGCTGAGATGCTGCGCACCATTGCCTTGCGATGGAGCACCCAGGCGCGGCCCCAATTGTTGGCGATCTTGCGCCGGGGCGAGCGAATGGGAACAGGCAGGGCGCGAGGATCGACGATCCGCGCACCAGCGAGAAAAGCCTCGCTTTTTACCTGTTGCAACTCGCGTCCTCCACCATCCAGGCGACCAGTTCTTCATAGGAGTGGCCCGCATGAAGGGCCTGCTCCGGCACCAGCGATGTCTCGGTCATACCCGGCTGGGTATTGATCTCGAGGCACACCAGTTCGCCATCCTCGCCCGCCGCGTCATTGTAGCGGAAGTCACACCGCGTCACGCCCCGGCAGCCGAGAGCCGCATGCGCGGCCAAGCTCAACTTTTGCACTTTGTCGTAAATTTTCGGTTTCAACTGCGCTGGAATAACGTGGACAGAGCCGCCTTTAGCGTATTTGGCGTCATAGTTGTAAAAGTCCGCTTCTGTGACGATTTCGGTGACGCCAAGCGCCACGTCGCCCATCACGGCGCAGGTCAGCTCGCGCCCGGGAATGTAGCGCTCGACCATGACCTCTTCGCCGCCATTCCAAGCCTCGCTTAGGATCTCCTGCGGCGGCTGATTGGCTCCGGCCCGCACGATATGGACGCCGAAGCTCGAACCATCGGCGATCGGTTTGATGACATAGGGCGTGGCGATGACGTGCGACTTTGCAGCTTCCGCGCGTGGCACGATGACGTGGTCGGTGACCGGCACGCCGGCAGCCTTCATCACGATCTTGGCCTGGTGCTTGTTCATGGCAAGGGCAGAGGCCATGACGCCGGAATGCGTGTAGGGGATTTGGAGCAGTTCCAGCACACCCTGGATCATGCCGCTTTCGCCGAATGGGCCATGGAGCGCATTGAAGGCGACGTCGGGCTTGAGCTCGACAAGGCGGTTGGCGACATTGCGGTCCACGTCAACTTCGGTGACCTGGTAACCGGCCCGACGCAGGGCTTCGGCACAGCCAGCGCCGGACTTGAGGGACACCGGGCGCTCATTGGACCAGCCACCCATGAGAACGGCAACGTGTTTGGTCATGGGGTGATCCTGTTGATTGATGATGTTTTGGGCCATGAACTGTCGCTTCCCTCGGACTTGATCCGAGGGTCACTTGCCGTTTGCGTCGCGTGGAGAATGGCCCTCGGATCAAGTCCGAGGGAGGCACCGGTGGGTGTGGAGAGATCGTTGGTCAGCGGAGAACTCACACCGCCCCCGTAAACACATCGCCATCCAAAAACTCTCGCACCTCTTGCCCTGGCAAAAAGTGACCCATGCGGCGGATTTCCCATTTGAGCTCGATGCCGGAATGCGCACGGACGCGATTGCGCACGGTTTCGCCTAGGGTCTCGATGTCATGAGCGCTGGCATTGTCGATGTTGAGAAGGAAATTGGCGTGCAACTCGCTCATCTGCGCGCCGCCGACCATCAAGCCCCGGCAGCCGGCAGCGTCGATCAGTTTCCAGCTCGAATGACCTTCAGGGTTCTTGAAGGTCGAGCCGCCCGTCTTGGCCTTGGTCGGCTGCGAGCTTTCGCGCTTTTCGGTGATCTCGCGCATGCGGTTGAGGATTTCTTCGCGATTCCCGCCGAAGCCTTGGTAGACCGCCGAAGTAAAGACCGCGCCGCGCGGGCCGTTGCTCTTGCGATAAAGATAGCCCATGTCCGCATTGGTGAGCGTGACGATCTCGCCTTCGCGGGTAACCGCGCGCAGTTCCACCATGCGATCGCGCGTTTCGGTGCCATAGCACCCCGCATTCATGTAGAGCGCGCCGCCGATACCACCGGGAATGCCACGATAAAACGTCAGGCCATCGATACCGGCTTCGGCAGCAGCCGTTGCGACCTTGACGTCCGGCAGCGATGTGCCGACGCGGATCTTGTGGTCAGGCAGGACTTCGACCTGTCCGAACGCCTTGCCGGAAAGCTTGATGACAACTCCATCAATCCCGCCGTCCCGGATGAGAAGGTTGGAGCCTAGCCCAATCACCGTCATGCGAATGTCAGCAGGCAGATGCTTGAGGAAGAACGCAAGGTCCTCTTCATCGGCCGGCGTGAAGAACAGCTGTGCCGGGCCGCCGACGCGGAACCATGTGACTTCGCTCAGGGGCTGGTTGGGAATGAGCCGGCCACGGACCTGGGCGATCCAGGGCTGGAACTCGGGGATGAGATCGGGATAGCTCATTGAGGGTCTGCTCCCAGCAAGGCCCCGAGTTCAGCCGGCAGCGATGCAGCCCATTGCGTGATGTTGCCGGCGCCCAGGCACACGACATAATCGCCATCGGCGGCGCGGCTGGCGATCAAGGGCGCGAGTGCTTCGGAGCGGTCAATGACGCGGGCGTCGCGATGGCCACGGGCACGGATGCGGTTGACGAGTTCCTCGTGGGTGACGCCGGGGATCGGCTGTTCGCCCGCGGCATAGACCGGCGCGATGATCACCGTGTCAGCGTCGTTGAAGCAGGCCGAAAAATCATCGAAGAGATCATGGAGGCGCGAATAGCGGTGCGGCTGCACCACGGCGATAACGTCGCGTTTGGTGGATTGGCGGGCGGCCCGCAGCACAGCCGCTATTTCGACGGGGTGGTGGCCATAATCGTCGATTACGGTGATGCCGCCGACAACCCCGGTCTTGGTGAAGCGCCGCTTGACGCCGGTGAAGCCCTTAAGTCCCTTCCGGATGGCTTCGGCGGGCACATGAAGCTGGTCAGCTACGGCGATGGCGGCCGTGGCGTTGAGCGCATTATGGACGCCGGGCATGGGCAGTTCGAGCCCATCGATGCGTAGCTGCGTCAGCCGGATGCGGTCGCGGATCTCGACCGAGAAGTGTTGCACGCCATCGTGGTTTTCGAGGTCGATGAGCCGCACATCCGCCTGAGGATTGCGGCCATAAGTGATGACGCGGCGGTCCTTGATCTCGCCGACCAGCGCCTGCACCTCGGGATGATCGAGGCACATCACGGCAAAGCCATAGAACGGCACGTTCTCGACGAACTGGAGGAACGCCTTCTTCACGCCCTCGAAATTGCCGTAGTGGTCGAGGTGTTCGGGATCGATATTGGTGACGATGGCGACGTCGGCGGGCAGCTTCACAAAGGTGCCATCGCTCTCGTCGGCTTCCACCACCATCCATTCGCCGCCACCCAGGCGCGCATTGGTGCCATAGGCATTGATGATGCCGCCATTGATGACGGTCGGATCGAGATTGCCAGCATCAAGCAGGGTCGCGACCAGGGTCGTGGTCGTGGTCTTGCCATGCGTGCCGCCAATGGCGATGGCCGTCTTGAAGCGCATGATCTCGGCGAGCATTTCAGCGCGCCGCACGATGGGCAGCGCCTTGGCGCGGGCGGCGACCAACTCGGGATTGTCCTTCTTGATGGCCGAGGACACCACAACGACCTCAGCCGCGCCAAGGTTTTCTCCGCTCTGGCCGATTTCGACCTTGATCCCCATGTCGCGCAAGCGCTGGACGTTGGGGTTGAGCGAGGCGTCAGACCCCTGGACCGTATAGCCCTGGTTGTGGAGGATTTCGGCGATACCGCTCATGCCGATGCCGCCAATCCCGATGAAGTGGACTGGCCCGATATTGCGCGGCATTTTCATGAGTGTTGTTCCATTCTGGAGGCAGTCTTGCCGGACAGTCGTACGGCAAGGTCGGCCAACTTTTCTACTGCTTGCGGCTGGCCCAGGGAGCGGGCAGCGGCAGCGGCTTTGGTTAGTCCGGCTGGATCAGTTAACAGGGTCGTGAGGCGAGTGCCTAGCGATTGCGGCGACAGCGTGGCTTGCTCGGCCACCCACCCTGCGCCAGCGGCTTCCACGATCAAGGCATTGTTCTTCTGGTCGGCATCGAGCGATCCCGGCAGCGGCACGAGGATGGCGGGCCGGCCAAGCACGGTGAGTTCGGCAATCGTCGAAGCCCCCGAGCGCCCGATCACCAGATGGCTCTGCGCGATACGCTCTGGCAAATCGGTGAAAAAGGCGGCGAGTTCCGCGTCCACCTTGGCGTCGCGGTAGACCGCGCCGACCCGGTCGATATCCTCGGCACGGCATTGCTGCACAAGCTTGAGGCGCTGCCGCAGGGTTTCGGGCAGCGTCGCGATGGCTGATGGAACGATGTCGGACAGCGCCTTGGCCCCTTGGCTGCCGCCAAAGATGACGAAACGAACTTCGCCGTTGGCATCTAGCGCAGGATAGGGCGTCTGGGCCACCATGCGCACGCGGTCGCGAACCGGATTGCCCGTAACGACCTTTTCGCCAGCAAAGCCATCGGCATATTTGGTTTTGCCAAAGCTCAGCGCGAGCGCGTCGGCGAAGCGCCCCAGGGCCAGATTGGCGCGGCCCATCACCGCGTTCTGCTCATGCAAAATGCCGGGAATGCGGAGCAAATGCGCGGCGACAAACGGCGGGAAAGTGGGATAGCCACCGAAGCCGATCACGCAATCAGGCTTGCTGGTGCGCAGCTTGCCCGCCGCAACCGCGATGCCGCGCAGGATCTTCACCCCTGCCCCAGCCATCAACAGCGGGTTCTTGCCCGACGGGGTGGCAGAGGGCACGATGTGGATCGCACTGGCGGGGAAATCCGCGCCATAGCTTTCCACGCGATGGTCGGTCATCAGCTCGACGACGTGGCCCCGGCGCAGCAATTCCTGCGCCAGAGCCATGGCCGGAAAGAGATGCCCTCCCGTGCCGCCTGCCATCAAGATGAACTTGCTCATTCGGCGGGGACCAGCGGCGCCACGGCGCTCTTGTAACTTGGAATACCGGTTGCCATACGCTCCTCGGGCTTGGTGCGGGTGAATGCGAGCATCAGCCCCATGCCAAAAGCAATGGCGATCATAGACGTTCCGCCATAGGACACAAAAGGCAGCGTCATGCCTTTGGGCGGGATTAGATTGAGGTTCACCGCCAGATTGATGCCCGACTGCATAGCGAACTGGATCGCCAATGTCGACGCCGCCAGGCGCGAGAAGAGGCTCGTCTGGCGCTGGGCGCCCATCATGGCGCGCAGGACGATAAAGGCGATCAGCGTCACCAATACCATGCAAAACAAAATGCCGTATTCACCCGCCGCAGCCGAAAACACATAGTCGGCGTGGGCGTCGGGGATCAGTTTCTTGGCAATGGATTCACCGGGGCCGCGTCCGAACCAGCCGCCCTCGAGCAAGGATTGGAGAGCTCGGTCGATCTGGTAGGTGTTGCCGCCGCCTTCAGGGTTGAGGAACGTGTCGATACGGCGCGACACGTGGGGGAACAGGAGATACGCGCCGAAGATCAACCCGCCGGCAGCTCCGGCCAGGCCGAAGATGATGAACCATGAGATGCCGCTGATAAACAGCAGCACGGCCCAGGTGCCGGTGATCAGCGCGGTCTGGCCGATGTCGGGCTGCAGCAGCAGGCCGGCGACGATGAACAGCATGATGAGCGTTGCCAGGATCTTGCCGGGCACGTTCTTGTGGATCATGGATTCCGAAAACAGCCAAGCACCGAGCACGGCAAAGGCCGGCTTGACGAACTCGGATGGCTGAATGGATTGCCCTGCGAGTGAAATCCAGCGCCGGGCGCCTTTGACTTCGGTGCCGAAGCGCAGCGTGGCCCATAGAAGGGCGATGCTGACCACTAGCGTGACCAAGGCTGCGACGCGGGCCTGGCGGTGGTTCAGCAGTGAAGCGCCAATCATCACTGGCAGGGCCAGCGCGCAGAAGATCGCGTGGCGGATCACGAAGTTCCAAGGAGACAGGCCGATGCGCTCGGCCACGGGCGGGCTGGCGGCAAAGCTCAGCACCATGCCGCAGGTCATGAGGAGTATCAGCGCACCGAGCAGTTCCCGGTCAATGGACCACCACCATTCGGCGAGCGGCGTCTTTTCGGCGCGGGAAAACATCATGATGGAGCCGGGTTGGTTCGATACGAATTGAACCCAATTGTAGCAGCCCGATGGTTACCGATTTCCCAACCGGTCGTGCAATTTGCGAGTCGGTGGAAAACGGCAGCGCCTTAGCGCAGCTTTAGGCTCGACAAACCCACTAGCGCCAGCACGAAGCTGATAATCCAGAAGCGGATCACCACCTGTGATTCAGTCCAGCCGAGATGCTCGAAATGGTGGTGGATCGGCGCCATGCGGAAGACCCGCTTGCCGGTGAGGCGGAAGGACGCGACCTGGACGATCACCGACACAGTCTCAAGAACGAACAGGCCGCCGATGATAGCGAGGACGATTTCGTGCTTGGTGGCCACGGCGATGGAGCCAAGCGCACCACCTAGGGCAAGCGAGCCGGTGTCGCCCATGAAGATTTGTGCCGGGGGCGCATTGAACCACAAGAAGCCCAGGCCCGCCCCAATCAGCGCGCCGCAAACGACGGCGAGTTCAGCCGTGCCGGGCACGTGGTTGAGGAGCAAATAATCCGAAAAGTTCGCGCTACCGACCAAGTATGCAATAAGAGCAAAACAGGCCGCTGCCACCATGACCGGCACGATGGCAAGGCCATCCAGACCGTCGGTCAAATTCACCGAATTACCGGCTGCAACAACAACGAAGCCGCCAAACAGGATGTAGAAATAGCCAAGGTTTAACGCGAGGTCTTTGACAAAGGGGAACAGCAGCGAAGTGCCGTAAGCTCCTGAAGCCAATTGCGAAATGGAGAAGGCCGCGATGCAGCCGATCAGCGCTTCGAGCAAGAGCCGCTGGCGCGAGCCGAACCCCTTGTGGCTCATCCGCTTGACCTTGAGATAATCGTCGTAAAATCCGATGGCGCCGAAGCCAACGGTGACGAACAGCACAACCCAGACATAGCCATTGCTGAGATTGGCCCAGATCAAGGTCGAGATTACCGCGCCCGAGAGGATCATCAGCCCGCCCATGGTGGGCGTGCCCTTCTTGGTCAGCAGGTGCCCGGCCGGACCATCTTCGCGGATCGGCTGGCCCTTGCCTTGCTTAAGGCGCAGCAGCGCGATCATGCCGGGGCCGAACATGAACACGAAGAACAGCGCCGTTATGACTGCTCCGGCCGTGCGGAAGGTGATGTAGCGAAAGACGTTGAAGGCCGCGAACGCTTCACCGAGCTGGCCGAGAAAGTAGAGCATTGAGGGAAGCGTCCTTGCTGGCTGGGGTCAGTTGTTCGCGAACTGCTTGCGAAGTTCGTCCACGATTTTAGTCAGCCCCACGCCGTTGGAGCCTTTGATCATAACTGCATCGCCATAGGCAAGATCGTTCAACACGATCTCGGCCATCTCTCCTGCGCTTTGTGTGTGCGCCGCAACAGAGCCCGGCCCGAGCGCTTCGGCAAGGGCCTGCATCGCAGGCCCTACGAGATAAATCCGCTCGGCGCCCGAGGCTAGGACCCCGGGTTTGAGGCTGGCATGGAGCGATGCGCTTTGCGCGCCCAATTCCAGCATGTCACCCAAGATCACGATCTTGCGCCCACCGGGCGCTGCCTGCGCGGCAAAGACGTCCAGCGCTGCGCCCATCGAAGCCGTGTTGGCATTATAGCTCTCATCGATCAGCACCAGCGGCTTGTCCTTTGGTCCTAACAGGCTCCGCTGTCCCCGCCCCGCCTGTGCGCCGAAGCTCGCGAGCGCACGAAGGGCAATGGCAGGCTCCACGCCTGCCAGATGCGCTACGGCCAGGGCCGCCGTTGCATTGGCTACCATGTGCCGGCCGGGCACCGACAGCACCAGACTGTGGCGAACGCCCTGGTGCTCGATAGTTGCAAAGCTCTTGTCGGCAGCGGTTTCGATGTTGAGGATCTGCCAATCGACGCCCCGCGCCTCACCATAGGTGACGATATTGCGCACGCCTGCGGCGCTAGCCTCATCGAGCAGGATGGAAAGCTGCGGGTGATCGGCATTCAGGACGGCCGTCCCGCCCGGCTCCAGCCCGGCGAAGATTTCCGCTTTGGCACGTGCAATGCCGTCCAGCGAGCTAAAATTCTCAAGGTGCGCTGCGGCCACCGTGGTGATGACGGCAATATGCGGCCGCACCAATTGGCTAAGCGGCCGGATTTCATCGGCATGGTTCATGCCCAATTCGAAAACGCCGAATTGCGCATTGGCAGGGAACCGCGCCAGCATCAGCGGCACGCCCCAATGATTGTTGAAGCTCTTGATGGAAGCGTGGGTTGCACCAGCGGCTTCAAGCACCACGCGAATGGCTTCCTTGGTCGTGGTCTTGCCGACGCTTCCGGTGACGCCCACGACCACAGCCCGGCTCCGCTTGCGGGCGGCGCGGGCAAGGTCGCGCATCCCCTCAAGCGCGTCCGGAACGACGATACGCCTGGGACCCTCGCCCCGGCTCACCAGCGCCCCGACAGCACCATTGGCGAGGGCCGTTTCGACAAAGTCATGCCCGTCGAAGCGGTCGCCCTTGATGGCAACGAACAAGGCATTGGGGCCCAGTTCGCGCGAGTCGATGGACACTGACTCGATTGCCTGCTCCCCTAAACCCTCGGCCTGCCCCTCCGTTGCTTGAAGGATTTCCGCGGTGGTGAACAGCTTCGGCATCAGAGCCCCTTGATAGCCTCCGCCACAGCTTCATGGTCGGAGAAATGGTGTTTGGTGGTTCCCACGATCTGGTAATCTTCGTGGCCCTTGCCTGCAACCAGCAAAACGTCTCCCGGCTTAAGCGATTTCACCGCTTCCGTGATGGCGGCCTTGCGATCGCCGATCTCCTTGGCACCTTTGGCCGCTGCCAGGATTTCGGCCCGGATAGTCTTTGGGTTCTCCGTGCGCGGATTGTCATCCGTAACGATAAGGTCATCGGCCATGCGCTGGGCAACCTCTCCCATCATCGGCCGCTTGCCCTTGTCACGATCACCACCGGCGCCGAATACAACGCGCAGCTTGTTCTTGGCATAGGGCCGCAACGATGCGAGCGCCGTTTCGAGCGCCACAGGCTTGTGCGAGTAATCGACGAAGATGGCAGCGCCGTTGTGCTCGGCGACAAGCTCCAGCCGGCCCTTGGCGCCCTTGAGTTCGGAGAGCGCCGGAAAGGCCTGAGACTTGTCGACACCGGTCGACATGGCCAAGGCCGCCGCAACTAGGGCATTGCTCACCTGAAACTCGCCGGTCAACGGCAAGTGAAAGCTCAACTTTTCGCCGACATGGCGCACTTCAACGCGCTGACCATAGCCTTCCGGTTTGATCGAGAGAATCTCGATGTAAGCCCCTTCCCGGCCGACTGTCAGCAGCGTCGCGCTGGCGCCCAAGGCCGCGAACATGAATGGCTCGTATTCCGGATCATCCACATTGACCACGGCCGGACCGCTATCCACCAGCAGATCGGTGAACAGGCGCAGCTTGGCGTTGCGGTACTCGTCCATATCCTTGTGGTAGTCGAGGTGGTCGCGGCTGAGATTGGTGAACGCCACCGCCTCGAAATGCATGCCGTCGAGCCGGCGCTGGTCGAGACCATGGCTCGACGCCTCGATCGCCACATGGTCGATCCCCTGTGCCTTGAGCGAACGCATTGACTGGTGCAGCGTGCGGGAGTCTGGCGTCGTAAGGCTCCCCTCGATCAATCGGCGCGCAGTCTGCACGCCAAGCGTGCCGACGCTTGCACCTGGAATGCCGGCATGCTCCCAAATCTGGCGCACGAAGGACGCGACCGATGTCTTGCCGTTGGTGCCGGTGACCGCGACGGTGATTTCCGGCTGTGGCTCGAAAATACGCGAGGCGGCGCGGGCATAAGCGGCACGAACATCCTTGACCACGATCACAGGGACGCCCGGATCGCCGGGTGGCGCAATGTCGGTGATGATGGCAAGGGCACCCCGCCGTACCGCATCCGGCACGAACTGGTTGCCGTGCACATTCTGCCCGGGCAGCGCAAAGAAGATATCACCCGGCTCGATCCGGCGGCTGTCGGAGTTTAGCCCGAAGACCGCACCCAGACCTTTTTTGGGCCGGGCGCCGGAGCCTTCGAGCAATTGTGTGACGCTTAGGGACACGGCAGGCAATCCTTCTGGATGTCAGCGAAGTTGGGGAGGAACCAAATTCTCGTCGATCAAAGGCGAGAAATCTGGCGCAATTCCGAGCATGGGCGCAACGCGCTGGACGATGCGGCCGGTGACGGCGCCGGCGTTCCAGCCAGCCGTGGTGCCCGATTGTGGGTTTTCGGCCTTGGGTTCGTCGACCATGATGACCATGGCATAGCGTGGGTTGTCGAGCGGGAAGGCAGAGCCGAAGAAGTTGGTGACTTTGTTGGACGAATAGCGGCCGTCCACCACCTTTTCCGCCGTACCGGTTTTGCCACCGACACGGTAGCCAAGGGCTGCCTTGTTCATCTGCGTGCCCGACCCTTCCAGCGCATTGAGCCGCATCAGATAGCGGATCTGCGTGCTGGTATCTTCGGTGACGACGCGGCGGTAAAGCGGCTCGGCCTCGGCTCGGTCGCGCCGGTACAGCGTCGGCGGCACGTAATTGCCGCCATTGACGAAGGATGCGTACGCCGTGACCATGTGGAGTGGCGATACCGAAAGTCCGTGCCCGAACGATGCTGTGGCGGCGCCGACTTCAGAGAGTTCCTTGGGGATCGCAGGCAGGCGCATTTCGGGCAGTTCGAATGGCACACGCTGATCGAACCCCATGGTGGTAAGGAACTGCCGGTAAGCGTCCTTGCCCATGGCCTGCATGATGCGGATGGTCCCGATATTGGACGAGTATTTGTAGACTTCTGGCAGGCTTAGAATGCGGTGCTTGCCGTGAAAGTCGTCGATGGTGAAACGCCCGAAGCGGACGCCGAAGCGCGCATCGAACTGATCGTTGATCGACACCGCGCCACTGCTGAGCGCACCGGCTAAAGTCACCGTCTTGAATATGGAACCCGGCTCAAAAATACCGGCCGTGATCCGGTTGAAGCTGTCCTTGACGAGGGCTGTTGCCGGCTCGTTCGGATTGAAATCGGGAATGGATGCCAGGGCGACGATCTCGCCGCTGTAGATGTCCATCATCACGCCAGCCGCCGCGATGGCTTGGTAGCGCGTCATCGCGTCAACGAGTTGCTCGTGCATCACGTGCTGCACGCGCATGTCGACTGATAGCTCGACTGGCGCCAGGGCATTGCCGCGCGCCAGACCCAGTTCCTGCAGCAGCGCGACGTCTTCGCCATCCATGTGGCGCTCGATGCCCGCAATGCCTTGATTGTCGATGTTGGTCGAACCCAGGATGTGCGATGCTTCGCTCATGCCCGGGTAAAAGCGCTTGGACTCGGTGAGGAACTCGACCCCCGGAATACCCAGCCGCATGACGCGGTCCTGGATAGCCGGGGAAAGCTCCCGCTGCACCCACACGAATCCCTTGTCGCCAGTCAGCCGATCGCGCAGCCATTTTTCATCAAGGTCTGGCAGCACCGTCCTGATCTTGCGGACAGCCTCTTCGACATCGATGATCCGGCGCGGCTCGGCATAAAGCGATGGCACGCGAATATCGACAGCCATCTCGAGACCGTTCCGGTCAAGAATCGGCGGACGCGTAGCCGTGATCACGTCGCGGGTCTGGCCTTCGATCGTGCTATCGGGCACCACCATGCCAAGCTGCACGAGGCGCCCGCCGACCAGACCAAAACCCAACACCAGCGCCAGCACCATCCAGCGGATGCGCGCCTGGGTGAGATTGCCGCGAACCTTGCGCGCGCCGTCGAGCGCAATGGTTGAGCCCAGATCGTCTGCAGTCATGGCCATTATTCAATGCCCTCGAGTTCGAGGATGGCGTCGATCGGATCGACACCGGCTTCCAGCGACAGGAACAGGGAGTCCATAGCCGCCGAATTTGGCTTGGCGGGCCGCATGGGGATCGTCGTGAACGAGCCGAACTGCTCCTGCTTCACCGGCTCCATAGCCAGCGCCAATTGATGGCGCTTGATGATCGGTTCGATATGGCCAGGCTGGTTGAGCACGGCCTCGTCGGCCTTGAGAATGGACAGATCGCCTTCCTGGGAATCGATCAGCGCGATCAAGGCCGTGCGCTCGCTTGCGGTATTCTCGATGGAGAACTTGAGCGCATAAACGCCCGACAGCATGACGACGCTCGAAAAGATCAGGAAGATGTTGAGGTTGCGGATCATGCGGCGCCCCTCACTTGCGGCATGCCAAGGCCATCGAAGCTGACGGAACGCGCTGCGGCATCCGAGCGAGTTGCCGCGCGCAATATAGCTGAGCGGGCGCGTGGATTACGGCTGAGCTCGGCTTCGCCCGGCTTTTGCGCCTTGGCAACACTCACCCAGCGCCGCGCCTCGGTTTCCACCTGCGGCAGATGGCGGGACTGGGCCGGGCCGCCCTTGTCGGGGTCAAAGAAGCGCTTGACGATGCGGTCTTCGAGCGAATGGAAGGTGACGACAACCAGCCGCCCCTCCTCGCCCAACAGCCGTTCGGCAGCGAACAGCGCTTCGACCAATTGCTCGAACTCGGCATTGACGGCAATGCGCAGCGCCTGGAACGAGCGCGTCGCCGGATGGGGATCGCCCGGCTTGCGACCGATGGCTTTTTCGATGATGCGGGCTAGCTCGGTTGTGGTCTCGATCGGCGCTGTCTCGCGCGCGGCAACGATGAATTGCGCGATGCGGCGCGACTTGCGCTCTTCCCCGAACGCATAAAGCAAATTGGCGAGCGCTTCGGTTTCCAGCCCATTCACCAGATCGGCCGCGCTCTCGCCCTCCCCGCTCATGCGCATGTCGAGCGGACCTTCGCGCATGAAGGAAAAACCACGCTCCGCCTGATCGAGCTGCATGGAAGAGACGCCGATATCAAGCACGACGCCATCAATCGGCCCATGCTCGGCGGCAAGGCTATCCAGTTCGGAGAAGGTGCCCGGCACGAAAGCGAAGCGATTGGCGAACTCGGCGGTCAGCCCATCGGCAAAGGGTTTGACGCTCGGGTCCCGGTCGATCGCCACGACTTGGGCACCCGCTTCGAGCAGAGCCCGCGAATAGCCCCCGGCGCCGAACGTGCCATCGACAATGCGCTTGCCGGCAAGCGGAGACAGGGCCGCGAGCACCTCATCCAGAAGGACTGGCACGTGCGGACCGCTAGGGGGGCTGCTTTCGGGCAGGGAACGCTTGCCCATCAATGCCACTACTCCATCCCCGGCTCAGACACCGGTTCGTAAACTCCCCCGCACATTGCCCCACGACGCTTAAGATTCTGTTTCCCATGAGCGGGTTGGAAATATTTAACAAACATCTCGGGAGCGCCGGACAGAAGGAAAACGCCAGTTGACCTATAAGCCGGGTTCTGTAGGGCCCGCGCCTTGCGGAGCGGACGTGGCGGCCATTCATCTGCGACGCCTGTTGCCAGGCGCCTTGTGCAACCAACCCGGATGATCTGGCCTCAAAACTGGCTGGGACCGGAGTCCCGCGTCATCCCTATTTGGTTTTGCTCCCGGTGGGGTTTACCGTGCGGCGTCCATTGCTGGCAGCCCGGTGCGCTCTTACCGCACCCTTTCACCCTTACCCCGGCAGGCCGGGGCGGTTTGCTTTCTGTGGCACTTTCCCTGAGGTCGCCCTCGCCGGCCGTTAACCGGCACCGTGTTTCGAAGGAGCCCGGACTTTCCTCCAGCAGCAGGTTACCCCACTGCCAGCGGCCACCCGGTCAACTGGCTGGCGTGGTGTAGGAAGCTTCATGCCACCGCGTCAAGCGTCGGCAGACAAAAGCGGCTGCTGTTTGGGCTTGGTGAGCGCCTGATAGGCCAGATTGATCGATTTCATCCGCGCCGTTGCAACATCGATCAAATCCTCCGGTACCCCGCGCGCGATCAGGCGATCCGGATGATGCTCGGCGACGAGGAGACGATAAACCCGGCGGATTTCCTCAGGCGGCGCATTGGGCGCCAGGCCCAGCACCAAATAAGGGTCGACCCCTGCTTGGAGCCGCACATGCTGGCTAGCCATCTGCTCGAAGCGCATGTCATCAAAGCCGAAGATGTCGCTGACGGATTTGAGATAGTCGAGTTCGCCCTCATGCACCATGCCGTCGGCCGTGGCGATGTAGAACAGCGAATCGAGCACATGCTCGAGCGTTTCGGGATTGTCCGAGAAAAAGCGACGGACCTTGCGGGCATAGGAGTCGTAGCCGGCGACATCCTGCTTGGCCAGGTTGAATACCCGCGCCACTTGCTCTTCATGGCCTGCGGAAATCTCTACCGTAGCCCGGAACGCGCGTTCTTCGGATGCCGTGACCAAGCCGTCAGCAACGGCCATCTTGGCGGCAAGGGCAATCAGCGCCAGCGTAAACGCCGCGTCCCGTCCGCCGGGCAGCCAATTGTCAGGATCAAGCGCATTGACCAACGAACCAGCGAACCCGGTGCGCTGGCTAAACGATCCGACATAATCTGACAGTTTATGCCACATGTCGGATTTCTTTTCAGGGCCGGGCTGCAATGAAATGCCTAATGCCTTTCATCGGACGAGTTATTCGTCGAGTGCTGATTTGCGCCCAGAATAGCGGCTCCATGCCCGGGGGTCCAGCCGCCCCGGTGCATGGCCGTATTGTCAATTCTCGTAGAAGAACATCTCCGGACCGACCAAGCGGTCACGGCGCTGAAATTCCTGCCCACGCTCGAAGAAGAACTCTTCGTCTTGGTTGTAGCGCGGCTCGACTTCAGCCTGCTGCTGGCCCTGGCGGCGCGCGAGGAAATCAGCCAAGGGACCGGTTTCCCAATCTTCCAACTCCTCAGCGGTGATGTCGGCAGGCGGCATGGGCTGCACGGTCGGGGGCACGAAGACCGGCTCGTTGACGGCAAAGCCGGTCTGCTGATTGGCAGCAGCCACGATGGCCGGACGCGGCCGCATCGAAAGCGGCATGGGCGTCGGCGCAACTTTGGGCGGAATGGCAGCAGTCTGGATCGGATCGGTTGCCGGAGTAGCGAGTGCCGGCTGGGTGATGATGGGCGTACGAACCGGAACGGGAGCGGCGGCAGCAATCTGAGGCTGTGCGACCGGCGCAGGCTGCGGCGCTACTGGAGTAGGCGCAGGGGCTGGTGCAGCAGGCTTGACGGCCGCCGTTTCCACCGGCTTGGGGGCCGGTGCGTCGGTGATATAGCTCGGCAACGGCTTGCCGGACTGAACGAAATTTTCCACCGCATCGGCACTCGGCGCAACCGGCTTCGCGGGTGAGGATGCGGGCGCGGGTGCCGGAGCGGCGGGCTTTACCGCAGCCACTTCAACGGGCTTGGGCGCGGGCGGACGCTGGCTCTGTGGTGCTGGCACAGGCGCGACATTCTGCGGCGTCACGACCGCGATCTGGGCAGCAGGCGGCGCAGCCTTGTCACCCAGGAATTGAGCGGACAGCAGGTCGGCACTCGGCACGCCTACGACGAGGAATGCACCGGCCCACGCGAGGCCATTGGTAATGCGGCGATCGATTGGCATAGTCTAACGTCCCGATTTACTCCGCCCCTGGGCGGCGACAAAGCCGGATTTCATGGCCATTTTATGAAACGGCTCAATCCGGCTTTAGTGCCATCCCCAACCTGAACAGGGTCTGAACGGCCTTTCTGCGTCGAACGAGCGGCCGGATTGATGGCAACAGAACATGGTGAACGTTGCGTTAACAGCCGCTCAAACCTGTGCCGGACGGCGCCCCAGAATACGCGCCAAGGCCAAGGCAAGTTGCGAGCGGTTATGGGTATATATGTGAAACTCGTTAACACCCTCGTCCAGCAGTTCGGTTACCTGCTCCGCCGCTACAGCCGATGCCACAAGGGCATGGGTTTCCGGCTCATCGTCGAGTCCGTCGAACCGCTCCGCCAGCCAGGGCGGAATAGATGTGCCGCAGCGGGCGGCAAAGCTTGAGATCTGCTTGAAGCTATGAATCGGCTGGATGCCGGGAACGATCGGCGCCGTGATGCCGGCAGCGCGCGCCCGCTCGAGGTAGCGGAGGTAGTCGCCATTGGAGAAAAACATCTGCGTGATCGCCCGGTTCGCACCTGCGTCGAGCTTGCGCTTGAGGTTGTCGATCTCCGCCGCCCAGTCCGGGCTTTGCGGATGCTTTTCCGGATAAGCAGATACGGAAATGTCAAAATTGCCGATTCGGCGGATACCACCCACGAGGTCAGCCGCGTTCTGGTAACCCTCAGGATGGGGCACGAAGGGCTGCCCCACGCCCTCCGGCGGATCACCGCGCAGAGCGACAATGCCGTTGACCCCGGCGGCTTGATAACCACGCACGACCTCATCCACCTCGTTGCGGGTCGCTCCGACGCAAGTCAAATGCGCCGCGGCGTTCACGCCCGTATCCGCCTTGATGGAGCGGACCATGCGGAGCGTACGCTCGCGCGTCGAGCCGCCAGCCCCATAAGTCACGGATACAAAACGAGGCTTCAGTGGCGCGAGCTTATGCACGCTGTCCCAGAATTTTTCCTCCATTGCGTCGTTCTTGGGCGGAAAGAATTCAAAGGAAATCTGCAGATCAGGGCGCTGGTCCGCCGTCTGCCGGCTGGCGCGCAGATTGTCGTCAAGCATCATGTATTCCGTTCAACTCTTGTCGCTGAGGCGCCATAGGCAGACCGTCAGCCCATTGGGGGTGTCCTGGCTCGGGAATTCGCGCGACGCTGCAATCTGCAGACCCGCCGCAGCGGCCCAGCCGCTCATCTGCGTTTGCGACAGGCCGAGCCGCCGGTGGGCATGCTCAGTGCGCAGAAATTCCAGATCATGGGGCGCAAAGTCGACGATGATCATCTCGCCGCCCTTCTTTAGCAGGCGCCGGGCCTGCCCCAGCATTCGTCCGGGATCGTCGAAATAATGCAGCACCTGATGGATCACGATAACATCGGCTGGCCCAACCACCACATCGGGGTCGCCGATATCGCCCAACCGCACCTGCGCATTGCCGATGCCGCTGGTTGCCAGGCGCGACCGTGCCACGGCCAGCATTTCCCGGCTTGAGTCGAGCCCGATCCCGCGTTTGTAGCTGCTGGATAAGAGTTCCAACATGCGCCCCGTGCCGGTCCCCAGATCGATCAGTGTATCGACCTTGCGCCCGCCTAAAGCCTCGACGATCGCCGCCTCGACGGCTTCCTCGGGCACGTGCAAAGTCTTGAGCAGGTCCCAACTGCTCGCCACCTTGGCAAAATACTGCGTGGCCTGTTGTTGCTGCGCCGTGCGGACGGCCTGCTGCCGCTCGATATCCCGGCGCCTGTCGGCATCGTTCGAATCAACCCGGGCAATGAGCCATTGCGCCAGGGCAGCGCCATCACCATCCTCCGCCAGCCCATAATAAGCCCAAGCCCCTTCCGCATTGCGCTGGATCAGCCCGCCATCGGCCAGAAGCTTGAGGTGGCGCGACACGCGTGGCTGGCTTTGCTTGAGGATTTCGGTCAAATCCTTGACAGAATGATCCCCATCCGCCAGCAGCGCCAAAAGCCGCAGCCGGGTCCCCTCACCCGCCGCCTTCAGCACGCCCACCAATTCAGCCAAATCCGCCAAGCCAACCTCACATCGAATATAAAGATATCTTTATATCTGTTTTCAAGGTGGGTCTAGAGGCACATGACCGCAGCAAGCAAAAACCCCCGGAACAAGGCCGGGGGTAATCGCTTGGAAATGCTGTGATGCTTTAGGCGCTAATAGCTTCGCGGTGTTCAGTTACGGCACGCTTGCGGAAGGAGTGGGCGCGCCAGAGTTGGAATATGCTGACGGCTTCTTCCTGGTCCAATGCCTCGAAGCGGCTGAGGACCATGGCCTTGTCGTCCTCGGTGGGCAGGTCGCGCCAGGGAAGCGTTGCGAAGATGGCTTCGAACAGGTCTGGCACGAGGCCTGCAGCGCGCAGGGCGACAGTGGCGGCTACATAATCCTGGCTGGCGAGCCATTTGACGAACACTTCGGGGCCAACGCGTAGGATCACCGTGAGAGCGGCTGCAGCATGGTGGCCATAGCCGAAGCGGGCGAAGCGGGCCAGCGCACGATCGTCAAGCTGCTTGCGATCGCTCAGTGCCTTGACCTGGTTGTACGCCACTTTCCATTCAGTGGCTGAAAAACCAGCGCGGTTGCGCATGCGGTTGTAGACGACGGCATTGACCTTGCCGGCTGCGACAGGATCCAGCGTGTGGCTGGCCGTGCCGAGATTTTCGAGCACTTTGGTCGACGCGGTGTCGATCTCGCTACGCAAGGATTTCCAGTCCAGATCATGCCGGCCGCGCAGATCGGCTGCAATTTCGGCGTCCTCGATGGCGCGCTGCACCAGCTTTTCGAGCGTCGCTTTGTCGAACTCGGCATTGGAATTGCGCACGAGGCGCTTTACCGAAGAGGTATCACCATGTTCGACGATTGCTTCGCCGACACGTTCCGGTACGGACGTCCGTCCGGCAATGGCGACGCGATGCTCTTCGCTCTGGTGACCAATGATATCAATCAGATCGTCATCGCTGAGCACGTTGGAGAATTCCAGCAGCGGCTTGGCGACTTCAATGTCATCATTGGCCAGCTTGACAACCACCGTGCCCGGAGCGCGCTCCAGCGGGGCCAGCAGCTTGGCGACATGCACCCGCGCTTCCACTTCCACCAGTTCGGCAAGCTGGCACAGCACTTCGTCATACTGCGCCACCTGCTCGTCGTCGCAGCGGTCCGAAACATAGCTGAACAACTGGGCCATGTTGCGGAAAAGATGCTCGCGCTCGGAATGATTGTCGTCGCCGTTCAGCACCCGAAAGCTGGAAAACGCCCGTTCGCCCTGATCAAGTTCGGTATTCATCGCCCTAATATCCCGGTCCTGCCGTGGAAAGATGCGATCAATCTGGACCCAACCTGCTCGTACCGAGTCAAACTGTCACAAGGCATTTAATTCAAGTTTTATCGATGTTTGGGCGCTTGGTCCGCTGCACACTCGATGTCATCCCGGCCTGATCGGGGATCCATCTTGAGATCGCCCTACGGCCGCAAGGTGCATCGTTCCTTCTTACCAGGATGGCCCCCGGGTCGAGCCTGGGGTGACACCGTGCATGGGAGCAGCATCGTGCTCACCGCACCAAGAAAAAGGCCCCGGTTACACCGAGGCCTCTCCGGGTCGTCCAACCCTACTCCGCCGCTACAGCGCTTTCGCTGTCGGAGATTGTGTCCGTCACCTTATTGGCGAGCGCCGCGCGGGCAGCGCGGATGCCCTGCGCATAAGCAGAATCGATGCGGTGGAAATGCACCAGCTGCCGCTCGATAATCTCGTCTGGCACGCCGTCCATGGCAGCGGCGAGATTGTCGTAGAGGCGGCCCTTATGCGCATCGTCGAACAAATGCCACAGCGCCCGCGGCTGGCCGTAATCGTCATTGCCCTCGCGGTGATTGTAGCGGTCGGCATCGCCCACGATCCGCAGCGGCGGCTCCTTGATCGACGGATCTTCCACTGGCCCGCCGAACGAGTTTGGCTCGTAGTAGGCGTTGGGGTTTGGATTGTTGGGGAAGAAGCGCATGGCTCCGTCCTTGTGATAGTGATGAACTGGCACCTTGGGCTGGTTCACCGGCAAGGCATTGTAGTGCGTGCCCAAACGATGACGCTGCGCGTCGGCATAGGAAAAGACGCGCGCCTGCAGCATCTTGTCCGGCGAATAACCGATGCCCGGCACCTTGTTGGAAGGTGAAAACGCCGCCTGCTCGATTTCGGCGAAATAGTTGTCCGCGTTGCGATTGAGCTCCACCACGCCGACATCGATCGGCGGATACTCCGCATGCGGCCAGACCTTGGTCAAATCGAACGGATTGTAGCTGGTCTTGTCGGCATCGAGCTCGGGCATGATCTGGACCTGCATGGTCCAGCGCGGGAACTCGCCGCGGTCGATCGTTCCGAACAGGTGCGCCTGATAGCTCTCGCGATCCTCGCCGATGACCTTCTCGGCCTCGGCATTGGTATAGTGCCTGTGGCCCTGCTGGGTCTTGAAGTGGAACTTCACCCAAAACCGCTCGCCGTCCTTGTTCCAGAACGAATAGGTGTGCGAGCCATAGCCGTTCATGAACATGGGCGCCACCGGCAGGCCGCGGTCGGAGAACAGGGTGGTGATCTGGTGCAGCGATTCCGGGCTCTGGCTCCAGAAATCCCACATGGCCGTCTTGGAGCGCATATTGGTGCGCGGATGACGCTTCTGGGTGTGGATGAAGTCCGGGAACTTTAGCGGATCGCGCACGAAGAACACGGGCGTATTGTTGCCCACCAGGTCCCAATTGCCTTCGTCGGTATAGAACTTGATCGCAAAACCGCGCACGTCGCGCTCGGCGTCCGCCGCGCCTGCTTCGCCGGCCACGGTCGAGAAGCGGATCAGCAGATCGGTTTTCTTGCCCGCTTCGCCGAAGATCTTGGCGATGGTGTATTTCGACAAATCATTGGTGATGGTCAGTGTGCCATAGGCACCCCAGCCCTTGGCATGCACCACGCGCTCCGGAATGCGCTCGCGGTTCTGGTGGGCAAGTTTTTCGAGCAGCTGGTAATCCTGTAGCAGCAATGGGCCGCGCGCGCCTGCCGATTCGGAATTCTGGTTGTCCGGCACCGGCGCGCCTGCGCTGGTGGTCATGATGGGTCTATCGACCATGGCCTCTGCTCCCCTTGATAATTGCAAGCTAGACGGCTCTTTTGACGTAGCCATGACGATTAGGCAAATTGATTGATCCTCTCGTTGTGATAAGTTGCGCCTATGACAATCTCCCTCAAGCAGATGCGCTATATCGTGGCCCTAGCGGACGCGGGCCATTTCGGCAAAGCAGCAAGCGCCTGCAACATCAGCCAGCCGGCATTGAGCCAGCAGATCCAGGCGGTGGAGGAAAGCTGCGGCACGCCCTTGTTTGACCGGCTCAAGAGCGGCACCCGCCTCACGCCGTTCGGGCAGGAATTCGTCGCCCGCGCGCGGCAAGTGCTGACGAGCGCCGATGCGCTGGCGGCGTTCGCCCAGCGCAATAGCGGCCAACCCAACCGCCCCCTGCGCTTCGGCCTCATACCCACCGTCGCGCCCTATCTGCTGCCGGAAATCTTTCCCGCGCTCAGCCACGACCTACCCGAACTTGCCTTCACCATCAGCGAAAACCGCACCGAGGCGCTGATAGACGGGCTAGTGGATGGGAGCCTCGATATCGCGCTGATCGGCACCGATGCGCCCGAGCACGGCCCGCGCCTGGTGAGCCGCGCCTTGTTCGAAGACCCGTTCGTGCTCGCCACCAGCGCCGCCGAACGTGGCTCCGGTCCTGTGGCGCTGAAAACGCTGGCCCCCGAACGCATCCTCTTGCTCGACGAAGGCCATTGCTTCCGTGATCAGACGATTGCCGCCTGCCGGCTGGACAGCCAACCTTCGGCCCGCACCTTCGCCGCGACTTCCCTGTCGACCATCGTCGAATTCGTAGCCAACGGCCAAGGCGTCACCCTGCTGCCGCAGATTGCCCTGCGCAAGGAAGCCAACGATCCCCGGATTGCCATCCATGCCCTGGCTTCGCCGGGTGCCGGCCGCGTACTGTCGCTCGTCTGGCGCGAGGCGACGCCCTATGGCGCGATCTTCGACAGGATGGCCGAGACCATCCGCACCGCCCGCATAGCCTAAGTCGCAGCCCTGCCCCGGCGGCGGAAGCTGTCATAGCTGAACACCGCCAGTGACAGCCAGATCAGCGCGAAGCTCAATAGGCGCAAGCCATTGAGGTGCTCGCCAAAGAGGAAGATCGCGACCAAAAATTGGATGGACGGCGCGATGTACTGGAACATCCCGATCGTGGTCAGCCGCAGGCGGCGCACTGCATAGGCAAATAGCAGCAACGGCACAGCTGTCGCTGGACCGGTCAGGATCAGGAGCGTCAGGAGGTACGGATCGGCATGCGGTCCCGCTCCATGTACGGCAATGTCGAAGATGACATAGCCGAGCGCCGCTGGCGCGATCATCAGCGTTTCGGCAAAAAGCCCATTTGCCGGGCCAAGTTGCGCCGTCTTGCGAATGTAGCCGTAGAACCCGAACGACAGCGCCAAGCCCAGCGCCACGAATGGAACCGCGCCCAGGCCTGCTGCCTGGATGGCAATGGCCACCACGGCAATTGCAATGGCAATCGTCTGCAGACGGTTCTGCCGCTCGCCGAGCAGCACCATGCCCATGGCGACATTGACCAGCGGATTGATGAAATAGCCGAAGCTGGCTTCGAGCACCTGCCCCGTCTCCACCGCCCACACGTATAGCAGCCAATTGCCCGCAAGAAGCACGGCCGACAAGAGCGTTATGAGCATGCGCCGCCGGTCCGCCAGAAGCACCCGGATTTCACCGAAGCCGCCCATCAGCCCTAGGACAATCGCCAGCAGCAGCAGCGACCACAAGGTGCGCTCGGCCACGATCAGCACCGACCCGACCCCATCCAGTTGCCGGAACAGGATGGGCAGGAACCCCCAGGCGAAATAGGCGAACAGCGCCGCGATCATGCCATTGCGCGTATCGCTGCCGGCTATGGCCGGGCGGGTGGACACATCCGGCGGCACAATGGCTTGGGGCGCGGCTTCAGGCAAAGACATCAGGCAAAACTCCGCACCCAGAACAGGGTGCTATTCGCCGTCTGATAGCAGCGCCTATGCCCCGCTGCCAATGACACTTTGTGATCGGCACTTAGGTGAAAGTTGATGACACAAGACCAAACCTTTCCTCTCCGGCGGCGTTGAGCACGGCCTTTCACGGGCACATCCCGACTGATACGAGCAGGAGCTAAACAATGAAAAAGACCGTCACCTGGGTTTTGATCGCCGACGGCGCACAGGCGCGCGTTCTGGAAAACACCGGTCCGGGCAAGGGGCTCAAGCAAGTGGAAGGTCTGCAATGGTCCAACGAACCCTTGCGGGCGCAGGACATCGTTTCCGACCGCACCGGCGGTGGCGGCAATGGCGGTTCCATGGCTTCCCGCGTTGATCCGGTCGAGCAGCGCGAGGAGGATTTCGTCAAGAACCTCGCCGTGATCCTCGACAAGCATCAACAGAAAGGTTCGTACGACCGCCTGATCATCGCCGCCGCCCCGATCGCTCTGGGCGATATCCGCAAGGCGATGTCACCGGCCGTGAAGAAGACCGTCGTTGCCGAACTCAACAAGGATCTGACGAATCTGCCGACAGCGCAGCTTGACCAGCACTTCGAGGGAATTATCGCGGCTTAGCAGCCCGCATCTGCGGAACAAGGATATTTGCAGTGGATGTATCCCGCCCACCGTTTTACCCTCGGGCTTGACCCGAGGGCCATCTTCCGCAGGCACAATACTCCGTTGCGGGCTATCTGAACTGCCCTCGGGTCAAGCCCGAGGGCAACACAACATCGTTGGTGGCATCTAGCCAATGTGACCCTCACTCCTCGCCCTCATCCTCATCCACCCCATCGATGGCATCAAGGAACTCCAGCAGCAGCGAATTGACCAAATCCGGCCGCTCAATGCTGGGGATATGCGCTACCCCTTCCAACACGGCTGCAAAGGCATTGGGCATTTCCTCCGAGAGATGATCGTGCCGGTCGATCAGCGCTGTAAAATCCTCGTCACCCACCAGCAGCATGGTCGGCGCACCCACATTGCCCACCCGGCTCCAGGCCGCCGGCGGCCGCTCTTCCTGAGACAGTTCCGGCTTGCTCAGCGCCGCCCTGTTCATGTCCAAAAACAACTCGCGCACCGCGCCACCGACGCGTCCGCTCTGCGCCCTTGGCCCGTCGAGCCATTCATGCGCCTGCACGCGATTGAGCATCTCCAGATCACCACGCTCGAAAGCGTCTTCTTCCGCCGCCTCGATCTGGCTCTCGGCCTCCGTCGCGCTCCAGGGCGAGCCGGTAATAGACGTGCCGATCAGCACCAGCCCAAGCACCCGCCCCGGATAGCGCAAGGCAAAGTCCACCGCGAGGCCCCCGCCCATCGAGCAGCCAACGAACACGGCAGCATGGATGTCGAGCGAACGCAGCACCGCGTCGAGATCATCGATATGGCTGAACGGCACATCTTGGCTCTGAGTCTCGCCATAGCCGCGCCGGTCATAGGCAATGGCGTGCCAGCCATCCTCGGCCACAGCCGCCATCTGCGCGTCCCACATGCGCTTGTCGCAGACCCCGGCATGAAGGAACACCACCGGCAGCCCCTCCCCGGTCTGCACGGCTGCCAGCGAACCGCCCCGGACCGGAACCGCGAACGCTTCACCTACCACGCACAGATCTCCGTCTCGGTGACATTGCTCGCCCAGCAGGCGCCATCCTCTTGCGAGCGGTTGTAAATTCCCGGCAGCGCCACGGAGCGCCCGCCCGGCTCATAAACGGCACCGACGAACGCCTGCCCCGGTGCGTCCATCCAAACTTCGAAGCTTGGCATGCCCTCGGCCGAAATCTTAAAGCTGCCCGCATCGTCGAGCGCTTCGAACACGCACGGGTACTCCCCGTCATCGCTCGTGAAGCATTTGGCTTCTTTGGCCCAGGCGGGCGCGACCAGCAAAGCCAGCGCCAGCCCCATGATCAAAGCCTTCATGTGCCTTCTCCTTCAAACACGAACGCGCAGAACTCGAACCCATCCTCGCGCATCCAGCAGCCTGGCTCCGTTCCCGGCATGAAGTCGCGCAGTTCCCGCGGCCGCTGCCCCGGCTTGGCATCGGCACCGATGAGATAGGCGCTCCCCAGTTTCGCCTCCTCCAGCGTGAATGCCAGCGTGCTGCCATCGGGCAAGCCAAAACTTAGGCCTCCGCCATCCAGCACTACATCGCAGTCGAATTCGCCAAATCCCGTAACACGACACTGCCCCGGCTGTGCCGCCGCCAGTGTCGTCATCCCTGCCGCGCCAGCAAAAACCGCCGCCGCCAGCATCATCTTCCTGTTCAACCCCGTCCCCCAAGACATAGCTATTCCTGCCGCAAAGGCATCTTTAGCGCGAGATGGAAGTCTTTGTCTTGGATTTGTAGTGTGTTGAGTGAATGGAGGGGTGACCCGAATTGATCGCATGAAAATGGCAGCGGGTACGATCTCTCCCCACCCACGGTGTCACCCCGGTGGAGGCCGGGGCCCATCTCGAGATTGCATCCCAGCCGCTAGGTCGTTGAACGATGCACCTAGCAACGGGGCAAACATCTCAAGATGGATCCCGGGTTAAGCCCGGGATAACATCGCGCGTGTAGGACGTGCAGGCGCCTACCGCGTCAGCGGCTTATATGTCGCACGCTTCGGATTAACCGCATCCGCCCCCAAGCGCCTGACCTTATCGGCTTCATAGTCCGCAAAGTTCCCCTCGAACCACTCCACATGGCTATCCCCTTCGAAGGCCAGCATGTGGGTCGCGAGGCGGTCGAGGAACATGCGATCGTGGCTGATGATTACGGCGCAGCCAGCGAATTCCTCCAGCGCCTCTTCAAGCGCTGCAAGGGTTTCGGTGTCCAAATCATTGGTGGGTTCGTCAAGCAGCAACACGTTGGCGCCCGATTTCAGCATTTTGGCGAGATGGACGCGGTTTCGTTGCCCGCCCGAAAGATTCCCGACTTTCTGTTGCTGGTCGCCGCCCTTGAAGTTGAACGAGGACGTATAGGCGCGTGAGTTGACCTCGCGTTTGCCCAGCATCAGCACTTCGTCGCCTTCCGAAATTTCCTCCCAAACGGTCTTGTTGGGGTTCAAGCTATCGCGGCTCTGGTCGACATAGCCCATGTGGACGTTCTCGGCGATGGTGACCGAGCCGGTGTCCGGCTTTTCCTGCCCCGTCAACATCTTGAACAGAGTGGTCTTGCCCGCCCCGTTCGGGCCGATGATGCCGACAATGCCGCCCGGAGGCAGCTTGAAGGTGAGATTGTCAATCAGCAGGCGATCGCCGAAAGATTTGCTGAGGCCATCGACGTCGATCACATTGTGGCCCAGCCGCTCGCCGACGGGGATGATGATCTGGGCAGTCGACGACTGCGTGCGGGCCTCGTTGAGCTTGACCAGTTCGTCGTAGGCTTTGAGTCGGGCCTTGGACTTGGACTGACGCGCCTGCGGGCTCTGGCCCATCCATTCGCGCTCGCGTTCGAGCACCTTGGCGCGCGCCGCGTCCTCGCTCTTTTCCTGCGCAAAGCGCTTTGCCTTGGCGGTAAGGTAAGCCGAGTAATTGCCCTCGTAGGGCACGCCGCGGCCGCGATCGAGCTCTAGAATCCACCCGGTGACATTGTCGAGGAAGTAGCGGTCGTGGGTGATGATCAGCACCGCGCCTTCGAACTCGCGCAGATGTCGCTCGAGCCAAGCCGTGGTTTCCGCGTCCAGATGGTTGGTCGGTTCGTCGAGCAGCAGCAAATCGGGCTTGCTCAGCAGCAGCGCACACAACGCCACACGGCGGCGCTCGCCACCAGAGAGCTTGGTCACGTCGGCATCGCCCGGAGGGCAGCCTAGGGCTTCCATCGCCACTTCAACCTGCGATTCGAGATCCCAAAGGTTCTCGGCGTCGATCTTGTCCTGCAGCTTGGAGGCTTCATCGGCCGTCTCGTCTGAATACTCCATCATCAATTCATTATAGCGATCGACGATGGCCTTCTTTTCCTTGACGCCGATCATCACGTTGCCGAGCACATCAAGGTTCGGATCGAGTTCAGGCTCCTGTGCCAGATAGCCGACCTTGGCGCCCTGTGCGGCCCAGGCCTCGCCCTGGAAATCCTTCTCGATCCCGGCCATGACTTTGAGCAGCGTCGATTTACCTGAGCCATTGGGGCCAAGCACACCGATCTTGGCATCGGGGTAGAAGCTCAAATGGATGTTATCGAGCACTTTCTTGCCGCCGGCATAGGCTTTCGACATTCCGTGCATGTGATAGATGAATTGGCGAGCCATGCGGCGCGATCCTTGGCGTTAAGGGATTTGCGCCCGTATTTAGGGGATGGAATGCCTAAGGGCAACCGGCCTCAATTCAGCCCCGTTAGGCATTGATTGCTGCCGCCCTTGAACCCTTCCCCTGTCCGGAGCCCTTCATGATCTTTCGCGACCTGCTGGCGCTGACCCTGAGCCTTGTGCTTGCCTTCCCGGTCATTGCGCAAGAGCCACCGCCTGAGGCTGAAATCATGAACTGGACCATGGATAATGGTCTTGAAGTCGTCGTCATCCCCGACCGGCGCGCGCCGATTGTGACCCACATGGTGTGGTACAAGGTTGGCAGCGCCGACGAGCAGCCGGGCAAATCGGGCATTGCGCACTTTCTTGAGCATTTGATGTTCAAAGGCACGGCCAAGCACCCGGCTGGCGAACTCGACCGGGTCGTGGCGGAGCTAGGCGGCAATCACAACGCCTTCACCACCACCGACGTGACCGCCTATATGCAGACCATCCCGCCCGATGCACTCGCTACCATGATGGATATCGAGGCCGACCGCATGACCGGGCTGGTGCTGACGCCCGAGATCATCGGCGCCGAGCGCGACGTTGTCATCGAGGAACGCCGCCAGCGCACCGACAGCAATCCACAGGGCATTCTGGCCGAAGAGGTCAACGCCGCGCTTTATCAGAACCATCCCTATGCCATTCCCACCATTGGCTGGCTTCACGAGATGGAACAGCTCAATTTCGAAGACGCGATGGAGTTCTACCGGCGCTATTATGCGCCCAACAACGCCGTGCTGGTGGTGGCGGGCGATGTCGATGCCGAGACCGTCCGCACCCTGGCTGAAGCGAGCTATGGCAAGGTGCCGCGCGGCCCCGATCTGCCGCGGCGGCTGCGGCCTGCCGAGCCTGAGGCCAACACGGCCCGGACGGTATCCCTCTCGGACCCGCGCGTCGGCGTTCCGAGCTTTTCGCGCAATTGGGTCGTGCCGAATTACCGCACCGCCGCGCCCGGCGAGGCTGAGGCGCTGGACTTGCTGAGCGAAATCCTGGGCGGCGGCACACGCAGCCGTTTCTACCAGGAGATCGTAATCAAGGGCATCGCAGCCGGTGCCGGCGCCGGTTACGCCGGCGGCGCCTATGACCCGAGCGCCTTCACGCTCTATGGCGCGCCGCAGGGCGACCACACCATCGCTGACGTCGAAGCCGCCATCGACATTGAGATCGAGCGGCTGATCCGCGACGGCATTACCGAACGCGAACTGGAAAGCGCCAAGATGCGCTTCGTGCGCAGCCTGATCTTTGCCCGCGACGAGCAATCGAGCATGGCCAATATCTATGGCTCCATGCTTGCGACCGACCGCACTGTGGCCGATATCGCCGAATGGCCCGACCGCATCCGCGCCGTCACGCCCGAACAGGTGCAGGCCGTCGCCGCCAAATATCTCGATCCATCCATTGCCGTGGCCAGCTATCTGCGGCCCGGCGAGCAGGAAGGCCAGTAAAACATGATCCTTTTCCGCGCCCTCCGCCCCGTCCTTGCCGCTGTCGCGCTGTTCTGCACGACGCTGCCCACCCTGGCCGCTGTCGAATTCCAGCAGATCACCTCGCCCAAGGGAATCGATGCCTGGTTGGTGGAAGATTATTCCGTCCCCATCATCACCATCCGCTTCGCCTTCGAAGGCGGCGCGACACAGGACCCTGTCGGCAAGGAGGGCCTGTCGGACCTCATCACCGCGCTGTTCGACGAAGGCGCGGGCGATCTCGACAGCGAAGCCTTCCAGATCAGGCTCGATGATGCCGGCGCTGAAATGGCCTTCGCCTCCGATCTCGACGCCGTCTACGGCTCCATGCGCCTCCTGGCCGACCAGCGCGACGAAGCCTTCGGCCTGCTCAAGCTTGCCATCGAGCAGCCACGCTTTGACCAGAACCCAATCGATCGCATGCGCGCCCAACTGATCACCGGCATCCGCGCTTCAGCGCAGAACCCGCAGACCGCCGCGCAAAAAATGTGGGCACAAGCCATCTATGGCGATCACCCCTATGCCCGCCCTGCCGAAGGCACCGTGGAAACCCTTGGCACCATCACCGCCGATGATCTGCGGGCTTACCACCAGGCGGTGTTTGCCCGGTCGAACCTGCATGTCGGGATCGTCGGCGCCATCGACGCCGAAACAGCAAGGACGGTGCTCGACAACCTTTTCGGCGCCCTGCCCGAAGAACCCAATCTCAAGCCGGTGCCCGATGCGAGCCTTGCCCTGGGCGAGGACCTTGCGGTGGAATACCCCCTGCCGCAAACCTCCATATACATGGCCTATCCCGGCATCGAGCGCACAGATCCGCAGTTTTTTGCCGCTTACCTCATGACCCAGATCTTGGGCGGAGACAGCCTTCTGTCCCGGCTCAACGAGGAAGTGCGCGAAAAGCGCGGGCTGAGCTATGGCGCGGGCGCCAATTTGCTCAACCTCAGGCACGCCAATGCACTTGTTATCGGCACCTCCACCAATGCCGACCGCGCGGGCGAAACGCTGGGGGTCATCAAGGATGTGGTAGGACAAATGGCCGCCGAAGGCCCGACGCCTGAAGAACTCGCCTCCGCCAAGAAATACGTCATCGGCTCCTATGCGCTCAACGAACTCGGCTCATCCAGCGCCATCGCCAACACCATGGTCGGGCTGCAACTGCGCGACCTTGGGCCTGAATACATCACCGAGCGGGAGGAGCGGCTTAATGCCGTGACCTTGGACGAAGTAAAAGCCGCGGCTGCAGAACTGCTGGGCTCCAAGCCGACGACGATGCTGTTGGGCCCGGCTGCACCCGCCGCGCCACCTGTGGCACCAACCCCCTAGTGAGTGCACTAACGCCTCACCTCCCACAATGTCACCCCGGCCTTGAACCGGGGCCCATCTCCAGATCACACCACCGCCGCAAGGCGGTTCAAACTTCGAGCCGGTATTGAGCCCACGATCTCAGGACGGATCCCGGCCTTCGCCGGGATGACATCAGGGTTGGGGACGGCTCAGGATACCCTCAAACCTCTATCCAAACCGGCACCGACTTGAACGCCGGCGTTTTGCTCCGGGGATCAACCTCCGTGCCCACCAGCACATTGGCTTCCGGATAATACGCCATCGCACTTCCTTGCGGCAGGTCGAACGCCGTCGCTACCGCCCTCATGCGTCCCACGTCCGACGCGAGCGTCACCGCCTGCCCTTCGCTAACGCCGAATGCCGTCATGTCAGCCTGATTGAGGAACACCGCGTTCCGCCCTGCGCCGCCACGGTAGCTGTCCTTTTCCTCGTAGATGATGGTGTTGAACTGCCCTTCGCTGCGCATGGTGGCGAGCGTCAGCCGCTCCCGCTGCAGCGCCGGAATGGGCGTCACCACGAAGTGCGCCTTGCCGTCTGGCGTGCCAAACTCGGGCGTGTGCATCACCCGGTGCTTGATATGGAATTCCTTCTTGGCCACATCGATATCGGCCAGTTCCTCCATTCCTGGCACAATCGCGGCAATCGCATCGCGCACCCTGCCGTGCGCGCTGAACGCTTTGAAATCGATAGGCGACGCCGGCAGCACACGTTGCCCGATCTCGCCCAGGATCCAGCTCTCCGGCCGCACGTTCTCCAGCCGCCTGATGCCGCCATCGCTTAGGCGAACATAGTTGAACATCGACTCCTGCGTCGTCGGCTCCCACTCCTCGTCGCGCGCCGTCACCGGCAGCACCAGCACTTCGCCCTCGCCCAGCCCATGCACATGGCCCATGTTGAGCGTAGTGGTGAGGAACAGCTTGAACCCGATCGCCCCCATGGCCCGGCTGGCAAATGCCGTATCGGGCGTGGCGCCCCACAGATTGCCGCCCATGATCACGGCGCTGTCGACCTCACCAGCTTCGGCCGCCTTGAGGCAGGCCATTGTATCGAAACCCTTCTCTTCGGGGAACTTGACGCCGAAAGCGGCTTCCATCTTGCCCAGCACATCTTTGGCAAGCACCGGCTTCACCCCGATGGTTCCGATCCCCTGCACATTGGAATGCCCACGCAGCGGCAACAGCCCGGCAAAACGCTTGCCCACCATGCCGCGCAGGGTAGCGAGGTTGGCGATTGCCTCAACATTGGCCACGCCATGAATGTGGTGCGTCATCCCCATGCCCCAGGCAAACACCACGTTCCGCGATCGGCCATAGCGTCTCGCAATCTCATCGATGTCCGCCTGCTGCACGCCACAGGCGTCGACGATGCGCTCCCAAGTCAGCGCTTCCAGATCCTCCCGGAACGAGTCGAACCCGCTGGCATGGGCGGCAATGAACGCCATGTCCTCGTGCCCTGCTTCCAACACCGCCTTGGCGATACCCTTCATCAAGGCAATGTCCGACCCGATGCGCGGCTTCACGTAAAGCGAAGCGATTTCGCTGCCGCCCTTGAGCATTGAACTAGGAGATTTCGGCACTGCAAACTTTACCAGCCCCGGCTCCTTTGCCGGGTTGATGACGATTACCTCTCCGCCCCGCTCGCGGCAGTTCTTGAGCATGTGGATGAAGCGGGGGTGGTTGGACGACGGGTTGGCGCCGATCACGAATATCAGATCCGCACCGGTCAGGTCCTCCAGCTCAACACTGGCAGTCGCCTTGCCTATGGTGGTTGCAAGACCCTCACTTGTCGCCTGATGGCAGTAGTAGGAGCAATTGTTGACGTTGTTGGTGCCGTAGGCCCGGGCCAGCAGCTGAAACAGGAAACCTGCCTCGTTGGAAGAACGGCCCGAAGAGTAAAAGAAGCTTCGGCGTGGGTCGGTTTCCCTCAGTTTCTGCGCCGCATGGTCGAGCGCAAAGTCCCAGTCCACCGGCCGGTAGCGATCGGACCCCGCAGCCTTGAACAACGGGGTACCAAGCCGCCCCAGATGCTCCATCTCGCGCCCGGTCAACTCCTGCAGATCGGCGAGGCAATGCTCGAAAATCTCGTGCGGGATGGCGGGCTGGATATCGGTTGATTGCGCCTGCACGCTCTTGTTGCAGACCGATGGAAACTCATCGAGTTCATTGGTCATGCCGCCGCGCTGTCCGCCCATGCCATAGGCGCAGGCTTTGCAGGCGTTCTTGGCCGTCAGCGCCTTGCCGGCTTTCCCCACGCCCATGCGGGCAATGGTCGCCAGCGTATATAGAACCTTCTTGGGTCCTCCGCCGACGATTTGGCTCATATCCGCCACCCTACACCCCTATGCCCAGCAGCCTGTTCAGCCATTTTAAGCCAGTGCCATTCACTTTCTAGCCAGTCGGGAACGCGCGGTCCCGCCCTCCGTTGAACCGGCACGTCACCATACCATTCCAAGGACATCGAACCATGCAAAAAATAGCCTTGAGCGCTGCCCTTACACTAGCGTTGATCCTGCCGGCTGTGGGCCAGGACCAAGCGGGCGCCACCGCGACGTTCATCAACGCCGAAGGGGCGGAGGTCGGTGCCGTCACCTTGACCCAGGGCGAAAGCGGCGTCACCCTTGATGGCGAGCTTACCGGCATCACGCCCGGTGAGCATGGTTTTCATTTCCACCAAACGGGCGATTGCGACGCAACCACCCAGTTCGAATCGGCCGGTGCGCATTTCAATCCCACCGACCATCAGCATGGTCTCGAAAACCCCGAAGGCCCCCATGCCGGCGACTTGCCAAATGTCACCGCAACTGAAGCAGGCATTGTCGATGTCGAGCTTACCAGCGACTCGATCTCGTTGACCGAAGGCGATCCCGCCTATGTCTTTGATGATGACGGCACGGCCCTCGTCATCCACGCCGATGCCGACGACAACGTCACCGACCCCTCCGGCATTTCTGGTGACCGCGTTGCCTGTGCCGTGGTCGAAGCGCCGACCAACCCCTAACAGCCGGCACTCGCTTCAGGGATGCCGTACCGGTCTTCGCCGCGATACGGCATCCAATCCTGCCATTCTCCCGGCGAAAGCTTGAATGGCAGCGCAAATATGCCCATCTAATTGGCATGGCCTGCTTGACCGCGACGCGGCGGGCGGGCAATTTGCATGTATTCCCCTCAGAACTATTCCTGACGCGCATGCCGAACGGATTTTGGCTGAGGGTGAGCCTATTTTATCTGCCGTGCCGATTGGAGGCGTTTGAATGGACAAGATCCCGATGACGGTTGGTGGCCACAAGGCCCTTACCGCTGAATTTGAGCACCGCACTGCCAACGAGCGCCGTCGCATCATCGACGCAATCGCCGAAGCGCGTGCCCATGGAGATCTGTCCGAAAACGCGGAATATTCTGCCGCCAAGGAGCAGCAGAGCCTCAACGAAGGCCGCATCAAGGAACTCGAGACGATACTTGCGCTAGCCGACATCATTGATGTGAGCAAGCTGAGCGGCAAGACCGTCAAGTTCGGCGCCACCGTCACCTATCTCGACGAAGACACCGAAGACGAAAAAACCTACCAGGTCGTCGGCGACCCGGAGGCCGATGCATCGGCTGGCCGCATCTCAATCTCTTCGCCCATCGCTCGCGCCATGATCGGCAAGGAAGAAGGCGATTCGTTCGAGGTAGCGGCCCCTGGCGGCTCCAGGAGCTACGAGATCGTCAAGATTCAGTACAAATAGGGCCGCTTGATCAGGCTTCTGCCTGCATCCGGCCTGCACGTTAAGCAATTTACCCACACGCAAACCGCGTTGTGGAACAGTTTGCCTTGAAACAGAGGTCCTTCACCCCTTAACTAGCGGTGAGGGAGTCATCCTTTAGTCGGAGAGCGTTGCTATGCACGCCAAAGTGGTCATCATCGGATCCGGTCCAGCCGGCTATACCGCCGCGATCTATGCCGCGCGCGCCATGCTGGAGCCCGTGATGATCCAAGGACTGCAGCCCGGCGGCCAGTTGACCATTACCACGGACGTGGAAAATTACCCCGGCTTTGCCGACGTAATCCAGGGCCCTTGGCTTATGGACCAGATGAAGGCGCAGGCTGAGCATGTGGGCACCAAAATCGTCCATGACCTGATCACCCATGTCGATTTCGACCGCCACCCGTTCGTGCTGACTGGCGACAGTGGGGAAATCTACACGGCCGATAGCGTGATTATTTCCACGGGCGCCCAGGCCAAATGGCTGGGCCTTCCGTCCGAGCAGAGATTCCAAGGCTTCGGCGTTTCCGCCTGCGCCACCTGCGATGGGTTCTTCTATCGCAACAAGGAAGTCCTGGTGGTCGGCGGGGGCAACACGGCCGTCGAGGAAGCGCTTTTCCTTACTAATTTCGCCTCCAAGGTCATTCTTGTGCATCGCCGCAACGAGTTCCGCGCGGAACGCATCCTGCAGGAGCGCCTGTTCAAGAACCCCAAGATCGAAGTGCGCTGGAACACCGAAATCGCCGACATCGGCGGCTCCGCCATGCCGCCTTCGGTGAATTCGGTTACCCTGCGCGATCTTGCTACAAACCACACTTACGAGCAGCCCATCGATGGCATCTTCATCGCCATCGGGCATGCGCCTTCGACCGCAATCTTTGCCGGCAAGCTGGAGATGAAGCCGGGCGGCTACCTGAAGGTGAAGCCCGGCACCACCGAGACCAATATCCCCGGCGTTTTCGCCGCTGGCGACGTGACCGACGATGTATACCGCCAAGCCATCACTGCCGCCGGCATGGGCTGCATGGCCGCGCTTGAAGCAGAACGATATCTGGCCGAACACGAACTCGCCGAAGCGGCGGAGTAGCCGCCCGCCCACCCGCCTAACGAGAAAGCGTCAAAATGCTCGACTGGGACAAACTGAGAATCTTCCACACCGCCGCCGAGTCGGGCAGCTTCACCCACGCCGCTGAAAAGCTCGGCATGAGCCAGTCGGCCGTCAGCCGTCAGATTTCGGCGCTGGAAGACGATCTGGGCCTGAAACTCTTTATCCGCCACGCCCGCGGCCTCGTGCTCACCGAAGTAGGCGAGCAATTGTTCCGCACCGCCCATCGCATGCACTGGGAACTGCAGCAGGTGGAAACCCAGATGTCCGAATCCCAGGACGTCCCCACTGGTCCGCTCATCGTCACGACAACGGTTGGTATCGGCTCGACCTGGCTTTCATCGCGGCTCGATGAATTCCTCAAGCTTTACCCGCTGATTCAGCTAGAAATCCGCCTCAACGACGCCGAGCTTGATCTCGCTATGCGCGAAGCCGACGTCGCCATTCGCCTCCATCGCCCCAACCAGTCCGAGATGATCCAGCGCAAGCTGTTCACCGTTCACAACCACTTTTACGCGTCCAACAGCTATATCGAAGAGCGCGGCATGCCCACCAGCGCCGACCAACTCGATGATCATCGCGTCATCAGCTTCGGCGAACCGGTCCCGTCCTATCTGGGCGACATCAACTTCCTCGAGCGCATGGGCCGCACGGATTCAAGCCCGCGCCGCGCAACCCTCAAGGTCAACGCCATCTATGGCATGATGCAGGCTTGCCGTGCCGGAATCGGCATCGCCATGCTGCCTGACTACGTTACCGAAAAAGAAGACGGCTTGGTGCAGGTCCTGCCCAATACCGAACTGCCCGCCTATGAGGCCTATTTCGTGTATCCCCCAGCGCTCAAGAATTCCAAGCGCGTCGGCGTCTTCCGCGACTTCCTCGTCGGCAAGGCGCGCGAGTGGAGCTTCTGAGCGAACAAACAGGTTGCCGGATCATACCGTTATGAAATTCGCCCCAGCCGTCCTGCTCGTCTTCACCCTCTCCATACCTGCCTCGGCACAGGAGAACGGCCTCGCGCCGCACCAGATCGGCGAGATCTTCTGCCTTGGCCGCCTCGCCAACGACATGGCGCCAGTCCTTGCACTCACCACACCTGTGCTTGCAACGGCGATCGCCTATGCGGAGGCCCGCAGCGACGTGATCCAGCGCGCAGCGCCTGACGAAAAGCCCCCGCTGGGCGATGGCGTGCCCTGGCAGAGCTATCCCGATTACGCCGCCCAGTGCACCGTGGGCGATTATTCCTCCTCCGCCACCATGAGCGGGATCAAGATCCATTACGGTTTCCCCGAAGCGCCGGAAGCCAACTTCACCGACACGCTTGTTCTGGTCCCAGTGCCGGTTGAGCCTGGCATGGAGCCCTTCTTGCGCATCGACGACGTGGTCTACGCCGCAGGCGGCACCCTGCGCGAAAGCTTGGACGCAAGATTCGACGAGTAGCTTGGAACGATCGCACCAGATGCAGCCATGCTGGACGCCGCCGTGCAATCACCATGCGCTGACTGCATATCTTGTATACCTTTTGCCCAATTGTTGAGCAAACGCCCGCTCCATATATGGGCATCACACAGCAGGCGCTCCCTCCTCCTCCCTTGCGCCTCCTGCGTTCCCTCCTGGCAAGCCTTGCGTCTTGCCGGCCTTGTGGCTCCGCTCTCCCCTCGGGCGGGGCCATATTTTTTTCCATCCACTTGCACGATCCGCATGGCTGACATGCCCCTAGCCGCATTGTCGACCAGCGCGATAGAGTTCATATTGGCCATGTTGCTGAGGCGCGCTCCGTATCCTCCTCCCTCGGACCCCGCATCGCAACACCGAGCCGCGATCGTATCCTCCTCCCTCGATCAAGGCTCACCGGCAGAGCGCATATCCTCCTCCCTTGCTCTCTGCCTATACTTTGGATTTGGCTTCGGCCCAGTCATAGGCCCTGTCTTCGGATAGGGCCTTTTTTTCGCCCAGTTGCGTCCCGCGCAACTCAAAGCAAGCCAGGAACCGCGCTAACCCAATTGCATTGACTGCGCAGTGACGCTTCGGCGCCACCGGTTGACACAATGCCGCTGTGCAAACTGCATGGCAGTCATGTTGACCTAAGCATTGCTGACCAAACGGTCAAAATCTATATTGGCTTTGTCGCTGGAAACGCCGCTCCGTATCCTCCTCCCTCGGACCCGCGTTTAGGCGACATCGGACGCAAGCCGTATCCTCCTCCCTCGGCTTGGGTCCACCCGGTTCGGTGCATTTCCTCCTCCCTTGCATCGGGCCATTACTTTCGATTTGGCTTCGGCCCTATCATAAGGCTCCAACTTCGGTTGGAGCCTCTTTTTTTGTCCCCGGCCATCTCGCTGAAAACTGCATGGCAGCACTTCCGTTTGGGCGATTGCGCCTGAGGCAATCCGGGTCCAATAGTTCGCCTGACTTTAGCGGCATTCGTGGTGCCGCTCCTCCAAGGTCGGACGCTTACGCCGATGACCCCTGGCCCTGCCCATCCCCTCGGGCGGGGCCTTTTCGTTTCCAGCGCCAGGTCAGTTCTACCGGCCAGCCCGGCACTTTATGCCGTAGCGCTCGGCTGCTGCCGCCTAAACGCGCGCCATGCAACAATTCCTTCGCGGCATAATGCTTGCATCGCTGCTGCCGAACAGCAGGAGCGATCCATGGTAGCCATCAGCGCAAACTATTCTGCAGGCAGCTATCTCAACCTCGTCAGCAGCAATGCAAACCCGGCCAGTACCAGGCAAGCGGCAGCCAAGGAAACCGGCACAGCCGGCGATCCCGCCACCTCGGTCACCCTGTCTGAAGCGGCTCGTGCTGCGCTCGCCGGCAAGGATCTGCCCGCCGTCACCAGTGACGCCCGCACCAAACTGGACGCCCTGCTCAAGGAAGCCGGCCGCACCAGCCCGCTGGAAGGCGAGGCGCTGGCGCTCGACCTCTCAAGCCTTGACCCGCGCGAACTCTACGCCATGGCCAGCCAGGACGCCTTCTCGAAAGACGAGCAGACTGCCGCCGGATTGGAAATGCAGCGCCGCTTCGAAGCCGCCTTGTCCGGCCCTGCTGCCGTTGCCAAGGTTACCGGCAATTTGACGGGCCTCTACAAGGCCGCCGCTGCTTTCCTCGACAGCTTGGGCCTTGAGGAGAAAGCCGGTGAGGACTGGGTCGCGGGCCGCGCAGCTGTGTATGAAGGCCTCAAGCAATTACAGGCCAATCCCAAGACCATGCCCAACGCCGGCGACGATGATCCAGTCGCGCTTTACCTTGCCCTGGTGGAAGCCGGTGACACATCCAAGCCACCAGCCATCGCCGATGTCGCCACCAGCGCCCGCAAGGCGCTCGACAAGCTCTATGCGGACGCCATCAGGAACGGCAAGGCGCCGACCTTCAATAAGCAGACCACAATCGGCGCCTATATCGACATGTCCCAGTTCGATAGCCGCAGCCTGTCGGCCATTGCGCTCAACACCGGCACCAAGTTCGCGACCGAGGAAGTCAACGCCGCCAATCAGGCCCTGCGCGGCAAGAGCGGCGCGGCCCTGATGGCCGGCTGGCAAAGCGCTTCCAAATCAGGCGATCCCACCGCTTTCAGCCAGAACATCATCTCGCTCTATTCCGCCATGAGCCCCGAAGAGCGCCAAGCGGCCGGCTGGAGCGAGCAGTTCTATACGGCAGCTGTCGAAAGCTACCAATCCACCAGCAAACTCACCCAGATGTTTGCCGAAGCAGGCGGCTCAAGCACGGGATTCCTGAGCTGGATGGGCAAGTAGCACCAGGTCTCAGGCAATCCCCGCGCAGAACCCTTGAATCCGCCGCACCGCCTCTTCCAGCTCCGCATTGCTCGCCGCATAGCTCAGCCGGAAATGCCCCGGCAAGCCGAACGCCGCACCATGCACGAGCGCCACTCCCGTTTCCTCCAGCAGCGCCATGACGAAATCTTCGTCCGTCCCGAGCTTCACGCCGCCAAGGCTCGTCTTGCCCAGCAGGCGCTGGCACGACGGAAACACGTAAAACGCGCCTTCGGGAGTGAGGCAATCGAGCCCTGTATTGGCATTCAGCCCCTGCACCACCAGATCGCGCCGCTGCTGGAATACTTGCCGCCACTCCGCCAGGAACTCTTGCGGCCCGTTCAGCGCTTCGACCGCGGCCCATTGCGAAATCGATGATGGATTGGTGGTCGACTGCCCCTGCAACTTCGTCATGGCCTGAAGCAGCGGCCGCGGCCCGGTGCAATAGCCGATGCGCCAACCCGTCATGGCGTGCGACTTGGAAACCCCGTTCATCGTTAGCGTGCGCGGCTGCAGTTCCGGCTCTACCTGGGCAATGGTAGCGAACTTGCCTCCGTCATAAACCAGCACTTCATAGATATCGTCGGTGAGGATGTGCACATGCGGATGGCGCAGCAGCACCTGCGCCAAGCCCTTGAGTTCATCCGCGGTGTAAGCCGCGCCCGTCGGGTTGGACGGGGTATTGAGGATCAGCCATTTGGTGCGGGGCGAAATCGCCGCCTCCAGCGCCGGGGGGCTGAGCTTGAACCCTGTCGAAGCATCCGCCACCGCAAACACCGGCTCGGCGCCACAGAGCCGCACGATTTCCGGGTAGCTGACCCAATAGGGCACCGGCACCACGACTTCATCGCCTGGGTTCAGCGTCGCCAGCATGGCGTTAAAGATGATCTGCTTGCCGCCCGAAGACACGAAGCAATCGGCGGCGGTCACATCCAGCCCATTGTCCCGGCGGAACTTGGCGGCAACGGCTTCCTTAAGCTCGGCAATGCCATCCACATTAGTATAGCGCGTCTTGCCTTCATCCATCGCACGGACAGCGGCAGCACGCACATGCTCGGGCGTGTTAAAATCGGGCTCGCCGGCCGCCAGGGCGATGATATCGCGACCCTCTTGCGCTAGCACACGCGCCTTTTGGGTGATGGCCACCGTGGCCGACGGCGCTACCCGCGCCAGAGCATCAGATAAAAATGCCAAGAAAGCCTCCCGTGAACGCGCGGAGTGATAAGGGCTCCCAGCGTTTCGGGCAACAGCTCAATCGCGCGGCAGCGCGGTAGACTCGCGGACGACGAGCCTCGGCTGCAGCACCCGCCGCCCGCTCACCTGCGTTCCCCCCAGCGCTGCCTCGACAGCAAGCCGCGCGATCTCCTTCATGGGCTGCTCGATAGTGGTGAGCTTAGGCGTCGACACCGCCGCCTCCGGTACGCCATCGAACCCGATGACCGACACATCGCCCGGCACCGTGCGCCCATTCTGAAACAGCCAGTCGATCGCGAACATCGCCACCATGTCAGACATGGCAAGAATTCCGGTCGGAACATCATCCGAAGCAAAGATCGCATCCATGGCGGCAACGGTACTGGCGCGGTTCTCTTGTGTCTCATAGATTGGTACTGTGTCGCGAGCGATCCCTGCCGCTTCCATCGCAGCCCAGTACCCGCGAACGCGGGTGCTCGATGTCGAATAGACCGCTGACTCGATCTGCTGCTCGGTGACGCGGCCGACATGATCATCGCTTAAGGCAGTCGAGAGGATGGCTAGCCGTCTGTGCTCAAGGCTAATCAGATGTTCGGCCGCCATGCGCGCACCACTGAAATTGTCCACCCCAATTGCCGGGATCGACCCATCCGCCGCCCCGATCGCCAGCGCGACATAGGGCAGTTTGCGTTGCCTTGTGATCTCGACAAGCCGCTCCCCGCCTTCCACGCACAGAAGAATGAAACCATCGACTAGCGCCGACTGGATGTTCCAATCCAGCCGCTCGTCGCTCAGCGCGGAAACCAGTGCCACCCCTGCCCCGCGCCCGTCGCAGATTTCGGAGATCTCGGACATCAGCTGGCGTGCCCACAGATCCTCAAAGAAATAGCTGAGCGGCTCGATAGCGGCGACACCCACGGCATTGACCTTGCCGGCGCGCAGCAATCGGCCGGTGATGCTTGGACCGGCATAGCCAAGTTCCTTGGCAACTTTCAGCACATGCTCACGCACCTCTTCGCGCACGATTTCGGGCTTGCTAAAGACGTTCGAAGCCGTTCCCTGCGAAACCCCGGCTGCGTGCGCCACATCTTTGAGCTTGATGGTTTTTTCCGCCTGAGCCGTCAATTATTGCCTCGCTTCTATTGACCCCCAAGCTAACACATTTTTTGTACCGATTCAAATTTCGCTTGACACCGGAATCCGCTGGGGTGATATTGAACCGATTCAAAAGAACAGCAGGCTTTCAGACTGAATCGGTTCAAAAGGAGCTTTTTATGATACCCGCTAGCTATCTCTTCAAGGACTTGTATCAGCAGCACTGGGAAGAGGACACCAGCACTCCCACTCCGCCGGTGGAGCATACTCGTTTTACGAACGGCCTGACGACGCCCATTTACTACCGATTGGCAGCCATTCTGCGTAAGCGCGACAAGGCTGGCCGCCGCTATTTCGGCGTCCATGCCTATGATTGACGCCCAAACGCTGGCGCTTGCCTAAACAGCAACGCCGGCGGCTTTCTTCAACATGACACCAACCACGTGCCAGCTTCCGTCGCCCTCGTCACCAAGCTCGTAAATCGCTTCGTAAAGCCCTTGGTCGGTTCCGATGAAGTTGACGATTTGCACCACCATCTTGTCCCCGACTCGGTTGAACTCACCGAAGCTGTGCGAGCGTGAAGCGGCAATGGGCGTATAGCCCAGCGTCATGATGGCTTCGTAGAACTTGTCTGCCTCCCCTTCGAACTGCGTCCTGAACCCTTCAGCGGCAAAACTCAGCGCCGTTTCCGCGTCACCATCGCGCAGGGCTTCGATTTGCCCGGTTACCGCGTCCTGCCAAGGTGTTGCTTCCTCTTGCGCTGCCACGGGCAGCAGCAGCCCCAGGGTCATTGCAAAGGCTAGTAGAATGCGCATGTCGACCTCGCTTGATGTGCGGCGAGCGCAAAGCTCCGCCACATTGTTGCCTTCAAATGGTCTGGGACCAACCCAATTCGACACAAACTCGAACCGCATTCGAGTGGCCTACTGCGGTCATTGCAAAGACAAACTACGACGTCGACCCCATGCACAAATCTACGTCCACCAAGCGGAAAAGTTTCATGCCCTATGCTATAGCATCTTCGATCGTGGCGATTGCCGGTGCTGTAGCGGGCGTGATGGCTGGCGTCACACCGGCCACCGCTGCCACTCTGGCGCAACAACCCGACGCACAGATCGCTGTCTTCATGGTTCCGCTCACCCTATTGGTGCTGGCCATGATGTTCGAAGTGACGCGGATGGTTCTGCGGGGCAACGTCCCTGCCGAGCTTCCAGCCGCCCGCAACCGTAGGCCTCTGACGAACGACAGCAGCGAAAGCTGACCTCCACTCTTCAACAGGCAACTCAAGGCTGGCTTCGCGCCGGCCTTTTTCTTTTTCACAGAGCAATGAGTCCGGCCAGCGTCGGCCGGAAGCCGCATCCTTGGTAGAATCCGGCCAGATGCGGCTCATAATCCACATGCAGCCACTCTGCCCCGCGCCGCCTGGCCTCCTCTACCGCATGCCGCACCAGCCGTGAGGCAATGCCCTGCCGCCGGTAATCCTGGTGCACGCAAGTGTCGAGCAGGAACGCATGGATGCCGCCATCCCACGCCACATTGACGAACCCCACCAGCCGCTCCCCGTCCAGCGCCCCGGCATGTAGCAGGCTCCGGCTCAGAATCGGCGCAAAACTCTGCGGCCCCTCGCTGCCCCAGGCCGAACGCCACAGCACGCGCAAGGCGTCGTCGCTGGGAAACGGATCGGTGACGATGTCGATCATAGGAGGCTCCATCCTTACCAAACTCTCCAACTCTTCATTCCGCCGCAAGGTCCACGATATCCGAAGCATCCTATGGTCCTCTCACGCCGGCTCCAAACCGGCTCCATGCAAAGGACCCAACCATGAAGACGATCACCACCACCGCTCTTGTGGCCCTGATGACCGCCACGATCGGCCTATCTGCCGCCGCACCTGCGTTCGCGCAGGACGCAAGCCCCCGCCCTGACCGCATGCAACAGACCGAGCGCGGCCATGGCGGCATGGGCGGCGCCCGCGGCTTTCTCGATCTTCGCAATCCCGATGCCGTCGAGATCGGCCTCGTCCGCCTCAGCCAGCGCATCGAGCTGACCCCAGAGCAGCGGCCGCTGTTCGACGCGTTCGAGACCGCCGCCATGGCTGCCGCGGAAGATTTCTCCGGCGTCCTCGACAGCGTGCGTCCTCCAGCGCCCGCTACAGGCCAAACGCCCACGCCCCTGCCCATCAGCGAGATGTTCTCCACCCGCATTGCCATCACCACGGCGCAGTTGGACGCCCTCAAGGCCGTCGAACCCTCGGCCACGGCGTTCTTCGATAGCCTGACGGACGAGCAGCAAGCCCAGCTCATGCCGCAGCGTGGCAAGGGCATGCGCCGCGGCGGGCCAACGACTCCGATGGCGCCTCCCGCCACTCCCGAAGCGCCCTCCACCAACGGCTAAACGCACCGCGGTACTTCCCTCCAGCACCGCGCAGGCCTCGGCGCTCAACCGCCGGGGTTTGCTTTTCCCAGAGCTTCCTCTATCCAGTGGCCAAACCTCCGCTGGACCTGCTATGACCACGCTGCCGCTCGACCCCGCCCACCTGCGCGCCCACTTTCCCGCTTTCAGCCAGCCAAGCCTGCAAGGCCAGGCGTTCTTCGAAAACGCCGGTGGCTCCTACACGGCGCAGCCGGTGCTCGACCGGCTAGAGCACTACTACCGCGCCACCAAGGTGCAGCCCTATGGGGTCTATGCGGCATCCATCGAAGCCGGCGAAGCGATGAACGATAGCTTCGAGCGCATTGCCCGTGCGCTGAACGTCACCGCCGACTGGATCCATTTCGGCCCCTCCTCCTCCGCCAACACTTACGTCCTCGGCAATGCCTTTGCCGACTGGCTCAAGCCCGGCGACGCCATCATCGTCACCAACCAGGATCACGAGGCCAATACCGGCGCGTGGCGCAAGCTAGCAAAGATCGGCGTCGAAATCCGCGAATGGCAAGTGGACCGGCAAACCGGCCGCCTTGCTCTTTCCGCCCTCGACAATCTCCTCGATGGCAAAGTCCGCCTGATCGCCGCCCCGCACTGTTCCAACATCGCCGGCGAGATCAACCCCGTCGCCGACATCGCCGCCCGCGCCAAGTCCGTTGGCGCCATCACGGTCATCGACGGCGTCAGCTACGCACCCCATGGCCTGCCGGACCTCGCCGCCCTCGGCGCCGACATCTATTTCTTCTCCACCTACAAGGTCTACGGCCCCCACCAGGGCATCATGGCCGTCCGCCCCTCCCTCGCCGCTGAACTGCCCAACCAGGGTCACTACTTCAACCACGCCAAGCCGCGCTACCGCCTTACCCCCGCCGGCCCCGACCACGCCCAGATCGCCGCCAGCGCCGGCATCGTTGACTATCTCGAAGCGGTCGCCGCCCTTGCCGGACCTGCGGACGGCACTGACCCCTATCGCCGCGCCCACACCGCTATGCGCGCCCAGGAAATCGCCCTCGCCACACCCCTGCTCGATTATCTGCGTAAGAAAAATTCCATCCGCATCATCGGCCCCGACGATCCCGCTGAACGCGCTCCGACCATTGCCCTTGCCCTGTCCGAACCCGGCGCGGTGGTCGCCAAGCGCCTAGCCAATCACGGCATAATGGCCGCTGGCGGGCACTTCTACGCCCAGCGCCTGCTCGAGGCCGTTGGCATCGACCCCGACCATGGCGTTCTGCGCCTAAGCTTCGTTCACTACAGCAGCCCCGCCGAGATCGACCAACTCATCGCCGCGCTCGACGCCGAACTGAGATAATCCCCATGTCCCGCCCCCTTGCCATCCTCCTGCTGCTGATCTGCACGGCCCTTTGGGGCTTTGCCTTCGTCGTGCAAAAATCGGCCATGGACAGCATGGGCCCGCTCACCTTCATCGGCGTGCGCTACCTCCTGGGCGGTCTCGTCATCCTGCCCTTGGCGCTGGTCTTTGCCCGCCGCACACCGCAGCGCCTTACGGGCAAACAATGGGGTTTCATCATCGCCATGAGCCTCGCCTTCCTGCTCGGCGCTTGGCTCCAGCAAGCGGGTCTTTTGACCACCACCGCCACCAATGGCGGGTTCCTGACAAGCCTCTACGTCCTGTTCGTGCCGCTGATCGGATTGCTTATCTTCCGCAACTGGCCGCACCCGATTGTTTGGCTGGGCGTGCCACTGGCGCTCGTCGGCATCTACTATCTCAACGGCGGCGGGCTCGACCGGCTCAACAGCGGCGATGGTCTCGTGGTCATCAGCGCGGTGTTCTGGGCCATTCAGGTCATCATGCTGGGCTTCATCATGCGCACGGCCGGACAGCCGATCCTGATCTCCTGCATCAGCTTCTTTATCGTAGGCGGCTTGGCGATGATCCTCGCCTTCGTACTCGAAACACCCAACCTCGCCGGCATTCTCGGCGGCTGGCAGCAGATCGCCTATGCCGGCATTTTCTCCACCGCCATCGCCTTCACCCTCCAGGCTATCGGCCAGCAACACGTTCCCGCCGCTAACGCCGCCATCATCCTGTCATCGGAATCGCTCTTTGCCGCGCTTGGCGGCGCCATCTTCATGGCCGAACGCCTCACCCCCATCGGTTACGCCGGCGCCACACTCCTGTTCGCCGCCATCGTGATGGTCGAAGCCGTGCCCCCCATGCTGGCAAGGCGCAAGGCACGCCTGTCTGCCGAGTTCGCCGGCACATGATCAGTTGCGGCTAACGCGCAGTGATTTGACACCAGCAATCGGATTATCAGAATCCACCGCCTTTCCCTCGGGCTTGACCCGAGGGCCACGCGCCGCTGCCCCGTTACACGCTGCTCACGCGGCCCTCGGGTCAAGCCCGAGGGAAGAAAGGCGTTTCCACTAAACCTTGCTTCTCCTCCCCCTACCAGGGGGAGGCCGGGTGGGGGTTCTCTGCCCAAGAGCCAGCGCTCGTGAACGCAAAGCGCACCCGGGGTTCTCCCCTACTCCGCGTGCCGATACATCTGGTAGGTCTTGCACACCACCAGCATCACGCAGCCCTCAAGCGTCAGTTGATCCTCGCTCACCTGCGTGATGGTCCCCTGCGCCGAATGGCCGAACAGCCGCATCTTGCCGCGCCACTCGGAAGGGCTCACCTGCGTCACCCGCTCCATCATCGGCTTGTTGAGCAGCGGCTTGTAGCGCTCGTTGTAATCCGCATCCGACAGCCACACGAGCGCCCCGCACAATTGCTGTCCTTCGCCACACACATTGAGCTGAATGCGCGTGTCGCGCGTCTCGAGTTCCCAGATGCCATCAGGTGAAGCCGCAAGCGCCGGCAAAGCCAGGCCTGCCGCCAGGGCTGCCGCGGCTACAATCGATCGAAGGAAACGCATAACCAGACTCCCGCATGAAACTTCCTTGATCCTGCCCATCGCAAGCTGAACGGCGTCTGAACAATGGGCGTCATCCCCCCGTCACACAGCTCCAATAGCCTCCACTCATCTTGGCTTTCCCCCATGCAGCCAGGATCGCCGCGCGCCGCTCCTGACGTCGCGCCCGGCCCCTGTGGAAAGCGGCTGCCAACCCCCTTTCCACGCCGATGCACTCGGCACCCCTGGCCGCCCTTCTGGGTGGCCTTTTTTTGCTCTGTTTGTTTGTGCGTTCTTCAAATCCATCACCGCCTTCAATGTCATCCCGGGCTCGACCCGGGACCCATTCGAGATCCCGTTACGGCCGCAAGGTCGCAGAACGATCTCCACTCACCTGTTAATCGCCAACACGCCCCCTGTTTCCCGAACCGCTGCCGCGCTATTGGCTCTTCATGTCCAAGCTATACTTCTCGTACGCGGCGATGAACGCCGGCAAATCCACCTTGCTGCTGCAAGCCGCCTATAATTACCGCGAGCGCGGCATGCGGCCGCTGCTCTATACCTCCGCGCTTTACGCAGCTGATGGCGTTGGCCTCATCTCCTCGCGCATCGGCATCTCCGAGACAGCCGAGCTCTACCGCGCCGAAGACGATCTCTATCTCGCCATTCGCGAGCACACCGACGAAGGCAAGGTCGATTGCGTCTTTGTCGATGAAGCGCAATTCCTCACGCCCGATCAGGTCTGGCAACTTGCCCGTGTCAGCGACCGGCTCAAGATCCCCGTCATGTGCTTCGGCCTACGCACCGATTTCCGCGGCAAGCTGTTCCCCGGCTCTTCCGAGCTCTTGGCAATTGCCGACGTGCTGCGTGAAATCCGAACCATTTGCGAATGCGGCGCCAAGGCCACCATGGTCGTCCGCCAAAGCCCCAAGGGCGAGGTCCTTGTAGAGGGCGAACAAGTGTCGATTGAAAAATCGGTCTATGTTTCCTTGTGCCGCAAACACTGGGAAGAAGCCGTCGGCCGCTGGCCGGTAAAGGGACCAGAGCCAAGGATTTGAGCCATGACTGAAATCACCTTTGAACCGCAGGGCGCCCTCACCATCCGCACCCTTGCCATGCCTGCCGACACCAACCCTGCCGGCGATATCTTCGGCGGTTGGGTCATGAGTCAGATGGACATCGCCGGCGCCATCGCCGCCGTCGAACGCACCAAGGGCCGCGTTGTCACCGTCGCCGTTGAAGCCATGACCTTCATCGCCCCGGTCAAGGTCGGCGATATCCTGTGCGTCTACACCCAAATCGAACGGGTCGGGAACACCTCCATCACCATCGCCATCGAAGCCTGGGTCCGCCGCAACCGGCTGGACGAACGGCAAAAGGTCACCGATGGCCGCTTCGTTTATGTCTCGCTTGGTGAAGACGGGCAGAAGCGGCGCATCGAGGGGTAAAAAGTGCCCGGGCGCTCCTGACACGAACACTTACTCCCTTATGACCCTCTGCTCGCTTTTGCTCCAATCCCACCCCACCCACCATGTCACCCCGGGCTCGACCCGGGGCTCATATCGAGACCCCACCCTAGCCGCCAGATGGTCCGAACGGTCGACATCGCGGTAAGGACGATCATCTCAAGCTGGGTCCCGGCTCAATGCTAGGATGACAAAGCGTGTGCGGAAACACAGCGCGGCTCAAAACTCCACCCCCACCCAACCACCATTTTCCTAAACACCCTGTTCAGCCAGCGTTCACCTACCCCCCTCTATGAACACCTCAACAAGCCAGCAATGGCTCAGTGTTTGGAGTCCAGAAGTCCATGAAATCTCTACGTCTCGGCATTGTTGCTGCACTTTCCATTCTCGCCAGCACCGTCAGCGCCTTCGCTGAGCCCGCGACCGTTACCGCCCATGTCAATGTTCGCAGCGGCCCAGGCGTCGAATATCGTGCTGTCGGGACCATTCAGCGCAACACCGTTGTCGATATGGGTCAGTGCCGTGGTGATTGGTGTCAGATCACAAGCTACGGCCTGTCGGGCTGGGTGAGTGCCCAATATCTGGTGGATGCGCCCTTGCCTAGCCAGCCGCAGCCAATACCCACCCCGCCAATGCCTCCATTCCCGAACCCCGGTCCACAATGGCCCAACCCTGGCCCGCAGTGGCCACAGCCGCCGCGCCCGCCCATTCCAGCGCCCCTGCCTGATCCCAATGAAGACGAAGCCGGTGCGTGCTTTTATGCCGAGCACAATTTTGGCGGCGCCAGCTTCTGCCTTGAGCAGGGCGAGGAACTTGCCCGCTTCCGCACTTGGGACGACCGGATCCGCTCGGTTGAGATCTTTGGCGGCGCCAAGGTCGACCTCTGCAGCGACCGCAATCTTTATGGCGCCTGCGTTACCCTGCGCCGCGATACGGCTCGTCTGCCCTCCAATATTGATCGTCGCGCCTCTTCCGTCGAAGTCTATTGACGAAAGCTCGGCTTCGGTTTCCACATTTTCCCCGGGGGCGGAACTCTTTGGTTTCTGCCCTCGTTTCTTGACAAAACAAACATGTGCATGACGGGCCGTCAGCGTCGCTTCCGCCGGAAGCCGGTCCGTCGTTTCAGGAGCACCCCATGAAGTCCACTACCCGCAAAATGCTGCTCAACGTGGCGACCGGTATTGCCGTCGCTGCCGCCTCGGCCGCTGTTTTCATGCCTGCTGCTTACGCAGCACCAGGCGTTGTCACCAGCAACATCAATGTCCGCTCCGGTCCGGGCACCAATTACGGTGTCGTCGACACCGTTCGCGGTGGCACCCAGGTCGATGTGCAGCAGTGCCAGGGCTCCTGGTGTTACATTTCCAAGCCGGGCCCGGATGGCTGGGTGTCGGCAAATTTCCTGAGCGCCGGTGGGCGTCCAGTTAATCCCTCTCAGCCGGGCATCTCGTTCAACTTCGGCGGGAATGGCGGACCTTCGATCAGCATTGGCGTTGGTGGCGGCAACCAGGTACCCCCACGTCCTCCGATCATTGACGAGCCTGAATACGTTGGTGAAGTTTGCCTTTATGACCGCACCCGTTTCCGTGGCGAAAGCATTTGCTTCGAGGAAGGCGAAGGCTCGCGCAATCTGGGCAACTTTGCTGACCGTGCATCGTCCATCGAAAACCCCGATGGCCTTGAGGTCCAGGTCTGCTCTGAGCGCAATTATCGCGATTGCCGCACCTATACCACCAGCGCTTCCTCGCTGGGTGATTACGACGACTTTATCGTCTCGGTTCGTGTGCGCTAAGCCGGTGCGGCTTTTGCTCCGCTAAAAGAAATATTCGAAAGGCGCCAATGATGATTGGCGCCTTTTTTCATTGCTCTTCGCGTGCGGCAGTGGTTTTCCTTTACCCAGCTCAATGTTCACCCCAGGACTTCCGATGCGCCGCCACAGCTTCCTTGCCGCCCTTCTGCTTCTTGTCGGACTCGCCGCACCCGCCATGGCCCACACCGAATCGGGCACGCTAGCCTGGAGTACGCGCCTTCTGGTGTTGAGCAACGGCCCTGGCGCCGCCTATGATGTCACTGGCGAAATCCCCGAGAACGCCCAAATCAAGGTCCTGCGTTGCCAGCGTCTCTGGTGCCTTGTCGATGGACCCGGCGGCCGCGGCTGGACCAGCAAGGACCATATCGCCTTCGGCAAGACCCCAACCGATTGGCCCGGTGGCATCAATCCCGATTATCCCGCCGGCGGCCCGGGCACGGTCTGCTTCTACACCGGGACCCACTACACCGGCGCTCGCTTCTGCGCTGAAACCGGCCGCGTGGTGCAGGACTTTGCCCTGCTCAACCTCGACAACCACTTCCAGTCCGTCGAACTGGTCGGCAATGTCTCCGTCGCTGCCTGCCGCGACCGCTTTTTCCAGAGCTATTGCGAGCGCATCATCGTTTCCCAGCCCGTGCTCGACCAATACCTCCGCCGCAACCTGACTTCGGTCCGCGTGTACTAACATACGCCGATCTGTTCCTCCCCCTACCAGGGGGAGGCTAGGTGGGGGTCCTGCCCCGCGGTGCATGGCGATCACACCTTCCTGACACGCCTTGTCAGCACCCCCCGTTCCCTCTCCGTTCGTTTGCCGGTACACTCTGCGGAACATTGCATTTCGGTGCTCTGATCCCCATTTGAGTCGCTCCCCAAAGCGCACGGTGTATTCCCATGGCAGACAAATCCGCTCGCCCCGGCAAAGCCGAGTTTTCCATCGACGACTTCCTCGGCGAGATCGAGAAGGCCGAGGACATCGCCGCGAGCAAGCCGCTCTACGCCGAGCGCATGCGCAACAAGCGCGCGCTGGATCGTGCCGACGCCGCTGCCAAGGAAGCCGCCGAGCCCAGGACCCCGCTCGAAAAGCGCCGCACCCGCAAGGCCTCGCACGACACCGTCACTGGCATGGCCGCCAAGCCGAACAAAACCAAGATCAACTCCGTCGAGCGCCCGGACTTCTCCGGCATGGGCGAGGCCCCCCAGGCCGGCTTCAACCACATGCCTTCGGCCAAGACCATTGCCGGCATGGTCGGCGATCCGACGAAAAAGGCGGACATGCTCGATGCGCTCGACGCGTCCATCAAGAAGAACAAGGCCCGCAAGGGCGAGTCCCTCGAGAACGCCCAGACTGTCGGCATCACCGCGACGGTCAAAGCCCTCGAACAGATCATCCTCCATGGCCGCAAGGAGGTGGAAGGCTCCTCCCCCTGGATGCCGCACAAGGCGCAGAACCGGCTTGAAAAGCGCCTCGGCGGCAAGCCCTTCCGCATGCAGACCGACTACAAGCCCGCTGGCGACCAGCCCACCGCCATCGCCGAGCTCGTCGAAGGCATCAACAATGGCGAATCCGACCAGGTCCTGCTCGGCGTCACCGGCTCGGGCAAGACCTTCACCGCTGCCCAGGTCATATCGGCCACCAACCGACCCGCGCTGATCCTCGCCCCCAACAAGACCCTCGCCGCCCAGCTATATGGCGAGTTCAAGTCCTTCTTCCCCGACAACGCCGTCGAATATTTCGTGTCCTACTACGACTACTACCAGCCCGAGGCCTATGTGCCGCGCACGGACACCTACATCGAAAAAGAATCCACCATCAACGAGCAGATCGACCGCATGCGCCACTCGGCCACGCGCTCGATCCTGGAACGCGACGACGTCATCATCGTCTCCTCCGTCTCCTGCATCTACGGCATCGGCTCGGTGGAAGACTACACCGCCATGACCATCGATGTGCAGAAGGGCCAAAAGATCGACCAGCGCGAGCTGCTCGCCAAGCTCGTCGCCCTCCAATACAAGCGCGGCGACACCGGCTTCGTGCGCGGCACCTTCCGCGTGCGCGGCGACACCGTCGAAATCTTCCCCGCCCACTATGAAGCCGCCGCCTGGCGCGTGACCCTCTTCGGCAACGAGATCGAGGCCATCACCGAGTTCGACCCCCTCACCGGCAAGAAATCGGCCGACCTCACCTTCATCCGCGTCTTCGCCAACTCCCACCACGTGACGCCCCGCACCACCATGAACCAGGCGATCAAGCTGATCCGCCAGGAGCTGCAAGGGCGCCTGCAGGAGCTCAACGGCGCCGGCCGGTTCCTCGAAGCCCAGCGCCTCGAACAGCGCACCCTCTTCGACCTGGAGATGATGGAAGCCACCGGCTCCTGCGCCGGCATCGAGAACTATTCGCGCTACTTCTCCGGCCGCAAGCCCGGCGAGCCACCACCGACCCTGTTCGAATACCTCCCCGACAACGCCCTGGTCTTCGTCGACGAATCCCACGTCACCATCGGCCAGCTCGGCGCCATGTATCGCGGCGACCTCCGCCGCAAGGCGACCCTGGCCGAATACGGCTTCCGCCTCCCCTCCTGCATGGACAATCGCCCCCTCCGCTTCGAGGAGTGGAACGCCATGCGCCCTCAATCGGTCTATGTCTCGGCCACCCCCGGCTCATGGGAAATGGAGCAGACCGGCGGCGTCTTTGCCGAACAGGTCATCCGCCCCACCGGGCTGATCGATCCGCCCGTCGAAATCCGCCCCGCCAAGGCGCAGGTCGATGACGTGGTCGACGAAATTCGCCAGACCAACAAGAAGGGCTACCGCACCCTCCTCACCGTCCTCACCAAGAAGATGGCCGAGGACCTCACCGAATACCTGCACGAACAGGGCATTCGCGTGCGCTACATGCACTCCGATGTCGACACCATCGAGCGCATCGAGATCATCCGCGACCTCCGCCTGGGCGCCTTCGACGTCCTCGTCGGCATCAACCTCCTGCGCGAAGGCCTCGACATTCCCGAATGCGGCCTCGTCGCCATTCTCGACGCCGACAAGGAAGGCTTCCTGCGCTCCGAAACCTCCCTGATCCAGACCATCGGCCGCGCCGCGCGCAACGTCGACGGCAAGGTCGTCCTCTACGCTGACAAAACCACCGGCTCCATGGAACGCGCCCTCGCCGAAACCAACCGGCGCCGCGAAAAGCAACTCGCCTACAACGCCGAACACGGCATCACGCCCCAATCCGTCCGCTCCAACATCCACGACATCGTGGACAGCGTCGCCGAACGCGACCACGTCACGATCTCCATTGGCAAAGGCCGCGACGGCAAGGAACAGGTCCAGGTCGGCGCGAATTTGGCAGCCGTTATCAAGGACATGGAAGCCCAGATGCGCGAGGCGGCGACGAATTTGGAATTCGAGAAAGCAGCGCGGCTAAGGGACGAAGTCAAGCGCTTGCGCGACATGGAACTTGATACTTTATCGGGAGAGGTCTCCTAATCACCTCGCCCCATCGGGGAGAGGTCGGCGCGCAGCGCCGGGTGAGGGGCGTGGCCTTTCTCCGAACTGGCCAAAGGCAAAAATTGCTCCAGTGGAGCGATTTTAGGTGAGAAGGCCATGAGAGATATGCTCGAATGGCACGCCAAGGCTGCGCCTCTGGGACAAGCAGCTGCGGAGATGGAGCTATACGTCGGGCGTTCAGGTATCCTATTTGCAAGCCTTATGAAGGCTGTAAGAATTGGACCAAATCATCAGGTTTGTCCAATTTCTGGATCCGGGCGGCAGTAGTATAGCTTCACTAGGGGTTTCCGGAAGGATGCTAGTCGAGAGCAGCTCGCCGAGCGCTGATCTCTGCGCCGTTAAATAACAAGGGATCTCCTACGACTACTCCAAGCCTAGGTGCGGAGCAGAAATGTCCAATTTGCCGCCTAGCAATCAACTCCTCCACAAGGTTGAAGCCCAGTCCCCCTAAAATCCCACTTAGCAACTTGTAGAAGTTTGGATTTTCTGTATCGCGCCACTCGAGATACTTGTCGTGCATAGAACTCGACGCGGCCGTTATCACTTTAACATTGTCGTGGAGAGAGAACACGAGAGGGAATTCTTTTGCAATGCTGTGTCCGCTTGCGCCCCCTATTGTTCCTATCCTTTTGAAGGCGCGATCGCTTCCAAATCCTTCAGCATCAAAACTGACGAGCATTTTGTGACCACTGATGAGGTAGTCAGCAACATTTTTTATGGCGATGAACTCACCGTTGACCAGGATATTCGCTATTGCCGTTGAATCTCCACCATATCGGCAAACTCGGCAGGAGACCTGATAAGCGGATCTTCCATCGAGGTTCAACGCGCTGTACCTTTCTGCTTGGTTTGTAGCCCAACCTGCAAGTTGGAGCTTGTTCATTGCAGGTTCTCGGGACTTCCTTCGGGGGCCAGCTGGTTTAGCAGGCATTATGCCGAGGAAGTCTGGCAGGTAACGGTTATTAAGTGCTGCCTCTGTGCTAAAACCGTGAAGCGTAAAGTCGCCCCCAGTTATATCTGCAAAAGAAATCGCGGCCCGCCCAACTATTTTACCATCTATCACAATGTTTTCAGCAACACGCGAGAATATAGAACCTAGATCTTCTAGATAGTCTGCTTTGTACCGCGTGAGACCGCGAGAACCAAAGAGCTTCTTAAACCATGCGGAGGCCTCCTCATCAAACCAACTCTGCGAATGAGCCAAGATAGAACACGAACCCTCCTTTACAAATATGTCACAGTCTAGGGTGGAACATAGGATGTCCACTCGATCTGGAAAGCTAATCTTGTCGACGACTTTTTGCTTGTAATCTCCGGATTCGTCGTATGCGTAATCTAATATACTAAGGAATTCATCGTAGATTTTTTCGGTAACTCGGAACTTCACTGTTGTGTTGAAAGAGGTGCTGGCGTCTCCGGGCTCCGCAGTGTACATAATGCATGGGCCGACTACGCCGTCTGGAAAATGCAAACGACGTGCGTCTTTTACACCGACATCATAGGGACGACTCGTTACTTGTAATTCTCTCGTCACCATCATGAGAGAAAAGAATCCGATGCCGTAGCGCCCGCCTTGCTGTACCTTCTTGGTTGCTAAACCAGGAAATACATCCGTTATTTCACTGGAGCGCCAAAGAGACCTACCAAAGTCGAGAAGCGCCCCCTTCAGCACAGCTGTAGACATACCAATTCCGTTGTCACTAATTGTCAGCACACGGAAACCATCAATTGCATCTGACACTTCGATCATCACTTTGCCAGCGAAGTCTGGATTACTATCTTCCAGAGCGCGTCTAGCTCGTACTGCGTCTGATGCGTTCTGGATCATTTCACGCAGCGGTACAGCAAGTCCCGCATCTTCATACAAAAGCTGTCCGCCCAGCAAGGTGATCACCGCCTTAGGATCAGAAATCTTGCTACCTACGGTGACCGGTTCCCAGCCTTCTGCAATTATATATTTACTTAAGCCTTCCTGCTCATCTGCGCCAGATACTCCCGTTACTTCGAAACTTGGCTCTCCTTGCTCAACAAGCAACCTATTGCATTGAACCAGTTCCATGTGGGCCTGAACAAGTGCATCAGTAATTAGCCACCAGGCCTTCGCATCTGATTTCTCAAACGGTCTGGTAGAAGTGAATGCAAGCTTTCTATTTTCGACGTAGGGTTGCGTAAGCCGATTCTGTGCTCGCCAATGTAATTCTGAGGAGCGACGTGACCTCAACAATGCATAAGAGAAGTCCGGGGCTCTGGTTTGATCCACCTGACATGCATCCGCCGCTCTAAGTAGGTACGCAAGAATTCTAGGTCGTACTGTCCATGTGGATGGGTATTTGGCGAGAGCGCCGATCTTCTTTGGTAGCCTTCTCTCTATCTCTGATGCGTCCCAATGGTGACTCGCTGCTATCAAACCTATAGTCTTGCCGAAGTGTGTTCTGAGACTGTCATCTTCTAGGAGGCTTACACTTCCAAGATTGTCAGGACGAGGGACCTGAAGAAATCCAAGAGTTTCAGAACGCTTCGCGTGAAGTTTCCGCAGGACTGCAAAAAGCACACCCTCCTCAGATGGCGATACAGCTTCAGCCTGCTCTACCAGTGAACTCCGCTCGATCGACTCCTCATACGACTGCTGCATCTGCGCGAGGGTGTCTTTCCACTCAGTAGAGTCTTTGAGATCTGACAGTCCCCGCGGGTATGCACTTAACGTATGCCCGGCATCATGAAGCAGGATTGCCCCCCCGAACAAAAAAAGCTCCATTGGATTCAAAGCATAATCTGAACCGGCTATTTGGTCAGCACGCGACCAGAGAGCCAGAAAGTGCTCTTGGTCGTGCAACGTTAGGCCGGGCAAATCGACAGCAATTTTTGCCGCAAGTTCGCAACCTCTATCCCAAAACGCGCGATATGCTTCACGAAGACGCTGTGCTGCATCTTGATGGACGTTTCCATTAAAGCCTCGAGCCCATAACCCGAGCTCTTCATACAGATACGCCATTGAACCTTCCGACCCTCTTTGCGCCGTCCTAAAACATTAGTGTAGAAGCTGTTCTGAGCCAAAGTCTCCAATTTACTGGCTATATTCCACTGTGTTGCACTGTCTAGGTCCTAGAAGCTCTCAGATGTCTAGGTCACTTGATAGGTTCCACTTGACCATACTGGCGCCAGCCTCAAATATCATGATCCGGATGCTGCCGATTGCTCGCCTGTATTCGCGGCAAAAACCCTTGCGGGTCTTCGGCATAGGTCGGCTGGTCGCCCGGCAAGGCTTCGATCCCGTGCCACCAGGAAACCCGGCTCTCGATGCCGTATTGCACCACGGGCGGCACAAGGTCGGGCCGGTCGAAACTCCCCGCCAGCACGCCGATATCTGGGAAATCGGGATAATCGAAGATCAGCGGCGTGCCGCAATCCCTGCAGAACCCCCGCCGTGCCAGCGCCGAGCTGTGGAACCAGGAAATCTCGCCCCGCGTGACCCTGAAATCGGTCTTAAGCACCGGGCAGATCACCGCAAAGGGTCCGCCCACAGCTTTTTGACACATGCGACAGTGGCAGACATGCACATTGCTCGGCTGCACCCCGGCCTGGTAGCGCACCGCCCCGCATTGGCAGCCGCCGGTCAGCGGCGCGTCGAGTTTTTGCCAATCGCTCATTCAATCTCTCCGAACCTACTACCGACGCCGCTCCCGCAAGAACCACGCCCCGTTCTGCCGCTAATCCCCGCATCGTGCCCCTGCCCTATCCTTGCCGGTTGCACAGCAAGGAGCAAGCCATGCAGAACCTACCTCATCTCGGCCCCCGCGCCGTTCGCGCCTATAATCGCCTGGCGCAGGATATCGCGACTTTCAACTACATCGTCCGTGTCGCCAAGCCCTCGGGCATCATTGGCGACACCACAAGGCGCAGCATGCTGGCATCGCTGCGCGCCGCCAATCGACTCTTCAAGCGCGAGCCGTCCCGGCCGCACTTCCCGCTGTTCGATCCCATCGTGCCGATGAGCCTGTTCGATTTCGCGCTCTATGTGGCCCGCCTGTCGGCGGCCAGCATGGCCTTCGAGGAGCGGCATGCCCATCTGACCGCCATCGGCCTTGCCCGCGCGGCGCAAGCCAGCCAAAGCGTTGATTTGGATCGTGATTCCAGCAACGACTAAAACTTATCCCCGCCCCCATTTGCCTGTGTCATTCTCCCCGTGTTCCGCCAGTCACCGGCTTTACGCGAAGCCGGGCGGAATGACCGGCAGTTGGGGGCGCCCGACTGGGTGAGGGATCACGGCAGCCGCGCCTGAAATACTGGTTGTGCCTGAACCGCCCCGCCTAAAATCCGGATCGTGACGGGCGGCCCTTGGCTCCCTAAGTTACAACGGTATGAGCCAAAGGCCGCCCGTTACACGTGTCTCCCCCCGTACCCGCAGGCGCCTGGCGCCGTGCGGATTTTCGTGCAGGAATTCATCTTGTGATTGCTACCCTCTGGACTCTCCGGCCAGATCGGCACTAGAACATAACGGGAACAAAAACTGCCGAGGACATCATGCTATCCTTCACCACCGATCTGGCCGGCCGCACCGGCCGTCAATTGCCACTGACGCTGGCCGAAGCCAGCCAGATGGCCGAAGCCGGCTTCCGCTTCGCCGAGTTCAACCCCGAGCAGAATCGCTTTCGCCTGTCGCAGCCCTACGAATTGGTGATGATTCCCGACAAGGGCGTGCTGACCATAAGGCAGTGATTTGGATCACCTCGGCGCCATAAATATTTCGCGCAACCGCGCCGGAGCCCAGTCGTTGAAACCTGCACATCCACCAGCAGGAGCCCCTTATGGCCACCAAGGATCACCACGACAACGACATGACCCCCGATCAGGCGCGCGATCGCATCTGGGAACTCGCCAAGAAAATCGATATCTGCATGTTCACCACCTGGGACGGCGAACGCCAGCGCAGCCGCCCCCTCAGCGCCCGCGTTTTCCGCGAAGAGCACGCGCTGCACTTCTTGGTCGACCAGGACGGCGCCAAGAACGGTCAGGTCGAGCAATTCCCGTTTGTTTCCTGCGCCTTCGCCGACAACGCCAACCATAAATACGTGGTGATTTCAGGCGCCGCCAACATCAGCAACGACCGCGCCAAGATCAAGGAACTCTGGAACGACTTCGACAAGGCCTGGTGGGACGACGAGAACGACCCCTCCATCCGCGTGTTGACCGTCACCCCCGAAGATGCCGAACTCTGGGACAGCCCCAACGGCCTGATCGCGACGACCAAGATGGCCCTCGCCGCCGTCACCGGCAAAGCCCCCGATATGGGCGAAAACGAGAAGGTCAGCCTCTAGCCAAGGCTTGAACCAAGACGGGGGCTGGCGCATTTTAAGCTCAACCACAGGAGCTCACCATGCGCCTCCCTCTTCTTTTCTGCCTCGCCGCCCTCGCCTTGCCGGTCGCAGCGCAAGCCGCCGAACCCACCGCCCGCGTCTCGGGCAATGTGGCCGTCCGCACCGGCCCCGGCACCGGCTACGCCACCATCGGCCGCCTCGCCGACGGCCAGCGGGTCACCCTCGACTACTGCACCCGCGACGATCGCTGGTGCCTGGTCACTGGCGCCGGCTGGGTCAGAGGGTCAAATCTAATCGGCTGGTCCGCCAAGATCCCGGCAACCCCTTTCAGCTTCATAGGCGGTGGCACTGCCCGCGAGGATGACGACGACAATTTCGGCTTTTAACTTATGCCCCTGCACTCATGGTCAGGCTAAACTAGAGGCGTGACAAACGGCGTCGCACATTGGTGTATCGTTCTACCCATCCTAAATTAAGGGCGCACTCCTCCTCCCGCGGCTTGCCAAGCTGTTCTGTATTTGTCAGACATATGGCATTCGAGCAGTTTCGAGGGCATTGAAACTGTTCCACCAAAACAGGAGGGAGTTTCAATGAATGCGCTGCTCAAGATCGCCGGAGCGCTGGCGCTCGCCACTGCGCTGACGGCGCCGGCACTAGCCCAGACCACAATCGTGGCCCCCGGCCAGTCCACCACCGGCACCTACATGGACTACATGAAGACGGTTTATGACCGGGCGACCTTCGCCGAACTGCTGCAGGTTCCAATCGCGACTTTCGACAAGGAGTTCGAGCTCACCCCGATGGCAGCCGAAAGTTGGACCCAGTCCGGGGATGGCCTCACTTGGACCTTCAAGCTCCGTTCTGGCCTTGTCTGGTCCGATGGCGAGCCGCTCACCGCCGAAGACTATGTTTTCGCCCTCCAGCGCGCCGCCACCTCAGGCTATGATTTCGCCTGGTATTGGGACTTCGCGGGCGGCATCAAAGGGTGGAAAGAAGTCACCGAAGGCACGGCCGACGTTTCGACCCTTGGCCTTAAGGCCGTTGATGACCTCACCATCGAGGTCACCACCGTTGCGCCCAAGCCTTATCTGCCGTCCGTCACCAGCCTCTGGTACCCCGTGCCAAAGCACAAGGTGGACGAGCTGGGCGATGACTGGGCCGTCAATGTCGATACGATCGTGTCCTCTGGCCCCTTCGATCTGGAAAGCTGGGAGAAATCCAACAATTCGGTCGTCCTGACCAAGTCGGACACCTACACTGGTCCCTGGCAAGCACAAATAGACCGCCTGGAAGTGGACCCAAGCCTTGGAGCGCCTGAAGTCGGCTTGCCCGCATTTCTCGCTGGTGACGCCGATTATTCCTTCCTCAACACCGGACAGGTGCCCGTCGCCTCGCAGCGCTACCCTGACGGTATCCGCAAGAATGCGGTCTTCGCCACGTCCTACATTTCCTATGATTTGGACTCAGCTCCCTTCAACGACGTTAACGTCCGCCGCGCCTTCTACTATGCTGTGGACCGCAACGAGTTGACCTCCACGGTCCTCAAGGACATTGCCATCCCGGCGGGCTCGATCTTGCCGCCCGGCTATCCTGGCTACAACGAAGAAGTTGTGGCGCAAGCCGTGTTCGATCCGGAAAAAGCCAAGCAGTTCATGGCCGATGCCGGCTTTGCCAATGGCGAAGGCTTTCCAGAAATTGAAATCTGGTACCGTGAAGAAGGCGGCTACAATGGCGCCATCATTCCTGCCATGGCGCAATACCTTCAGGCAGAGTTCAAGGAGGTGCTCGGCATCACCATGAACATCCGCGTGCTGCCGGGCGCCGAATGGATGGATGGGCTGCGCACCAAGAAGAACAACATCTTCATCGCGCCCTATGAATACGATTATCTCGATCCGTCAAACTTCTACGGCATCTTCTTCAATGGCGGCCGTCACGGCTATTTCGTGCCGGAATACGACGATCTGGTCTCCAAGGCAGATTCCGAATCTGATCCGGCAACCCGCCTCGACCTTTATGCCCAGGCCGAGCAGGTGATGATCGACCAGGGCCTGATCGTCCCTCTGGTCCATCCGGTCACCATCGCCGTGCTGTCGGACGAGCTAAGCGGTGAGGGTGCCGAGCCCAACGCCTTAGGCTTCACGCCACTCGATCGTCTCGGCCATTACTACTTCACCCACATCACAAAGCAATAATCGACTGCCGTAAACCCAGGCTTCCCGGCTCTAGCCGGGGAGCGATCCTAAACCACAAGGCCTGCTCATGCCGCTTGTCGAAATCGCCGATCTCAAGGTCAGCTTCAGCCAATATGGCGGCCAGATCGACGCGGTGCGCGGCGTGAGCTTCACCGTGAATGAAGGCGAGAGCCTGGGCATTGTCGGGGAGTCCGGCTCTGGCAAATCGGTGAGTTGCGCCGCCCTGCTGCGCCTTTTGCCGGCAACGGCAAAGATTGACGCCACAACATTGCAACTCGACGGCATCGACGTGCTCAAGGCCAACAAGGAAGATCTGGCACGCCTGCGCGGCCGTTCTGCGGCGATGATCTTCCAGGACCCGATGACGGCCTTCGATCCGGTGTTCACTATCGGCCACCAGATCGCCGAGACCATTCTGGCGCACCGCAGGATCGGCAAGAAAGACGCCCTTGCCGAGGCCGAACAGCTTCTCTTGCGCGTCGAGATCAAGAGCGCGCGCGACGTTCTATCCTACTACCCGCACCAACTATCGGGCGGTATGCTGCAGCGCGCCATGATCGCCATGGCTCTGTCCTGCCGGCCCAAGCTGCTGATCGCCGACGAGCCCACCACGGCGCTGGACGTCACTATCCAGGCGCAAATCCTGCAGTTGATCAAGAAGGTTCAAGCCGAGTTCGGCATGGCGCTGATCATGATCACCCATGATCTCGGCGTTATCGCTGAAACCGTCGACCGCGTGCTGGTCATGTACAATGGCGAGATCATGGAAGAGGGTCCGGTACAGCAGATTTTCGATGCACCGCGCCATGGTTATACCAAGCGCCTGCTCGCCAGCCTAAACACCAGTTTCGAGCCGTCGCGCGGTGACAGCGAAGCCGAAGCGCCGGCACTCGAATTGCGCGATCTAGCCAAGACCTTCCGCATCAAGCGACGCGCGGGCTTCCGCTCCAGCTTTGTCGACTTTCACGCCGTGCGCCCGCTCCATATCGTGCTGCCGCGCAACAAGATCGTCGGGCTGGTCGGCGAGTCCGGCTCGGGCAAGACCACAACTGGCCTCATGGCCATGCGTTTGACCGAACCCAGCGCCGGTCAGATCCTAGTCAATGGCGTCGATATTTCCAATCTTGGCTCGGAGGCACTCAAGCTCTTCCGCCGCAACATGCAGATCGTCTTTCAAGACAGCTATTCCGCGCTCGACCCGATGATGACCCTGAGCCAGATCATCTCCGAGCCGCTCGATATTCACGGGATCGGCACACACCGGGAGCAAAACGAACAGGCACTGGCCTGGCTCGAGCGGGTCGGCTTGCCCCGCAGCTTTAGCGGGCGCTATCCACATGAACTTTCGGGTGGCCAGCGCCAGCGCGTCGCCATTGCCCGGGCGCTCATCCTTGGCCCATCCGTTCTGGTCGCCGACGAGCCGACTTCGGCGCTGGACGTTACGGTCAAGGCGCAGATTATCGGCTTGCTCAAGCAGCTTCAGGCCGAAATGGGTCTTTCCATGCTGTTCATCAGCCACGATCTGTCCACCGTCAAATCACTCACCGACAGCGTCGTTGTGATGTATCGCGGACGGGTTGTGGAACAGGCGCCCACCGCACGCATTTTCTCAAGCCCGCAGCACCCCTATACGCGCGCCCTGCTCGATGCGATTCCCGCCACCAACCCTCGCGAGAAGCGCGAACGTACCTTCCTTCAACATGAAGCCATCGCTGCGCAGACGCCACGTTATACGGTTATTCAAACTGGAATGGCGCCCAACAGCACGCCTCAACTGGTCACTATTGCCCCCGACCATCGCGTCGAAGCGATCGTTACGACCTGAAGGAGGCGCAACATGCTCAGCTACATTCTCCGTCGCCTTGTTTCCGTAGCCGTTACTTTCATCGTCGTGTCGCTCATAATTTTCTTCATGATGCACGCCATTCCCGGCGGACCGTTCGATGCCAATGACATGCCGGTGTCCGAAGCCGTGCGGGCCAAGCTCATGGCGCAGCTTGGTCTCGATCAGCCGCTTCACGTACAATATTTCCGCTACATGTGGGGCGTGCTGCATTTCGATTTCGGCGTACCATATCAAAGCCCCGGCGAGACCGTAACGCAGTTGCTCTCCCGCGCCTGGGTCCCCAGCCTGGTCCTCGGTGGCCTAGGTGTGTTGATCGGCGCGCCGCTCGGCATTCTGCTCGGTATGGCCGCAGCCCTTAACCGCAATACCTGGATCGACTATTTCGCCTCAACACTGGCAACGCTGGGCCTCACCATCCCGGTATTCGTCACCTCAATGCTGCTGATCCTAATTTTCGCCGTCTGGCTCAACTGGCTCCCTGCCAGCGGATGGGGCAAGCCAGAGCGCTGGATCTTGCCGATCGTAGCCTATGCTTTAATCCCGCTGGCGACCTATGCGCGCTACACACGCTCTGCCATGCTCGACACTCTGAACCGTCCCTTTGTCACCGTTCTGCGTGCAAAGGGGCTAAGCGAACGGCGCATCGTCTTCCAGCATGTCTTGCGCAATTCGGCCATCCCGCTTGTTACCGTGTTCCTGCCAATGTTCATCGGCACCGCCACGGGCTCCATCTTTGTGGAAGCCATGTTCCGTGTTCCAGGCCTTGGCGCCTACTTCGTGTCCTCTATCCAGACGCGCGACTATCCCCTTGAAATGGCTTTGATGCTTATGATCACTTTCATGTACTGCATCGCCTATCTGCTCTCGGACATCGTTTACGCGTTGGTCAATCCGCGTATCCGCGTCGGAGGCGAAGCATGACGGCAGAAGCCGCTCCCCTGCCGGCTTATCGGCAACGAAACCCGCTCTGGTTTGCCTGGCGCCGCTTCACCGGCAACAAGGCTGCCATCGCTGGCGGCATCGTCCTCACGATCCTGATCCTAATGGCGATCTTTGCTCCCCTGATTACCCCTGTCCGGCCAGACGCCCAATCCTTTCTCGCAGAGTCCCTGGCCTTCCCCTCGGCACAACATTGGTTCGGCGTTGATAACCTCGGCCGCGATTTCTACACCCGCATCGTTTATGGCGCCCGCGTTTCGCTCACCATCGGCTTTGCCGCTGCCCTTTTCAGCGTGTTCATCGGCATTCCCTTGGGGGCACTTGCCGGCTATTTCGGCGGCAAGACCGACTGGTTCATCATGCGGGTCATCGAGCTCTTCTCGGTAGTCCCGCCCCTGCTCGCAGCCATGCTGCTCGGCGCCCTCACCCGCGGCGGCTACTTCACAATCGTGCTGATCGCAGCATTGTTCGGCTGGGTCCAGGTCTGCCTCCTCGTTCGCGCCCAGATCAAGGCATTCCGCGAGAAGGAGTTTGTCCGCGCGGCTCAGGCGCTTGGCGCATCACCTTGGTACATCATCCGCCGCCACCTCATTCCCAACTCCATCTCCCCGATCATCGTCGGCTTCGTCCTGGCGATACCACTGGCCATGATGCTCGAAGCGAGCCTGAGCTTCCTAGGCATCGGCGTACCCCCGCCCACCCCCACTTGGGGCCAGATGATCAGCGAAGGCATCGACTTCATGTTCTTCTATTGGCATCTCGCCGTCTTCCCGACCCTTGCTCTTGCCATCACCGTTCTCGCCACCACGCTCTTCGGCGACGGCCTGCGCGATGCACTCGATCCGACTCTGAAAGGCCGCTGAATTGTCCGAAAATCTTGCCCGGCAGTTCCTTCTTCGCGAGGACGTCGTCTTCCTCAATCATGGCTCGTTTGGCGCTTGCCCCCGCCCGGTCTTCGAAGCCTATCAGAACTGGCAACTCGAACTCGAACGCCAGCCCGTTGAATTCCTCGGCCGTGCCATTACCGAACACATGCGCTCGGCCCGCACCGCGCTTGCCGCCGAGCTTGGCACGATGGCCGAAAACATCGTGGGTCTCACCAATGCCACCATGGGCCTCAATATCGTCGCCCAATCGCTTGAGCTGCAGCCCGGCGATCAAATCCTGACCACTGACCACGAATATTCGGCCCTTGAAAAAACCTGGGCCTATGTGGCGCGCCGGACCGGCGCTGAGATCGTCGTGGTCAGCGTCCCCATGCCGCTCATGACTGAAGCCCAGTTCACCGACACGATCATCGCCGGGATGACCGACCGCACGCGCGTCCTGTTCCTGAGCCACATAACCTCACCTACCGCCCTTCTCTTCCCCATTGAGCGTGCTATAGCCGAGGCTCGCCGGCGCGGCATTTGGAGCGTTATTGATGGCGCCCACACGCCTGGCCACATCCCCTTGCAGCTCGATGCGCTCGGCGCTGACTTCTACTCGGGCAATTGCCACAAATGGATGATGGCGCCCAAGGGCTCGGCCTTCCTTCATGCCCGACCGGAAGTGCAAGGCCTGCTCAATCCCCTGGTGATCAGCCACGGCTGGACTGCGCAATCAAAGGATCCCGGCGCCAAGGGCGCCTTTGGCAATTCCCCGTTCGTCGATGAAATCGAGGTGCAAGGCACGCGCGATCCGGCGCCATGGCTGACCGTGTCCGCAGCCCTCAACTACCGCCGCGACAATGACTGGCCCGCCATCCAGGCACATTGCCAGGCCTTGGCGCAGGACACCGCCCGCCGCTTGGGCGAACTGACCGGCTTGCCACCGCTCAGCGCTCCGCAATTTTGCGCACCGCAAATGGTCGCCATACCACTCCCCGAGTGCGACACCGATCGGCTCAAGCTCGATCTGATCGACAAGTTCAACATCGAGATACCCGTATTCAAATGGCAGGACCGCTGCATCGCCCGTTTGTCCGTGCAGGGCTACAACAGCAAGGGACAAATGGATCTACTGCTGACGGCGCTCCAATCGCTTCTGGGCCTTACAGAACCAGCGGCACGCAAAGCATCCTAGGACGGCTGACAAACCGCACGAATTGTGGTGTCTGTGCGCCGTCACCGCCGCCACCGGAGCCGATGTGAGACCGCAGCCCGCCCTAAGCTATCTTGAACCGCTGGAAACCCGAACCCGCGGCGTAGCAGTGCTCGATGCTCTAGCCGATATGGTCGAGCGGTCCGGCCTTAGGATCGGCGACCGCCTGCCGCCTGAAGTTTCGCTTGCCGCAACCCTGGGCGTCGGCCGCTCCACCATCCGCGAAGCGCTCAATCGCTGGGAGGGCCTTGGCATCATTCGTCGTCGCCGTGGCGATGGCACCTATTTGTCGGCCCGCGTCCAAACCTCGCGCGGTCTGGTGCCCACCATGGTGCGCCTTGAAGGCGAAGCCCTGCTGCGCCTGATGGAAATCCGCCGCACGCTTGAAAACGACGTCGTCCGCAAGGCGACGCGCAATGCTACCAAGGAACAGCGTCTCGAGATCAGCCGGCTTTGCGATGTGCTGCTGATCGAGGTCAATGCCGGCCGCGCCTGGCGCAAAGCCGACCACGCCTTTCACGGCGCCATTTACGACGCTTCTGGCAATCCGATGTACGGCCAATTGCTGCGCAATCTCGACCAAGCTCTGGAACGCGGCGGCTCATCCCCCTTCGCCGCTGACAATTTCGGGCTCGACTCGTTCCCTATTCACCGCGACCTAGCCGACGCGATCCTGGCCGAAGACCCGGAACGCGCCGCCTCTGTCGTCAATCGCCTGCTCGACACGGTAGAGCGCGAAGTTAAAGCCATCATAGATGGGAGAAAGATGGGCTAGCCACCCGCTTCACCTCTTCCTACGGCGGAGAGGCAAGGATCTAAATCCAGCCAGACAACTCTCGCCGCACCATCGCTTCGATCATGTCCATGCCGGCCGGCGACGCGTTCAAACACGGAATATAGGCAAACTTCTCCCCGCCCGCTTCCATGAAGATATGCTTGCCCTCGACCGATATCTCCTCGAGCGTCTCGATGCAGTCCGCGGAAAACGCCGGCGCGAGGATGGCGACCTTCTTGATCCCCTTGCCCGGAAGCGCCTCCAGCGTCTTGTCTGTATAGGGCTCCAGCCATTTGGTTGGCCCAAAGCGCGACTGGAAGGTCACCATGAGCTTTTCCTTGGGCCACCCAAGATATTCGCGCACGAGTCGCGTCGTCTTGTAGCACTGGCAATGATAAACATCGCCCCGCTCCAGATACGTCACTGGCATGCCATGATAGCTGGTCAGGACCAAGTCTGGTTCAAAGTCCAGCGCCCCTACCCCGTCGCGGATCGAATTGCCTAGCGTCTTGATGTATTTGGGATCTTCGAAATAGGCGGGCGCCGTGCGCACGGCAGGCTGCCACCGCATCTGCTTGAGCGCATCGAACGCCTTGTCGTTAGCCGTTGCGGTCGTAGTCGCCGAGTTCTGCGGATAAAGCGGCACGAGGAGAATCTTGGTGCAGCCCGCTTTGTGCAGCCGCTCCAGCACGCTGTGGGTGGATGGATTGCCATAGCGCATGGCAAAATCAACCATGATGTTGTCGTGCCCCCCCAGCCGTTCGGCCAATGCCGCGGTCTGCTCGCGTGTGATGACCAGCAACGGGCTGGCATTGTGCTTCTTGTCCCAAATGCTTGCGTAATTGGCACCGCTCTTTTGCGGACGCACTTGGAGGATTACGAGGTTCAGGATCGGCCACCACAACCATTTAGGCGTCTCGATTACCCGAGGATCGCTCAGAAATTCCTTTAGGTAACGCCGCACGCTCCAGTAATCGGTCGCGTCGGGCGTACCAAGATTGAGCAGCACGACACCGATCTTGGGCGGGAGAACTTGCGGGTGGGAAGGCGGCAGATGCTCGGACATGTCTTGCCAGTTTGGAAGGGTTCTACTTTGCCGCGCAACATAACCACATCCCGTCCTCAAGCAAGGCGGCGTTGGGTCGCGCTAGAGGCTTGCAATCAGGAGCAGAACGCCAAAGCCAAACACAGCCACCGCGCCCAGCAATTCCACCCACCACATCATGGCAGATGTTGCCGGATTATCGGCCCCGCCAATGCGGCGCGCCAGACCCTTTGCCGATACGGCAATCGTCGCTAGGACGGCAACGGTGATCGCCGTGCCCACCCCCATCAACAGCACCGCCGCAACGCCGGCCGCCAACAACCCTTGCGATAGCGCAAATACCAGTACCACCAGCGCCCCGGAACACGGCCGCAGGCCAACGGCCAGCACCACCCCGAGCTGCTCGCGCCAGCTTCCATTGGTCGCTTCCGGCGTTACGATATGAGCATGGCCATGGTGACCATGATCATGACTAGGATGATCGTGATCATGCCGGTGATGAACGTGATGGTTCTGTCCGTCATCATGCAAATGGGCCCGAGCCTTTGTCGCAAGGTCCGGCTCATGATCATGACTATGGCCCCATCCAAAGACCTTCCGGGCGATCAGCCATAATCCAAGCAGTGCCACCAGGGCATAGGAGATGATGCCAATCCAATTGGCCGCGTCCCCCATGGCAAGACTCGTCATGCCCAGGACGCCCGCCGCCACTAGTACGAACCCGATGGCGACAAGCGACTGCAGCAGGGCCGAAAGAACGCTGAGCGTCACCCCGCGTCGCAACTGCGTTTCATTGGCCAAAACATAGGACGATATGACCACTTTGCCGTGTCCCGGCCCCGCCGCGTGAAACACGCCATAAAGAAAGCTTAGCCCGCCCAGCAGCCAAAATGCCGTCCAATCCTGCTTGAGCGCCGCCAGTGCAGTGTTTATCGCACCATAGAATTCCCGCTGCTGGGTTTGTAGCCAGCCAAAGAACCCGGTGCGCGGCAGGTTAAGCCCCGGCTCTGCCGGAGGTCCGCCAAAAGGCAGGCCGGGCGCAGCCTGGGCAATTTGCGCCGTAGCATCCGCCGCTGTAGATGCGTTCACCGGCGGCGCTGACGGAACGCTCCCGTCGCAATCGACGACGACCAGCCCTTGCGTACCCCGCATGGCCGCCGCAAGGTCAGGCGGCAGTTCGGTCACCTCTGGCCCCAGCGCATAGAGCCGGGTCTGCAATTCTTCGCTCATCTCGACCGGCGGCCTGAGCGTTACGCCACAAGCAGCGGGCGCATTTTCCAGCACCACATTGCCAACTTCGGCGACCGTAATAGCGACATAATACTCGGGGTCGTAAACGCCCAACTCAAATTGCACATCAATGGGGCGCGGCTCGGTCGCATCCAGCGAAAACGACAGGGTGGTTTGCTCATTGGCAAAGACCATCCGCTGGTCGCCCGCTGGCGTAAAATGCATCAAATCATCTTGGTCACCGGCAAAGGTGTAAAACCCATACTCGCCCAGGCCGACCATGTTCTCGTCGGCTAGCCCTTGCAGTTCCTCAGGGCTGGTCTGGCGGTCATTGTTTGTGTCCAGCCCCTGGATCATCCAAACCGAGAACGCCTTGTCGAATGTCCAGTCATGCTTGAGCCGTACCACCTCTCCCGCATCATCAAAGACGATGGTAACCTTGGCATCGATGAAGATATGCGGATGCGCCGTTGCTGGCGCGGCAAAGGCAACAAGACTGAGCGCAGCGCCAACCAAACGGCGCCCAAGACGACCGATATTCAAGCCATGCCCCTAGTGAATCGGATGGTTCTGGAACCACTCCACAAGATGATCGATCAGCGCCCGCACCTTGCCGGCCAAATGCCGCCGGTGCGGATAGACCGCCTGCAGCGTCTGCCCGGTTGGCAAATACTTGTTCAACACCGGCACCAGTTCGCCGCTGGCGATTACCGGCTCAGCCAGATAGGAGGGCAATACGACAAATCCGAGGCTCATCGCCGCCGCCTTGCGCGCCGCCAGCGGTGAGTTCACCCGCACCGGACCATTGACTGGCACCGAGATGGTCTTGCCGTCCTCGACAAAGCGCCAGTTCGATTGCCCCTGCAGATTAATGTCGATGATGCACGGCATGTGCCGTAGATCCTCGGGATGCTCGGGCGTGCCAAGCTTTTCGAGCAGCTCCTTGGATGCCCCGACCACGACGTGCATGTCGGAGATCTTGCGGGCAATCAGTGATGAATCGGCCAGGGTCGATATCCGTAACGCGACATCCACGCCCTCATCGACGAGGTCCACATAACGGTCCTCCAGCCGCAGATCGAGCGTCACTTTCGGGTATTTGCGCAAATATTCATAGATCGCCGGCGCTAGCGTATCCTCGCCAAAGTTGCGTGGCGCCGACACGCGCAACAAGCCCCTCGGCTCGGCGGTCTGGTCGGTGATCGTTGCGTCCAGGTCATCCAATTGCTGCAACAGCCCACTGGCTTCCCGGTAATAAGCCTCCCCCGCCTCGGTTAGGCTCAGCTTGCGCGTGGTGCGGTTCATCAGCCGCACACCGAGATAATCCTCAAGATCGGTCACATATTTGCTGAGCAGGGCCTTGGAGCGCCCATGTTGGCGCGCAGCTGAGGAAAAGCCGCCAGAATCGAAAACCTGCACAAACGCGCGGATGCGGGCCAGATCCTGCGTCACAAAAACCTATCCTGCGTCATGGGAAAACCGTTCACGAGATCAGCGTAATGGACGCATAACTCATCGGCATCTTGTGAACAATAAGCAGCCTTGGCCGTTGCAGGATTAACGATAGGATGGAAACAGCAATCGACGCACACCAGGAGTTCGGACTATTTTCCCGCTTATGTCCAGGCCTTCGCCCCGCTCCACGCTCTACCGGCTGATCGAAGCCGGCCAGCTTGCCCACAAGGCCCTGCTGTTGCCGTTGCGTGAACGCGGGCTCGAACCGGGCGACGACGCTATCCTGTTCGAACTCGGCCGCTCCGGCATGACCGAGGCGGCACTTGCTAGCGAGTTCGGCATTCCAGAAGAGAGCCTGCTGCCTCGCCTCGAGCGCCTGATCGAACGCGGGCTCGTGGCAAGGCAGGCCGTTGGTCCGGAGCTCGCATCGGGCATCGCCCTGACCGACCGCGGCGTGCGCATCCGCAATGCCCTCGCCGACCATTGGGCGCAGCTGGAGGAAGCTCTCTTAGGCGAGCTTAAGCCCAAGCACCGCAAGAAACTGGGCGATCATCTAAAACGTTTCGTTGAGCTGCTAACCCTCTGAGCAGATTCTGACAAATCCATTCAGGTCCGGTTCATCAACAATGTTGCTTTCTACGAATCATGGGGCATGCCCATGCCCCCAATGAAAGGAGATCGAAATGGCTTTGAGCAAGAAACTCATGGCTGGCGGCCTCGCGGCACTCACGCTTATGGCGACGGCTGGCGCCGCCTTTGCGGCTCCCGCTTATGTCACTGGCAACATCAACGTGCGGTCCGGCCCAGGCACTGGTTATAGCGTTATCGACACCATTCGCCGTGGCGAGCGCGTCGACGTGCAGCAGTGCCGCGGCAGCTGGTGCTACGTGGAAAAGCGCGGTCCCGATGGTTGGGTCTCGGCCAACTATCTCGAACGTGGCGGCCGTCCTGGCTGGAATGACGACGACTACTACGATCGCCCACCGGTCTATCGCCCATACCCACCACGCCGCCCGCGCTACGATGATTGGCCGCGCCCGCACTATCCGCGCTACCCTCACAATTCGGGTAGCAGCGTCTGCATTAATGGCCCGAACGGCTATTTCTGCGTCGGTGATTAACCTCGCCAACAACGCCGCCCTCCGGGGCGGCGTTTTCTTTTGATCTCACGGCCCGAACCCTGCGTAGAATGGCAACATCAAGGCAGAGTCCGTACCGTGACCAAATATCTGATCCTCTACGCTGCGACTGCCCTCATCTTCTTCCCGCTTGACTTCGTTTGGCTCTCCAACATGGGCAAGGGCTTCTACCGGGCTGAGCTCGGCAATCTTCTCCTTGCCAACCCCAATCTGGTTGTCGCGGGGCTTTTTTACCTCGCCTACCTTGTTGGCGTCGTGATCCTGGTGTCAGCGCCTGCCGATGGGGATGTCGTCAAGGCCCTGCTCATGGGCGCCGTGCTCGGCTTTGTTGCCTACGGCACCTACGACCTCACCAATCTGTCGACCGTCGCAGGCTTTTCACCTCGCGTTGCAATCGTCGACATGGCATGGGGCACGGCCTTGACTGGCGTCAGCGCTGCAGGCGGCGTCTGGATTGCTCGCTTCTTCGCCTGATCATTCAGTGCCTGGCAGCGTCGGTGTCGGCGTGGCAACCGATTTGCGCATCCGCTCGCGCGCCATCACCACCAGCCCGGCCGCCACGACAATCCCGGCGCCGATCAGCGAAATTCCATCAATCCAGTGTCCAAACACTAACGCGCTCAAGAATATGGCCCAGGGTAGCGAGAAGTAGTTGAACGGCTGCACCGTACTCGCCGGCGCCATGGACAAAGCATAGACCATGAGCCCATGCCCTAGGCACGACGTCACCATGATCGTGACAACCAGCCCGAAATCACTCCATGCCATAGGCTGCCAGAAAAATACCCCCACGGCGCTCGAGAGCAACAATCCCATAAGTCCCGTATAGGCCATGCTCGTGGCGGCACTATCGAACTGGCTGACCTTGCGGGTGATCACGATATAAATCGAATACATCGTAGCCGAGATCATTGCGAACAACACGCCCCAGTCGAGCGGCAGCCCACCAGGACGCACGATCACCATGGCACCGGCAAAACCGATGCCGACCGCTACGAACCGGAATACGCCTACTTTCTCGCCCAATATGGGAATGGCAAACAGCGTCACCAGAAGCGGGTAAACCAATGAAATTGCCTGCAGCTCGCCCAACGGCACCGATTGGAGAGCTATGGCAAAGAACCAGATCTCGATGATCAGTATTGACCCACGCACCACCTGCAGCAGCGGCACTTTGGAGTTCAGCGCCTGCTTGAGCGGCGCCTGCCGCCACACCAGGACAAGCGCAAACAGGGCGAAGCCCCAATAGCGCATCATGGTCACCTGAAACGGCGAATAGGTCTGCACCAGCGTCTTGGACAAAACATCCTGGATGCCGAAGACGGCGACGGTGAAAATCGTAAGGAGAATAGCGCGCCCGACATTATCGTTTTGGGTGCCGCCAGATGAAATGGTCATGTTCGATGCTTATCTATGCGCTGCGCCAGAGCGCTACCCCAAAGCCTGCCGCTTGCCTAGGCAATAAGCTGCTGTCCTTGTTTGTCACTCGGCTCGCTTACGCCGCGCTGACGCGATCCGCTGGCAATCTCACAAAACAGCGCCCCACAGGTTAGATTAGCTCATGACGAATCAACCAACACAAATTGCCCTAGTCACCGGCGCCGGCGACCGCATCGGCGCAATTATCGCTCAGACGCTAGCCCGCCACGGTTATGCGGTGGTCATTCACTACCGCTCGAACGCCAGTGGCGCTGAAAAGGTGCGCCAGTCCATCATCGGCAATGGCGGCCAGGCTGCGATCCTGCAGGCCGATCTCGCTAAACGGCCCGAACGCACTCAAATCGTTCAACAAGCCGCAGCTTTCTTCGGCCCTCTGACTGTACTGATCAACAACGCTTCGGTGTTCGACCCCGACAGCATTCACGATGTCGATGAAGCCTTATGGGACCAGCACTTTGCCATGCACGCCGAAGCGCCCATTTTTCTCGCCCGCGACTTCGCCGCGCAACTAACAGAGGGAGCCGAAGGCAACATCGTCAACATCATCGACGAACGTGTCCTCCATCCCACGCCTGCTTATTTCAGCTACACTTTATCCAAATCCGTTCTCTGGACCGCAACCCGCACCCTTGCCCAATCCCTCGCCCCGGCCATCCGCGTGAACGCTATCGGCCCCGGCCCCGTCCTGCCCCACACGCATCAATCACCCGAAGCCTTTGAGCGCTCGATTGAGGCCCTGCCGCTACAGCGTCATGCAGGTCCGGACGCCATAGCCGACGGCGTCATAATGTTGCTCAACACGCCATCCATGACCGGCCAGATGCTGGCGCTCGATGGCGGCCGGCACCTCGAACATCCGCCCCAGCGGGGCGCCACACCACGCTCATGACCGACCAGACCACCCAACCTGAAAAATCCGGCCACGAAGTCATCCGCGATTTCGTGCGCACCCTGCCCGCCGCCCCCGGCGTCTATCGCATGCTAGATGCTCAGGGCGAGGTCATGTATGTCGGCAAGGCACGTAACCTCAAGGCCCGCGTCACCAACTACACTCGCCCCGACGGACTTGAAGTGCGCCTCCAGCGCATGATCGCGTCCACGGTCAGCATGGAATTCGTGCGCACCGAAACCGAGTCCGAAGCGCTGCTGCTTGAAGCCAACATGATCAAGCGCCTCAAGCCGCGCTTCAACGTGCTGCTGCGCGACGACAAGAGCTTCCCCTACATCCTGATCGCCACCGATCACGAGGCGCCCGAACTCACCAAGCATCGCGGCACCCGGCGCCGGCAGGGCCATTACTTCGGCCCTTTTGCCTCCGCCACTGCCGTTGGCCGCACCATTGCTAGCATGCAAAAGGCGTTCCTGCTGCGCAACTGCTCGGACAGCTTCTACGCCGCCCGCACCCGCCCCTGCCTCATGCACCAGATCAAGCGCTGTGCCGGTCCTTGCACGCGAGAGGTTTCACTCGAAGGCTATGCAGAACTGGTTGAAGACGCCCGCCAATTCCTCTCCGGCAAATCGCAAAGCGTTCGCGACCATCTCCAGCGCGACATGAACCAGGCCGCCGAACAGCTTGATTTTGAACGCGCGGCCCTCCTGCGCGATCGCCTCTCCGCCCTGGCGCTGGTCCAATCGCAAGGCGACGCTACCGCCAAGACTGTCGAGGAAGCCGACGTTTTCGCCATACACCACGAAGGCGGCCAGTTCTGCGTCCAGGTCTTTTTCTTCCGCGCCTTCCAGAACTGGGGCAACTATCCCTATCGCCCCCGCGCCGACGCCACGCTCTCCGATGCGGAAGTGCTCGAAGCCTTTATCGGCCAATTTTACGAAAACCGTACCCCCGCGCGCCTCGTCCTCGTCAGCCACGACTTGGCTGAGCCCGATGTCATGGCTGAAGCGCTCTCCACCCGCGCTGGCCGTCGCGTCTACATCGAACAGCCCAAACGCGGCGAAAAGCGCGACCTGGTCAACCATGCCCTCAACAATGCCCGCGAAGCTCTTGGCCGCCAGCTCGCCGAAGGCGCCACCAATCGCACCCTGCTCGAAGGCGTCGCCAATTGCTTTGGCCTCGACGAGCCACCCCGCCGCATCGAGGTCTACGACAACTCGCACATCTCCGGCACAAATGCCGTGGGCGCCATGGTCGTGGCCGGCGAGGAAGGCTTCTCGAAAAAGCACTACCGTACCTTCAACATTAAATCTGACATCGCTCCGGGCGATGACTTCGGCATGATGCGCGAAGTGCTCACCCGCCGCTTCACCCGGCTGGCCAATGAAAGCGATGCCGAGGAAGACGAGGTCGAAGGCAGCGGCATGCCCGATTGGCCCGATGTTGTCTTCATCGACGGCGGCGCTGGCCAGCTCAATGCAGTCCGCGAAGTCATCTCCGCCATGAACCTGCCGCGCGACGTCACCTTCATCGGCATCGCCAAAGGCGAAGAGCGCGACGCGGGCCGTGAAAAATTCTTCATGGAAGGCAAGGACGCGTTCATGCTGCCACACCGTGATCCGGTGCTCTACTACGTCCAGCGCCTGCGCGACGAAGCCCACCGCTTTGCTATCGGCACGCACCGCGCTAAGCGCAAGAAAGACCAGGTCAAGAACCCGCTCGACGAAATCGAAGGCATCGGCCCCACCCGCAAGCGCGCCCTTCTCAACCATTTCGGCTCCGCTAAAGCCGTCAGCCGCGCTTCACTCACCGACCTCAACGCCGTTCCTGGCATCTCGAGCGCCATGGCGCAATTGGTCTACGACCACTTCAACCCCGGCGGGTAAGCGGCACCATCTTGCCTCAGCCTCGATGTCATCCCGGCGCAGGCCGGGATCTATCCCGAGATCGCGCCACAGCCGCAAGGTGGTTCTGACTAAACCATCGCACCCCCACCCAGCCTCCCCCTGGTGAGGGGAAGGAGCCCATCGCATGTGCGGCACCATCGTCGATTAGCCCCGATCCGTCCCTCCCCCTACCAGGGGGAGGCTAGGTGGGGGTTCTCTCAACGAACACCAACTTGTCCATCTTCTCCCCTCGTGTTTGCGCTGCACTATCCTCTTCCCCATCACCCCGGATGAACGGGCGGCGCTGCAGCGACCGGTGGCCGGGGTGATGCCATCGCGGGAGCGTCGCTGCTCCTTCGGGTTCGAGTTGTGGCCGTAGGGGACGAGCGATCCCCTGCGCGGCTCCCCAACCACTCCAAAAATTGGCAGCCCCGGGACGGTGACCGTCTCACTACTAATTACTTACGAGGCGATAGCCGTCTCGGGGTCCGCACGTTAATGACAACCGCAAGGCAGGCGGCGCTTGTGCTCGCCTGCATGAATGGGAGTCGACAACCATGAATCACCAAGCTACATTGCCGTAATGATCTCCGTTGCCACCATTTCGTTTTGGTACTTTAGCTATCCGCTCCCGGCGGAGGCTAGCGCGCGCTTGATCTGATCCTGACCCGATAAGTTCAAACCCCAGCCCACCGCCCGATCACTCGAGGCGGTTTTTTTGTGGCCGCCTCTCCCCATAAAATCCCGAGGAATCCACACCGTGCTGAAATCCACCGACGACCTGCGCATCAGCGCCATCAAGGAGCTGACCACCCCCATCGAGGTCATGCGCCAGCATCCTCGCACCGATGCCGCCACCCGCACCGTGCTCGGCGCCCGCCACGCCTTCCACAACATCCTTCAGGGCAGCGACGACCGCCTCGCCGTTATCGTTGGCCCCTGCTCCATCCACGATCCCGCCGCAGCACTCGATTACGCCAAGCGCCTAGTCGCGCTCCGTGAGACCCTGGGCGACCGGCTCGAAATCATCATGCGCGTATACTTCGAAAAGCCGCGCACGACGGTCGGCTGGAAGGGCCTCATCAACGATCCCAATCTCGATGGCAGCTTCCACATCGATCAGGGCCTGCACACCGCCCGCGCTCTCCTGCTCGACATCGCCAATCTCGGCCTACCCGCTGCCTGCGAATTCCTTGACATGACGACTCCGCAATACATCGCCGACCTCGTCAGCTGGGCCGCCATCGGCGCCCGCACCACCGAGTCGCAGATTCACCGCGAACTCGCCTCGGGCCTCTCCTGCCCCGTCGGCTTCAAGAACGGCACCGACGGCAACGTCAAGATTGCGCTCGACGCTGTCCAATCCGCCAGCCAACCGCATCACTTTCTCGCCGTCACCAAGGACGGCCGCTCCGCCATCGCCGCCACCACCGGCAATGAAGATTGCCACATCATCTTGCGCGGCGGCAAAAGCACCAATTACGACGCAGCCAGCATCGACGCCACCGCCGCAGCAGCCACCAAGGCCGGCCTGCCCCCCGCAATCATGGTGGACGCCAGCCACGCCAATTCATCCAAGAACCCTGAAAACCAGCCGCTCGTCCTCGCCGATATCGGCCGGCAAATGGCCGCCGGCGACCGCCGCATCATCGGCGTCATGATCGAGTCCAACTTGCGTGCGGGCCGCCAAGACCTTGTCCCTGGCCAGCCCCTCACCTACGGACAGTCAATCACCGACGGCTGCATCGATTGGGACACTACGGCGGCTGCGCTCGAAGCGCTTGCCCAGTCGGTAACGGAGCGGCGGGATAGGGTGAACCAGCGCGTTGCCTGAAACGTGTTTGGAAGAGCAGGGATGGGGTGGGTTGACCCACATGCCCCATTCCTGTTCAGTCCTGCCCATGGCCAGATCACCCCTCCTGCTCGTTCCCAATCTTATCACCATCGCCCGTATCGGTGCGATCATTCCCGTCGTCGCGCTGGTGATGAGCGGGGATACGACTTTGCGAGTACTAGCCTTAATCCTATACATTGTAGCCGCCGCCAGTGACTGGCTAGACGGCTATCTAGCCCGCGCTTGGGACCAATATTCACCCCTCGGCCGCATGTTGGACCCCATTGCCGACAAGCTCCTCGTCGGCATCTTGATCGCCGCTCTCGCCTGGGATGGCAGCCTCTCTGCTTGGGACATGATTCCCGCCTGCGCCATCCTCTTCCGCGAGTTCTTCATCTCCGGCCTGCGCGAGTTCCTGGGTAATACCAAGGTGGTGCTCAACGTCACTTGGCTGGCCAAGTGGAAGACCACCATTCAATTGGTGTCGCTCGCCATTGTTCTGCTGGAGCGCATCGTACCGGGCCTTGGCCTGATCAGTGATATCTTCCTGTGGGCCGCCGGTATCCTGACCTTAGTGACCGGCTGGCAATATCTGAGCGCCAGCTGGCCTCACCTTAGCGCCGACGCAAAATGAAGATTCTCTACTTCGCCTGGCTTCGCGAGCGCCTCAACCGCGGCGAGGAACATATCTCGCCACCAGAAGAGATCGGCACCGTAGCCGAGCTGATCGACTGGCTCGCCGGCCGCGACGAAGCCTTCTCTCATGCCGTGCAAAAGCGCGCTCTGATCAAGGCGGCCGTCGACGCAAAACTCGTCGGACACGATGCGTCTATTCGCGGTGCAAGCACTGTGGCCCTTTTCCCGCCCATGACAGGCGGCTGACATGACAGTCCGTGTCGCCACCAATGCTTTCGACCCCGGCGCCGAGCTCAACGCGTTTCTTGAAGCCAGCCATGGCGCCGGCGCTGCCGCGACATTTACCGGGGTCGTGCGTTCCAACCCGCAAGAGCCGATCACCGCCCTGACGCTGGAATGCTATCCTGAGCTCGCCATCAACCAACTGACTGCCATCATCGAGCAAGCCTGCAAACGCTTCGGCCTGCTCGCCGCCACGATCATTCACCGCTACGGCAAGCTCTTACCCGGCGAACCCATCGTCCAGGTCATGACCCTCTCGCCCCATCGGCAAGCGGCCTTCCAAGGCGCCGAATTCCTCATGGACTACCTTAAAACCGACGCCCCCTTCTGGAAGCAGGAAACCAGCCCCCAAGGTACGCACTGGGTTGAAGCGAAGAGCGAAGACGACAAAGCCAAAGCAAGGTGGGAATAACAGCGTCTGCCTCCACCAGGCCCTCCCACCCCGATGTCATCCCGGACCTGATCCGGGATCCATCTCAAGATCGCACCCCAGCCGCCAGGTGGTTCGTTCCAACACCTGAGTATGGACCCCGGATCAAGTTCGGGGTGACACCAAGAGGTCGGGTTGATTGGCCCCAAACAAAGCCGGGCACCTGGCCCGGCCTTCTCAGGATGTAAAGACCCTACTCCGCAGCCGCCCGCCTGGGCTGAACCTCAGCCGCATAAGCATCAATCAGCGTCCGGCACGCGTCACCAGGCTGAAATTTATTATCCCCGATCTCGCTGACCGGCGTAACCTCGGCGGCAGTCCCCGTGAGGAAACACTCATCAAATTGGCGCAGCTCTTCCGGCATGATGTGGCGTTCGGTAACGGTAAAGCCATTGCGCTTCGCCAGATCGATCAACGTCTGCCGTGTAATGCCATTGAGGAAGCAATCAGGCGTCGGCGTCGTGATATCCTTGCCTTTGATGAAAAACACATTGGCGCCGGTGGCTTCCGCCACATAGCCGCGATAGTCCAGCATCAGAGCATCGGAATAGCCATTAGCCATCGCCGCGTCCTTGCTAAGCGTACAGATCATATAAAGACCCGCCGCCTTGGCGGAGGACGGAATGGTCTCCGGGCTAGGACGTTTCCAGCGGCTCCACTCCAGCCGAATGCCCTTGAGCTTCTCTTCAACGGAGAAGTAGCTGGGCCACACCCAGGCGGCAATTGCCAGGTGAACCGTGTTGTTTCGGGCCGGAACGCTCAATTCTTCCGAACCGCGCCAAGCGACGGGACGAACATAGGCGTCAACCAGGCCGTTCTTCTCCAACACCTGCCGCTTGGCGTCCTCAATCTGCTCCACGGACCAGGGAATGGTCATGTCCAGCGTCTTGCCGGAACGGATCAGCCGCTCGGTATGCTCGCGCGACTTGAAGATTTCGCCGCCATAGGCGCGCTCACCCTCGAACACCGAACTTGCGTAATGCAGCCCATGCGTCAGCACGTGAATTTTCGCATCTTTCCAAGGTTTGAATTCACCATCAAACCAGATCCAGCCATCACGCTGGTCCATGGGCACACCGGCCATGATCCTCTCCCGATATTGCTGGGCGCACCATCGCGATGGCCCGTTTTGGCGACGATCATGCCCCAAGCCCAAAGCCTTGGCAAACCACAAAGGCTGAGGGATAAGACATCAACGGCGTCCTGATAGGAAGACAATGGCAGTAACCCAAAAGAATGTCAACAAGACTGACCTAAATTCTGGTTCGTCTGCGGACGATGGTTTGCCGCTCGATATTATGGGCTTGTTTTTCTTTGCATATCGGGACTTCACCGGAGACGCAGACGCTCTGCTCGAACGGCAGGATTTCGGTCGCGCCCACCACCGCGTGCTGTATTTTGTCAATCTTCGCCCCGGCATGCCGGTCGCCGATTTGCTTGATATTCTGAAGATCACCAAGCAGAGCCTGGCACGCGTGCTGCGGCAATTGATTGACAATGGCTATATCGAGCAAAAAACCGGGCATGCCGATCGCCGCCAGCGTCTGCTGCATGCAACCGACAAAGGGCGCGAGTTCTTCCGCAGCCTCTCTGCCACTCAAGCAAGCCGCATCGAGTCTGCGATCGCCAGCCTGCCTCCCGACTCGCGCAAGATCGTCACCCGCTTCTTGGTCGGCATGGTCGATCCCGCAGATCGCACGACGCTGGATCGGCTGAACCTGACGACCGGCGTTTAAACCTATTGGCTCATGGTCGAGCGGTGCGCCCAGCCCGTCATGCGCCTTTCGATCCCGGCCATCAGCGCATACATGGCAATGCCCTCGATGGCGAGCATGAGCAACCCGGCGAACACCAGCGGCACATTGAAGTTCGACTGCGCCGAAGCCATCATATTTCCCAAGCCATTATTGGACGCCACGGTTTCGCTCACCACCGATCCGACGAAAGCCAGCGTAATAGCAACCTTCAGCGAGCCGAAGAAGTACGGCATGGAGCGCGGAATGCCCACTTTGAGCATGATGTCGAGCTTCTTGGCCCCAAGCGCCCGCAGCACGTCCTCGGTCTCCGGCTCGATCGTTGCGAGCCCGGTTGCGACATTGACAACGATGGGGAAGAACGAGATCAGAAACGCCGTCAAGACGGCAGGCACTGTGCCAATGCCGAACCAGATGACCAGGATCGGCACCAGAGCCACCTTGGGAATGGCATTAAACCCGATCATGATCGGATAAAGCCCGGCATAGATCGTCTTGGACCAGCCAATAAACAAACCTATCCCCAGCCCCGCAACAACGGCGATCATGAAGCCGAGCACGGTCGTGTAGAGCGTCTGCAGCGAGTTCTTCCAGATGGGCGACCAGTACTGCACGATCGCTTCAAACACCCGGCTCGGTGCCGGCAAAATAGTATGCGGCAAGCCTGATAGCCGAACACCGACCTCCCAAAGCACGAACAAACCGATCGTATAAAGCAGCGGCGCCAGCCTTATCCAGTTTATCTGCACGGCTGGCTTCGGTGGCAAAGTGGAGTCGGCAATGACAGTCTCGATGCTGGTCATGCGGCAGCCCTTGCGGTCGCTATCTCACCGTGCAGTGCCTGGACCATGTCGTTGAACGCAGGCTGATAAAGGATGTCCAATTGCCGGGGCCGCTCGAAAGGCACCACATGCTCCGACACAACCCGGCCGGGACGCGCACTCATCACTGCGACTTTGTCGGCCAGGAACACCGACTCGCGCAGATCATGGGTCACCAGAACGATCGTGACATCCTGGCTAGCATGTAGATCCCGAATCACGCACCACAGCTCCTCGCGCGTAAAGGCATCGAGCGCACCAAACGGCTCGTCCAGCATCAGCAGTTCCGGCTCGTGGATCAAAGCGCGGCAAAGATTGGCGCGCTGCTGCATGCCACCCGACAATTGCCACGGGAACTTCTCGCCGAAACCTTTAAGTCCAACCGTTTCCAGCAAGGCTTCCGCCTTTGCCACGTATTCCTTCTTGTGAGCACGGAATCGATGCCGATGACGCTCCACAATTTCGAGCGGCAACAGGATGTTCTCCAGCGTCGTTCGCCAGGGCAGCATGGTTGGGTTTTGAAACGCCATGCCGACGATAGACACCGGCTTGGTCACTTCCTGGTTGGCAACGATCACCGTTCCGCTCTGGGGGATGTGCAAGCCGGTGGTGAGCTTCATCAGCGTAGACTTGCCGCAACCGGACGGCCCCACTACCGCCACGAACTCACCGCGTTCAATTTGAAGGTTGAGCCCAGCCACGGCAAGCGTGCCGGCAGAGCCGCCATAGCGCATGGCGACATTTTCGATCGAAACCAGAGCCATGGCGGGTTCCTCCCTTTCGCCTCAGGGCAGCATGCGCTCGGCTGCTGGCGGCAGATATTGCGCATCGAACACTTCAGCGGCAGCCACCGCACCCTTGAGGCTCATCGAGATCTTGAGCGTTTCGATCGACGCGGCAAGCCGCGCCTCATCGATGCCGCCAAAGCCGTTTTTAACCACGTAAGGCGTCTTGATGTTCATCTCATTAGCCATCTCAAGCCGCGCTGTTTCGGTATCGATGTTGAGCGTCTCGTTGCGCGCCAGCACGGCGGCAGCGCCCGCTGCCGGATCTGCAACGGCGTCGGCAAAGCCTTTGGCCAAGGCGCGCAAGAACCCGGTCACCAGTTCAGGATTGGCCTCGGCAAATTGCTCGTTGACCAAAATGGCATTGCCATAAAGGTTCAACCCATGATCGGCGAACAGAATAGTGGAGATATCCTCGTCCGGCACGCCATTGGCCTTGAGGTTCAGAATAACGGAGAATGCAAATCCGAAGACGCCATCAACGTCGCCAGAAGCGAGCATGGGTTCACGGACGGGAAAACCAATGGACTCGATGGTGATCGCCGAAGTGTCCAAAGCCGCCGCTTCCACAAAAGCGGGCCATTGCGCAAACGCCCCATCTGGCGGCGGCGCGCCGAGCTTCTTGCCCTCCAATGATTTTGGATCGTCCGTAATACCCAGCGACTTCCGCCCGATAACCGAGAATACCGGCTTGTCATAGACCATCATCACAGCCTTGACCGGCTGAGCAGGATCTTCATCGAGGAACTTGATCAGCGAGTTGATATCGCCAAACCCGAATTGATAAGCACCAGTTGCTACACGCGGGATCGCCTCAACCGACCCATTGCCGGTGTCGATGGTGACGTCCAGCCCCTCTTCGGCGAAGTAGCCCTTATCTTGTGCAAGCAAGAACCCTGCAGCTGGGCCCTCGAACCGCCAGTCCAGCGTCAACTTGACGGCTGTCTGGGCAAGAGCAGGTAAAGCTGTAAAGCCCATCAAGGCAAATCCAAAAAAGGAAACGGAGAAGAGCCGGCGACTGAGCATGTGAAGCGTCCTTGAGGAATGTTGTACCCCAAGACAAACGCAGCTACGCGACCGAGGCAAGCAGAAAATGCTCAACAAGGAGACATATCTGCGACCTGCACAAACAATGAGCACATCGCCGCTCTTTTGCTAGCGTCGTACAATTCTGTTTGGCAAAGAAAAGGGGCGCGAAACAGAGTTTCGCACCCCCACCGGAGACACCACAAAGGAGCGTCAGCCTCTGCAGCCGTCTACCGATCCATCGGCCCTCCCAAAAGAGAACCAAACCTGGAAGGCAACAACCTGTTGCCCAGCTTGCACATCTAACGGAAGGGAATCGCAACGGTTCCAATGCCGATAAACTGTGATCAGAAGCTAGTTGCCCCAATGCAAAGCACGCCGCTTGAGCAAAGTTCAAAAAATCGGCACCACATAAAATTGCTGCTCATTTACTCAGCAACGAAAGTGGAGTGTGAGCAGTGTTCGTGAGAGCCACGTGCGGCCTCACGGCAGAAAACTTATATGCAGCTATGACTTAGCTCAACTACCAACATAGTGGCATAGCCCTTGCAGTCTGTCTTTCGGTGCAAACTACCAACTGTCGGAGGACAACATGACAGTATCAAACCGCGTCGTTGCGGGACTGGGGCTAGGCGTAGCGGTGAGTCTTGGTGCAGTTGCCGTTCCGGCATTCGCGCAAGACGAAACCATCAAAGTGGGCGTGCTGCATTCCCTTTCGGGAACGATGGCGATCTCCGAAACAACGCTCAAGGACACCATGCTGTTCTTGATCGACGAGCAGAATAAAGAGGGTGGCCTGCTGGGCAAGCAATTGGAAGCGGTTGTCGTCGACCCAGCATCCGACTGGCCGCTCTTTGCTGAAAAAGCTCGTGAACTGATCGAAGTGAACGGCGTCGCTGCCGTATTTGGCTGCTGGACATCGTCTTCCCGCAAATCGGTACTGCCGGTGTTTGAGGAACTGAACTCGATCCTTTTCTACCCGGTTCAATACGAAGGCGAAGAGTCCCAGCGCAACGTTTTCTACACCGGCGCCGCTCCCAACCAGCAGGCCATTCCTGCCGTCGACTACCTGATGGAAAACGAAGGCGTCGAGCGCTGGGTTCTGGCCGGCACGGACTATGTCTATCCGCAGACCACCAACAAAATTCTTGAGCAATATTTGATCGACAACGGTGTCGCCAAAGAAGACATCATGATCAACTATACGCCGTTTGGTCATTCCGATTGGCAGACGATTGTTTCCGATATCAAGACCTTCGGCTCCACCGGCAAGAAGACCGCCGTCGTCTCGACCATCAATGGCGACGCCAACGTTCCGTTCTACAAGGAACTCGCCAACCAAGGCATCAAGGCCGAAGACATCCCGGTCGTGGCGTTCTCCGTTGGTGAAGAAGAACTGGCTGGCTTCGACACCACGCCCTTGGTCGGTCACCTTGCTGCCTGGAACTACTTCCAGTCTGTCGATGTCCCTGAAAACGCGGCGTTCATTGAAGCCTGGCAGACGTTCATGAACGACCCAGAAAAGGTCACCAATGACCCAATGGAGGCTACCGTCATCGGTTTCAACCTCTGGGTACAGGCCGTCGAGAAGGCCGGTTCCACTGAAACCGACGCCGTACTGGAAGCTATTATTGGCCTCGAAACGCCGAACCTGACCGGTGGTATGGCCAAGATGCTGCCCAACCATCACATCACCAAGCCGGTGCTGATCGGCGAAATCCAGGACGACGGCCAGTTCGAAGTCGTGTCGGAAAGCGATCTCGTTCCCGGTGACGCATGGTCCGACTTCCTGCCAGAATCCGCCATGATCGAAGCCGATTGGACCGCGCCAATCAGCTGCGGGAACTACAACACCGAAACCAAGGCCTGCGGCGGTGACGTCGCCATGGCGCAGTAGCTGCTACCAAGCTCGGGAGGCGGTTAACCGTCTCCCATCGTCGACCACTCCCCGAGGCCAAAGATGAAAGCATTGCATTTGTTTCAGCGCATTGCGCTCTTCCTTGTCCTTTTAATTTCCCTGGCCCTCCCTGCCCAGGCGCAGATAGCCGATGCCGATCTATCTGCGCTCATCGACGCCTTGGCACCGGGCAATTTCAAGGATCGCGAAGCCGCTATTGGCGTTCTGGTTGCTAGTGGTGATCCGCGCGTTGTTCCCGTTTTAGAGACTCTGGCCCAAGGCGAACTCTACGCAGACGAGGCCAGCGGCAAGGTTGTTTTCACCTCGGATCCAGGCGGAGAAGGCGCGATTTCGGATCCGGTCACCGGCGCTGAACTGCCCGCCTTAACCGAAGACGGATTGGACAAGGTGAAAGTCAACAACGGTTTGCGCCGCGTGTTGCGAACTGCCGTCGGGCAGATGACGTTGCTGAGCGACAACAGCAATGTCCGGCTGTCGGCTGCCCAGTCGATCTTGCGTGACGCGGACCCGGCCCAACTCGAGCTGCTTGATACAGCGGTCGCGGCCGAGACCGACGCCAACATCAAGCGCGTGATGGAACAGGCTCGTGCTGTCATCACGCTCAAGACACCTGAAGCTTCGATCGAGCAGAAAACCGCCGCAGTGCCACTGGTGCAAGCTATTGGCGGACGAGACGCGCTCAATACACTCTCAACCGCTCTGGCCGATGCACCGGAGGAACTGAAGCCCGCCATTCAATCTGCTATTGATGGTTTGGCGCGGGACCGCGCCGTATGGGACGTGGCGCAAAACGTCTGGTTCGGCATTTCACTTGGCTCGGTTCTGCTTTTGGCTGCCATTGGCCTAGCGATCACCTTCGGCGTGATGGGGGTCATCAACATGGCCCACGGCGAGATGGTCATGCTTGGCGCCTATACGACCTTCGTGGTCCAGGAAATCATCCGGCAAAACTACCCTGGTCTGTTCGATTGGTCGCTGGCCATCGCTCTGCCCCTGGCCTTTCTCTTTACTGGTCTAGTTGGCGTCGCCATCGAGCGCGGCATTATTCGGTTCCTCTATGGTCGCCCACTGGAAACCCTTCTCGCGACCTGGGGCTTGTCGCTGATCATCCAGCAAGCCGTACAGCGGGTCTTCACGGCTAATATCCGCGAAGTGGGCAATCCAAGCTGGATGTCCGGTTCATTTGAACTCGGCGGATTAGCCATCACCTGGAACCGCTTTTACATCGTCATCTTCTCGCTGATGGTGTTCTTCTGTCTGCTGACACTCCTCAAATACACCTCCATCGGCCTTCACATGCGCGCCGTGATGCAGAACCGGCGGATGGCATCTGCGATGGGCATCCGCACGCCCTTGGTCGACGCCATGACCTTCGGGCTCGGCTCCGCCATTGCCGGCCTCGCTGGTGTCGCGCTCAGCCAGATCGGCAACGTGTCGCCCAATTTGGGCCAGGGCTACATCATCGACAGCTTCATGGTCGTGGTCTTTGGCGGCGTCGGCAATTTGTGGGGCACCTTTGTCGGTGCGCTTACTCTTGGCATCGCCAACAAGTTCATCGAGCCCTACGCCGGCGCGGTGCTCGGCAAGATCATCATCCTGGTCTTGATCATCCTCTTCATTCAGCGCCGTCCGCGCGGCCTCTTCGCACTCAAGGGAAGGTCGGTCGAAGCATGATCACCCAGGCTCTATTCCGCGCGCTCGACAAGAAGTCTATCTGGATTGTCGGCATTCTGCTCGCCATCGCAATCCTTGTTCCGGCTTCGAACCTGCTTTTGCCTGTTGGCCATCCCCTGCGGCTACCCAACTATGCTGTCCCGCTCTTTGGCAAGTACCTGACCTACGCTATGCTTGCCTTGGCGCTTGATCTGGTCTGGGGCTATTGCGGCATTCTCTCCCTTGGTCACGGCGCGTTCTTTGCCATTGGTGGCTATGCCATGGGCATGTACCTGATGCGCCAGATCGGTACCCGCGGGGTTTACGCCAATCCCACCCTCCCCGACTTCATGGTGTTCCTCAACTGGAAGGAACTGCCGTGGTATTGGTACGGCATGGACAATTTCGCCTTTGCCATGCTGATGGTGGTGGTCGTGCCCGGCATCCTTGCATTTGTTTTCGGCTTCCTTGCTTTCCGCAGCCGCGTCACGGGCGTGTACCTGTCCATCATCACCCAAGCGATGACCTATGCGCTGCTGCTGGCATTCTTCCGTAACGACATGGGCTTTGGCGGTAATAACGGCTTGACGGACTTCAAAGAGATCGTCGGCCAGCCAATCTCCGCCACTACCACGCGGGCCGCGCTGTTCATGGCGTCGGCCATAGCCCTGGCACTGTCCGTCCTGGCATGCTCGATGATCGTCAATTCAAAGCTTGGCAAAGTCATGATTGCCATACGCGACGCTGAAAGCCGCACGCGCTTCATTGGCTACCGGGTCGAGTACGTTAAGCTGTTTGCATTTGTCGTGTCGGCGATTATCGCTGGCGTAGCGGGTGCGCTTTATGTTCCGCAGGTCGGCATTATCAACCCCAGCGAATTCGATCCAGCCAATTCCATCGAAGTGGTGATCTGGACTGCGGTAGGTGGGCGCGGCACTATCATTGGGCCGATTATCGGCGGCATTCTCGTCAACGTCGGAAAATCCTACTTCACCGGCGCCTTTCCCGAATACTGGCTCTTTGCCCTTGGCGCGCTATTCATATTCACCACGCTCTTTCTGCCCAAAGGCATCGTAGGTCTTATCGGTCAGTATCGTGCCGCCACGACCAAGCGTGAGCAGCATGACAGAGGGTCCACCAGCCCCAAGCAAATAGAATCTGGTGTCGATCCCCAACCCAGTCCAGCGGAGTAGACGATGTCAGATGCAGGTGGAAAAAGCGGCACCATGCTCTATCTCGACGGTGTGTCAGTCGCCTTCGACGGGTTCAAGGCCATCAACAATCTCTCCATCATCGTGCATCCAGCCGAAATGCTGGCCATAATCGGACCCAACGGCGCCGGCAAGACAACGATGATGGACATCATTACAGGCAAGACCCGTCCCGATGACGGACAGGTTTTGTTCGACGGCCGGACCGATTTGACCAAGCTCGATGAGGCAGCGATCGCCAATCTAGGCATCGGCCGCAAATTCCAGAAGCCAACCGTGTTCGAGAGCCATACGGTTTGGGACAACATCGAAATGGCTTTGAAGAAACCGCGCGGCGTGTTCGCAACACTCTTCTATGTCGCTGATGAGCACGATATCGCCCGTATCTCGGAGATCTTGGAAACTGTAAGGCTGAATGGCCGCAAGGACGACTTGGCAGCCGATTTGAGCCACGGCCAAAAGCAGTGGCTGGAAATCGGCATGCTGCTGGCACAAGACCCCAAACTGCTACTGGTCGATGAGCCCGTCGCAGGCATGACCGACGCTGAGACCGTGGAAACAGCCAAGCTCCTCAAGGACATCGCCAAGACCCGCTCGGTTGTGGTGGTCGAGCACGACATGAGCTTCGTGCGCGAACTTGGCGCCCGGGTGACATGTCTTGCCGAAGGTTCCGTCCTGGCTGAAGGTTCACTCGACCAAGTCAGCGCCAATCCCGTCGTAATCGAACGTTATTTGGGACGCTAAGCATGACCGCCCTCTCCATCAACGCCATCGATCTGCATTATGGCGCGGCCCAAGCCCTCAGATCCGTCTCAATCAGGTGCGAGCCTGGCCGCATAACGGCTGTGCTTGGGCGTAATGGCGTTGGCAAATCTTCAACGCTGCGCGCGATCACCGGCATCAATAACATCACCGCCGGCGACATTACTTTTGGAGAGGAAGTGCTCAAAAAGGCGCCCCCATACAAGCGGGCGCGCATGGGCATTGGCTATGTTCCACAGGGGCGGGAAGTCTTTCCTCTGCTGACGGTGAAAGAGAACCTCGAGACCGGGTTTGCGGGCCTCAAGGGCGGGGAGAAAAGCATACCGCCCTACATATTTGATCTATTTCCCGTGCTTAAATCCATGCTGGGTCGGCGCGGTGGAGACCTCTCGGGCGGCCAGCAGCAGCAGCTCGCCATCGGGCGTGCACTGGTCACCCGGCCCAAGGTCCTGGTGCTTGATGAGCCCACCGAGGGTATCCAGCCGTCCATCATCAAGGACATCGGTCGCGCCCTGCAATTCTTGCGCGACGAAAAGGGTATGACCATCTTGCTGGTCGAACAATTTCTCGACTTCTGCCGGGAGATTGCCGACGACATCTACGTGATGGACCGCGGCGAAATTCAGCACTCCGGACCGGCCACCGACCTAGATTTGCCAGCAGTGCGCCAGCACTTGATGGTATAGAAAACCCTATGACGGGAGGGAGAAAACAGCAGCTTGGATAGTCTGGCGCTAACCCCTGAGCTACCCCGTACAATTGCGCCGAAGATGCAGCGCGCGATTGGCGTTGGTGGCGTCGCAACCAAGCAGCGGGAGGGAAAAACCGTCTTGCATTCGCTTTACCAGGATGGGTGTGCCAAGATCCGACTGCCCCATACTCATAGCGCAGCCATGGAAGCAGTGCTCATAAATACCGCTGGCGGGTTGACTGGCGGCGATGACATGCGCTGGTCGGCTGAACTGGGTGCAGGCGGGAAGCTGACGCTGACCACCCAAGCCTGCGAGCGCATCTATCGCTCCCTTGGCGGGCCCGCGCGCGTTCAAACAAATCTCACGGTCTGTGCGAACGCTCACCTCGATTGGCTCCCGCAGGAGACCATCCTCTTTGCGGCCAGCCATTTGAACCGGCGCATAGAGATCGACCTGGCATCGGGCGCTAGTCTCACCGCAATTGAAGCTGTCCTGCTCGGCCGCGACGCTATGGGCGAGATCGCACTCGATGCTAAGCTGCACGACAATTGGCGCATCCGGCGAAATGGCCGCCTCCTTCATGCTGAAGCCACGCGACTCGAGGGCACGCTCTCTGAGCGCAATGGAATATCCCTGCTTGCCGGCAAGCGAGCTTTTGCAACAATCGTCCATATTTCGCCCGACGCCGACCAGTGCTTCGCTCGGCTTTCGGCCGTTCGCAACCTGATCTCTGAAGAAGCGGAGGTTGCGGTTAGCGCAATAGGCGAACGCCTCGTCGTACGCGCTTTGGCACAATCCGGGCTTGCTTTGCGGCAGCGCATCGTTCCAATTCTAGCCGAGCTTTCCGGCGCCGGCGAATTGCCGCGCTTATGGCACCTTTAGGAACAAGCCGATGAACTTGACCCCGCGCGAGAAAGACAAATTGCTGATTGCCATGGCGGCGATTGTCGCCCGCAAACGGCTTGAGCGCGGCGTCAAGCTCAACCATCCCGAAGCCATTGCGTTGATCACCGACTTCGTCGTCGAAGGCGCGCGCGATGGTCGTCCGGTTGCCGAGCTTATGGAAGCCGGAGCCCATGTCGTGAGCCGTTCGCAAGTCATGGATGGCATCGCCGAGATGATCCACGACGTTCAAGTGGAAGCGACTTTCCCCGACGGCACCAAGCTGGTGACCGTCCATGAACCGATCCGGTGACGCAATCATGATCCCAGGCGAAATCATCACTAAAGCGGGCGAACTTGAACTCAATGCCGGCTTGGCACAGATCACCATCGAAGTTTCCAACACAGGCGACCGGCCCATCCAAGTCGGCTCGCATTACCATTTCTTTGAAGCCAATGCCGGCTTGTCTTTCGACCGCGAGCGAGCGCGCGGCATGCGGCTGAATATTGCCGCTGGAACGGCCGTGCGCTTCGAGCCTGGGCAGGCCCGCGAGGTTCGCCTTATTCCGATAGGCGGTGACCGGACGATCTATGGTTTCCGCCAGCAGATCATGGGAAGGCTGTGAGCGGCCGATACGACAGGCGCGAAAGCCGACCTGCCCCATGGTGCGGCGGGCTACAAAATGCTTTAAGGCAGCGAACTGAAAGCTTCCGGAGCACGGCCCATGACCACCAAGGAACAGGATTTCAAGCAGCGCTTCGCGACCCTGCTCCGCGACTTGCAGCAGGACGGCGTCAAGGATGCCGAGATCATGTGGGTGCTGGGCACCCTAGCGTCCGAATTGGCCAAGGACCTGCAAAGCAAGAGCTGGTCTGGCGCAAAGACCAAGATGAACGTTGCGATCTACGATCAACTTCTGAGAAAATTCCAGGAGCGTGGCAACGAGCATCATCGCGCAGGCCGGCAGAACGAAGCTTATGCCATTCAGGTTCTGTCCTACTCGCTGATTGCGCGGACGCAGACGCAAGATCCGCAAATGGTCGAGGGCGAAGCTTTGCTCGATCAGGTGATCGATCGTGCCGCGGCAGCCTACCAACAGGCCAAGCAAGTAAAGGCGCACTAACAGCGCCGATTTGGGCTTCTGTAGCATCTGCCCCTCGCTCCTCCAGCGGGGCAGCAATCGCATGTCAACGCGCCCTTTTGCCCAAGACCAACGGAGCCCTTTGATGCCCGCACGTATCTCCCGCGCCACCTATGCCGACATGTATGGGCCCACCACCGGCGATCGGGTGCGCTTGGCAGACACTGAGCTTTTCATCGAGGTGGAAAAGGATTTCACCACTTATGGCGAGGAGGTGAAGTTCGGCGGCGGCAAGGTCATCCGCGACGGAATGGGACAGTCGCAGCGCACCCGGGCGAAAGGTGCGGTCGACACGGTTATCACCAACGCGTTGATCGTTGATCACACCGGTATCTACAAAGCCGATGTCGGACTTAAGGATGGTCGCATCCACGCCATCGGCAAGGCCGGCAATCCGGATACACAGTCCGGCGTCGACATCATCATCGGCCCATCCACCGAGGCTATTGCTGGCGAAGGCCGCATCCTCACGGCGGGCGGCATGGACGCCCATATCCACTTCATTGCGCCGCAGCAGATCGAAGAAGCCCTGATGAGCGGCGTAACCACCATGCTCGGCGGCGGGTCGGGCCCCGCTCATGGCACGCTCGCCACCACCTGTACCGGCGCCTGGCACATCCAGCGCATGATCGAAAGCTTCGACGGCTTTCCGATGAACCTAGCATTGGCCGGCAAGGGCAATGCATCCCTCCCCGCTCCACTTCATGAAATGATCCTCGCCGGTGCATCCTGCTTGAAGCTGCACGAAGACTGGGGCACCACCCCAGCCACCATCGACAATTGCCTGTCTGTTGCCGACGATTACGACGTGCAGGTTATGATTCACACTGACACGCTGAACGAGTCAGGTTTCGTCGAGGACACGATCGCCGCCTTCAAGGGCCGCACAATCCATGCTTTCCACACCGAAGGCGCCGGTGGCGGACACGCGCCGGATATCCTTCGCGTCGCTGGTCTGCCGAACGTCATTCCGTCATCGACCAATCCAACCCGGCCCTACACCGTCAACACCATCGCCGAACATCTCGACATGCTGATGGTGTGCCACCACCTTTCGCCTTCTATTCCCGAAGACGTGGCCTTTGCCGAGTCCCGCATCCGCAAGGAAACGATCGCCGCGGAGGATATCCTCCACGACATGGGCGCGCTTTCGGTCATCTCGTCGGACAGTCAGGCGATGGGTCGCGTCGGAGAAGTCTTGATCCGCACCTGGCAGACTGCCGACAAGATGAAGCGTCAGCGCGGTCGCCTATCGCAAGAAACGGGCGAGAACGACAATTTCCGCGTCAAGCGCTACATCGCCAAGTACACCATCAACCCTGCCATTGCTCATGGTATGAGCCAGCACATCGGCTCGATCGAAGTCGGCAAACGGGCCGATCTAGTGCTGTGGCATCCGGCATTTTTTGGCGTTAAACCCGAGATGATTCTGCTGGGGGGTTCGATCGCTGCTGCGCCTATGGGCGATCCCAATGCATCGATCCCTACCCCCCAGCCTATGCACTACCGCCCGATGTTCGCATCCTTCGGCAAGCTGCTGACCCGATCTTCGGTGACTTTCATTTCGCAGGCTGCCTATGACGATGGGCTTCGCGACAAGCTTGGTGTCGACAAGCAGTTGCTCCCCGTCAGCAATACCCGCAGCGGCATCGGCAAGGCAGCCATGATCCACAATTCGGCAACCCCGCACATTGAAGTCGATCCCGAGACATATGAAGTACGGGCCGATGGCGAACTCCTGACCTGTGAGCCAGCAACGGAACTGCCATTGGCCCAGCGCTACTTCTTGTTCTAATAGCCAGGGACTGCGAGATTATTGCTGGGCAAACTGGGGGGAATCCATGATCTACATCATGATGATCTTGATCGGCTTCATCGCAGGGCTACGCACGATGATCCCGCTCGCAGCAATAGGCTGGGCCGCCTATCTGGGGTGGATTGACTACAGCGGTACGGCGGTCAGTTTCGTTGGCCATATCGTTACGGCCTTAGTGCTGACACTCCTGGCGATTGGTGAACTTATAACCGATCAACTGCCACAAACGCCAAGCCGGAAGGTGCCAGTTCAGTTCGGTGCACGCATCGTCGTCGGTGCCATGGCAGGCGCTTTGCTACCGGGCAATTGGATCATTGGCGTGATTCTTGGTGCCATCGGGGCTGCTATTGGAACCTATGTGGGCTCCGAAATAAGGGCTCGTTTGGCCAAGTCGTTCGGCCGCGATCTGCCAGCCGGGATCATTGAGGATGCTGTATCGATCTTTGGCTCCTTGCTTATTGTCTATCTGGTCTGATGATGGCTCGCGAAACCCATCAAACTTCTGCCGCTTGGGCGTGGTTGCTGGCAGGCGCCACCGGAGTTATTCTCATGTCGATCAGATTAACCTTCGCCGCCGCTGGATTGCTCGCAGCCCTGCCCGCCCAAGCCGTGGAGACCTCACTACAACTGCAGCTGAGTGCCGACCAGGATTTCGAACGGCGGACGGTCGTTTACGACTGCGGCAGTGAAACGCCGCTGTCGGTGACATACCTTAATGCAGCGCCAAATTTCCTCGCCATTGTCCCGGTGGAAGGCGAGAACCAGCCGCTGGTTTTTGCGGCAGTTCTATCTGGCTCCGGCGCCCGCTATGCTTCCGGCCCCTGGCTCTGGGAAAGCCAAGGACCTGATGCCCGCCTCTATGACGTGGCCGAAGGCGAGGATGCAGCGGCTGTTTTGACCTGCTCCGAAATGGTGAATACTCCCTGACGGGCCTAAGCCCGAGAAAGTCCCGACTATGCTGCGCGCTATCGCCATCCTGCCGCCCGGTCACGGTGAAGGGTCCCCGTTCGATAACATCGTGCTGCAGCATGAGGAGCGGCGGCTGCGCCGTAAGTTGCTTACTCTCCAGCATGGCGATGAAGTGCTGGTCGATTTTCCGCAGACGGTAACGCTTGAACCGATGAGCGGGCTCAAGTTGGATGACGGGCGGATTGTCGAGATCATCGCCGCGGAAGAGCTGCTATACGAGGTGCGCGCACGAGACGGATCGCACCTGATCCGTCTAGCATGGCATTTGGGCAATCGTCACACATCGGCGCAACTGGAGGACAACAGGATCCTCATCAAGCGTGATCATGTGCTTAAAACCATGTTGGAGGGCTTGGGCGCGACCGTGACCAATATTTCCGAGCCATTTTTCGCCGAGCATGGCGCCTACCACAGCCACGGCGAGCAGCCGCATGCTTTGCTGGCACGATGACATCGGGCACAAATCTGCAGAAACTACTAACCTGGTTGTCGCCGGCCTTTCCAGTCGGCGCCTTTGCTTGGTCGGCAGGGCTAGAAACCGCAATTGCGACGAGGATTGTGCATAACCGAGATACGGCCCAACAATGGATTACTGGCAACCTCGAACACGGCTTGATGCGAACCGACGCCATTCTCCTGGCGCATGCTCATCGCTCCGGGAACGATCCCTTCGAACTACGCGACCTTGCCGATCTTGCCCTGGCGCTAAATTCTTCCCGCGAGCGGTACGATGAAACAACGACGACTGGCCGATCGTTCGTTATGGCAGTTGTTGCTTGGCCGACGCCAGTGATCTCGAACCTACCGGAGCGCTGCCCCTATCCCATAGCCGTCGGCGCCATTGCTGCAGCCCACGACATTGGCCTGACTGATACGCTTCTGGCGTACCTGACGGCCAGCGTGCATGGGCAAGTTTCTGTGGCAGTCCGGCTCGTCCCAATAGGGCAATCGGATGGCTTGGCGATCATGGCGGCGCTGGAGCCGAAGGTCGCCGAGCTTACCGCTCTATGGCACCATGCCGCACTGGACGAGATCGGATCGGTCGCCTATGCCGCTGACATAGCGCAGATGGCGCATGAGACACTTACGACGAGAATATTTCGCTCATGAGCATGGTTGTAGCAGCGCTGGTCTTTGTCATTCTGCTGACCGTTTCGATGGCACATCTGGCTTGGTCCTTTGGACTGACCTATCCCATCCGCGACGAGAAGCTCCTCGCGCAAACAGTGGTCGGCAGGCCTGGTATCGAACACATGCCCCCGCGCTGGGCATCTTTCGGCATTGCCGTTCTGACATTTGCGGCCGGCATACTGGCGCTATCGCTCGCCGACAAAACCAGCGGCGGTCTACCCTTGTCACTCGCTGCGCTTCCTGCAGCCGCTATTTTCCTTGCGCGCGGCGCTGTCGGCTACACTCAATGGTGGGCCAGCATGACACCAGAGCCAAACTTCCGGTTCAACGATCGCCGCGTCTACTCTCCGCTATGCCTGGCAATCGGCGCCGGGTTTCTCCTCCTTTTCATCATGAGGCTGCTATGAAGTCCCTGAACGGTCCCCTCCGTATCGGCATCGGTGGCCCGGTCGGTTCGGGCAAGACGACGCTATGCGAAGTGCTGCTCAAGGCCATGCGTGACCGCTACTCCATGGCAGTGGTGACCAACGATATCTACACCCGCGAGGACGCGCTGATCCTGGCACGGGTGCAGGCGATCTCGGAGGACCGGATCGTCGGGGTGGAAACCGGCGGTTGTCCGCACACTGCCATCCGAGAAGACGCTTCGCTCAATCTGGCGGCCATAGACGATCTCAACCGCAAGTTTCCCGATCTCGACATCATTCTGATCGAGAGTGGCGGCGACAACCTTGCAGCCACCTTCTCGCCCGACCTAGCCGATATTACCCTCTATGTCATTTCGGTTGCACAAGGCGAAAAGATACCGCGAAAAGGGGGGCCGGCCATCTCCCGCTCCGATCTCCTAGTCGTCACCCACACCGATCTTGCCCCCTATGTAGGCGCCAGCCTTCAGGTGATGGAAAGCGATACGCAGAAGGTGCGTGAAGGCCGCCCATATGTCTTCACCGATTTGCTGCGGCGCGAGAGCCTGGACCAGATCATCAGTTTTATCGAAAAGGCAGGCGGTCTCACCGAAGCACAAGCGGCGGAGTAGTGCCTAAAGCGCTGCTCTTATTAAGCCAGTCAACTCACCATGACCACATGGCTCACCAAACGCGTCTCCTGCAGATGATGCAGCAGGAGCCCTGGCGGATCAGTAATTGCGCTCTCTTTGCCATCGAGCCGTAGCCGGTTGGCGCGCGCGACTGATGGTGCCATAGTGGCAGGCCGGCCGGCAAAGCGGGTGAACATCGACCGATGCACATGGCCGCAGGTAAGACCCAGCACAACATCGCTCGCCGTGCCAATCACGTGCGACAGCGGCTCATTGTTGTAGCAGATATTTCGGTCCTTGCCGTCGATGCCGCATATGAAAGGGTGTTGGTGCTGAAAGATAAGCGCTGGCGGTCCACCGGAATTTAGCTCCGAACCAAGCCAATCCAGCACCGGCCCTGCATCGCCATGGTGAGAGCCTGCGACAGTGACATCGAGGCCAATGACTCGCAACTTTTCGTCGAGCTTCGCCAGGCAGTTGAGCTTGCCTTCTTGTGGCCAGTCGAACCGATCACCAAAAGCACGGCGCATCTCCGAAGGATCGTCCACGTTGCCGGGCACAATATAGAATGGCACATTTGCGCCCTCTAGCCGGTCGCGAACCTCATGATAGCTCTGTTCATGATCAAACTCCGCCAGATCACCGCTAACGATGATCGCGTCCGGCTTCAGCGGCTTTAGCCAGGCAAGCACGCTCTCGAGCCGGTCCAATGCTTCCTTGCTGCCATCCGCATGAATGTCGCTCAGCTGCGCCACGATCATGAGAGCACAGACCGGATGAGGGCTGTCACCGATCGCGGTGGCAATGTCGCTGTTGACTCGACCAGCCCGACGTTTGCCGTGTGGTCCGATATCAAGCTAACCTGCCAGTTGCAGTCAGGCAAACGCGCTACGACTGGTTCGACGCGGCGGTTGAACCAGACCAGCACTTCGTCGTCCTTGTTGCGCAAGTGCATGCCAAGGACGGATGCACCCGAATAACGCCAGTCGCCCTCGCTCATTTCCCGCCCATCTGGATGAAGCCAAACCACGTCTCGTACACCGTTGCGGTCTTGGCCATTGAGGAAATGATCATGGGTCAGCGCCGAATGCGCCTTGCGGAACTGCGTTGCTGCCGCAACGAAGTCGACGAGATCACCATCGGCGCTTTCCCAATCAAGCCAGGTGATTTCGTTGTCCTGGGCGTAAGCATTGTTGTTGCCGTGCTGCGTACGGAACATCTCGTCGCCTTGTTGTAGCAAGGGAATGCCGCGCGACATGAAGAGCGTTGCGAGTAGCGCCCGAACATCTCGCTTGCGAGCGAAGACAATGGCCGGATCATCGGTTTCCCCCTCGACGCCACAGTTCCAGGAAGCATTGTGGCCATGCCCGTCGCGATTGTTCTCGCCATTGGCCTCGTTGTGCTTATGCACATAGCTGACGAGATCGCGTAGCGTGAATCCATCATGGACAGCCAGCATGTTGACGCCGTTGCTTGGCTTGCGGCCGGCGAAATCGAAGATTTCGGCAGAGCCCGCGACCTTGCCGGCCAAGGCACCGATTTTGCCGTCCTCGCCCCGCCAGAACTCACGGATATCGTCGCGATAGGTGTCGTTGTGCTCCTTGAACTCCTTGCCGAACTGGCCCAACGCATAGCCACCTGGACCGGGATCCCATGGCTCGGCCACAAGGATGCATTTGCTGAGGACCGGGTCGGCCTTAATTTTCTGCAGCATCAAGGCATTAGGGTTGAAGCCGGGTTCGCGGCCCAGGATTGTCGCCAGATCGAATCGGAAGCCGGAGACGCCCATCTCCTCGACCCAATAGCGCAGACTATCGATCACCAGCCGTTGCACCGCCGGATGATCGCAGCGCAGCGTGTTGCCCGTGCCCGTGTCGTTGACCAGCACCTGCTTGCCGCCTACTTCGACGAACCGGTAGTAAGTCTTGGCGTCGAGACCCATCAGACTGAGCATCGGCCCGTTGGAGTCTCCTTCGCCGGTATGGTTGTAAACGACATCGAGAATAACCGAGATCCCGTTCTTACGGTAAAGGTCGGTCATGTTGCGCAGCTCATGCGGCCCGCGCGGTGCCAAGCGCGGATCGACTGCCGAGTAGGCGACCGGATTATAGCCCCAGGCATTGGTGAGTCCCAGGGCCGGCAGATGGCCTTCGTCGATCCAGGCCGCAATTGGCATCAGCTGCAGCGTGTCGACGCCGATATATTTGAGATGGTCGATGACGCGCTGGGTAGTCAACGCGGCGATGGTCCCGCGCAAGGGGCCTTGCACGCTAGGATGGCGCATGGTGTAGCCACGCACGTTCATTTCATAGAAGAGGCCAGGCGCCTTCTTGCGCGGCACCGCGTTTTCCCAGGCTTCGCTGACCACGATGGCCTTGGGGATGAGCGGCGCCGTATCCACCGCCTCTTCACGGTCAAGCCGCAAACGGGGCGACCGCACGAAGACGCGGTCGAGCCGCTTGGCATAGGGGTCGACCAGGAGCTTCATGGGATCAAAGAAATAGCCCTGATCCGGATCGTAGGGGCCATCCGCGCGCAGACCATAGCGCGTTCCGGCGTCGAGCCTCGAGATCAGCCCCGCCCAGATGTTGTCTCGGCGTACGTCCAGCTTGAACCGGTCCGTCTCCTGGTCCAGGTCGTCAAAGATCGACACCCAGATTGCCGTTGCGCTTTCCGAGTAGACCGCGAAATTGATGCCCTGGGGAGTGACGGTGGCGCCAAGCCGTTCGATACTGCCCCCATTGGGGACAAGCATGGGTTTCATGGAGTGCCCGGCATCAGGTGATTACGCTCGGTTCTTGGCGGCCGGTGCGCTGCTTGATACCCGCAAGTTCGTCCGCCAGCGCGATCAGCGGCTCGAGGGCTGTCTGGGTCTCAAGATCATGGCTGCCGCCTGCCGCTTCATAGCGCTCAAGGTAGAGCCGCAGCGTTGCGCCGACGGTCCCCGTACCACTCAGGCGCAGTACGATGCGCGAACCATCGGTGAAGCCGATACGGATGCCCTGCTTGGCACTGGTCGAGCCATCGACCGGATCATGATAGGTGAAGTCGTCGGCATAGGCGATCTGCAGATCGTCGCCAAAGACCCTACCCGGCAGGGATGGCAATTGCGCGCGTAGATCATCGACCAGCTTGCCAGCAATAGCGGCATCCACCTCTTCATAATCGTGGCGGGTATAGTAGTTGCGGCCATAGGTCGCCCAATGCTCGCGCACGATCTGGTCAACGCTCTGCTTGCGCACGGCAAGAATATTAAGCCAGAGTAGCACGGCCCAGAGCCCGTCCTTTTCGCGCACATGGTTGGAGCCGGTACCGGCGCTCTCTTCGCCGCAAATGGTAACCCGGCCAGCGTCGAGCAAATTGCCGAAGAACTTCCAGCCGGTGGGTGTCTCGTGGATCTCGATGCCGAGCTTTTCGGCCACACGGTCCGCGGCGGCGCTGGTGGGCATAGAACGGGCGATCCCTGCAACACCGGCCTTGTAGCCCGGCGCAAGATGCGCATTAGCCGCCAACAGAGCTAGGGAGTCCGATGGAGTGACGAAGCGATTCTTGCCGATAATGAGATTGCGGTCCCCATCGCCATCCGAGGCTGCGCCAAAGTCGGGCCCCTTGGCGGTCATCAGCAGATCGTACATGTCCTTGCAGTAAACCAAGTTGGGATCGGGGTGGCCGTTGCCAAAGTCAGGCGACGGCGTACCGTTTAGAACCGTTCCCTTCGGCGCGCCCAACATGCCTTCAAGGATCGCGTGGGCATAAGGCCCGGTCACGGCATGCATGGCGTCGAACGTCATGGTGAAGCCGGATGCGAACATTGCCTTGATCGCCGGGAAGTCGAATAATGTTTGCATCAGTGTGGCATAATCGGTCACCGGGTCAATAACCTCGACCACCATGCCGCCTGATCGATGCAAGCCAATCTTGTCGAGCGCCACGTCTGGCGCATCGACGGTTTTATAGCTATCGATCGCCTTGGTACGGGCGAAGACGGCGTCGGTGATCTTCTCGGGCGCTGGGCCGCCGTTGCCGATATTGTACTTGATGCCGAAATCGCCGTCCGGACCGCCCGGATTGTGGCTGGCGGAGAGCACCAGGCCGCCGAACGCCTTATGGTGGCGGATAACGTGGCTGGCAGCGGGCGTGGAGAGAAGCCCGTTCTGCCCAACCAGCACCTTGCCGAAACCATTGGCCGAGGCAATACGAATGGCTTTCTGGATGGCCACGTCGTTGTAGAACCGCCCATCCCCGCCGATCACCAGCGTCTTGCCATCGAAGCCTTCCAGGCTGTCGAAAATAGCCTGGATGTAGTTCTCGACGTAATTGGGCTGCTGGTAAACGGTCACCCGCTTGCGCAAGCCCGAGGTCCCAGGCTTCTGGTCGGCATAGGGCGTGGTGTTAATTGTCTGGATCGTCATTGGTCTTGAGCCCGGTGAGTGTGGCGTAAAGATCGGCGTAGCGCGCGGCGCTCGTCTCCCAGGAGACGTCCGACTTCATTCCGCGCCGTTGAATTTTTTTCCAGAGTTTTTCGTCATTGTAGAGCCGCACCGTCTTGCGGATAGCTTCGTAGAGCATGTGCGCGCTATTGGCATCGAAGACCACACCCGTGGCGACTTCTGCCGAAATCGCAGCGGGATTGGCATTGATGACGGTGTCGGCCAGCCCGCCGATGCGGCTGACGACTGGGACGCAGCCATAGCGCAAGCCATAAAGCTGGGTTAGACCGCAGGGTTCGAACCGTGAGGGAATGACGATGGCATCGCACCCGCCCTGCATAAGGTGGCTAAGCGCTTCGTTATAGCCGGTGATGAGACCAACTTTGCCTGGATATTTCGCCGTCAAATGGCGGAAACCGTCCTCAAGATAGCCTTCACCAGAGCCCAACACAGCCAGCCGCCCACCAAAGTCAACCAGGCCATCGGTAGCCTGCAGCAGGAGGTCCATGCCCTTTTGGTCGGTCAGTCGGCTAATAACGCAAAAGAGCGGGCCATCAATGCCGTCGAGGCCAAACTTGTCCGCGACCGCCTGCTTGTTGATGCGGCGGGCATGGATGGTGTTTGCCGTATAGGTTTGAGCCAAAGCCGGATCAATCGCAGGATTCCAGGCCTTGGTGTCGATACCGTTGAGAATGCCGACCACCGTATCGGCACGGCCATTCAGCAGGCCTTCAAGGCCCATTCCGAACTCAGGGGTGCGGATTTCGTCGGCATAGTTAGGGCTGACCGTGGTGACATAGTCCGCACATTCCATGCCGGACTTGAGATACGAAATGCCGCCGTAGTATTCGACGCCCGCTACCCCAAAGGCATGTGGCGGCAAACGCAATTGCCCGAAGATCTCAGCGCCAAAGAACCCTTTGAACGCCATGTTGTGGACAGTCATGATCGTCTTGACCCGATCATCCGGGCTATACTTGATGTAAGCCGGGGCAAGCCCTGCTTGCCAATCATGCGCATGAATGACTTGCGGGCGATAGCCGTCCACAAGCCCAAGTCCAAGTTCGGCCGCCACCCAGCCAAGGGCTGCGAAACGTTTCCAATTGTCGGGCCAGTCCCAGCCATCGGGACTAATGTAAGGATTTCCCGGCCGGTCATAGAGTTGGGAAGCGCTGATGACGATAACATCGAGCCCATCCACACGGCCCGCGATCAGCTTGGCAGGGGCGCCAAACAGATCATCGAGTTCTCGTACCACGCGCCCACCCGTCATCTTGCCCATTACGGCAGGATAGCCGGGCACGAGCGTGCGCATGGTCACCCCATGCGCACCCAAGGCACTCGGCAGCGCGCCGGCAACATCCGCAAGTCCGCCCGTCTTGATAAGAGGGTAGACCTCGGAAGCGACCGAGAGGACTTCGATCATCGCCCAGCCAGATATTTGTTCACCATGTTCTGCGTGATGAGCGTGACGCCGTCATCGCTGCGGCGGAACCATCTGGCGTCAAATTCCGGATCTTCGCCGACGACCAATCCTTCGGGGATGTTCACACCGCGATCGATCACGACCTTGCGCAAGCGGGCATTCCGCCCGATGTCGCAATAGGGCAGGACGACTGCCTCGTTCAACTCGGAATAGGAGTGTACACGCGAGCCGGTGGACAGCAGCGTGCGTTGCAGATGACCACCGGAGATGATGCAATCGCCCGAAACCAACGAATTCACAGCCGAACCGCGGCGGCCATCAAAATCATGTACGAACTTGGCCGGAGGAGTGATCTCCGCATAGGTCCAGATAGGCCAGTCGCGATCGTAAAGATCGAGCTGCGGCTTGATATCGGTTAAATCGATGGAAGCTTTCCAATAAGCATCGATGGTGCCCACATCACGCCAGTAGCTGACCTCTTCATTACTCGAGCGAACGCAGGAGCGCGGAAAGCGATGGGCCCACGCCGTGCCATTCTTCACTATGTAGGGGATGATGTCCTTGCCGAAATCGCGGTTGGAGCCTTCCGTCGCAGCATCGCGGCGCAATTGCTCCATCAAAAAACGCGTCTCAAAAACATAGATACCCATGGAAGCCAACGCCATGTCAGGCTTGTCTGGAATGCTTGGGGGGTCCTTGGGCTTTTCAACGAAATCGACCACGCGATCGCGTCCGTCCACATGCATGACGCCAAAGCCCGTGGCTTCCATGCGCGGCACCTCAAGGCACCCGATAGTCACGTCGGCACCCGTATCGACATGCTGGCGGAGCATGATTTCATAATCCATCTTATAGATGTGGTCGCCCGCCAGAATGACGATGTAGCGCGCACCCGAATCCTCGATGATGTCCATGTTCTGGTACACGGCGTCGGCCGTGCCGGCATACCACATGTCTTCGCGTACCCGCTGCGAGGCAGGCAGCACGTCAAAGCTTTCGTTGCGTTCCTGCCGCAGGAAGTTCCAGCCACGGGACAAGTGCCGGATAAGGCTATGCGCCTGGTATTGCGTCGCTACCGAGATGCGGCGGATGCCAGAATTGATGGCGTTGGACAAGGCAAAGTCGATGATGCGCGACTTACCGCCGAAGTAGACGGCGGGCTTTGCGCGCCTGTCGGTTAGTTCCATTAAGCGTGTGCCGCGCCCACCGGCCAGTACGTAAGCCATGGCCTCACGAGCCAGCGGTGACGGTACTCTGTAGTCTGCCAATTTCTAACCCTCCGCTAGTGCCCGTTTTACCGGGACTTATTCGCAAACGACCGGCTTATTCCGGTTCAAACTTCAAAAACAGCGTTGATAGTGGCGGCAGGTAAAGCTCTGCCTCGGCCGGCCAATGCTGCCCTTCGACAGCATTTGCCGTAATTGCCCCCTGGTTTCCGGTGTTGCTTCCGGAATACCAGCCCGCATCGGTATTAATCCGCTCCACCCATTTTCCCGCTAGTGGCATTGGCACCTTGTAACCGCTGCGTGGCACTGGCGTGAAATTGGAAATAACGAGCACCGGATCGCTGCCTGGAGCCTTGCGCAACCAAGCAAAAACCGAATTGGTGTAATCGTTGCCGATCACCCATTCGAAGCCATCAGGCTCGCAATCGCGCTCGTGCAAGGCAGGCAGTTGCCGATAGGCCAGGTTAAGATCGGCGACCAGCCGGCGCATGCCCTCGTGCATGCTGGCGTCCAGCAAGTGCCAGTCCAGGGACCGGGCTTCTGACCATTCGTCACGCTGTGCGAACTCCTGGCCCATGAACAGCAGCTTCTTGCCCGGATGGCCCCACATGAAGGCCAGATAAGCACGCAAATTAGCAAATTGCTGCCAGTCATCGCCCGGCATTTTCTCGAGCAGCGAACCCTTGCCGTGCACCACTTCGTCATGGCTGAGCGGCAGGACGAAGTTTTCGGAGAACGCGTAAACCAGGCCGAATGTCATGTCGTTGTGGTGGTACTTGCGATGAATCGTTTCGCGGCTCATGAAACGCAGCGTGTCATTCATGAAACCCATGTTCCACTTGAACCCAAAGCCCAAGCCGCCTGTGTAGGCAGGATGGCTTACGCCGGGCCACGAGGTGGACTCTTCGGCGATCATGAACGTGCCCGGATGAAGGCGATAAGCCTCCGAATTCACGCGGCGAATGAAGTCGACGGCTTCAAGGTTCTCGTTCCCGCCGAATTTGTTGGGCACCCACTGTCCCTGCTGACGGGAATAGTCGAGGTAGAGCATTGACGCAACGGCGTCGACCCGCAGTCCGTCGATGTGGTATTTTTCCAGCCAAAACAGCGCGTTATTGACTAAGAAGCTAACAACCTCCTTGCGTCCGAAGTTGTAGATTGCGGTGTTCCAGTCCGGGTGGAAACCCTGCCGTGGATCGGCATGTTCATAAAGTGCCGTTCCATCGAAATGCGACAGCCCATGCGCATCGGTGGGGAAGTGTGCAGGGACCCAGTCGAGGATTACGCCTAGTCCTGCTTCATGCGCAGCATCCACAAACCGGGCAAATCCAGCAGGGTCGCCATGTCGAGCGGTTGGCGCATAAAGGCCGGTCGGCTGATAGCCCCAGCTTGGATCGTAAGGATGTTCGCTGATCGGTAGCAGCTCGATATGGGTGTAGCCCATATCGGCAGCATAGGGCACCAATTGCTCGGCCAATTGGTCATAGCTTAGGAACCCACCATCTGGACGGCGGCGCCAGCTACCCAAGTGAACCTCATAGATTGACATGGGCGTGCGACGCCAGTCGCGGGTCTTGCGCTCTTCAAGATATTGCCGGTCGGTCCAAGTGAACTCTGTTGGGTCGGGCACAACCGAAGCCGTGCGCGGACGCATCTCAGATTGCCGAGCAAAAGGGTCGGCCTTCAGTGGCTGAACCACACCATCACGCCCAACGATCTCATACTTGTAGAGAGTGCCGGTGCCGAGCACAGGAATAAACACTTCCCAGATGCCGGTTTCAAACCTGTTTCGCATAGGATGGCGGCGGCCGTCCCATTCGTTGAACATACCGACAACGCTGACGCGCTGCGCATTGGGCGCCCACACCGCAAAATGCGTTCCGTGGATACCCTCGAACTCCATCTCGTGTGCGCCAAGTTTATCGAACAGGCGAAGGTGACTGCCTTCACCGATATAGTAATCGTCCATCGGGCCCAGCACGGGTCCGAATGAATAAGGATCATAAAGGTCCCACTCGCCGCCGGCATTAAGTGCCCGATAGCGGATCGGCTGGCGCTTGGTCACGGCAACCTTACCCTCGAAGAAACCTGCCGGATGGCGCGGGATCAAGAAGCCAAGCTCAGTCCCGTCCAAAGTGTAAGCGGCAAGGGATTCTGCATGCGGAACAAAGGCCCGCAACACCCACTTGTCCTGCACTTCGTGCAGACCCAGAAATGCAAAGGCATTGCTGTGGCGGCCACCTACGATAGCCTCCACTTCCCGTGAGTCAGCTTGCCAGTCTTCTTTGGTCACACGCTCGCTCCCCCAAAGCAACACAAGCCAAAGCCAGCGCGCTTATATTAACATTCTCGTTCGGCGGCTCTCAACCAACCACTGCTATTTCGCTTGTTTTTCACGCCTCAGGCCTTCACGCCCCAGATATCCTGCGCATATTGCCGGATCGTCCGATCTGACGAGAAGAACCCGACTTGCGCCGTATTGCGGATCGCCATGGCGTTCCAACGGCGTTTGTCTTTCCAAAGCTCATTAACTTCCGCCTGCGCTGCAACATAGGCATCGAAGTCACGCGCCACCATGAACCAATCATGGTCGTAAAGCCCGCCGATCAAATCGCGATAGCGATTTGTGTCGTCAGGCGAGAACACGCCAGATGCGATCGACTCCAGCGCCTCCTTGAGGCGAGGCGACGAGTCAACCACGCTGCGTGGTGCCTCGCCCTTGGCCCGCTTGTCGTTCACTTCGGCCGTTGAAAGGCCAAAGATAACGATGTTCTCAGCCCCCACTTCCTTGTGCATCTCGACATTGGCCCCGTCCATGGTCCCGATGGTAATGGCACCGTTGGCCATGAACTTCATGTTGCCGGTTCCTGAGGCTTCCATCCCCGCTGTGGAGATCTGTTCAGACAGGTCTGCAGCAGGAACAATCACTTCAGCCAAGCTCACATTATAGTTCGGCAGGAACACCACTTTCAGCATACCCCGCACTGCCGGATCATTGTTGATGACCTTGGCAACGTCGTTGATCAGCTTGATGATGAGCTTGGCGTTCCAGTAGCCCGGAGCCGCCTTACCTGCGAAGATTTTAACGCGCGGCACCCAATCGCGTTCCGGATGGGCACGAATTTCGTCATAAAGCGCAACGGCTTGGATAATGTTCAGTAACTGACGCTTGTATTCATGAATACGCTTAATCTGAACGTCGAATAGCGCATCGGGCGACACCACGATGTTGAGCCGATCCTTGATAAGCTTGGCTAGCCGTTGCTTATTGGCCTGCTTAACTGCCGCGAAATGCCCTTGGAACGTTGGGTCATCCGCATGCGCATCAAGCCCCTTGAGCAGTTCGATGTCATCGAGATAATCCGGCCCAATCCTGCTCGTGATGAGCTTGGCCAGTTCGGGATTGCACTGCATCAGCCAGCGCCGTGGCGTGATGCCATTGGTCTTGTTGTTGATGCGATCTGGGTAAAGCTTATGCAGATCGGAAAACACCGTCTGCTTCATCAAATCGGTATGAAGCGCCGAGACGCCATTGATCGAGTGCGAACCGACAAATGCTAGTTGGCCCATGCGCACACGGCGCCCGCCATTTTCATCGATCAGTGAAACATTGGCTATTTGTGCGTCGTTGAACTTGGCCCGTTGGCGCGCATCGGCCAGCACATCGGCGTTGATCTGGTAGATGATTTGCATATGGCGCGGCAGTAGCCGCTCCAGCAGGGCAACCGGCCAGCTTTCAAGGGCTTCGGGCAGGAGCGTATGGTTGGTGTAGCCGAAAACACCCTTGCAGAGCTTCCAAGCCTTTGCCCATTCGAGCCCGTTATCGTCCACAAGGATACGCATCAATTCGCAGATGGATATGGCTGGATGAGTGTCGTTGAGCTGGATAGCGACCTTGTCGGGCAGCGAGCCTAAGTCGCCGTATTGCTGCAGATGACGCCGCACGATGTCCTGTAGCGAAGCCGAGGAGAAGAAGAACTCCTGGCGCAGGCGCAACTCTTGTCCCGCTGCGGTGGAATCCGCCGGGTAGAGCACGCGGGTAATGGCTTCAGCGCGCGAGCTTTCTTCAAGCGCCCCGATGTGATCACCGGAGTTGAACTTGTCGAGCAAGATAGGATCAATCGGCTGGGCACTCCACAGGCGCAGCGTGTTCACACGGGCACCGCGCCAGCCCACGATCGGTGTGTCATACGCTACCGCCAGCAAATGATCATTTGGGCGCCATTCCTGGCGTACAGTGCCGTCTGGATCGGTCACCGGCTGCACATAACCGCCGAAGCCCACTTCATAAGCACTCTCGCGCCGCTCGAACTCCCAAGGATTGCCGTGAGCCAGCCAATTTTCGGGCAGTTCGACCTGCCAGCCCTCACTCATCTCTTGCCGGAATAGGCCATGCACATAGCGAATGCCATAGCCATAGGCCGGTATCTTGAGCGAAGACATGGACTCAAGAAAACACGCTGCCAAGCGTCCCAAACCGCCGTTGCCAAGCGCTGCATCGGGCTCAAGATTGATGAGATCGCCTAGATCGACATTAAGGTTCTTAAGCGCATCGCGCACTGGCTCGATGAGGCCGACATTGCTCATTGCATCGCGCATGAGGCGGCCAATCAGGAATTCAAGGCTCAAATAATAAACGCGCTTGTTGGATGTCCGCCAGGTTTCGCGGGAGGATTCCATCCAGCGGTCCATGACCCGGTCGCGTACGGCCAGGATCGTTGCTGCCAGCCAGTCATGCGGCCGGGCAACGATGGGGTCCTTGCCCACCGAATAGATCAGTCTTTCAAGAATTTCGGCCTGTATAGCCTCAACCGTGGTCGCGCGCGGCTCTGGCGTCGGGGCATCGTAAACTATCGGCTGCGGCATCTCGCAATCCCGTTTTTATATCGAACAGTTTCCCCTCTGTTGGGGCACAGTCTTGCACTTAATTTGGGCAGGCGGAAGCCCCCATGGGTCACACCTGCGCAGGCTCGGCTGGTTTAACGCTTTTGTTGATCGCCTCTTCCACAACGTCCTCGGGCAGCACAACACCGCTTTCGCGGGCTTGGTCTTGCGCATTGCTGAGCAGGAGCCGGCTGCCCAGGAGCCAATCTTGCCCTGCCATTTGCAGGTCAAACCGCTGCCGGTCGCGGTCGCGCACGCCGTCCAGCACCTCCTCGATCTCTTCCTCGCCGGAGCCAAGGATCCGGATGACGGCACCGCCGAACAGCACGGCTGACTCAAAGGTCTCGCGGGTCTGGTGCTCGACACCGATCCGCACAAGCTCGATAGCATGGGCACGGTCATATGCACGGGCCATGACCTTGGCCAGCGGAAACTCGTCGCGCAGTAATTCTGCGATGCGGGTGGTCTGTTCCTTCCTTTCGGTACAGATAAGAATAACGTCCGCAGTACCCGCGCCGGCTGCACGCAGGATGTCGAGGCGCGTGCCGTCCCCATAATAAACCTTGAAGCCGATCTGCGCCGCGGCCCGGATCATGTCGGTGTCGTTGTCGATAATGGAAACAGTGTGCTTCATGGCCAGCAGCGGCTGGCTGGCAATCTGCCCGAAGCGGCCAAATCCAATGATCAGGATCTTTGCATGAAGATCCTCGGCCTTGTCGATCCCGTCGAAGGATTCCTGCTGCTTGGGCATGACGTAGCGCAGACCGATGATGAGAAACGGCGTCAGCACCATCGAAATGATCACAGTGGCTGTGAAGGTTGCATTTGTTGGCGCATCGATGATGCCGGCGCCTGCCGCAGTCGTGTAAAGGACAAAGGCGAACTCACCGCCCTGCCCCATCAGCACGGCGCGCTCCAAGGCTTCGCCATGATCGGACTTCAGCAGCCTTGCAATCAGGTAGATCGCAACCGCCTTGACCAGCATGTATGATGCGACAGCGAGCGCAATGATCTGCCAATTGCCAAGCACGACGCTGAGGTCCAGCGACATGCCGACGGCTAGAAAAAACAATCCAAGCAAGATACCGCGGAAGGGTTCGATATCTGCTTCCAGTTGATGGCGGAACGTCGAGGTAGACAGCAGCACTCCTGCCAAGAACGCGCCCATTGCCATCGAGAGACCACTTGCCTGGAACAGCAACGCCGCGCCCAGGACGACGAGCAAGGCTGCCGCCGTCATCACTTCGCGCAGTTTGGTCGATGCTAAAAGGGCAAAAAACGGATTCATGATGCGCCGACCAACGAAGATCAACAGCAAGACGGCGCCTAGGGCCGCTCCAATTCCCAGCAGGCGCTGTAGTGGATCGGCCTCTAGTCCACTAGCCGGCGCTAGGATCGCCACGACGGCAAGCAAAGGCACAATGGCAAGATCCTCCAGCAGCAGGATAGACACCATTCGCTGCCCACCAGACGTGGAAAGCTGGCCGCGCTCACCCAAGATTTGCATGACAATAGCGGTTGAGGTCAGCACAAAGCCCATGCCGAAGATGAAAGCAACAACAGGCGCAAAGCCAAGCAGTACTCCAATGCCGGTCAGCAGTGCGCCGCATGTCGCCACCTGAATAACGCCAAGGCCAAAAATCTGCTTGCGCAGGGCCCAGAGCTTTGACGGCTCCATTTCAAGACCGATAATGAACAGGTACATGACAACGCCCAGTTCGGCTGTGGTCAGGACAGCCTCCGGGTCGTTGATCAGCGCAATGCCCGAGGGTCCCAGCAGCAGTCCCGCCGCCAGATAGCCCAGCACCGACCCAAGGCCAAGCCGTTTGAACAGCGGCACCCCCAGCACTGCGGCGCCGAGCAGCGCTACGACAGGCACAAGATCCACACCATGGGAAGCGGCCTCGGCCGCGTGTCCAACTACTTCGCCTGCCAATTTCGACTCCAGCGCTATCAAGCACGCAAGTGTTTAGGGCCAACGGCGCCGCGTCAAGCACTACGCGAGCAAGGAGGCTGTGCAATGACGCAAGGACCGTCGACCGCCCGATCGGCAATCGCTAGGATCGGCCAATTGACTCAGCTTTTAAGGTTAGCACATGCCACGCAAGATCATCATCGACACCGATCCCGGCCAGGACGATGCCGTCGCGATACTCTTGGCATTGGCTTCTCCGGAAGAGTTGGAGGTCGTGGGCATTGTAGCTGTAGCCGGCAATGTTGGGCTACACCACAATGCCAACAACGCCCGGAAAGTGGTTGAGTTAGCCGGCCGGAATGACATACCGGTCTATGCCGGATGCGCCCGGCCGATGCGCCGTGTGCTGGTGACGGCAGAGCATGTCCATGGCGATACAGGTCTCAACGGCCCTGATCTGCCCGAGCCATCCATCCCGCTCCAGAGCCAGCACGGCGTCGATTACCTTATAGATACGCTAATGAATGCCGAACCCGGCACTGTTACGCTTTGCACTCTCGGGCCATTGACCAATATCGGCATGGCGCTGGTGAAGGAGCCCCGGATTGCCGAGCGCATCGCCGAGATCGTCATGATGGGTGGCGCCTATTTCGAAGTTGGCAACATCACGCCGGCAGCCGAATTCAACATTTATGTTGACCCTGAAGCCGCCGACGTTGTTTTGCGTTGCGGCGCACCGATCACCATCCTTCCGCTCGACGTAACCCACCAGATGCAGTCAACACCCGATCGACTTACCGCCATTAGGCATTTGGGGAACAAGACCGGTGAGGCGGTGCATGCCATGCTGACCTTCTCGGAAACTTTCGATCTACAGAAATATGGCTGGGCCGGTGCCCCGCTCCATGATCCAACTGTTATCGCCTATCTGCTACGGCCTGAGCTCTTTCAAGGGCGGCACTGCAATGTCGCCGTCGAGACGGCAAGTGAGCTTACCATGGGGATGACGGTGGCCGACTATTGGCATGTTACCGGCCGGGTGCGGAATGCCAACTACGTGCGGAATGGCGACGCGGAGGGCTTCTATCGATTGCTGACAGAGCGTCTTGCACGGCTGCCCTGAGATAAGTTGCAGAGGGTAACAAGGCCGCTTAATGCTGCTGACCTTGCAGAGGTAAACGCTTTGGAAATCTTTACGCTTTTGACCTTCACGATTGCCTATGCCATTGCGGTGCTGGTTCCCGGACCGGGCGTTGCCGCAGTGGTTGCGCGAGCATTGGGCGGCGGCTTTAAGGGCGCGTTTCCCATGGTCCTTGGCATTCTCGCGGGCGACTTGGTTTACTTCGTGTTTGCGGTCTTTGGACTTGCAGCTGTCGCCACCTATTTCGGTCCCGTATTTGTTATCATCCGTTGGGTCGGGGCGGCGTACCTTCTGTACATTGCCTACAAATTTTGGACTGCCCGCCCTGGCTCAGAGCAGATGAAGCCCAAGAATGAAGATGGCTGGAGAACTTTCTTGGCTGGTTTCTCACTGACCATGGGCAATCCCAAGACCATCGTCTTCTATTTGGCAATTCTTCCGACGGTCATTCCGCTAGACCAGATGAACCCACTGGCATTCGCCGAACTGACGTTCATTGTGGTCGTGGTGCTTTTGATCATTGGGTGCGGTTACGCCTGGCTTGCCTCTGCTGCGCGTGAAATGTTTAAGAGCCCAAAAGCGCTGGGAAGGCTCAACAAAACAGCAGGAGCCATGATGGCGACGGCAGCAGGTTTGGTTGTCTGGCAGCACTGATGGATATTATCCGGACTGCACTAACGCTAATCGACAATGCTTTAAATGCCTGTTGCGCCGGTGTCCTCTAAACGGATAAGTTAAAAAAGCTTCAACACGAGCACGGCGCGGTGAATGGAGTGATCCGGGGGTCGCGCGCCATCGTAACAACTTGATTTCGTGTGTTGAGGGATATTGCGTGACTGAGAAGCCTCTTGTTCTCGTTGTTGAAGATGAGTCTATCCTCGCTACGACGTTGGAAGCTCACCTCACTGACGATGGTTTCGAAGTGAAACTAGCGGGATCTGGGGTGGCAGGGCAGACCGCTATTGAGACCGATGCCAGCCATCTGGCTTGTCTTGTCACTGATATCCGGCTTGGCAAAGGCCCAAATGGTTGGGACTTGGCGCGACTAGCGCGTGAATTGAACCCAGCACTACCGGTGGTTTACATGACCGGCGATAGCGGAGCCGATTGGGCAGCACAAGGCGTGCCCAATAGTCTGGTACTTGCCAAGCCCTTCGCCCTCGCGCAATTAACGACGGCAGTGGCACAACTTCTGAACGCGACGCCGCTCTGAGCTGTTCGGAAACATAAGCCGAAGAGAAGAACCAAGACTAGGGAGAAGAGCAGTGAAGAAGGTCCGCTGGGGCATTCTGTCTACGGCTAACATCGGCTTGCAGAAAGTCATTCCTGCCATTCAGCAATCTGCTCACTCCGAAGTGGTTGCCATTGCCTCCCGCGATCTAGGGAAAGCCCAAGAAGCGGCAGCCCAGCTTGGCATTCCGAAGGCCTATGGGTCGTATGAGGCGCTCCTCGCCGACAGGGAAGTCGATGCGATCTACAATCCTCTGCCCAATCATTTACACGTGCCGATGACTATCGCCGCCACTCTTGCCGGCAAGCACGTCTTGTGCGAAAAACCGATTGCATTATCTGCCAAGGAAGCTGAGTCCCTGCGAGATTGCCGTTCGGACCGCATTGTACTCGAAGCCTTCATGATCCGGTTTCACCCGCAATGGCTTCGAGCACGCGAAATTATCCGCTCTGGCGAACTTGGTGACATCCGCGCGATAAGCGCCGCATTTACTTACTTCAACACTGACGCCAACAATGTGCGCAACCAGGCCGACATCGGCGGTGGCGGCATTCTGGACATCGGGTGCTATCCGGTGACAGCTGGGCGCTTCCTATTTGAGGCCGAACCCACACGTGTCGTGGCCTTGGTCGAGCGCGATCCACGGTTTGGTACCGATCGGCTCGCCAGCGTTCTGATGGACTTCGGCAATGGCAGGCAGCTAAATTTTGTTTGCTCCACCCAGACCGTTGGCGAACAAAACGTACAGGTGCTCGGTAGCAAGGCCAAGCTCAACATCATCATTCCATTCAACGCGCCACCCAATGAACGCACCGCGATTACTGTAGACACAGGTGCGCCGTTTGATGGATCGCTGGCCCGGCGTGAGATCATTGCCGCATGTGATCAGTATACCGAACAAGCAGAAGCCTTCGCGCTAGCCGTGCTCGGCGAAGCAAAGCTGCCCTGGGGCGTTGAAGATGCCATTGCTTCAATGAAAGTATTGGATGCAATCTTTGCCAGTGAAAAAACCGGCGGTTGGGTCAACGTCTGAGTTGATCATAGGGGATCGTTAGCTTTCAACGGCTAAGGTGTGCACTGGTTCGAACCCAGTTAAGTCCGATGTCCCCCGCCAACACGTCGCTTTCGCAACAGATTACCTTTCTGTCACTCGCGTTTGGCGCCCTGCTGGTTTGCGGGCTGGGCTGGTTTGGCTGGTGGGCCGCCTCGCGTATCGATGATCGCTCCATCGCGCGAGAACTGCGCGCGATCCTGCGTGGACTAAACGAGATCGCGGCACAGGTCTCTATTGATCAGGACACGTCGATCATCTGGGACGACGCGGTGCTGAGATTGCGCGCCGATGATGGTCCTTGGATGGCCGAAAACATTGCCGAGTGGATGAGCGAATACTTCAGCCACGACCGCATCTACATTCTTGATTCAGAAAACAAGCTTTTCCGCGCAGTCATGGGCGGCGAACTAGCCGATCCGAGCTCTTACCTAGCCGATCAAGCAGCTCTTACACCATTGATCCAATCGTTGCGCGAGCAAATGTCCGTAGCTTCGCAAAGTCTCACCGACTCCACGCCGGCAATTAATGGCTTGGGCACCAGCGACATCGTCGTGCTGGGCGACGGTTCAGCCGCCATCGCCAGTGTCCGGCCCGTGATGCCATCCAGCGACGCGCTGACTCAGGAGCCAGGGTCGGAGTTCTTGCACATCTCCATCCAGGTCATCAATCAAGCAGTTGCCGAAGAGATCGGACAGATCCACGACGTTGAGGCTTTGGCTTTTGAAAAGCAGGCCGAAAGCGACGAGGACCGGATCGCCTCCCCTCTGTTTAACGCCAAGGGACGCGTAGTGGGCTTTTTCACATGGGAGCCAAATGAGCCAGCCTTCGAGCTCATCCATGAAACGGCTTTGCCACTCGGAGGCGGCGTTTTGCTTGGATCAGCGGCAGTGGCCCTCCTGCTGCGCCGTTTGGCAAAAACTTCGCGCGTTTTAGAAGAAACCAAAGCCGAAGCATCCTTCCTAGCCTTCCATGACCCGCTTACCGGCATACCAAACCGGGCGCTTTTCGAGGATCGTCTAGATCAGGCACTGGCTCACATGCGACGAGCCGGCTCGCGTGTTGCGCTGCATTTTATCGATCTCGACCGCTTCAAGCACGTCAACGATACGCTTGGCCACCCAGCTGGCGACGCTCTCATCCGACAGGCTGCGCAACGCCTATCTGCCTTGGTAGATGAAGTGGACACCGTTGCGCGGCTCGGCGGCGACGAGTTCGCCATTGTCCAGTTCGAGGTCAAGCAGGCGAGCGACGCTTTGGCATTGGGACAAAAGATCGTTGAGGCATTTGCGATCCCTTTCGATCTATCCGGTGACCAGGCGAGTGTAGGAGCCAGCGTGGGCATCGTCGAAACGACCGACGCTGCAGTGCGCGCCGACGAGCTCATGCGCCAGGCGGACATAGCGCTCTACGGCGCCAAGGATGGAGGGCGTGGTCGCTATCAATTGTTCGCGGGCGATCTCGATGAGGCCGTGCGCGAACGACGGGCGCTCGAAAATGATCTGCGGCACGCCCTTGCCACGCAGACTGGGCTGACGCTGGTCTACCAGCCGATCTATCACATCCACTCGCATAAGATGGCAGGCGCCGAAGCTCTCGTGCGCTGGAACCACCCGGTTCACGGCTTCCTACCACCACCCACTTTTATCACCCTGGCCGAGGAGCGTGGCCTTATCGATCAGCTTGGACTGTGGATCCTGCTCAAGGCCTGCCTCTTCGCGGCGGCATCCGATTTGCCGTGGGTTGCCGTCAACGTTTCGCCCCTGCAGTTCAGAGATGAGCAGTTTGCCCAGAAGGTTTTCGCTGTCTTGGAAGAGACGGGCTTGCCCGCTAAGCGGCTCGAAATTGAGATCACCGAAGGTCTGCTGCTGCAGAACTCGCCGCTCATTCAGTCCACCCTGCGGCTGCTGCGCGCCCGTGGCATACGCGTGGCGCTCGATGATTTCGGCACCGGCTATTCCTCAATTAGCTATTTGCGTACCTATGGCATAGACAAGCTCAAGATCGACCAATCCTTCACCGCACAACTCGGCGAAGACGCGGAAATCGAGAACATAGTCCAGTCCATTGTCGATCTTGGCCGTGCTATGCGCATGGTAGTGACCGCCGAAGGCGTTGAAACGCTGACCCAGCAAAAAGTGCTCGAGAAAATGGGGTGCAACCAGTTGCAGGGCTATCTGCTCGCCCGGCCTATGGCTGCTGAGGCACTCGCTGATCTGCTTCATGCTGACACGAAAGATATAGCCGCAGCCGGTTAGAGACCAGCGGCGGCTACTAGTTCAAGCTTGGGGCACAGCACCAGCCGCGCCCCTGAGCCACGGCTTACTCCGTAGCAGTTTCTTCCCCACCACCAGCGTCGGCATCGGTCTCGCTATCGAAGCTTTCGCCCGTATCGGTGCTTTCATCGGTGCTGGTTTCCGACTCGGTTGTTTCACCAGCAGGCTGGCAAACACCATCAACTAGCAGTTCAGGCGGGCAATCTGGAGTTGCGGCATCGTCTTCAGCCGGTGCAGACTCTTCGGTCTGCTCAGCATCGGCATCGGCCGGCGTTGTGGCCTCGTCTGTTGTTTCGGTCTCGGCTTCGGTAGCGTCAGCTGGCTGTTCCGTTTCGTCGGCAGCCGGCGTAGCGTCCTCGGTTGTTTCTTCTTCCGTGGTGGTGGGCTGCTCGACCTCGGTTTCGGTTTCCGTTACCGTTTCGGTTGTTACAGCAGGATCTTCTTCCTCGGTGGTCACTTCCGTTTCGGTTTCAGTGTCGGTAGTGGTGGCGTCCGGCTCAGTAGTTTCTTCGTCGGTTGCCTCAGTTGTTGTTGCATCCGGATCGGTGATCTCGGTTTCGGTTTCGGTGGCTTCAGGATCTGTGTCCGTGTCCTCTTCAGCCGTTGCGTCGGTGCCGGCAGTGCCGCCTTCAGTTGCAATCACTTCAGCGGCTTCGGCCTCATCGACCGCCTCGGCAGGTGCCGCTTCTTCAGTCGGTTCTTCAATGTCCTGATTGAAGATCTGCACCGTTTCGCCGCTTACACTGGCGGTGGCAGGATCAGATGACTCCTCTACATTGTAGATGGTGACTTCCTGATTGATCTGTTGCTCGATGTAGTTGACCTCGATCACATTGTTGGTGACCACATCGCCCTGAACGACCACAGGTCCGAGGAACTCGGTTTCGCGGTAGTAGTCGCGGGCATCGGACCCAAACACGATGCTGACCGATAGATCGGGTTCGATGAAGCTTCGGGTCGGCACGAAGATCCAGTAGTCTTCTGGAAAGTCCTCGCGCACCACTTCAAGCGATACGGAGAAGCCCTCGCGTTCCGGCGGCAGCGGCGCCCAGCCGATTGCGTTGCCGCCGCGGCGCCAGCTTACCCATGCCGGAGCCCATTTGTTGCCGGGTACCCAGCACCAGCCCAGATTGTCATCATCCAGCCAGCGGCCGTAGTGGTAAGTCGCCCAGCCGAATGGTTCGTCCGAAGCGAAATACCAGCCCTGATCGGCAAGATAGAGCCAGCGGCCGCGGGTATAGGGACGCCAGCTGGTATCAACGCCCGTGGGACAGAAAACATAGCGATATTGCGGGTGCCGGACCCAAACGCCGTGTGGCTCAAGCTCGTCAAAGAATAGATCGAAGCTGACATTCACCGACTGGGCCTGGGCCGGCGTAGCCGACAGGGGACCAACAGGTGAAAGAGCAGATGTGGACAGCAATAAGCCGGCGAGAGCAATGCTTGCGAAGACTTTGGTTCTGGTCATGTTTTCCTCAAAATGACTGTAAGGCCCCCCTTGCAGCAAATGGATCGCTCTTTGCGGGGGCGGCCCAATTCAAGGGTCAGTTGCTGGTTTCTGCAGCGACCACTGTTCCTGGTGAGTAGATGACGGTGCGGTCATCCAGATCGACGAAATAGACGCGGTTTTCGGTGTAGAAGTAGCCGTGGTCCGGATCGTCTTCGATAACTTGGATGTCGATGTCCTTGGGAACCACATAGCCAACTTCGATTTCACCATCTATTTCGACGGGCTCAGTTGGGTTGAGGCGAACATAGTCCACCGAAGACGCTTCAATGCCGGCTTGCGCACCGATAGAGGCGCCGGTGAAGCCACCGATTACTGCTCCGATCGGTCCGAAGATGAGACCGCCGACCACGGCACCCGTAGCGCCTCCGGCAGCACCTCCAACGGCAGCATCGGCGTCAGTATCGCTGTTCGAATTCTGTGCAAGTGCCGGGCTAACACCCAGCGTGACAATGGCAATGGAAGCAAGAAGCAGCTTCTTCATGATCATTCTCCTTGTTTTGCCTTGCTCCTCTGCAAGGGTACGCACAGGAATGACCGCCCCTGTTGTTTGTTCCATATAGTTTTGTAGATCAATAACTTACAGATCGCCGCAGTGTTCTGTCAGCGTTTTGTCAGCTTCTCTTGCTCGACTTCTGCAAGCCTGCCGAGGGTTAAGTGGGATAAGCGCGCAGCCGTGCTGCCAATATTGACGTTGGCGCCTCACTGCCAAGGAGGGGACGATGAGCGTTCATGCCCTAAAGCCTAGAACCGCGCTCGAGGCTGCGCATACCATTCGTGAATCATTGATACCCCTGCCAGACCCGCAGCACGCCTTTGAGTTTGGGCCCTTCTTCGACGCCTTTGGCGAAGCGCAGGTAGTATTGCTAGGCGAAGCCAGCCACGGCACCTCGGAATTTTATGCCGCGCGGGCCGCCATAACCCGTCATCTTATCGAGCAGCACGGCTTTACGATTGTTGCCGTGGAGGCTGACTGGCCCGATGCCAACAGCATCGATAGGCATGTCCGCCAGCGTCCCGGTGGTGCTTACGACAACAATACCTTTGCCCGCTTCCCGACTTGGATGTGGCGCAATCAAGATGTAGCACGGTTTGTCTCATGGCTGCGCGAGCACAATTCGGCGTTGCTGGCCGACCAGCGCGTAGAATTCCGCGGGCTTGACGTTTACTCCCTGAGCAGCTCGGTTGGTGCGGTGCTCGATTATCTGAAGCAAGTTGATCCCAATGAAGCGGCACGGGCTCGCAAAAGATATGGCTGCCTCACGCCCTGGCAGGCCGAGCCGGCCTGGTACGGCCACGCCGTGCTCACAGGCCAGCACGATCCATGTGAAGACAAGGTCGTCGAGCAACTTTCCGAACTTCTGAACCACCAAGTGGACTATGCTACAAATGGCGGTGACGACTTCTTCGACGCGGCTCAAAATGCCCGCGTTGTGCGCGCCGCCGAGCAATATTATCGCATCATGTATCGTGGACACAACGACTCCTGGAACCTGCGCGATCAGCACATGTTCGATACCTTGCATGCGCTGCTCGACCATCGCGGTCCGCAAGCCAAGGCTGTCGTCTGGGCGCACAATTCTCACATCGGCAATGCCGCAGCCACCGAGATGGGTTGGCAGGGCCAGTACAATATCGGTCAGCTCGCCAAAGCGGCTTGGAAGGACAGAGCTATTGCAATCGGCTTCGGCACCGACCACGGCACGGTTGCTGCAGCCGACGATTGGGACGAGCCGATGCAGATCAAGACCGTGCTGCCATCCCGGCCTGACTCTTATGAACGAGTTTTCCGCCATACGGGCGTTCCTCGCTCCCTGCTCGATTTGCGAGAGCACGGGCAAGCACGCTCAGCGCTCCAGACGCCACGCCTCGAGCGGGCGATCGGCGTTATCTATCGGCCCGAAACAGAGCGGCAGAGCCACTATTTCGAGGCCGTGCTGCCAGACCAGTTCGACGGGTTTGTTTGGTTTGAACAAACCCGTGCAGTGACGCCGCTCCCCACTAACAGCCCATATGGCACGCCGGAGACTTTCCCGTTCGGAGTATAGTGCACCAACTAGAAAGACTTGCGTTCTGCTCCGCGCCGCTTCATCTGCAACCCAGACGTGACCAGCGCTAGGGCCGACCATCCATGACCGAGAAATTCCGTCCACTCCTCCACTTCTCACCTCAGAGCGGATGGATGAACGATCCGAATGGCATGGCTCTGGTGGACGGCACGTATCATCTGTTCTTCCAGCATGATCCAGCTAGCACCAAGCATGGCCCAATGCATTGGGGTCACGCGCGCAGCACGGATCTGGTCCATTGGGAAGAGATGTCGATCGCGCTTTATCCCGATGAGCTTGGCACCTGTTTTTCGGGCAGCGCCATCGAGACCTCAGAAGGCGAAGTAAAGCTGTTCTACACAGCCCATCAGAAGACGGCAGATGATCGTGACTACCAAACGCAATGCCTTGTTCATGCCGACCGGACGCTCACCCGGTTCAGACCTGATCCCGCCAACCCTATCATAGACAATCCTGGCCTTGAGTGCTTCCGCGATCCCAAGGTGATCTGGCACCAGTCCACTGAGCGCTGGATCATGGCAGTTACCTTGGGCCAGTCCATCGGCTTTTACGCGTCCACCGATCTTGTGAAATGGACATTCGAAAGCGCCTTTGGAGAAGGCGAGGGCCGGCACAGCGAACATCCTTGGGAATGCCCTGATCTCTTCCCGCTCTGCGCACCAGATGGTTCCGAGCATTGGGTGCTGGTCGTCGGCATCGCGACAGGCTCATTGGCGGCGGGATCGGGCACGCAGTACTTCGTCGGCCAGTTTGATGGCCATCAATTCCGCAACGCCAATCCGGCCCAGACTGAACTCTGGCTAGACTATGGCCGTGACTACTACGCCGCCCAAAGCTTTTTCGACTGCACGCTTGGTGCACCCATAGTCATGGCGTGGGCGAGTAACTGGGCCTATGCCCGCCAGACACCTACCGAAGCCTTTCGCGGCGTGATGTCCCTGCCCCGCCAACTGCACCTTGTGCAAACACCAGCCGGTTTGCGGCTGTCACAATCTATTCCGGCGTCCGTGCGCGACCGGTTCGAAGAAGCAGCGCCCAACAGCGGCACCTATCTTAAAGATATCGTCATTACCCTGGATCTTGGCCAAACCACCTCCGTTCGTCTCTTCGGCGAAGAGGAGCCGCACTTCATCATCGAACGCCATGACCAGACCCGCGCAAGCATCCGCACTCTGCGTCGCCCAATCGCCGGCATGCCGGACTTCGAACACGACTACGCTGTGGACCTCGTATGCCCCTCGAACGGGTGCCTTCAATTTCAGTTTTATGTTGACCGCGGCCTGGTGGAACTCGGAACGGCAGACGGCCTCGTCTGGATAACCAACTTGTTCTTCCCCATAGAGCCCAAAGGAGGGTTGATCGGCACCGGACTCGAAACAAATGTTTGAGGCGGGCCGATTGTCTTACGCAGGAAGGTAAGCTATCCATCCGGCATGTGTAAGAACGCAGAGACCCTCTAGAACCTCGCTCCACGTCGGGCGAGGTGATGATCGAACCAGATTGCCGGCAGGCGTTACGCTGCCCGCGATCGACTGTTTTTGTGCGCCCGCATGGGTGCCGATTTCGGGTCTTTCTTCAATTGAATATTTCTAAACCGGAACAGCGGGTGCTCCATGCACTCGCGCAGGGCGGCTACATAAAACCGCTCAAGGACGAAAAAGGGCGCATTGCACAAGTCGAGTGCTTCAACCGCAACGGTTGGTTGCTCCCCCAATGCACCCTACCCCTCTTCAAGAAGCTTCGCAGCAAAGGTGCCATTGCGTCCCATAACGGCTCCCCTTACCAGATCTCTCGTCGCGGGCTTGAACTAGTGCGTAGCCAATTGGACGATCGCTGACATCACGGCAGGGGTTGGAGCCCCTGTCGCTTTTTGCCATATCTATAAAGGAAAGATGGTGGGCCCAGAGGGACTCGAACCCCCAACCAGACCGTTATGAGCGGTCTTGTTTGCGGATCGTGGTAAGGCTTACCTCCAGCATTCCCTAGGGTGTCGGCCCCTTACGGGTCAACCGGAAACAGTTCCCAGTGTCGGCTCATGCTGGGTTTGTTCCGCTGTTTCTGTCCCCATACTGTCCCCGTTACCCGGTTTGTTCCATGCGTTGACCGCGGGCCCTCAGTGTTTCAAGGTGCAGATCGGGGGGACCAAATGCTCATAGCCATCTTTATCGCCAAGCTATTCTCGATCACGACAGGTGTACTCGGGATCATCATTGGCCTGCTATCTCGGGCATGGTGGCATGTGGCCGTGGGCAGCGTTGTCATCGCGGTGCTGGACGAGATTATCCTGTCGGCCCTGCAGACCACACGTCAGTTCAACCCCTTGGTTTTCCTGGTCACGGTGGCGGCTGCAGGCATCTGGTCGTCGGGCGCCTTCCTCATCAAGACCAGCAGGAAGAAGAAGGGGAGGCCGTAAGCTCAAGCCGCCCTCTTGCCAGGGCCCTTCCGGACCACCGCCTCGCTTGCCGACTTCTGGTGGTCGGGATGGTGGTGGCCGTAGACGCGCTCGAGCATCTCGACCGACATCCCCAGGAACCCCGCCGCCGACCATAGAACCGCGCCGTTCTGCATCATCCACGTCGCAGCGGTATGCCTCAGTACGTGGGGCGTGACGTCAGGCCCGAGGCCGGCGGCTTTCACGGCGGCAGCGAACCCCTTGTTGATCTGCCCGATCGGCTCGCCCTGGTACTCGACAACGAACTGCTTCGAGATCGTCTTGCCGTCCGGGCGCACTTCCGCCCAGCGTTTCATGTGCGCGACCAGGCGGTCGGGCATCCTGATCGACGGCTGCCGCTTGTTGGTCTCCGCAACACCCACGCGCCGGCGGTAGAACACGCCGTTCTCCAGGTCGACGTAGCCGGAACCCTCACGCTTGCTCAGCGCGGCGCTGCAGATCGCCGATGCACGCGTCCCGGAATATAACCCGACAAGGATGAACCGGGCGATGTGGCGCCACCGGTACTTCTTGGTAGGTACGCCGGGACCCTTGTCGCCCTTGCGGCTGCGCGTCTGTACTTCCTTGGTGCGCCAGCACACCCACAGCAGGCGGGCCGCTTCCTCGCGGGTCAGCCACCTGTCCTTGCTCGGGGACTTAGGCGGCAGCGGCACTTCGATCACGTCGCGGCAGTAGCCCTCGTGGCGATGGTGGTTGATCGCTGCCCTGAGGTCCTCGAGCTCGCGGCGGACGCCAGCCTCGGTGACCAGGCGCGGCGGGTTGCCCGTCTTATCCGGCCTGGCTGACTTCCAAGGCTGGCCGACGCGGAATTTGACGTATGCGCGGCACGACTTGCCATTGACGTCGGCCAGGGTCTTCCCCGCCCACCAGGACCCCAGCGTTTGCAGGGTGGCGTCGGTCTTCCAGGGACGGGCATGGTTCGGCACGACTTCGGTGGCATAGAGCGCAAGGACGTCGGTCACCAGGACGCTAGACGCCGGAAGGTCCTTCTCCCGGTCGCGGTCGCCGTCGTGCTTGTCCAGAAGGTAGGCGGCTAGCGCGGCTTCCGCGCCCGCGTGATCCGTTGGAGCGCAGCCAGTGAAGAAGCTGCGGCTTCCGTCACGGATGATCCAAGTTGATTTCTTCCGGACGGCGCCCGTGGCCTTGTCGATTTCGCTGGGCTTGAGCCAGAGCCTTGCGCCCTTGGACTTCCTTGGCATGCTGTTCTCCAGGCGCGGAGCGCGGTGATGGTGACGAGGATGCGGCTGCCGTGGCGCTCGTGCACAAGGTCGCCGGAACGCACCACGGACCGCAGCCGGTACATCGATACGGATCCGTTGAGCTCCGGCAATCCATGTAGTTGACGAAGGGTTAACGGCGCGTCGAGGTGCGGACCGGCAGCGGTTTGAGGTACTGGGGTGGGTGCAATGCCTTGCCCGTAGACGACGGGGAAGCCGGTGTACCAAGTTACGATGGGCGCGAATCCAGAGCTCATGGCTGGAATGCTACGGCCTAACCCAACAGGTCACCTATGGATTTTAAGTCCATGGGGACAGAAACCTTTTCCCCCACTGGGAGACGAAACTTCCCCACAAACTTCACCATTCCAGTTGTGAAGTTTGTGGGGGAAGCTGTTGACGGTTTGCCTGGACCCTTAGAGTATCCGCCCACATATTTGGGGGATCGGACTTGGCTGACAACGACGAAGCAGAAGACTTCAACACGGAAGCCGAAAACGACGAGGTGCCCTTCGTAGAGTTCGACATCTCGGTGGCGCCATCCGATCCGACCTTAGAGCTCCTGGCTACGCAGGTTACTCGAGGGGACATCATCGTCCCATTCTACCAGCGCAAGTACGTGTGGAAGATCGAGCAGGCGTCGCGGCTGATCGAGTCGTTCCTGATGGGTTTGCCCGTCCCGCAGGTCTTCCTTTACGTGAACAACGACGACGTTCTCGAGGTGATCGACGGCCAGCAGCGCATCATGTCTGTGAAGTACTTCTTTGAAGGACTGTTTGGCGAGGAGGACAACCAGAACCGGCGCCAGGTCTTCAAGCTGAAAGGTTTGTCGGAGCGGTCGGAGTACAACGGCAAGACCTTTAGCGAACTCACCCCGCGAGATCAGCGTAAGCTTCGCAACTCCACCCTCAGGGCAATCAACATCAAGCAGTTGAAGCCGAGCGTGCGGAACGACAGCGTGTTCCATATCTTCGAGCGGCTCAACACCGGCGGCACCCAGCTAAAGCCGCAGGAAATCCGAAACGCCGTGTACCGGGGCAAGATCGTGGAGAGTTTGAAGACCCTCAACCTGTCGCCGGGTTGGCACCAGATCCTGGGTATAAAGAAGGCCGACAAGAACCAGAAGGACGTCGAGCTGGTGCTCCGCTTGTTCGCCTTGTTCGAAGTATGGGCAGATTACGAAAAACCTATGCTGCGGTATCTGAACACGCAGATGGACGAGAACCGAAGCTTTGACTCGGGTCGAGCCCAGCGGTTCACCGCCCGCTTTCCTGCAGTGGTCGCGATGGTGAACGCCGCGCTGGAAAGTCCATTCCGTCCCAAGGGCGTGATCAATGCCGCCGTGCTTGAAGCCGTGATGGTCACGCTTTTAGAACATCCGGAGATCACGGCGGAGCAGCTAAGGGAACGCTACGACAACCTGGTGGACGACGTCTTCCTGGCAGACTTCGTGAGCCGGGCGACGACCGACACCCAGGTTCTGCGTGCACGGCTGGAAGCGGCGAGAAACATTCTCACCAATGCCTAGGACAGACCTGGACTTCCAGTTCAACCGGATCGAGCAACTGGTGTCAGAGATGGAAGCGTTCGTCCCTCCGGACCTAAAGGGCGTAGCCGGGTTCAGGGCTGACTTGGCCGGCCTCTTGGTTGTGACCATCGCTGCGACATACGAGTCCTGCGTAAAGGAAACCTTGGTGGCCTACGCAGGTAGGCACCACCTGGCCTTCGGCACATTCGCGACCAACCATTACAAAAGGCTCAACAGCAGGATCAGTATTAACGACCTGCACGGGTATACCGGTACCTTCGATGACAATGTATCCGCCCGTTTCAAGTTTCTCCTCGAAGAGAGGAAGCGGCGCATCGACACCCGGATCGGCAAGAATATCGAGCGCGCCTACAAGCAGATGCTGAGTTGGCGCCACGACTTCGCGCACGCAGGCGTCCGCAACACGACGATCGAGGAAGCGGTGCTTACACACAGGCTTGCTAAGCGGGTGCTCTACGCATTCGACGATGCCTTCGCTGGAAGGTAGGCACTAGACTGCCAACGCGGGCTCGTCATCCGGCCCGGGCTCAACAACCCGGCCTTGGTCGTAGGCAACACGCGGCAGCGCTGCCATCCTGCCAAGGATCTCCGGCAGGTCCACCGGTGCGAAGCCGACGTTATCGACACCAACGTCCAAGGTCGCCCTGCTGCCCGGGAGTGTGCCATGGCTGTGCCCGTACAACATGACGGCACCCCGGTGCAGTCCGGGCCAAACCCGCATGGCATAATGGCTGAGGTTGATCTGCACGCCGTCCACCACGAGGTGCCGGAATGGGATGACCTCCGCCCAGCCGAGCGCGAGCGTCGGCTTCTTGTCATGGTTGCCGACAACAAGGTGCTTGATCCCGTTCAGCGCGTCGAAGATCTCCTTGGCCCGTTGCGGGTGGCAGCGGAACGCGAAATCCCCCAGGTGCCAGACAACGTCGTTCGTATGGACTACCGCGTTCCACGCCGCGACCATTGCGTCGTCCATCTCGTCGACATCCGCGAACGGCCTGCCGCACATGTCGATGATAGCGCGGTGGCCGAAGTGGGTGTCGCTTGTAAACCAGGTCTTGCGGGTACGCTTCATGGCTGCGCTCCGGACGGACGCGGCACCGGCTGGCCCAGGTCGACGACGAAAGACGGATCGAAGCCGTTATCCCTTTCCGCCGGCACGAAGGCATAGCCGCGCGGGTTCGCGATGATCCTGGTGCCGCCGACTACATAGTCGCGGTGCTGGTGGATATGCCCGTGCACCCACAGGTCCGGAGCATGCTCGCCCTCGAGCAGCGTCCCTAGGTGCGACGCGTAGCACCAGTCGAGGCGTCCACCATGCCTCAGATCCAGGCTTCCCGGATGCGGCGCATGGTGTGTGATGACGACGGTTTGCCCGTCGAACGGCTGCGCTAGCTCGGCCTCGAGGAAGGCGCGGGTTGCTCGGTGCGCGGCTATCGTGTCCTCCGGGCGGAGGCGCTTCCTCCGGGTCGGGTCCTTCGTCGACCATCGCTTGATCGCGCGGTAGTCGGTCATGCCACGGGCCCCTGCGGCCTCGGCAATCTTGGCCCGTAGATCACCCCGCCCGACAGTCATCATATCCGTCCAGAGCGTGCCGCCCAGGAACCGGGTGCCGGCGACTGTCACGCTGTCGTCCATCAACAGATCGATGCCCAGCTTGTAGGCAAGCTCGCGGCCCGCATCCATCTGCTCGCCCATCGTGTACTGCTGTCCCTCGCCGACGAAGAAGTCATGGTTGCCAGGCGTGTAGAGGACGGGCACACCGGAGAACCGGTCCGCGATCCACTGCAGCGACTTCGTTAGCGGGACATCGATGTCACCGCACAACACGACGACATCGAAGCCCTCCGCCGGTACGTGGTCGGCAGGGTCGAACCGGGTGTGCGGATCGTCCTGGACGCCGGGCTCGCGGCGGAATTCCTGGTGCAGGTCACTCATCGTCCACAGGCGCATCGTCATCTCCACTGTTAAGGTACCCACCCTGCGGGATCCGCCAGCAAGGGACACGCGCTAGTTGACGCCACTGATCTCGCCAACGCACGGCTGCCAGTGCGTCGGGCCATACTGGTCATCCCTCCAAGTCATCGTGCCGTCGAACAACACCCACATGCCGACCACTCCGGGCGCGAACAGGTCGTTGGTGGCGCCTCCATCCCACCGCATTGGAAACGTGCCGGCGTCATCGGCGCCAACGATGATCAGGGCACCGGTCCGGGGAGCGGTAGCGATCGGGAGGAAGTGCGGGTGGTCAGCTAACCGCATCATGCCCTCCTTGCAGCAGGGCGGCCCAGCAGCTTGGCGATCCAGCCGCGCCGGGCTTGTGCCAGCTCGCGTTCCAGATGCCCGATCCGGTCCTCCGCGGCATCCAGTTCCGACCCGAGTTCCGTGATGCGATACGTCATGCGGAGCGTCTCGCCCTGGGAGTCACGGAGCCGGCTTTCCATGCTGCGGCGCTCCTGCAGTTGGGCGTCGCGACGGTCGTCTCGCGTCTGTTCCAGGTCCTTTACCTTGGCATTGGCAGCGGCCAGGTCAGCCAGAGCCTGCCGCGCGACGACCTCCGCCTGTGCCTTCTCGATATCGAGAGCGTCCAGTTCCGCACGCAGCGTCTTGACGTCACGCTCGCGTGCAGCCTTCGCCCCCCGGAGATCGCCCATCAAGCCGACGTTCTGTTCCGTCAGTGCGGCGACGTCCTTCTCATGCTGGGCTTTCTCGTCCGCGAGCATAGACTGCCAGGCTGAGAGGCTGGCTTCCAGCCCGAGGACCTCGCCGGTCTTGTACGACAGCTTGTCCTGCAGGTCCTTCAGCTGTCTCTCATGCGGAGTGGGTTTCGGCACAGGCTGGAAGGTGGTGACGGCCTGCAGTTGGACGGGCTCGGTTCCTGTGGGCTGCTGCTTGTGATCGGCGGCAGGCTTCTTACGTGCGGTCATGATGTAATCCTGTGGTGTGATGGTGCCTGCGCTGTTGCCCCCGGGGCGGCACCGGTGCCGGGGGCAGCGGGTGGCGCCGGTCTAGAGGCAGCCCTTGTCGCGGGCGTATTCCGTCCATGCCTCGAGCACGCCCTTGGCGACTGTCTCGTCGCTCTCATTGGCGAAGTCGGCGCGGACAAAACCCTCCACGCCGCCGATCACATCCAGGCAATCCTCGCGCTGCTCGGGCGTCATCGGAGGCATCGGGGCGGCACCTGCCCACGCCCGCAAAGCCTGCTCCATATCGGTGCAGACGCATCCCTCGGTGCCGTAGCAGCATGGTGCGTTCTCGACGGGCCAGTTCATGGTTGCTCTCCTTGGTTGGCTCGGACGAAGATGGTCATCCGGTGCAGCCCGAGCGCCGCGGCGATGGTCTCCGAAATCTCGCGACGTCCATGCAGCACGTCGCTGACGTACGTAGCGGACACGCCGTGCTGCCTTGCCCAGCCGGCCTGGGCGCCGGGATGTGCCTTCAGGGCCGAGCGGAATTCGTGGTGCGCCCGCGCCGCATCCAGGGCATCCAAGCACGTGTCGAGCGCCGCCGTCGCGTCGGCGAAAGCGTCTTCCATTTCGTCTGTTGCCGTCATGTCAGGTCTCCGAATGTTGCGGTGTCGAGCGTCTCGCTGTCCTGCAGCGCTAGCCGCGCACCCTGCAGCGTGACCCTGTAGACGACCCGGCCGGGTTGCCGCTCGCGTGTCGCCAGCCCAGCCTTGACGAGGACCTCCCAGTCCTGGCGCGGTGCCGGCGTCATGGCGCGGTTGCAGGATGGGCGATCGCGCCCGGGCAGATCGAGGCCCAGTGCGCGGCGCATGATCGTCACGTGATGCGCGATCGGCACCGTCTCTGGCATTGGCTGGTGCCAGTCCTGCCTCGCCACGACGTCATCGATCGTCGTGCCGGCAGGCGGCTCCCACCTGCCCCATGCGATCGCTTCTTCCAGCCAAGCCCGCATCAGCTCGTCTTTGAAGAACACGCGTTCGGTCTCGGTCTTCATTCGAACACCGCCGTGCTCTCGTGCCTGCAAACGCTGCAGACCACGTTGCCGGCGGACCGGCTGAAGAACGGGCGCCGGCAGCACACGCAGTCGCGCATCGCGGACGTGTCGACCTGCCCGCGGGCGGCCTTGAGCCGGCGGCCCTCCCGTGCGAGATCGGTCAGCTTGCTGGCGGACCAGCTCGACCAGCGTTCGTGCACGACGTGCTCGCCATACTCGGACATGATCCTCGCAACGGTCTCGGGATCCGGTTTGCGATATGGCAGCATGCTGTCGGAGGCATGCGTCGGTGCATTCTGGCGTTGACGTGCCATCACTTGACCTCCCCGAACTCGGCGACCACTGGCTGGCGCCAGTCGGGCGGGACGGCAGCCGTCGTGAACCCGCCGCCCGTCACCCGCCCGGACGCATCGGACCAGATGAGAGCGATGCCATTTCCGCCGATCCTCTTGCGCTTGCACACGGCGCCGACGGCAGGTGCATCGCCCTGCGAGTGGATAACGAGCGCCTTGCTGTAGTCGCCGCGTCCGATCGTGATGTCGTGCGTCGTGCAGCGGGCGAACAGGCCGGCGTCACGCGTGATAACCGCGAGGATGGAGTAGGTTTCCCCGACCTGGTTGTTGATGTGACGGGAACGGGGAACGGCAGGACGGTACTGGGGATGCGGGTTCATGACTAGGCTCCTTCGAGCGATGTGAGACGGGACTGCAAAGAGATGAGGCCTTCGATCTCGGCGGTGACGCCGAGGATCGCGTGTTGATTGCCGGTGATCTCGAGGACGCGGCGATGCTCCTCGAGGCGCGCGACCGCGGCGCCGATCGCGCGGTCCGGGAACGGGATGCCGCCGAGCGGGCGGGCGGCCGAGCCGTTGGCGATGTCGACACGCAGGCGGTACGAATGGTTCCGCATCGCGTAGAGCGAGACCCCGAACCTGTCGGCCAGGACCTCCAGGCTTTCCGTCCGGAGCAGCTCTCGCAACTGGACATCAGGCGGGACCTTTCGTCCTGATCGCGTGAGCCGGATGCCGCAACGGCGGAGCTGCCGGTAGCAGGTGTCCAGTGATACGCCGTAGCGGTCGGCAAGTTCCTGGGGCGTCACGCCCGGCTCGTCACGCGCGATCCGCTCCAGGCCCGCTGCGCTGGGCATACGGCGGTTGCCGTGGATGGCAGACACTGCAGCGGCAGGGGCCTGCGGGAGGACGCGGGTGCGGTACTTGCGTGGCTCGTATCCGGCGCGTCTGAAGTGCGGATACAGCGAGCCGGTGCTCACGCCGTAGAGGTCGGCGACCTGCTTGACGGTCATGCCCTCTTCCGTGACATGCGCGAGCAACACGTCGTTCGACGGCAACTTCCTCCCGCCTTTCGGTCTACCTGCCACTTCGGCCACCTGTCTGGGCAGGATCGATGTGCTTGAGTTGGCGGAGGTGCTTCGCCAACAGGGTCCTGCCGAGCTTGATGGCGAGCGCCGGATCGACATCGAGCATGGCCGTGGCCCAATGCCCGCCCGGGCTCGTCGACCTCGACCACCCGACCTTGTTTGGATCGCGTGCACGATCGGCATCCAGGGCGGTCAGCAGACGGATGCCGACCACCACGACGGCGTCCGGCCAGTCGACGCCGGCAGGTTTTGCCTTGCGTACCGTGCCTGCCATCTCTGCGGCTTCGCGGTTCGTGCGGTCGATGATCGCGCACAGCTCGTCGATCTCGCGCCAGTCCAAAACCTGGCGGCGGGCGAGCTCGAGCAGGCGGGGCTTGGAGCGCGTGAATGACCGCCAACGCTCCAACGTCTGGAGCGCGTCCCGCTGGACGGACGCGATGTCGCCCGCCGTCGGCGTTCCCCGGGAGAGATATTCGGCGAGAGCTTCCGCCAGGGATTCCTGCCTGCGGCGCTCGCGCTCCGCCTCGATAGCTTTGCGCTCCAGGGAGAAATGCTTGGGATCGTATGACGGACGGCGGGGTAAGGCGTCTTCAGTTTTTGCGGTCATCCTGGTCTTTCCTATTGCCGCCCGCATGATGCGCGGCGGCTTCGGAAGTCACGATGATCTCGATCCAGAACGGACACAAGCCTTTGTAATTGCTTCGAAATTCAAATTATCAGACCCGAAAACAGGGGGATGCGATCCCTACCCTTGTACGCGGATATGAGAACACGGCGACGCGCTACAGAGGCGCTGGCCCCTCTCGATGAGTATGAGTCCATTCCACGCTCCGAGCCCGCCAGCGGCCTTCCCGTGCGGCCGCCTGTTCACGCACCTGTGATCGCCTGGTGCGATGCTGGTTCCTTGCTGCGGGGTCAGGCACCTTGTGAGAGGCAACAGAGGAGACTGGAATGGGAAAGCTTTTGGCGGCACTGGCACGGATACTTTCGAGCTTGCGGACGGTCTGGGAATGGTGCGCGGAGACGGGAAAGCTAGTTGCCCGGCAGGTGCTCTCTTTCGGCGGCCTGGGCGGCAGCGTGCCGGTGCCGGTGATCGAAGAGCCCGTGCAGCCGCTGCAGGATTTCCGCCTGCCGGATGTCGAGCGCACGAAAAGGATCAAGCGCCTGGCGGCTGCGATGGACAGCCCGGACGTCGACGCCGCGATGTTCCTGGGCGTCAGCGATCCCGTGGTTCAATGGTTATCGGCGATGGACAAGCCAATGCGTACGCTGGTGGCGGGCGCGTCGGCGATCGCGCTGGAAGATCACATGCGGGGTCGCCGCGCGATCCGCGGGCTGCTTGCGTATGACAGGGCCAGCGTCACCGAATGGAAAGAAGCCGGCGGTGCAGCGGGCGGCGGCGGGCGGGGACGCAAGCCGCCGCTACGAACCGCGGTGGCGACAGGCAGCTTCGGCAGGATGGCGCAATAAGAAGAAGGGCTCCGATCGGGGCCCTTTCCATGTCTAGTGACGGGCGAGCAGGAATTCCGCGCGCCGGCGCCTGGCCCGCTCGACTTCGAGCTCGGCTTCCAGTGCGGCCACACGGTTTGCCAGAGCGACAAGGCGATGGTTCTTGGCATTGATGATCGACTGCGCGTCATCTGCTTGACGCACAACGTCGCGGTTGTATTGCCGCGCGAGGAGGAATTCGTAGTCCGTGATCACTGCTGTTCTCCCTGTTGGCATACGTGTCGCATAGACGTCTTAGGATCAGGCGATCGCCGGCGATGGCATTTTACGGATCCTGTCAGAAGGGGACGTCTTCTGTGTCGTCCACTTGCAGCACGCGCCGGTTCGAGCGACCGAAAGGCAGCCGGATCGGTACGATCTTTCTCTCTACCGGCGCTGGCTTCCTCATGTCGCCGAACGAACGGATGCGGCGCGGCGCGGCGTACACGATGGGCTCCGCGGTGCCGACCATGATGATAAACGCCCGGGCGCGCTTCGACTGCATGCCAGGCCTCGCGATCGGCATGTACTCGATCGCGAGGTCGGTGAACCGGTCGATCTCGAGGATCGCTGGTGCGAGCACGGTGCGCTCCAGCGCCGCCGCGGCGTAGTCCACACCCATCAGATCCTGCACGTCGCTCAACGACAGCTTGTACTCGACGGCTTTCGTCCGGCGCCGGTGTATCCAATGACGCTCGACGTCGCCGGCCTGCCACGCCAGCGCCCGGAGCAGGAGCGGCAGCGTGAACCGGCAGCGCGCCTGCGCCAGGAGGTTCATCGGGATCTCGACAACAGGCTCCCCTTCCCTGAGGCGGAATCCTTCGACGAGTGCCTCGTCGACCTGCCATCGATGCGCGCCCCGGACCGTCACGCGTCGCATCCCGGGCGTGACGACCGGTGCCGGCACTCCGTCGGCCAGGTCAGGCAGGCGTTCGTCCGTCCGGATCGCGGCGTTGCCCAACCGCGCGTGGTACTGGTCGTCACGGTCGGAGCGCCTTGTCTTAAGGCCGCCGAGGGCCTGACGCATCTCCAGGTCAGGAACGTCGATCATGCCGTTCTCGTCCGTACCGTTCAGCGCGGCGTACCAGCCCACCAGGAGAAGGATAGACTGGTCGCGCGCGGTCAGGTCGCCCTCGAAGTTCAAGCCGGCGGCAGTGACGACGGGTATCTGTATGCGGTCCGGAAATGACATCTGCGCCTCCTGTTTCCGCAACCTACGGCCGGGTTTCGCAAGATGCAAGCTGTTGCGCATTTTGTCGGATCACGATTATCTTTGCGATACAACGGCTTGTGGATATTTTTCGTTTTTTCGCCGCAGACCTATACTTTAGTTATCTTATAGGGAATCAGCTATCCCGCCGGGCCTGTCGGATGACGCACGAGAGGGTATTGCCCTCTTACAGCTGCCCTTCGGGTTTAACTTGTATTCGGACCGGGAGGCCTACGCCGAGGCCCTTCGGCCTCGGCTTGTCCTCCCTTGGACAGCTTGCATTGCCATCTAGTGCAAGTCGACGGTGAAGATTCGCGATCGCCGCTTGTCGCTTGCGTGACGGGCACCGAGTATGTGCCCCATGGCCATTCCCGATCCCGATCTCGAGAGCCCCACCGCCCGCGCCGCCCGCAAGCGCCGCGAGGCCGCCGAGCGTTCGCGTGCATACAGAGAGCGGAAGCGGGCGGAACGGGCGCCTGACGTGAGGACGACCGACGCGGCGATCGTGGAAGCGCTCAGCTTCGTCCTGGCCAGGCACTCGCCACTCGCCGCCGCCATCAACGCCGGTACGCCGTTGTCGCAGGCGAGCATTCCCGTCCTCGAGATCCTCCAGGTCGCGCTCGAGGTCTTGATTCACGCCGGCTACAATCGCGAGAAATCGCGTACCATGATCGCCGACAGGACAGCATCGCGCCCGGAACATCGCGAGGCCACAAACGTGCCATCGATCCGACCTCACGTCGACCCTGCAGCCATCCAGCCGCCTCGCAGATGGCCGGGCGATCCGCCGCCGCCGGTCGTGCGCCGCGAGCCGCAGGACTGGGATGTCGTGCGAGGGCTGTTGCTGTCCGCCTTCGAGTACGACGATGACGAGTGGCCGTCGTGATGCCTAATCTGCCCGAGCAGTCCCGTTGCCTCTTCATACGCCATCACGTTGCGCAACGCCGATCCGGTGATTTCCCCGCGGCGTCACGCGAATAGATGTTGTGGGTCGCCGACGGCGGCCGTACACTCCATCTTGTGTCGGGCTTTGGGGCTCGACGTTGATCTTCAACTGACGGGCGGCCCATGTGGTCGCCCTTTTTTGTCACAAGGTCGCCCCGGCATGCTGGAAGCATGGCCTCGAGCAACCCCTTCCGTATCAACGTCCGGTTCTCCACCGCGCAGCTGCAGATGTGGCAGAACCGATTCGACCTAGTGAAGGCGGACAGCTTTCCGCGTGCGCTCCAGTTCGTGCTCAACGAGATCGCCAAGCACGCGGTCATGACGTTCCGCCGTGACATCGGCACGGTGCTCGACAGGCCGAAGGAATGGACCAGCAACGGCCTGCGTTACCGCCGCGTCAACCTCAAGGAAGTCCGTGCCGGCTCAAAGCCATACTCCGAGGTCTACGTGCTGCCCAAGCAGTCCGCCGTCCTCAAGTACCTGATGGGCTCGTCACCCAACGTCCGCCGTCCAGGCGACGTGGGCCCGAGCCAGACGTACGTCTCGCTGCCGATGTGGCGCAACCTGGAGGAGTATGCCGGCGTGCGTCCGGACGCGCACGGCAATCTGCCCTCGTCGACCCTGCGCAAGCTCCGCCGGCACGCGAACGTGACGAACATCCAGACGACGCCCAACCCGCGCGGCACCCCCAACCCCATGGGGTCGCGGTCGCAATTCTTCTTCGGCGAACCGGTCCGCGCGGGACGGCAGCGCGGCCAGCTCGGTTTCTACCACCGTCCGAAACGCGTGATGCGCGGGGGTCGCCTGGTGAACGACGGCGTGCCGCACCTCGTGGTGGCCGCGGTCGACGAGGTGAGGCACAGGCCCATGCTGCAGGCGTTCTGGGAGAACAACGCGCAACGGGCGGCGGGAAGGCTGATACCCCTGCTGCGCGCGGAGCTCAGAAGGAAGATCGCCTGGGCCCGGGGGCGGCGGTGATGGCGTCGAGCGTCTCTCTATATGGCGCAGCCGCGTGCATGCCCCCGCGTGACGCCGCGCGAGGTCGCGTGACGCGCCAGGATGCAGGGCTAAGCCATTGTGAGCCAACGACATTCCACTCCAGCGCCGCGCGGGCCGGGGTCCCCTGGAGGGGGTCATATATATGCGGGTGTGGATTGGCGGCATCTTGTTTCTACCTGCAAAACCAAAAACCAACCGCAACAACAACAACTAATTGCCCCATCTCCCGAAGGGAGATGAACACCGGGATTGCTGTTGCTCCGACCGGGAATCCATCGACATGACCACCGCGCGCAAGCCCAAGAAAGCTCCGAGTCCCGGACGCCCGCCGACAGGGAACTCGGGTACCCGGCTGATTTCCATGAACGCTATGGCCGAACTGGTCGGTGTCGACCGTTCCGTCGTGACGAAGTGGTGCAAGCTCCGCGAGGATCCCTGCCCCACCGTCCACAATCCGGACGATGGTTCCGGCAAGGGTTGGGTGTTCGACTTCCACGAGGTCTGGCGCTGGCACGAGAAGCACGTCCGCCAGTCCGCGATCAACGCCACGCTTGCGGCGCACGGCGGGCCGGAAGGCGAATTGCTGGACTGGGACGAGCGGACCAAGCGCGCCCGCGCGATCGACAAGGAACTCGACCTCGGGGTGAAGCAGGGCGACCTGCTGTTCGCGGAGGATGTCGCGGCGAAGCGGGACGAGGAACACGGGCGGTTCGCCCAGGAGCTGAGGTCCATCCCGGCCAAGGCCGCCAAGGACATCAACCCCCGCGACCAGGGCCGCATCCAGGGCATCCTCGAGCGGTACCACGACGCTGCGTTGGCGCGCCTGGCGAAGGGCGGCGACGACGATGTCGAATGAACGGCTGCCGGTTGCCCACTTCCGCAAGCTCTTGCCCGAGGCTCAGGCCCGCCTGAAGGAAGTCGTGGTCGCGACGTGCAAGGCCATCTTCACGCCCGAGCCCTTCGAGCCGGCGGACACTTGGGCCGAGGGCAACATCGAGCTGCCGCCCGAGGTATCGGAGCAAGGCGGCTACGTCAGGCTGTTCGGTTTCCAGCGGGAACTGGTGCTCGCCCCGTTCGAGCCCGGCGTCCGGGTGGTGACCGTGATGAAGTCCGCCCGCGTGGGTTTCACCCTGCTCATGGCGATCCTGCTGCTGTACGTCGCCGCCAAGCGCAAGTTCGACGCGTTCCTGGCGCAGCCGATCGCGAGCGATGCCCACGAGTTCCACGACGACTTCCTCCAGCCGATCATCAACCACTCCCGGACGTTGGCACCGCTCAAGCGGGTGCACGTCCGCGGCGGCATCCAGGACCGCTGGTACAAGTTCCGGCTGATCACCGGCGCCGCGATCCGCCTCGTCGGCGCCCAGAAGGCCGACGTGTTCCGCCGGTTCAAGGCGTTCATCGGCATCCTCGACGAGGTCGACGCGAAGGCCTACGGGTCGACGCGCGAGGACGACCAGGGCAACAAGATCGAGCTCGCCGAGCGCCGGCTCGACACCTATCCCGGTTCGGCACTGGTGATCGGCGGGACACCGACCGACCTGAAGACGTCGCGGCTGGTCAAGTACTTCGACATGTCGGAGCAGCGCCGCTACTTCTGGCCGTGCCAGCGGTGCGGTGCCTTCCAGTACCTGATCTGGGGCGACCGGGCATCCCCGACCGGGTTCAAGTGGACGCTGGACGAGACCACCGGCGAGGTGAGGGACGTCCACTACAAGTGCCTGCACTGCGGCGGCAGGATGGAGGAGGACGAGAAGGCCGTCATGGACCAGCAGGGCGAGTGGCGCGTCACCCGCCCCGGCAAGCGTTCAGGCTACCGCGCGTACCACATATGGGAGGCGTACGGCTTCAACCCGAAGTCCACTTGGACCGTGATCGTAGAACGCTTCCTCGAGGCCGTCCGGTCCGGCGACATGCAGCCCTTCGTCAACCTGTCGCTGGGCGAACCGCACGAGGACCGCTCCGGCATCCGCCTCGAGCCCCACATGCTTGCCGCCCATTGCCGTCCGTACGAGGCGGAGGTCCCGGGCGACGTGATCGACTGGACCTGGGGCGTCGATACCCAGAAGGGCAGCAGCAAGGAGAACAGCGACGGCAGCCTCATCGCGCCGCAACGCCACGAGGCCGCGGCATGGGGATGGGGTCCGGGGAACAAGCCGATCCTCCTCGGCTACTTCGTGCTGCCGTTCGAGGGCGAGCCCTTCGTCGGCGAGTCCGCGGCGAAGCTGGATGCCCTGCTGTTCCGCAAGTTCACCCGCAAGGACGGGACGGAGGTGCCGATGGCGGCGGCGTTCCTCGACGGCGGCCACGCTCAGGACGCGGCCATCGCCTACGTCAAGGCCAGGGTGGAGCTGGGCTGGGAGGCGCTGCACGTGGTCCGCGGATCGAAGTCCAACGACCCGCACGCGCCTGTCATCATGACCCGCAAGGGCAAGTCGAACCGAACGGGTGACGAGTTCTTCTGGCTGAACCTGCGCCCCGCCAAGGACCACCTGGACCGGTTGCTCAAGGTGCAGACCCCTGGTCCTCGGTACGTGGAGTTCCCGGAGAGCATGCGTGGCAACGAAGCGTTTTTCAGCGGACTGCTGAACGAGACCTTGAGGCCCGAACGCAAGGGCGGAGCATTGCGCTGGCTCAAGGAAGGAAGCGCGACAGGCGAGCCATGGGACACGCTGGTGTATGCCTATGCCGCGCAGATCCGCGCCCAGCAGATGTACCAGGCCATCGACCGCAAGGTAGGCGAGGCCCGATCGCCCTTTTCTGTCACAACGCCCGAGGCGGATGGTGTCGTCCAAACGTACGATGGACCGGATCGCTCAGCCATGGCCGACAAGTCAGAACAGCGCGGGCTCGTCGCCCCGACGCGGTCACAGCCGCCGCAGACTGCCGCCCGCGTCCAGCGCGGCAACGTACCCGCCGGCGTGCCGCAACAGGCGCAGGAACTCGGTAGCCTTCAGCGCCGAGGCCCCGTCCGCGCCAGGAAGAGCTCGGTGTACTGATGTACGAGCTATGGCTGACCGCCGAACTCCTTACCGCGATCCGGGACATCGAGGAACAGCTCGTGCCTGGTGTGTTCTCCGTCTCCTACTCAGGCGGCGGTTTCACCCAGAACGTCTCGCCGACCGAGGCGAGGGCGACATGCCAGCTCATGATCGCCGCGCTGTCGAAGCGTCCCGGCTATACGCACCTCAACCCGGGCAGCCGCGGTCGCTCGATCACGATTAGGATGAGAGACTGATGGCCGTCCGCACCCGCTCCGCCAAGACCACGATCTCGACGCCCGCCGAGCAGCGGGCCGAGGCCGACGTACGTCGGGTCGTCACCCGCATCAACCAGCAGCTGTCGACCTACTCCCGGACCATGATGGCCGGTGCCATGGCGACGCCGTTCGACGCATTGAAACCGAACGCCAACATGCCCGTGGTGGGGAACCTGGGGCCGCAGAGCACCGGGTACTTCCTGAACCCGCTGGTACGCTTCAGCCGGCATCTGGACCGGAACGATGGCTTCGTCCAGCGGGGGCTGAACATCCGCGCCGACGCGACCGTCGACACCGGACCATGGCCCGAGTTCAAGTACCAGAAGCTGACGGACCTGTTCGAGGAGTGGATGCTCGAGTGCGACCGGCGCGGCGAGATGGACATGGGCCAGATCGTCAAGAAGAACTTCCGCAACTCGCTTTCGGGCGGCGAAGGCTGGACCACCCTGCATGACGAGCCGATGGGCAGTGACCTCGTCGTCCCGCTCACGATCAAGGGGATCGAGCTCGACCAGGTCGACGTGTTCGACAACCGGATGAACGGCGACAACGGAAACCGGATCATATCCGGGGTGGAGCTCGACTGGGACGACCGTCCCGTGGCCGCCTGGGTGTTGCCCTACAACCCGACCGACATGCATGTCCTGAACGGGTGGAAGCGTTCCATCCGCACGCCGATCGCCGACATCTGCCATCTCTACGAGAAGACCGAGTTCTCCTCCGTCCGCGGCATCCCGGAGATCGCGCCCGCAATCATGCGCGCGATCCAGACCATGCGGTTCGACAACGCCACGCTTACCCGCATGCTGGGTTCGACCTTGAACCTCTACTGGGCCGAGACCACCGACCGCTCCGCCGCCGGCGCCAAGATGCCCGGCGAGCAGGACATGGACGAGTGGGTCAGCCAGATGCTGATCGAGCCCGGCGCCCTGAACGTCCTGCCTTACGGCGTGAAGGTAACGCAGAACACGGCGCCCGAGGCCGGCAATACCTACGAGGCTTTCATCAAGGCGGAGAACCGCTACAAGGCGGCGGTGCTCGGCATCCTCTACCAGGAGATGACCGGCGACTGGACCGAGTTCAATGACCGCGCACACCGCGCCGCCACGCTCTCGATAACGCGCCGGATCAACCACGACCGCCAGAACATGGAATCGCGGATGCTCCGCAAGATCGCGAAGCGGTTCGTCGATCGCGCCTACCTGTCCGGGGCCTGGATACCGCCGAGCGGCGCCACGCAGCGCGACTGGTACCACCATGAATGGCACTGGCCGGCGGCCCGGTACCAGAACTTGTACCAGGAGATGAACGCCTGGAAGCTGGCGCAGGACGCCGACATGGTCAGCCCGAGCCAAGCCATCAGCGAGGTGTTCGGTCGCGATGCACGCAAGGTCGACCGCGAGATCGCGGCGGACAAGGCTCGCCGCGCCGCACTCGCTCCCGGCCAGGCCGCGGGCGATATCATCGTCGCCGAGGTGGCTGCCGACGAACTCGAAGTGGCGCAGGACTTCGCCCTGCGTGACGACGACGCGGTGGGCCTGCGCAAGCCCATGAAGCTTCCGACCCGGGCGGAGCGCAGGACTGCACGCCGGAGAAAATAGTCCCGATCGGTTGTTTTCTCCGATCGCCCTTTTTTGTCACAACGGACCGACCGCATCCTCGGGAAACACTGGACTTCCCCGTCCTATCCCGAGGGTCTCGATGGTCAAGGCGACCGGCAAACGTAGCGTCCGTTCTATCCGGCATCCCGCCGGCGGCGATACCGTCCGCCGGTTTGCGGATGGCCCTGCCCGTTCTCTCCGCCCGGTCCAGCGCAACGTTGATCCCGGCAGCGTAGACGTCGAGGCACGGACCCTGACTGCGATCGTCGCGACCAATGCCTCTCGGGTGATGGAGGTCTGGGACGACGACCTCGATGCCTACATTACCGTCGAGGAGATCGTGCTGGTCGAGGGTATGGGTTTCGACCGCGTCGCCTCGGGCATGCAGTTCCTGGACAACCACAACACGTGGGACCTCGACGACGTCCTGGGAGTGGTGCTCGAGGCACGCGTCGAGGACGTTGACGGCGCCGGCCAGGCAGTGATCTGCGACATCAAGATGTCCTCGCGCAGCGAGCTCGATAGCCTGGTGCAGGACCTGGCGGACGGGATCGTGGGCTGCATCAGCTGCCAGTACCGCCCGATCGAGTCCACGCTGGAGCTACGCGACGGCGACTACCCACTGCTGACCCACACGAAATCGGAGCTGCTCGAGGTTTCCCTCGTGTCGGTTCCCGCTGACCCGAACGCGCTGGTGCGCTCCGAAACATCCCTGAAAGGACAAGACATGGCTGGAAAGCCCACTGGCGCTCGCACTCCTGCGAAGCGTTCCGCAACCCGCACCGTGGTTCGTTCCGATGGCGCACTGGACGAGGCGGCTGTCGCCGATCTCGTCTCCGCCGCGATCGAGGAGGCTACGCCGCTGATCGTCCAGGAGACCATCGACGCCATCGCCGAAGATGCGGGTGCAGGCGATGACGCATCCCGCGCCGAACTCACCGACGAAGAGAAGGCAGCCGAAGCCGAGGCGAAGGCCAAGGAAGAGGAAGAGGCTAAGGCTGCAGGCGGCGACACCTCCGTCCGCTCCCTGGTCCGCTCCGCGGTAGCCAAGGCACTGGGTCGCTCGGTCAAGCCGTCGTCCACGCCCAAGGCGCCGGACCTGAACGAGCTGCGCTCCGTCGCCGTCAAGTACGGCGTCGCGGACGAGTTCGCCGACGTGGAGAAGCTCGGCTCCTCGCATGCGGAACTCCGCAGCTTCGTGCTCAACGCCACTGCGGCCCGCTCTGGCACAGGCCAGACGCACGACGGTCGCCGTCAAACCAATTCGCGGTCGAACGACCAGCTCATTAGCTGGGACCAGACGGCTCGCGGCAAGCGCTCTGCCGAGCGCGCAACCCGGAGGTAATCCAGCATGCTGCCCGTCCACCACTCCTACGAATCCACTCTCAATGGCCGCTTCCGCATGTCCTCGGACGGGCAGCGCTCGCACGACGGGATTACTGTCGACGCCTCGCTCGCCCTTCCGTCCGGCCTGCTCATGGGCATCCGCTCCGCGGACAAGCTCGGCGTCCAGTGGAACCCCGATGCCGATGACGGATCCGAAGTCCTGGTCGGTGTCCTCGACGAAGGCGTCAAGGCCCTCGGCCCTGGCCTGACCTTCCGCACTTCGGTCACCGCCCGCGCCGCCGAGGTGAAGGCCGACCTGCTCATCATGGGCGAGGCCGTCGATCCCGAGGACGCGCACTTCGCGCTCAACGCACTGACCATCACCGTCCGCGGCGCCTGATCGGCTCCCGGCTAAGGAAGGAACGACTAACAATGGAAACGATGCTGGACCTGTTCAACGGTTCTTCCTTCGGCCTGGTGGCGATGACCAACGCCATCAACTCGGGGCAGTACTCCGAGGGCGAGCTCAAGGACATCCTCAAGTTCGAGGACAAGAAGTCCCACCTCCGCAACATCGCGCTCGACAAGCAGGGCGGCGATATCTACGTGCTCGCCCACCTGGGCAACACCGAGCCGGCTCCGGCAGCCCGGGAGCGCGAGCGCTCGACCCACCAGTTCCCAATCCCGCGCTTCGGCGAGCGGGCCGAGTTCTACAACGACTCGTTCATGGGTCTCCGCGCGCTGGGCACCAACCAGGAGCTCGCGGTCGAGCAGGTGCGTGACGACGAGCTGGCATTGTCAGCCCGCCGTGCCCGCAAGACCCAGGAGTTCAACCGTTTCGGTGCCGTCTGCGGCGAGCTCCGCAGCGACAAGGGCCACCTGATGGCCAACCTCCGCACGATCCTCGGCGACGCTGCGGCGCAGCCTATCGTGTGGAACATGAACACCGCCAGCTTCGACACCAACACGGCTGTCACCAAGGCCAAGGAAAGCTCCGAGGACTTCCTCGGCGACTTCAGCCCCGATGACTACGTGCTGCTCGGCGGTCGCGGCTTCCACCGCGAGCTGCGCAATCACAAGTCCACCAAGGACGCGTTCTCCGAGCTGCAGAACCTCGAGTTTCTGCGGACCGACGACCGCAAGAAGGGTTACGTCATCTCGGACGACGTGTGGGTTCGCGCCTACGGTCGCGAGAAGAAGAACGACGGCAGCCCGTTCCTGGCCGAATACCAGGGCTACCTCCTGCCGCGCGCCCCGGGCCTGTGGCTGGACATCTTCGGTCCTTCCGCGATGCAGCAGTACATGGGCCAGGTGCTCGAGTTCTACGTCGGCAAGAAGGAAATGGACTTCGGTCTCGGCCTCGAGGCTTTGATCGAGATGTTCCACATCGCAGTCTGCTGCCGCCCGGGCGCGATCGTGCCGATCACGATCACTCCGAAGGCCTGATCGGGTCCCGCCCCCAATGCCCACGGGGCTGGCTCACCAGCCGGCCCCTTTCGTTATCATGGAGATCGACATGTCCGCCGAGAACACCAAGACGATCCGCACGCTTGAGGCCGACACCGATGGCAATGCGGTGGCGGTGTTCTTCCCCGACCGGTCGACATTTTCCCGGCTTACGCTGGAGGCAGGGGTCAACACGCAGTTCCCCCCGACCACCGAAGGCGGCGCCTGGTTCGTCTTCGTCCCCGCCGGCAAGACCGCCTTGCTGATCGACGGACCCATGTCCGTCGAAGAGGAGGCCGACATCAACCTCGTGCTCGACCGCGCCTGGCCGATCGTCGGCCCCATCTACTACCCGGTTGGGTTCGACGAGGGCGACTACGGCCACCTCGTCCCGGACGGCGCAGGCTTCAGCGTCCACGTGGCCCGCAGCAAGAACAACGGCGGAGGCGCCTGATGTTCGGACCTACGGCACCCGGCTACACCGCAGACCCCGATGGTGGCCTCCCCGAAGGCGAAGTCGGCCAGGTCCTCGTCGTAGGCCCGGACGGCACTCCGGCGTGGGCGCCGTACTCCGTCACGGCTGCGGAGATCCCCGCGGGCGGCGAGCCCGGCCAGGTCCTCGTCCGGCAGGGAGACGGCGCGGTCGCGTGGACGTCCCTGCCAGCGGAGATCGACGAAGTCCCGGACAACGGCACCCCCGGGTGGTTCCTCATCAAGACGGCAGATGGCGTGGCTTGGTCCGCGATCGCCGACCTGCAGCCGCAGATCACCGCCCTCCAGAACCGCGCGACCGCCCTCGAGACAGCGCCGGCGCAGGCCCGTTACGTCCGGACCTTGGTCTCTTCCACCGAGCTCACGGCGTCGGGCACATGGCTGAAGTCGTCCGCACCGGCGGATGCCACCGAAGTTGACATCGAGTGCGTCGGCGGCGGCGCCAGCGGCATGAGTTGCGGCGGGACTTGGCATGGCGCCGGCGGATTGCCCGGCGGTGTCGAGCAGAGGACGGTGCAAGTCGCCGACCTTCCTGCATCGGTCGCTTTCACGATCGGCGCGGGCGGCGTCTTATATTCGTCCTCGACTGCCAACGCCAATCCCAACAACCCTGGCAGCGACACGAGCTTCGGCACCCTGCTGTCCGCGGCAGGCGGCGTTTCCAACAAGGCTTTCATCTACGCGATCTCGGCCATCCAGTACTGGAGGTCCGCGTATTTCCCCAGCATGCCTGGCCACGGCGATAACAACCTGGCGGCGACGGACGGCATCGGCTCCAGCAAGGGGCCGGGCGGCGGCGGTAGCGGCTGCTACATCGCCAATTCACGCGGCGGCCATGGTGCCCCTGCCAACGAGAACAAGCCCGACCTGAAGGTCTCCGGCGGTGTTGCCGCGGTGGGCGCTGCAGGCGGCAACGGTGCCGCGGCTCCCGGGCTGTTCCAGTACGGCAGCGGCGGGGCCGGCGGCGGAAGCGATGCCACAACCGGCAAGATCGGCGGCAACGGCGGCGCACCCGGCGGCGGCGGCGGCGGTTCTGCCCGTGGCGTCGCATCAGGTGCGGGCGCACGCGGCGCGATCAGGCTTCATTTCTACAAGTGGGTGGCGGCATGACGACTCCGGCAACGTATCTCATCCTTTCGCCGGCTGACGAAGACGGCGTGTCCCTGGTCATCGGCGCCTCCGTCGGCGACACCGATCTCATCGAGGACGGTCAGCTGACGATCCGGAGGACTGGGGCCGCAGCCCAGGCATGGATCGGCTGGTCGCGGCTCGCCAACGGCACATACGAGGCCCCTGCCGCTCCGCCAGCCCCGACCGGCATGTAGCCCCATGATCCGCACCGACCCCATCGGGGACCGCTACCGCAGAAGCATCAAGAGCTCGCGCACCTTCTCCGACGCGGTCTACACCCAGGCTGGCGTCCCTTACCCATTGCGGGCGCAGAAGCAGTTCGGCGAGTTCATCCGCCAGGTCGGCGGATACGAAATGCCCGTGAGCGGCGTCCGGGCGATCGTCGACGCGCTGGACATCCCTGCCCCGCCGGCGATCGGCGACACCATCCTGTTCGTCCATGTCGCCGAGACCTACAAGGTCCGCGAGTTCCGCGTCATCGGCGACGGCTTCCTCGAGATCCAGCTCGACCTCTAGGCCGATCGCCCTTTTTTGTCACAACGGAACGGCCTGATCCTCGCGGCGTAACGTGAAGGATCGCCCGTGCACATTCGGCAGCAGGTACGCAAAGGCATCAAGGCCAGGCTGGAGACGGCGCTGGCCGGTTCCGGCGTGACCGTCTGGCAAGGCCGCACGGTCAAGTTCCGGTCGTCCGAGTTGCCGGCAGTCAACGTGTTCTCGACCGAAGACGCCGTCGTCGGCGAATCCCCGGACCACCGCCGGGAGGACCGCCAGATCGACATCGCCGTGTCCGTGCTGATCGTCGGCACGCGCGAGGACGCGCTCGACGCAGCCGACGACATCGCAGAGCTGATCGAGCCCGCCATGCGGCTCGCCCGTGACTGGCAAATCCCGCTGACCAAGCTGGACTACTCGAGCGCCGACGTGGCGCAGGTGGTCGGCGCGGACGGCGAGATCATCGCGCTCACGCTCCGCTACTACGCCGGCGTGGCGATTGCCCCCGGCAACCCTTCAACCACAATCGTCAACGCACAACCGCTGAGGTAGGCACATGGAAGCGACTTGGGAATATCTTAGCGGCGACTGGTACTCCAACGGTCGCGCGCTACTCGGCTTGATCCTGCCCGGAAACATCGTGGTCGACCTCGGCGACTCCGACAATGTCGAGTTCTCCTTCGAGCCGTCCAAGATCGAAAGGTATAGGAAGAACACCTCGACCCGCGTGCTTGGCCGTTCCGACGCCAACCAGATCGCGGTGACCTGCAATTTCTCGCTCACCCAACTCCCGCCCATCATGCAGGCGGCCTCGTTCCTGGGTAACCATGGCGAGTACCTAACTCAGGCAGCAGCAGCCAACCCGCCGCCAGTGACCGTTGCGAACTATGAGCTCGGCCAGGTCGTGATCCTCCCGAACAACGTGTTCGGCGCAACGATTGTCTCCGTCACTCTCGGCGGCGATCCACTGGTGGAATCGGACTACCGCATCGACAGCATGATCGGGGGCCTGCAGGTGCCTCGTCCTTTCGACGGCAGCCTCTCGGACGGCGAGCTGGTCATCACCTACACCGCCCCTGTCGTCTCGGCGGCAACCAAGCGCCAGGTGTTCGGCATCGCGCAGAACGGCGGTCTCCGTGCCGGTCTAATGGTCCGCCAAGTCAACGCCATTGGTCCGCGCAAGCTGGCCATCGCCAACAAGGGCTTGATCCTCCCGACCAGCACTAAGCTCATCGGCGGGGACGAGTATGACACGCACGAGTTCACGATGGCTCTGGAAGTGGACGAGACGAAGCCAGCCGGCTTCCAGCTCGGTCGTGTCCTGGACATCTCGAACACCGTCCTGGCGGCTTAAGCGATGTCGGACCTTTCTCCCGAAATCCTCGCCGCTTTTGCTACCATCCCGGAAGTCTCCAGGGACGTAACCTTGCGCGGCTTCCAGGTCCCGCACTTCGGCATCAGCGTCGAGACCTTCGCCGCATTGGTGTTTACAGATCCCCAGCTCGCGCTGATCGCGTTCGGCGTCCACCTCGAGGGTGGCGTCCCGGCGACGGCGGAGGAGGTCGGCGAGGCCCGGCGCGGCATCGGCAGGGGCTTGGCTGCCAAGCTCGTTGCGGCGTCCACCCGCAACCAACAATGGGCGGACCTGGTACCCAACTTCACGGACCGGGAACTTTCCAGGTCGGTGAACACCGCTCTTCTCCTGACAATGGGGGGAGATACCGCAGGTTTTTTCGGCGACGTAAAAACGCACCTGGAGCTGATGGCCGAGCTGCTCACCGCGCCAAAGTCCGAGCCAACCGAAACCGGAAAGCCGGCAAGGTCCTCTTCGAAGGCCATCCAGCCGTAGAGCTTCTCAAGTCCGCCGGCGAGCTCGCGCTCCGGATCGGACTGGGTGCCTACAAGCTGACGCCCGCGGTGATCAACTTCCTCGGCAAGTCCGAGCGCGAGCGGGCGCAGGTCGAGCTGTTCCGGTCCGCCTACGCCGTTCGGATATCGGGCGCGAAACAGGAGCAGTGGGAGAAGTTCGAGAAGGAGTCCGGCGTTGTCGATGCGTAAGGAAATCGCGGACCTCAGCGTCCGTTTCGGCGCAGACGGCACACGCGGCCTGCAGCAGGACATTGCCCGCGTCTCGACGGCGATCGGCAAGCTCAAGGCCGTCTCGTTCTCCGCTATCGGCGGCCTGGGCAAGATCGGGCTCGGGCTCGGCGCCGGCGCGCTTGCCGGTGTCGGTGCGCTCACTGCGTTGGCCGCGGCGAACGACGACTATGTCGAGCGCGTCTCCAAGGTTGCCAACGCCACCGGTATCTCCGTCGAGGCCATATCCAGGCTCGCCGCGGTCGCCCGCAGGTCAGGGCTGGACGTGGACGACCTCCGTGGCGCGCTCGGGCAGTTCGGCGGCCAGGTCGCGGACGCCGCGGCAGGCGGTGCCGCGGCTGAAGCGTTCGAGCGCATAGGCATTTCCGCGGACGCGTTGAAGTCGAACCTCAACGATCCCCTCAAACTCTTGTTGATGGTGGCGAAGGCGCAGAAGTCCATCTCCGGCGCCGAACGCACCGGCATCCTCGGGAAGCTTTTCGGCGAGGACGACTCGTTCAAGATGGCCACCATCCTGGACGAGCTCGGATCCGGCTCCAAGGAACTGGTCGACCAGCTCGGGAACATCGACGAGGCCGGCGCGGTCGTTACGCCGGAAGATGTGAAGCTGTCCAAGGAATGGAACGCAGCCCTGTCAGAGATGGGCGACGTGTTCCGGGGCCTGTCGCTCGAGATCGGGCGCACCGTCCTGCCGACCGTCTCCGACCTGGTGGATTCGTTCGCCGGCTTCGTCCGGGACAACAAGCAGCTGATCAACGGCAACATCGCGGGCGCCTGGCGCCGGGTCGGCGGTGCCATCCAGACCGTGATCCGCTACTTCGACGACGGCGAACGGGCCGTCCAGGGCACCTGGCTAGAGCCCATCGCCAGGTGGTTGCGCGAGATCGGCGACACCGTGGGCACCACCATGCGTGGCGTGGGCGACCTGTTCGGCATCCTGGGCGGCAGCAAGCGCCGATCCAAGGAATTCCCCTGGATGACCGACTTCGCCGAGGGCCTCACCCGTATGGCGCAGGGCGGCGTCGGTGCCGTCGATCTCCTATCCGGCGGTGTCGGCTCGGTGGTCGAGGGCCTGGTGCCGTACCTGGGCGGGCTCCCGGGCGTCATCGATTCCGTCGAAGCGTCCTGGGCCATGCTGCAGGCAGGGTTCGAGAACGGCATTGGCAGCGGGTTCCTGGCAGAGACCGGCAAGCTGTTCCGGATCCTCTACGACGGGGCCACCGGGGTGCGTGACGCCCTTATCGCGATCTCCCAAGGCAAGCCTGTGGACCCGCAGTTCGAGTGGGTGCAGAGCGCGGTTACCGCATTCGGCGACATCGCCAGCCTCACCGGCGAGTTCCTGACGACGCTGGTCTCCGTCACCCGCCAGGTGATCGAGCAGTTCGGCAGCGTACGCGACGAACTCGAGAACATCTTCGGCACGGACATCACGCAGCTCGGGCTCTGGATTGCGTTCGCCCAATTTTCCGGCGTAGCGAACACAGTGCTCATCGCTGGCGGCATCATCCTGGGCGTGTTCGGGTCCATTGCCGGAGCTGCCGTCTTGGGCGGTATCGCGCTCGGCATATTCATCGCGAAGATGGCCGAGGCAAACGAGTGGATCAACGCGCCGTTCAAGGCGTTCGACGGCTTCATCGACGAGATGACCGGCGACGCCGGACGCATGCGCGAGTTCTGGGACGAGAACCGGCGCCGCGGCGAGGAGTGGATCGCCCAGCGCGCCAAGATGCAGGGCATGACCGTCGACGAGTTCCTGGAGAACGGACGTGCGGGTCTTGCCGCCCAGCCACAAGCGGCCCAGCCCGCCCCTGCGGCTCCCGAACCCGACCTCGACGCCTTGCTCCGCCAGGCACAGGCCTTCGCGGACGGCACCGCGCTGCAGCAGGCCGTGCAGTTCCAGACCTCGATCGCCGAGAGCCAGCGCCTCCGGACGGAAACCGCCGGGGACGCGGCCTCCGTGACGCAGGGTGCAACGGGCACGCCCGTCACGATCCAGCTGTCGCCGACCGGCGAGGCCATCACGCTCTATGCGCCGACTCCTGACGCCGCTACGCAGCTGGTCGACATGGTCAACAAGGCCAAGCGGTCAAGCGCCACCCTGAAGGCACCATCATTCGCGAGGCCCGGACCGTGACCATCGAACCGAACTTCTCCCGCCTGACAATCAATGGTGTCGTCATCCTCGACACGGCAGCCCGCGGGATACGCGAGACGCGTACGTGGGTCCACGCGGCGCAGGTCGAGCGGGACGTGAACGGATCGATGATGCTGGGCACGGCGATGAAGTCCCCTTGGGGGAAGAAGGCGCGGTACCGCTGGGACGCCACGGGTCCGGGCATCCTGGAGTTGCCGGCATTCGACCACCTCGAGCCCCTGTCGGTCCTGACGATCACCCCGATCTACGGTTGGCTGGAAACGATCACCGCCGGGGACACCGAGCACGTCCTGGCCCGCATGCCCGTGGCCGACAGCGTGGCGATCACGGATCCGGTTACCGGGCTCTTAGTCCCTCACTCCCGTGCCGGCAAGACGGTCACCCTGTTCGGGCAGCCGCGCCACGTCCAGACGTACTACGATCCCATCCTGCAGTTCGCGCTGATCGAGGCGACACGCGACATCGACGAGGACAAGCAGCTCTACAGCTGGTCCCTGGAAGTCGAGGAGGTCTAGATGGCAAAGATCTATTTCGCTTGGGTCGAGGACCTGTACGTCGCTTTCGATCCTGCCGTGCACGCGATCGTCGCCGAGCCCGGTGTCGACGAGCAGATGCACACGATCCGCCTGAGCCAGAAGGAGAACGCCGCGGCGATCGCCGAGATCACGTTCCCGAACCCGGGCGTCGGGCTCCTTTCCGCGTCGCGGCGGCGTTTCGTGCTGATCTCGGAATCGGAAACCGAGGACCCCGCCGACGCGATCCTGCAGGCGCGTGGCAGGATCACCGCGCTGCCGACAGAGCTGCAGTCGCTGATGATCACCGTAGAGGCGATCTGCGGACCCGAGGACCTCGAGGACCGGCAACGTGCCAAGGCGGCAGAGCTATACGAACCGCCGTGGACGGACCGCCTGTTCGGCGACAAGCCGGACGACATCCTCGCCGCGCTAAACGCCCGGGGTGTCACGTGGTACATCGACCCCGTCACGCACGACGTGAGCGTCACGGACATCCTGAAGGGGGTGCGCGTAGTCGATATCGGCGTGGACCATGCCCTCGCGGACTTCGTGATCAAACCCGGGGAAGCCCCGGTGCGGAAAGCTAAAATGCAAGTCGTGATGGAGTGGGAGCAGTCCGCCGCCGTCACGGTCGACATCTCCGACAGCATTCCCCACATCGACACGCTCACGGCAGTGGACGCATCCCTCGGCAATCTCGACGCCTCGAACCCCCTGGCGCCGGCGTTCACGCCCGATGCGGGGATATTCCCGGACGTGACGATCAACACGGGCGCCGGTTGGGAGATGGGTGCCAACGGATACCGCCGCATCTCGCAGGCACCCGTGATGATCGACCGCGGCAACGAACGCACCCGCATGCACGAGGGTTACTCGTACACCGGCGCCGCATGGAATCGGACCGTATTCGAGGACGGTACCTGGCAACATTACTACCGATACAACTATGCCCGCTTGGCGGACGCTACCGAGCGGCTTGTGCGCCTGGACGGCTGCCAGTGCGACCGCTTCAAGTTCGACCATTTCCGTGTGTCGTGCAATTATCGCCAGCAGCGCCGCGAGACGATCGAACTCACGATGGAGCTCCCGGTCCAGGACGTGCTCGGGGCCGTGGCGGAACTGGACATGGGAACCCTCGTCCTGGACGACCCGACCGACGACCTGGACACCCCCGTCTGGTACCCGGGGATGGAGGTCACCGCCGGCGAGCACGTGCAATTCGATGGCCAGCGCTGGCTGGTCACCGAGACGCACAGCCGCGAGTACTTCTATTTCCGCTCCGTCATCAACGGCGTCCTCGTCAGCGTCACCACCCCCGGGTTCGCGCCCGCCGCCGAGATCGCGGCACTCGACCGCGCATCCCCCAAGTTCGTCGGCTTGCCCCGGGGCGATGCCGCCGTCGAGCACGCCCTTATGCTGATGGAAGCGGCGCTCCGCTGGCGGCTCCGCGGCCTTGGGGTGACGGTCCGTCCGGGCGACTGGGCGACAGTGCGCGACCTGACGCTCGAGGACGAGCTCCGCTGCCACCATCCCCGGTTCGGGGACATCCAGGGGAAAGTGATCGGCTGGACAAGGATATGGGCGGGCTCCGGACGCTACGCCACGGTGGACCTGGGCGTGCCTCTGGGGACCGGCGCAACGGGCGTGCGCGACGTCGGGGACGTAGACTACACCGTCACAGCCCAAGCCGTCGCGGAGCCCGTGGTGGCCTCCGCGCTCGGGAACCGGATGTATGCCGTCACGGGCGTGGACATCGCCAACGACGCCGAAGCCCAGGCTGTCCTCGCCGGCCAGGCGGTCAACGACGGCCTGGATCCGGCAGGCGTCATCGCCAACAACCCGACGACGGTTGCGGTCACCCTGCGGGACCTGACGACCGTCCGGGTGATCGACCGCAAGATCGCCGTCGAGGCAACCGTCCTGGACAGCCCCAAGGGATTCGACACCGGAGTATAGCCATGTCCCTAGACCTGCTTGCATTGTTCAACGGCAAGTCCGGCGCCGCCAAAGCCGGAAGCGGCAGGACGACACCAGCCGTCGCCGCACCCGCCGTCGCGCCGTCCACCGGCAGCAGGGCAGTCGGTTTCACCGCCGGTAGCTACGTCGTCGACACACCGGCACCGTCGCCCGCCTTCATCATCAACACCAGCCGCGACGTGACGTTCGCGCCGAGCACCACCCGGCGCCTTTATGGATCGCCGGGCACCGGCTACTACATGGAGGAACGGGTGACGCCGCCCTACGCCCCTGGCCCGGCGCCTGCACCCGGTCCGGTACCGGCGCGTCCAGCGGCGATCCCCGCCACGTTCTACGTGCGACCCAGCAGCTACACGGATGCAAAGACCACGGCGGACGTCGCCCTGAACCAGCGCCTCTACACCGCCTTGGTCCGGTCCACCAAGTAGCCGTTTCGGAAGCTAAAGGGCGATAGCTTCGCTTTCCATGTAGTCTTCCAGGATCGTCCTGGCAGGCGGCGCTTCGGCCTTGGGCTCGGCGATCCCGTGGATCAGAGCCTGCGACGAGAGCCAGAGCTTGACCTGCGCCAGCTCGCCCGGGCCCGCCGGGTGCTTGCCCTTGGACGGGATGTACAAGCTCTCTGCCGATAGCCGCTCGACCGCCTGCTCGAGGCCGAGGCGCTCGCGCTTCCGGCGATCGTCGATCGATCCGGCTTCGGTCATGAGATCGTCCACTGGACGGGGCGCCGCCGGTTCGACGCGCTCGGCCTGGCGAACGAGGACGGGAGCGCCGGCATGGGGGATGTCCGCCCATTTAAGCGCCGCCACGACCACGGCGACCGGGTTGCTGATATAGCCGGGCACAGCGCACGGGACCCGCTTGCCTTCGGCGTTCGTCCAGTCGACACGCGAGAAGCGTTCGCCCAACTGCATCGGCAACCCGTGCAGCATTTCGCGGAACTGCTTCGGCGTCCCGATGTCGTCTCGCTGGTCGGCAGCGGTCACCGCGTCGATGATGCCCGAGGTCATGCGGCACGCCTCTAGCAGCGGCTGGTACGACGGGCGCAGGTCCGAGCCGGAGCAGATCTCGTCGACGATCAGGCCCTCGGGAATGCTCTGGCAGAACAAGTACACGGTCGGGGCGTCGGACCGGTAGACCGGACGGACACGACACAGGGCCTGCATGATCCCTTCCTCGCGGAACTGCTGCTGCACGATCCGGAGCCACCCCGCCGGGTTGCGAGCGGTCAGTAGCCCGAGGTCAGCACCGTCGCGGCGGCGTATCGGCACAACGTCGAGCGTGGGCTTGAGCCTCTCGCCCTTGTCGTCGAGGCCGGTGCCGAGCGGGTCGAGCAGGACGAGCGGGTCGGTGTCGCCCGCCAAGGCGCAGGCGAGGCCGTCATACATCCACGTTGGCAATTCCATGCGACCGATGATCACCGCAGCGACGTGCCTTTCCGCGAAGTTCAGGCCGCGTTCCGCTCCATAGTGAATCCAGTCCAGGTTGCCAGGGCAAACCCAGTCGGCGTTGATCGCCCGCCGGACAGCGCGGCTGGCGCAAGCCACGATCCGCCCGTTCGCGTGGACGGCGGACAAGAAGACCAGGCGGTCCCGGATACTCTCGAGGTTGGCGGCGCACGCAGCTCGAACCGCAGGCTCGGCGCTTGCGTTGCAGATCATCGATGACTGCGAGTACCGCTTGTCGACCACCGCAACCACGCGACAGTTCATGTCGGCTTCGATCACGTGCATCTTCACTTCGCGATCGGGGAATATCGCTTGCACGATTCCCTTGTCAGCTGAGGCATCAAGCAGCAGCACGGGTGCGGCGCTCCAATTCGGCTCGGTGATCCACGAGATCCGCACGTTCTGGTGGTCGACCCCATTCGCGGCGAAGCACCTCAGCTGTATGTCCTTGTTCTTGGGCGGCAGCGGCTTGCCGTCGGCCAGACCCTCGATACGGTCGCGGATGATCGACCAGAATCTCCACTCCTCGCGGACGTGCTTGCCGGCGGGAGCCTCGCAGATCGCCGCAAGGTCGTAATCGGACATGCCGGGGAAGATGGCGCCGGTCGCCGCGCTCGCTCCGCCGTTTACCCGGACGGCTGCCGCGGCGAGATCCAGGCCGGTGATGGTTCGCTTGGGCCGGACATCGGTGAAAGCGGCCAGAGCGGCGATCGGGCACTGGCCGCTCTCGAGCGCGCGGGTCGCGATCCATGCGGCTTCGTCTCGCATGCCCAGCAGGTCGTCCGGCGTCATACCCAGCTCGGCCTCGGCCTTCGTCAGCTTGGGTTCTCTCCTCGGACGGCGCAGGGCGTCGAGGCTGAATTCCGTCGTGTGCACGAACATGGAGAAAATGCGTTCGTCGGCGATGACGCCCCGGATCCGTTGGAGTTCCTCGGGGATCGATAGGCTCATGAACGCATGCGGCAGGAACACGATGTGCTGCTCGGCGATCTGCTTGCGCTGCTCGATAGCCGGGCATCCGCGATAGTGCGGGCAGTACTCGTCCCGGTATTCAAGAGGCGTCCCTTTGGGGGTACCGGGTAGCGGTTTCTTCGGCACGCGCGCATGGCACAGGCCCGACGATCCCAGGCCGGCGGCGGAGAGCATCGCCACCTTTTCCGCCAACTTGCAGCCCGCCGCGATCTTGCCCTGGTAGACCATGGTGCGGAGCTTGCTGCCCGTCGCCGTAGCGCGGATGCGCTTGATCTCGACCAGCGCGTCTTCGACGGACATCAACCCCTTGGCGGCTGCCGCTTCGGCCAGGTCCTCGTCTTCCAGCGCCGGATCCAGTCCGATCACGACGGCGCGCGCCCGCAGTTCGCTGATGTTGTTGTAGGTGGGCAGCAGGAACACCAGCGGCCCCGGACGCTCGTCCGGCGGCAGCTCGTCGAACATGTAGGTGCGAGGGTCGGCGGCAATGTACTTCAGGGTCTGCGTCGTTTTTCCCGACCCGGCCGGGGATGCCAGAACATGGACTTGGGCTCGCAGGCCCTGCTCGGTTTGGTAGACGCGGTCGAAATACATATCGAGTGCCTGGGCGATCTCGAGGTCGACACGGATGGAGACCTCGCTCCGGTCGGGCTGGAGCGCACGAGATGCGGCGATCACGGCGTCGGGCATGGTGGCGGACGCGAAATCCAGGGCGCGACGCTTGTCGCGGGCCGGCAGGTGCCACAGGGCTGGGTCCTGGGCCGGGGCGGCTTGCTCGACGAACGAGCGGGTAGCGACGGCCTTGCCGTTGGCCATCTTGCCAGTGCCCAGGAACTTGTATCCGCCGGCGGCCAGCAATGCAGTGTTGCGGCGCAGGCGGTCGCTGACCTCGTTCCGCAAGGGAGTGCCGTCGCTCCAGCGATCGGTCAGGATCATGTGCTCGCGGCAGAAGGCCATGATGACCTCGACGCCTGCGGCCATTCCTGCCGGGTTCGGCTCCCAGGTACCGTCCACGAGTAGTGTAGCCACCCGGCCCGGGTTCTGGCGGACGGTCTCGAACACGAGCTTAGTCAGCCACGGCTCGCGACCGTCTGCCAACCTGTCACCGTCTATGGAGGGAACCGACCATCCGTCGATGGAATCCATCGCGCCGTCGAACGCCGCTGACAGGATGGATGCAGCCTTGGCCTTGAACGGCAGCGCCTCCTTCACTGCATCGATGAAGCGCTGCATCTGCTCGGGCGAGACGACAGGGCAATGCTCCGGGCCGTAGATGACGGGAGGCTTCCCGCCGAACCACGTGAAGTACTTGCCGGTCTTGTGGTGCTGGCCATAGGCGGTGATCGACTTGCCCCGGGACAGGACCTCGATCTGGTCCCCGCCGTCCTCGATCACGTACGCCTTGTTGGGTGGGAGGTCCCGGGGAGTCGCCGTCCGGTAGAAGAGCGCGATCTTGGGATCCGTGCCGACGCGCTGGAACGAGGTCTCGCCCAGGATCCCCTTCGCCAGGTCCTGCACGGTGCGCGACTGGTCCGGGTTCGAGAGGTCGGCATCGATGCAGAACGTATTTCCGCTCGATGCTCCCAGCAGGATAGCCGCGTTGGAGCCAGACGCGGCCAGGCTCCAGCGCCGGGTCTCCTTCGGGCTCGGTGCCTTGTCGAAGTACTTGCTGATCTTGATCGCGCGCTTGTCGACCATCGACGGCATGCGGCGTTCGTCGCGTTCCTGGGGGTACACCGCCCAGCCGCGGGCGCGCATGTCCACGGCGACGGCGCCGAACAGGGATTCCCCGATCATGTACATCTGCTCGACCGAACCAGGTGTCGGGCCGGTGTCGGGCTTGCCGGACAGGACGGAGATATCAGCTAGCGAAAACATCGGCTCGCGCTTGGCGGGAGCGGCGGGCGGAATGACGGCGCGGGTGGGTCTACGCAGCATTTGGGCTCTCGATCTTCGACCGGCCTCTGATCGGGCCGTGTGGATTCGGAGTGTTCGGCGGATCGCGGAAAGGCGCAACGGAAACTATCCTTCGAAAGTCCAAGCATCTGGCGCTGCTGGGAAACGGCATCGACGTTCAGCCACCCGACCGCGGGTGCGGCGGATTGTCACGTTTTCGTGGTGGAACAAACGGCGCTTTTCGTTTGCGCGGTTTATCCACATAATTCTTGGACAATGTTCAATGGATTGCGACAGTGATCAAAGACAGCAACCGTGCCAGCTATGGATTGGAGGACGGGGACCACGCCTACCAGCAGGTTCAGGACTCCCTCACCAACGCCGTTCTCGCGGTCCTCGATAGCCCACGCTACGCGGGACGCGCGCCACATACGATCCACCCCCATATCCGCCAGAAGCACGTGTTCGCCTTGAGGAACGGCGATCTATCCTTCGGCCCCAAGCGTCTGCACCGCATCGCCAAGGCCTTGGGTATCCGGGCCGAGCTGAAAATCACGATGCCCGACGCCGCCTAGTCGCCCTTTTTTGTCACAACGTTACGACCCCAGGCTCGCCTCCAACATCAGGAGGCAACCATGCCGTTCCGTCTCGGACCCTCATCCCGCCAGAAGCTCGAAGGCGTCCACCCCCACCTGGTCGCCATCGTCGAACGCGCGATCGAGATCAGCACCGTCGATTTCCGCGTCATCGAGGGCCTGCGTACCGTCGAGCGCCAGCGAGAGCTGGTGAAGTCCGGCGCCTCTACCACGATGAACTCCCGTCACATCCGTGCCGACAACGGCCTGGGCCACGCTGTCGACATCGTGCCGCTGGTCAACGGCAAGGTCTCCTGGGACTGGCCGCTGTTCTACCCGATCGCCGCCGCGATGAAGCAGGCCGCGAAGGAACTCGGGCTCAAGCTCGAGTGGGGCGGTGACTGGAAGAGCTTCAAGGACGGCCCCCACTGGCAGTTGCCGTGGAAGCCCTACGCATCGGGCGCCAAGGCGGTCGCGTTCGAAAAGCCCATCTCCAGCCGCACCACCAGCCAAGCCAACAACCAGGAAGCCACCGCCATCGGTGCCGCCGGATCCGTCAGCGGCGGGGTCGTCGCCGGCGACAGCCTGGCCGCGGTCACCGACGTCATCTCCGGACAGCAGCACGAGCTGTCGTCCGGGGACTGGGTCCGCATCGCCGTCGCCCTGGTGATCCTTGGCCTTACCGTCTGGGGCGTCATGTCCAAACTCAGGAGCAAGCAGTGAACCTCGCCATCTTCATCCTGCTGATGCAGGTTCCGTTGCTGATCTTCGTGAAGGACCCGGTGCAACGTGCCACCTCCGTGGCCATCGCGGCCTACTGGATCGCATTCCTAGTGCAGGCGCCGGTCGTGCTGCAGGGCCTGCTGGTGGTGGCGATCATCGTGCTCCTGTTCATGCAGCTCTTCATCAAGGCTATCGACAGGTGGGACCCATGAGCGAGTTCTACCTGGTCGAGAAGACTACCGAACCCCGCAACCACTTCCGCCTGGTGGACGGGCCGCACGCCACCCGCGCCGGCGTCGAGCAGGCATCGTTTATCCTGAAGGCGATCGGCGTGCAGAAGCGCAAGACGGTCTACCTGTGCGCGGAGGTCACGCCCGTCGAGGCCAAGCCGCACGACGTCGACTTCGAGGCCCTGGCCCAGTGCGCGAGGATGGTCACGTGATCTCCCGCATCCAGGCCGCCGCGGCAGGTATAGTCATCCTCCTCGCCGTCGCCGGCATCGGCGCGGTGTGGGGGCTCTCGTCCGCACTGCAGTCCTCATGGGACGAAAACAGCGAGCTCGCCTCCGAACTGGAGGGCGCCCGCACCCTCCTTTCCGCGGAACGCGACCGCCACTCCCGCACCCTGGACGCATTGGCTGCCGAACGCGCATTGGCGGATATCCGCCGGGCAAGCGTGCAGACCGCCCGCGATGCCATCCTTGCCGCCCCTCCATCGGAGGACGGGCCCGTAGCCCGGGTCGTCCTGCGCGCCATGGAAGCGGCGGACCAGATTGGAGGTGTCCCGTGAGGATCGTCCTGACAATCCTTGCATGCCTCGCACTTGCTGGGTGCGCGACCACCACCCCTGCCCCGGTCGCGCCGGCGCAGTTGCTGACCTGCCAACCACAACCCCCTTCGCCCGCCGTCGCGACGCAACGTGACGTCGGGCTTTACCTGATCGACCTGGCGGCTGCCGGCGACGATTGCCGCGCGAAGCTCGATGCGGTGCGCGGCCTGCTGGAGCCAATCAAGTGACCAGCCCCCGGGACCCGTCTTACGATCGCCTCGACCAACGCGTCACCGCGATAGAGACGTCGATCGACAAGATCGGCCAGAGCATCACGACTCTGGGCGAGAAGTTCGACACCCGGTCACGTCCACAATGGATCCTGATGGTCGCGGCCTTGGGCCTGGTGGTCACGATACTCGGACTGGTGCTGGCCGGCTGGAAGGCTCCGCTCGACTCGACGATCCAGCGGCAGGAGTACGACCTGCGCCAGCTGCAACAATCCATTGTTCCCCGGGTGGAGCACGAGAACCAGTGGACTGCCCTGCAGCGCGAGGGCGACGAGTACCGCCGCCGCCTGGACAGGCTCGAGAGCGGCGTGTTCGTCGCCCGGCCATGAGCCGAACCGCTCCGGACTGGGAACAACGCGTTCGCCGGCGCCCGGCCCCGGATGAGGTCGCCGATCTGATCAGGACCCACGGGTGGGAGGCTGCGGAAGAGCGGTGGTCGTGGCTCGGGCACCGGAGCCTGCTGCTCATATTGAACAAGGCACGTCGAATGGATCCCGACCAAGTACCCGAGGACTACGATGTCCCCGACCTCGAGCCCTAGTCGAGCAGCGGAGCCGGCGCGACTGGTTTCCTGACCTTCGTGCGCCGCGACTGCAGCTTCAGCTCGAACTCGGACAAGGTCGTCGGGCTGCCTGCAGTCAGGCCCTTGACGCTGTCCTCGAGGGTGGTCATCACGGTGCTGTCGATAACCAGCGTCGCCTCGCCGGGCTTGATCGTCTCGTCGAACCTCACGACGACCCAAATGATATCGCAGTTCGAAATGTCGTCGACCTGCTCCATCTTGTCCATGGCGTCGAGGAAGGGCCGGTCGATCAGTACCACCATCTTCTTGCCCCACCGACGCAGCGTCGGCACCTTGATCAGCAGCTGCGGCATCAGCCGTTTGGGACCGCTCGACCGGAAGTCGGGACGTCGCGCTCCCCCGGGGAAGGGCACGCCGTTGGCGTTGACACCCATGGATTTGATCTCGGCGTTGTCGTCGGCCATCTTGGCGCCGCTGAAATAGACTGCCTGCATCTCGACGGCACACCAGTTCTTCGGGTCTTCCGGATGGGCGAACACCAGGTCGATCCGCCCCACGTCCTCCTTGGCGTTGTCCTCGCCGTCCTCCTCGATCACCTCTTCCTCGTGGTCCTCCTCGTCCGTGGCCGCGACGGCAACGGCGGCAACCGGATCCTTCGGCCTGCGGAGGAACGGGATCTCCTTGGCGATCACCGGATCGTCGGTGCCCAGCACGAGCCCGGCGATATGGCGGACGATGACGCCCTCCTCGATGAAGCGGTTGGGGCATGTCGACGTGATGGGACCGAAGGAGATGTCCTCGCCGTCACGCTGGAAGTTCCGGATAGAGCAGACGCCGCCGCGCTTGTTGCAGTTCGTCTTGCCCGACTTGGGCCCCAGGGCCGGCACCTGCAGGAAGAACGGGCACGGCATCTCCGTATTCTTCTTGCCTAGCAACTCGAGCCGACGCGACTGCGGCATGGACTGGAACGACTCCCCGTACCACTCCGCGCGTCCGTAGAATTGCTTGTGCTTGACCGGTGCAGGCTTCTTCGATTTCCCCATGCACCTATGCGAACGCCATTTGCCCCTGATTCTGCAAGGGGTGCCCCGCCTCGTCCACTGTCATGGACGCGGAATGGATCACGGCCTCGGCGATCGCGCGGCCCAGGAGCGGCGGCACGGCGTTGCCCACCTGCACGTATTGCTCGGTGCGGCTGCCCAGGAACTCGAACGTGTCGGGGAAGGCCTGCAGGCGCGCGGCCTCGCGGACGGTCAGGGCACGGTCCTGCTCGGGATGGATATAAGCGCCCCAGTGGACGTCGCATTTCGTCAGGATAGTGCACGACAGGTCGGTCTTGCGCGGGCGTCCGTAACGCTTCGTGTGGTCGCTGCGCTTCGCCCTCTTCATGCCCTCCGGAAGAAGGTCGAACGGGATGTCGCGCCAGCTGCCGCCGGCGGGGATGTGCTTCATGCGGTCGAGGTTCACGGAGGACAGGCGTGAGGCCGTGTGGTTCGGCACGCGGTTCGCGCCGGCGCGCAACTCGCGCTGGTAGTCGTTCATGGGGCCGGTGGCGTATTGGTCCACGCCCTTCATGTCGCCGTTCTCCAGCGGAGCCAGGTCGCCGATGGCATCCCAGATCGTCACGTATGGCAGCAGGCCCGGACCGTGCGTCGGCTTCGGGTGCACGATCGGCGCGCCAGTGCGGTTGGCGATGAACACGATCCGCCGGCGCTCTTGTGGCACGCCGTACTCCTCGGCCTTCAGGATCTTCCACTTCACCTTGTAGCCGAGGGCGTGCATGCCCTCCTCGATCTCGCGGATGATGCCGCCGTCGGCGATCGACGTCAGGCCGGCGACGTTCTCCATCACGAGCCACTTGGGCATTAGGCCCTTCACGATCCGTAGGTACTCGCGGAACAGCCCGGCGCGCGGGTCGTCGACGCCGCGCCCGTGGTTGTAGACGGAATAGCCCTGGCACGGCGGACCGCCCACCAGGACCTCAAGCTCGCCCTTCTTGAGGCCGGTGGCGCGCAGGAAGTCGGCCACGCTGAGGTTCTGGATGGGACCGCCCAGGAACTTGGCTTCCGGGTGCGTGGCGGCGAACGTCTTGCCGGCTGCGGGGTCGTAGTCCGAACCGGCGAGCACGTGGAAGCCCGCCTGGCGGAATCCCTCGCTTAGGCCGCCGGCTCCGCAGAATAGGTCTACGACCGTCCTGTCCTTACGCATCACTTCATCCCGCCTGTGGCCGCACCCCAGTACAAACCGGGAACGGTTAACAAACCGTTATCTAGCGGACCGGTTGCGCCCAGGCCAATCACGACTTCGACGCACCGGTTTTGATTCTTGGGGACGATCGTAACACGCCGATGGTCCCGCGCTACCCAGGAATTTCGGTCGAAACCCTGCCATGCGCAAGCCAGCCGGCGGCGGTTTCCACTGTCCATTCCAGACCAGGTGCGCCCTTTCCGCGAAGGCAACACTCCCAGACCGTGAGGCTGCGCCATCCCATTGCGTCCAGCGCCGCGACGGCCGCCGTGTCCCGCGCGCGGGTGCGCCCTATCTTCGGGCCCCAGTATTCCACCCGCGACAAGGGCACCCGGGCGGCGCCGCAATCGTGCCCGTGCCAGAAGCACCCGTTGACGAACACGACTGCCTTGTACCTGGGGAACACCATGTCCGGTTTCCCGGGAAGGCCGCCAGCATGCAGCCGGTAGCGGAAACCGAGCGCGTGCAGTCCCCGCCTTACCGCCAACTCGGGCTTGGTGTCCTTGCCCTTGATCGCCGCCATGTTCCGGCTGCGGACCTCGGGCGTCAGCTTGTCGGTCATGCGCCATTCCGTAGCTGTCGTCAGTCACCGGCCATCCTCCACGCTTATGCCGCTGTTGTCACCGCGCCCGTAGACCGACGTGTCCTCCCAATGCTGGGTCCGGAACACGCGCCTGGCGTACGCATGCCCTCCGTCGACGCTGATATTGCCGCACCGGCACATACGGAAATCATGCGGATGCACGCTGACGATCTCCTCGCCGCAGAGCAGACACATGGCACTGTTGCGGATGACGCGCGGGACAACCGTTCCCATGCCTCGGAGCACGCGTCCCGCGTCCTCGTCATATCCATCAGTCATCACCACCTCCCAGCACGTCCTCCGCTGCCGCGATGCCGACCTCGGCCAGTGCGTCCCGGACGGATGAAAGCCACGGCTCGCTCGCGCCGGCGGTCAGCAGGGCGCGGATCGTGATCGGTCCGGGCGCCGACAGCGCCGCTTCCGCCAACGTTCGGGTCCGTTCGTCAGCCAGGCGCGCGACCTGGCCGACGACGACACGGTACATCCCCGCCGCGAGACGGCGGTCTTGCTCCAAGATCACCATCATGCCCTCCCCAGGATGGCATCGCGCCCGTCGAGCATGATCTCGATCGACATCCGGAGCCGGCGCAGCGAGCCGCCCGGCCATGCTCCCTTGATGACATCGATCTCGTCTTCCGCAAGCGGCGGGTACCACCGGGGATCGACACCGCGTTCGCGGGCTATGTCCTCCACGATCTGCCCGACCAGCGTGCCCAGGTGGGACCACGTTGGATCCGGCATGCGCAGGATACGCATGCGGTCGCGGAGCGGAGCGGGGATTGCCGAGAGCGAGTTGGCTGTGGCGAAGTGGCTGATCATCGACAGATCGACCTCGACCTCGAGGCACAGGTCGCGCATGCGCCTGGCTTGGTGCGGCTCGAGGTACGGAAGCAAGGCTTCCATGGCGTTCCCGTTCTCGGTCCGCGTCCCGATCTTCTCGATCTCGTCCCAGATCATCGCGCCGTTTGCCTCCCGCGACCGCTTGATCAGCTGCAGTGGCACGCTCTCGCGGGCCGTGCTCCACTGGGCGGAAGTCCCCATCATGCTGGCGTCGGACTGCCCCGCCATATTGTACGCCTCCGACTCCAGGCCCACCGCATCGGCGATCGCGCGGAGCAATGCGGTCTTGCCCGAGCCCGGCTCGCCGACGAGCAGCGTAGGCCGGAACCGGACCGGACCGCCGAGCGCAAGGTCACCCATGATCACGTGGATCAAGTCGCGGGCATGCGGCCACCGCGACGACAGGTCGGCGGCGATGCCCGCGACGTCGCCGACCTGGACGAGAGGCAGCTCCACGCCGGCGATGCCGATCCATGACTTCCGGTTGTCGCGCACGTTGGAATTGCCGCCCTTCGGATCGAGCGGCGGCACGACGAGCAACGAGGTCTTCGGCAGGACAGGCATGCCGAGGTACTCGTCGGGGATCCCGTCCTCGACCTCCTCCCTTTCGATCTCGGCGCGGTCGTCCATGACCGCCGCGATATCTCCGAAGAGTTCCTCAAGCTGGACCTCGGTGGCATCGCCTAGCTGCAAGCGCTCCATTGCGCCGTTCAGCCGATCGGACAACTGCGACATGCGCCGCATGGTCGCGATGCCCTGCTCGAAAACCCGGTCCACGTCACGAACGTCGACGTAGCCGGGCTTGCCTCCTCGCGTGGAGTATCGCGTCAGCCCCAATGCCATCGCGATCGGCAGAGCCGACTTGCTGATGTCGTCCAGCCGAACGTCTTCGAAGCCGCGGCGGATCGTGCGGTCACGTCCGATCGGATCGCCCAGCCAGCAGGCGTACAGGTCTAGCCGGCGCGCGGCGTGGTTGCTGCTGTGCTCGAGGGAATCGGACGCAGACCGAAGGGTCGTGTGGGTGGGATTGTCGCGGGCAAGCTGCAGCGCCTTGCGGCACTTGGGGATATGGTCCGGCTCCAGGAGTTGAGTTTCGATCCATGTCTGGATATCGAGCAGCATGTCGCCCTTGTGGAAGGGCAAGCCACGCTGCAGCTCTTCGAAGCTCGTGAAGGCACCCTTCCCCGCGAGGATCTCGTCGCGGCGGGTGGCGTGGCTCTGTAGGGAAAGGGTGTCGAGGCGCAGTTGCGCGAGGTCGGTATCGTTCATGTCGGGTCATCCGGCGCGCCGACGACAAGCCGTCAGCACAGACGATCAGCCAAACGGATCCCGGAAGGATTGTCCAGCGCGTCCGTTAACGAAGGTGAAGGATTGGTTAACCGATCCTGCGACCGGCGAGATGCTGGTAGTAGGTCGCGAGGTGGGCGGCTGCCGCCTCGTCCTCCAGGCCGGCGTTCTTCCACCGCGTCGCCACGAATTCCAGTTCGGCCTGCAGCTTGAGCTCGCCGGCGATCCGCGCCTGGTCGGTGATCCAGGCGGCGACATCATCGGGCACGGGCACCTGCCCCGCGAGCCAACGTTGGCACACGCGCTGGTCGGCTCCACGGGCCCGGGCTAGACGGGAGCTCGTGGCGTCGGGGAAGACCTGCAGGGCCAGCGATTTGAAGGTGGGCGAATCCATGGGACGACACTGCCAGCGCAGGCGGCATGGGACAAGGGCAGCGCTTGGATACAAATAGTTGCAACCCATCTTGTGCCCCGCAACCATTGCAAGCATATTGTATCCATCGCTGGCGGGTGGCCGCCGGCCCAACGGAGGTTCCGAAATGGATGACAAGATAGAGACTGCTATCGACACGCTGCACATCGGGCGCTGCACGATCGACGCGAAGCTGCGCTTCGTGGGCGAGGTGATCGGGGGCGGCACCGGAGGCCCAGGGAAAGTGTGGCTGCAGACTGAGTACGGACGCTTCGCGCCCCTGGGCTTCGACGAGGACCACAGGTCCGGCTCGCGCCGTTCGGGCTCATGCCTCTGGTACCTCGAACCCGACCGGCTCTACCGCATCGACAACGTCGCGGTCAGCAGCAGCCGCACCGCGACGTTCTATGTCTCCACCGCGGGCGATCGTCCTGTCGCGATGAGCCGCGAGGAACACGAGGCCGAGTGCCGGCGCCGCTGGCCCATGGATGCCCGCCTCGCCGACGAGGCCGAGGAGCGCCGGCGCGAGCAAGAGGCCCTGCGGATGGAGCGGGAGGCGGCACAAGCGGAAGCCCGCCGCATCGAGCAGGAAGCCCTCAAGGAACTGAACGCTGAGCGGGCGGCCCAGATCGCCGCCATGGGCCAGCCGGACACGGGACTGCCCAAGCTGACGGGAACGCCCAAGCAGATCGCCTACGCCCTGTCGATCAGGGATGCCTTCGCCGCCAAGCACCCCGGCGATCCCGCGCTCAAGCGCGGCACGACGGCGAAGTACTGGATCGAGAACCACCGCTCCGCGCTGTACCGCTAACCGGGAGACCGACATGTCGCATCAGGACAACTCCACCGCAGTGACCTTCACCGGACAGGCCCCCGAGGAACTCGGCGCCCAGCTCGACGCACTGCCCGCAGGCCATCCTGCCAAGGGATATTTCGTCGGCCACCAGATGGGCGGCTGGCAGCTCTTCGGGCCGGGGGTGACCCCGTTCGGGCGGGAGCGGATCGGAGAGTTCAGCTGGGACGGCTTGATCCGTTACCTGAATGGCCTGTCGAACTTCGAGAAGGGACGCTGATGTCTCCCGAGAAGATCAAGAAGATCGCCCAACTCCTGGCCGGACAGGAATCCGGCTGGCAGTCCAGGTTCGCCGCGCTGCTCGGGATCTCCCGGGGATACGCGCACAACCTCCTCACCGGCGAGCGGCCCGTCACCGGACCGCTCTACCTCAAGATCGTCATCTCGATTCGCAAGCGCGCGGAAGAATACCGGGAACGCGCTGCCGAGCTCGAGGCGATGGCAGCCGAACTGGGGGAAGCCACCATGTCGGATGTCGCCTCCATGCCGAAGCTGTCGAAGGCCGAATACGACAGCCAAACCGACGAGGCGATGGCGATCATAGACGAGATGGCCGGCCTGTCCGGCAGCAAGGGAGATGACGAATGAAGGTCGAACTGGACGACAGGACGATGGCCGCCACCCTCCGGCCCTTGCTCAAGGCGGGCTGGACGACGACGCTGCACGCCGATGCAGACCGCATCTGGATCACCGTGCGTTCTAACGCAAAGGCCGGCGGCGCGTTCATGACTATCCGCAATGCGGAAGAGGCTGCGGTCTACGATGGCCGCCCGGGTGACGCGGTGCTGTTCGAGGGACCGGACGCGATCAAGGACGGCGTGGCGCTGGCGCTCGGGAGGGCAAGCTGATGCCCGGATACTTCCACTACGACAGGGCGCCGGAGGAAATCATCCTGGCGTGCCAGGCCCCGGACCATGAACGCTACTGGTTCCAGCGGAACGACAATCTCTACCGCAACCGCGACCTGCTTGGGCTCTTCGGGGAGCACGAGGTCCTCCGCATCGGCCAGGTGACACCGAGGATGCAGCAGCTCAAGGCCCATGACAGATACTCCGAGGGGTTCGAGGCCAAGCGGGCGGGCGAGCTGATCCGGTGGGGCGTGGACCATGGCATCCTCGTCCGGGAGATCGTGGACCGACAGCCAGCATGGCGCCTGCTCGACCGCGAGATGCAGTACCTTCTTGTCGGGCCGGCGGCCAAGCAGCGCGAGATCCGCATCCGCGGGCTCAAGGATCCAGTGGAACTCGTCGAGGCAAACAAGTTGGCGAACCGCGAATACAAGCGGCAGGACCGGGCAAGGGCCAAGCAGATCGAGCGGTATCGCGAGGCGATGGCGCGCAACCTGGACCGCATCATGCAGTCGTCTCCGGACGAGCCGCTGCCTGCAGCACTCGACCGCTTCAGGATCGAAGGACACGAACTGCTCCGCAACTACCGCGAGGTGCTGATCGATGCGGTCGCGGGGGAGGACGGATGGACGATCGTGGGCATCATCGCCACGACTGCCATGGACGCGACCGCCGCTGCATTCGAGGCCAGCATGGCCGCGCGGAAGGCGGCTGCCGAGGCGCCGGTGGTCCCCGACGACGACGCGGACGCCATGGGCAGCATGGATTTCTGAGGTTATCCTGTCCCCGAAACTGTCCCCGCCAACCTGTCGGCTGGCGGAGATAGTTCGAAATTCGTAGCATTTCTGGGGGTAAAGATGGTGGGCCCAGAGGGACTCGAACCCCCAACCAGACCGTTATGAGCGGTCGGCTCTAACCATTGAGCTATAGGCCCTTACTGCCCTATTAGCAGGGTATGAGGCGCTGGCAAGAGGGAACGCAACCGGATTGAACGGGAGCGTTCTCCCTAGAGCCTCCCAGTTAGGCACATCAGGGGCTAATCGGGTCATGCGAGAGGGCGATATCATCAATGGCTTGGTCAAGGGCTTAGCCGTCATCGCCTGTTTCGACGAAGAGCATGCCAGCCAATCCATAACCGATGTCGCCAACCGCACCGGGTTAGAACGTGCTACGGCCCGGCGCTGCCTATTGACACTTACTCACCTCGGCTATGCCACGTATGACGGCAAGTTCTTCCGTTTAACGCCGCGCATTCTCAACCTGGGCCATTCCTATTTAGCAGCCACGCCCCTGCCCCGCCTCATTCAGCCTTTTCTGGAGGAGCTCTCCAGTAAAATCAACGAAAGCTCTTCGGCAGCAATTCTGGACAATTCCGAAATCCTCTACATCGCGCGAGCCTCTTACCGGCGTGTCATGTCGATCAACCTTAGCGCCGGCGCGCGTCTGCCGGCCTATTGTACCTCCATGGGCCGCGTTCTGTTGGCCGCGCTTCCGCCGGAGAAAGCCCGAAAAATTCTCGATTACTCGGACCTGATTGCCTACACCGCCAAGACCAAGGCAGATTTTCCGTCGATCACAACAGAACTGGCCGTCGTGGCAGCCCAGGGTTTCGCCGTGATTGATGAAGAACTCGAGTTGGGCCTTTGCTCTATCGCTATTCCGCTCTACAATGCGCAAGGCCATGTCATAGCGGCGCTCAACGTTGGCGCGCAATCAGCACGTGCGTCAACTTCGCACATGATCGCTAACTTCCTGCCGCTTATGCGCAAAATACAGGCCGAAATACGGTCTCTGTTGCGCTAGTACAACTGTCACAAAGGCTAGTTACGCTGCAACGCCGTTGATCTTGCCAAAGGCAGAGTTTTGCTACGGCAGAAGGCGGTTTCCGGCTGTCACAAATTGACATTCCACAGTGCGCAAACTCAATTTAATTACTAAGAACAAAGGATTAACCTGTCGCAAACGCGTCACTAAACTGCAATAAAACCGTTGTGCAGCGCCCATATGGTCTGCGCGTCAAAGGGCGGCGCCGGGGAAGCAATTGCCGGATAGGCCAGCCAGGTTTGAACTGAATTCCGGAAGGGAAATCTCTATGAAGACCGCACTTTTCACCAGTGCAGCCGTAGTCGCGCTCGCAGCGTTCGGCACCACTGCTTCGTTCGCCCAGTCGCGCGACACTATCCAGATCGCCGGCTCCTCGACCGTGCTACCGTTCGCCTCGATCGTGGCTGAAGAATTCGGCTCAGCATTCCCAGAATTCAACACGCCAGTCGTTGGTTCGGGCGGCACCGGTGGCGGTTTCAGCCAGTTCTGCGAAGGCATCGGCGAAAACACCATCGACATCGCCAACGCTTCGCGCGAAATGCGCGACGGCGAGCGTGAAGCTTGCACCGCTGCTGGCGTGACCGACATTCGTGAAATCCAGTTCGGCTTCGACGGCATTGTGTTTGCTTCTGCCGCTACCGGCCTAGACTTTGCTCTGACCCCGGTTCATGTCTACAAGGCCATTGCCGCGCAGGTCGTTGTTGATGGTGAACTGGTTGACAATCCTTACACTAAATGGTCCGAGATCGACGCTTCGCTTCCCGATCAGCCAATCATGCTAGCTGTTCCCGCTTCCAATCACGGCACCCGTGAAGTTTTCCAGGACCGCGTTGTCGGCGATGGTTGCGAAGAAGCCGGTCTGCCTGAAGGCATCAGCGAAGACGATGCTGAAACCGCTTGTTCGACCTACCGTCAGGACGTTGTAACCGAGATCTCGGGCGACTACACCGAGACTCTGGCTCGCCTCAACTCCGATGCCAATACCGTCGGCGTGTTTGGCCTCTCCTTCTACGAGCAGAACACCGACACCCTAAAGGTCGCGACCGTCAATGGCGTTGTTCCTTCCAAGGAATCCGTTGCTGCTGGTGAATACCCCGTGTCCCGTCCACTGTTCTTCTACGTTAAGGGCCAGCACATCGGCGTCATTCCTGGTATTGAAGAATACGTCCAGTTCTTCCTCTCCGAAGGCATGTCGGGCGAAGGCAGCACACTGGAAGCTGCCGGTTTGATCCCACAGCCTGCTGAAACCACGGCTGAAGTTTTGGCCGCCTTCGAAGCCGGCGCTGCTCAGTAACAACCCCAAGGGCCGCGCCACAAGCGCGGCCCAATCCTTTCCATGCGGGGGCGCACATGAATTCGTTGATCATAGCCGGCTTGCTGCTCGTGCTCATGGGATTAGCTTATCAGTCCGGCTGGTCCCGCAGCCGGGGCTTAGCAATCGCAAACGGCGTTAAGATCCACTCGCGCCCGCAATATCACGGGTCCTATGTTGCCATTTGGGCGCTGATCCCGGCGCTCCTGATTGTCGGTCTCTGGGCTTGGTTCGGCAACGGCATCACCCACAACTTCATCGTCTCTCAGATCCCGGTCGACACCATAGCGGCATTGGATCAGACCGGGCTCAACGCCACCATTGCACGTATCCGCTCCATCGCTTCGGGCTATGGCGTGGCCGGCGAAATTCTGCCGTACGAGCAAAGCGCCGGCGACTCGCTGCGCAGCTTTCAATTCATCACCTTCATAGCTGTTGTCGGTGCTGCAGCAGTGGCTGGTGGTGTTGCCCTGTGGTTTGCCCGCAACCGCATCACCGCCCGGCTGCGCGCCCGCAACGCCGTTGAGCGTGTGATTAGCCTTGTGCTGCTCGCCTGCTCCGCTGTTGCGATCTTGACCACAGTCGGCATCGTGGCCTCGCTCGTCGCCGAAGCCTTCCGCTTTTTTACCTTTATAAACCCGATCGATTTCTTCTTCGGCACGGTCTGGGCTCCCAATAATGCCGGTACCGGCAGCAATTACGGCAGCTATGGCTTGCTGCCGCTCTTGGTCGGGACGCTGATGATTACTGCCATCGCTATGCTAGTGGCAGTTCCGGTCGGGCTCATGGCCGCAATCTATCTCAGCCAATACGCTCACCGCCGCCTCCGTGCTGTTGCCAAGCCGGTCATCGAAATTCTTGCTGGCATCCCCACCATTGTTTTCGGCTTCTTCGCCCTGGTGACGGTCGGTCCATTTCTGCGCGATGCTGGCCGCTTCGTGGGCCTATCCATCAATGCCACTAGCGCCCTTACTGCAGGCGTGGTGATGGGCATTATGATCATCCCCTTCGTGTCCTCCCTCAGTGACGACATTCTCAACCAAGTGCCGCGCGCTCTCCGCGATGGGGCATATGGCCTAGGGGCGACCAAGTCTGAAACGATCCGCAGCGTACTTTTGCCTGCCGCCCTCCCCGGTATTGTCGGCGCTTTCCTCCTGGCCGTTAGCCGCGCCGTGGGTGAAACCATGATCGTGGTGCTCGCGGCCGGTAACGCACCAATATTGCGCGGCAATCCCTTCGAGCCAGTCGCGACCATTACCGTGTCCATCGTGAACCAGCTTACAGGCGACACTGATTTCACTGGTCCACAAACCTTGGTCGCCTTTGCACTTGGCCTGACACTCTTTGTCATCACCTTGTGCCTTAACGTCTTCGCCCTCTTTGTCGTCCGCCGCTTCCGGGAGCAGTACGAATAATCATGACCGACATGCTCTCCACCACACGGCAAGCCTCCAAGGAACGTACCGGCCTGATCCGCTCGGGTCTGCGCAAACGGCACATGAGCGAAGCCATCTTCCGCGCCCTTGGCTTAGCAGCAATCATCATTGCGCTCGGCTTTGTCGCCCTGCTTTTCATCGACATTGCCCGGAAGGGTGCTCCGGCCTTCATGCAGTCCAATCTGCATCTGTCCGTAACCTTCGATCCTGCCATTATCGACATCGAGCCCGCACCGGTCCGCGCTGAAGGCCAATCCGATGCCGATTTCCAGTCTGCCAATTTCAAGTGGCAGCGTGATGTTGCCCTGCTCAATTGGAACAGGGTGATAGAGGCTTCCATGCGCGCTGCCGCTCCGGCAGGCCTTGAAATTGAAGGCCGCGAGCTGCTGTCCATTCCCGAGACAGACGCCCGGCACATCGTGCGCGGCTTGTTCGTGCAGAATCCGTCCTTGCTTGGTCAAACTGTCAAAGTCGACCTGCTTGCCTCAGCCAATGCCGACAACTGGATCAAGGGCAACATCGACCGCTCCTTGGGTGACAACCAGCAGCAATTGTCGGCGCCAGCCCGTCAGCTGATCGACTCCTTTGTTGAAAACGGCACCATCACAACTGGCTTCGCCTCCGCGATCTTCACCAATGTGGACAGCCGCGCCGCTCCCGCGTCTGCAGGCCTGCTCGGCGCGTTCGTTGGTACGCTCTATATGATGCTGATCGTCATTGTCTTGGCTGTTCCAATTGGGGTTGCGAGCGCGATCTACCTTGAGGAATTTGCCCCCAAGTCGCGCTTGACCGATTTTATCGAAGTCAACATCAACAATTTGGCGGCTGTTCCCTCGATCGTGTTTGGCCTGCTTGGCGCTGCGGTTTTCATCAACTACATGCACCTGCCCATCTCAGCCCCGATCGTGGGTGGCCTTGTGTTGACCTTGATGACCCTGCCGACCATTATCATTGCTACTCGTGGTGCCTTGCTCGGCGTCTCCCCAGCTCTGCGCCAGGCAGCTTTGGGCATGGGAGCTTCCAAGACGCAGATGGTCTTCCACCATGTCCTGCCGGTCACTTTCCCGTCTATCCTCACGGCTACTATTTTGGGCGTCGCCCACGCTTTGGGAGAAACAGCTCCGCTGCTTCTGATCGGCATGAAGGCGTTCGTTGCTCAGGTGCCAGCCACGCCGTTTGATCAAGCTACTGCTCTGCCGGTTCAGATCTATCTTTGGCAAGGCAATGAGAACCGCAATTTTTTTGAACCGCGCACCGCCGCTGCAATCATGGTGCTGCTTGCAGTCATGATTTGCCTCAATGGCGTGGCTATCTATCTGCGCTCGCGCCTAGAAAAGCGCGCCTAGCTAAAGGATACTCAAAATGGATATGGTCGCCGGCAAAGTGAAATTGTCCCAGCAATCAGTGAACAACGCCATGAACCCCACCGACATGCTTGAGCGCCCCATCCGGCTGACTGCCCGGGATGTGACGGTTCACTATGGCGCCAAACAAGCGCTGCACGGCATATCCATTGATATTCCCGACCGCGCTGTGACCTCGTTCATCGGGCCGTCTGGCTGCGGTAAGTCGACCTTCCTGCGTTGCATCAATCGCATGAACGACACCATCGAAGGCGCTAAAGTTGGCGGCACGATCAAGCTCGACGGCGAAGACATATACGATTCTTCGTTGGACGTTGTTGAGTTGCGCGCACGCATCGGCATGGTGTTCCAGAAGCCTAATCCGTTCCCCAAATCCATTTACGAGAACGTAGCTTACGGCCCCAAGATCCATGGACTTGCCCGCTCAAAGACCGATCTCGATGAGATCGTTGTCTCTTCATTGCGCAAGGCTGGTCTGTTTGAGGAAGTAAAGGATCGTCTTAGCGAGCCTGGCACTGGTCTTTCCGGCGGTCAGCAGCAGCGTCTTTGCATCGCCCGCGCAATCGCCGTTGGCCCAGAAGTCATCCTGATGGACGAGCCCTGCTCGGCTCTCGATCCGATCGCCACCGCCATCATCGAAGAGCTGATCGACGAACTGCGTGAAAACTACACCATCGTCATCGTGACTCACTCGATGCAGCAAGCCGCTCGCGTGTCACAAAAGACCGCGTTCTTCCACCTCGGCAATCTGATCGAGGAAGGCGTCACTGAAGACATTTTCACCAACCCGGTGAACAAGCAGACCCAGGACTACATCATGGGCCGCATCGGCTAAGTCCATCACGCGGCACAAAGAGGACCTTTCCATGCCCAATATCGGCGCCGAACATATCGTCCAGTCCTACTCGGACGAGCTCACCGCACTCGCGCAGTCCATTGCCGAAATGGGCGGGCAGGTTGAGGTTGCCATCGAAAACGGCACCAAGTCTCTCCTCAAGCTCGATCGCGAACTGGCGGACGTCACCATTATCGCCGACCAGCGCATCGACGATATGCAGCGCCGAATCGACGAAATGGCTGTTTCTATGATCGCCCGCCGCCAGCCAATGGCGTCGGACCTCCGGGCCATTGTTACGGCAATCCACGTGGCCTCCGATCTGGAGCGCGTCGGTGACATGGCGAAGCAATTGGCGCGGCGCTCGCTAAAGCTCGAAGGCATGAGCTTGCAGCCGACTTTCTATAATGGCGTCAAGAACATGACGGCCTTGGTGCTGCGCCAGATCAAGGAAGCGCTCGATAGCTACTCCAACCGCGACTCGGCGGCGGCCATCGAAGTTTGCAATCGCGACGACGAGGTCGATGCGATGCACACCTCGCTGTTCCGTGAACTTCTGACCTATATGATGGAAGACCCGCGCAACATAACCACTTGTACGCATTTGCTTTTCTGCGCCAAAAGCCTGGAGCGGATCGGCGATCACGCGACTAATATCGCCGAGCGCGCCTATTATCTGCAGACCGGCAAGCAGCTGACCGCTGACGCGCAGGACCTCCATCGCATGCAGATCAAAGCTTAGCACGACCTTCAATCCGTCGCGGCATACGCCCGCAATCGGTTAGCAGACTGTTAACCGCGACGGTCACCTAAACCCGTCATCGGCGAAAGATCTTCGCCACATCCAAATGGGGAGCCACGCCCATGCCCGCCACCATACTTGTTGTCGAAGATGAGGGCGATATCGCCATCCTCCTGCGCTACAATCTCGAGGCCGAAGGCTTCCGGGTTGTCACAGCCGAGACCGGCGACGAAGCGCAAATGGCGATCCAGGACAAACTGCCCGACCTGATCCTGCTCGACTGGATGCTGCCGGAGATTTCCGGCATCGAACTTTGCCGCCGCTTGCGGGCGCGAGACGAAACGGCGCGGGTGCCCATCATCATGCTGACGGCACGCGGCGAAGAAGAAGAGCGCGTACGCGGCCTTGCAACCGGCGCGGACGACTATGTGATTAAGCCTTTCTCGGTCCCGGAGTTGATCGCCCGCATCCACGCCCTGCTGCGCCGGTCCAACCCAAACCTGGTGACCGCCGCACTCAAGGTCGGCGACCTGGAGCTCGATCGCACCACCCACCGCGTCCGCCGCGCCACCCGCGACGTGCATCTGGGCCCCACAGAATACCGTCTGCTCGAATATCTGATGCGCCATCCCGGCCGGGTTTATTCCCGCGAGCAATTGCTCGACGGCGTCTGGGGCAATGACGTCTATGTCGATGAACGCACCGTCGATGTCCACATCGGCCGTCTCCGCCGCGCCATCAACCGCGGCCGCGAAATCGACCCCATTCGCACGGTGCGCGGCGCCGGCTACGCCTTCGACGAGCGGTTTGCGCAGGTGGCGTGAAGCCCAGGTTCTCGCTAATCCTAATCTAAGACTTAGTTGAGGGTTGGATGGCGGAAGAGATCAAACTTGCTGGCGGACATGTGAACAATGTCGTGCGTGTCGGCGATACCGTTAGACGTGCTGTCCGGCAGGACATGAGCGTTCAGCATGCGCTGTTCGATCACTTGGCAACCAAGGGGTTCGACCGCGTGCCACGCTTTCTTGGCGTGGATGAGCAGGGACGCGAAGTCCTGACCTACTTGCCGGGCGACGTGTTTTTCGACAAAGACGATTTCACCGACGGGCACCTAACCGGCGCCGCTCAACTCTTGCGACTGTACCATGATTGTACAGTTGATTTCCCGCCCGTCCAGGCTGCTGGTGCGGAAGTCATGTGTCACAATGATTGGACACCGGCCAATACCGTCTTTGTCGATGATCAACCGGCCGGCATGATCGACTTCGATACCATCAAGCCTGGTACCCGCCTTTGGGACCTCACCTATTCCGCATGGATGTGGCTCAGCCTAGGCGAGGAAATTTGGACTGCAGAAGATCAACGTCGTCGGCTCGTGCTGTTCGTGGACGCTTATGATCACGCCTCATGCACTCCCAGCATGGTGGCCGCATTGTTGCCGAGCCGACAGGCCGGTCGGGCTCAATGGGCTGAACGCCTGAACCGGACCGTGGCTGCCACTTGGGCGCGTGAGCGTTTAAGTTGGACCTTAGTCAACATCACAAATCACTACCACCCGGACGGACTGCCCTGACCGCACGGTAGCGCTAGTGATGAGACTCGCCCTCAAACCTCCGGCAATTCCCGCAGCGGCGTATCGTCGTGCAGCGGCACGATCTGGCGTTCGATCATGCGGTGGACATGGGGCCGGTCGGGGCCGCGGTGGAGGCCGCGTAATTGTTCGATGTTGTCGGCGTCGGCCTTGGTGCGGCGCATGTTGTGGCGGAGGTAATCCACCCAGGTGGGCACATGGTAGCTCTCGACCCATAGATCGGGTTGCTCCAGATCGCGCAGCAAAGACCATTGCCGCGCGCCATCACGGCGGCGGATGCGGCGCCGGTCGGCCATCAGCGAGAGGAATTGCGGGATATCGGCTTGCTCGATCCGGTAATCGACCATAACCATGATCGGACCGCTGCGGGGCCGCAGATCGAGCCGCAGGATGGGTTCGCTGAAGGTATTGAGCGGATTAAGGTCACGCGTATCGAACTGCGGCAGGGGCAGGCGCAGGCCGACCAGCGCGCACAGCAGCAACACCACGCCGGCACAGGCCAGCGCCCAATCGGGACCGATTGCATCCGCCGTTGACCCCCAGACCCAACTTCCGACAGCCATGCCGCCAAACGTGGCCGTCTGGTAGAGCGAAAGCGCCCGCCCAACCACCCACCGCGGCGACGACAACTGCACCGATACGTTGAACAGCGACAGCGACAAGACCCAGCAGGCGCCTGCCGGCAAGAGAACGAAGTGGCTCAGCAGCGGGTCGCGGCTGAAACCCAGCCCGACACAGGCCACGGCAAATAGGACACTGGCGAGCCGCACGATGACTTCATTGCTGTAGCGCTCGCGAATGCGACCATTGAGGAACGCGCCCCCGATGGCACCGAGACCGAAGCAGCCCAATAGAGTGCCGTAAACAAAGGCGCCGCCGCCGACATATTCACTTGCGACCGAAGGCAGCAAAGCCAGGATCACGATAGCCGCAAGACCGAACAGCATGCCACGGAACAGGACGATCGCCAGATTGGGCGACAGCGAGAGATAGCGGATACCGGCCCACATGGCGCTGCCCAGCGTTTCGCGCGGCAGGGCGGAAGTAGGCTTTTCCGGCCTCCACCGCGCCAGCGCCAGGATCAGCGGAATATAAGATAGAGCATTGAAAGCGAAAGCGGCGGCGGCACTCGCCAGGGCGACGATCAGCCCGCCAATGGCAGGACCGACACTGCGCATCATGTTGAAGCCAACGGAATTGAGCGTCACCGCCCCGGGCAGATCGGCACGCGGCACGATATCCCCCATGGACGCCTGCCAGGACGGATTGAACAGCGCCGTGCCGCAGCCGATGAGGAAGGTGAAGGTCAGCAGCAGCCAGGGACTGAGCCACCCGAGCAATGCCATGGTCGCCAGCAGCAGCGATACGAGAGCCATCCCGAGCTGCGCAACGATCATGACGGTTCGACGGTCGAAATTGTCGGCCAGTGCCCCCGCGGCAAGGGAGAAGATCATGATCGGCAAAGTGGTTGACGCCTGCACCAGCGCCACCATGTTGTGCGAGTCCGTCAGCGTCGTCATCATCCAGCCGGCACCCACTGACTGCACCAGCCCACCCAGATTGGACACCAGCGTCGCCAGCCACAAGAGCCGGAAGGTCTCGTTGCGAAACGGGGCCAACATGGAAGATTGTTCAGTCATTTGCATTTCTCACCCGACACTCCGTGTCTAGGGCGGTGAAGCAAGGCTTGGCAAGCCGGATGGGTTAAGTGGAAGGCTGATGCATGCTGGTCTCTTCCCTGAACCGCCTGGCCCATTCTTCGCTGGTACCATCGCCCATTTTGGCAGTTGGCACCTCGATATCGTCGGCTAGGCCAGGATCAAGGCCGAGTTGCTGAAGGATTTGTCGCAAGGCGTTTGGAGGATCGGCAGCGGTAACTTCGTATGCAATCGCAGGGGTTCAATGGCGCGTTCTGAGAAGAACCTCTCCCATGCCTCATCATGCTTCTCTAACTGTGCAACGAGAGTTGCGATCCGGGCACGATCGTATGTCACCGGACGGGGCGACTGGACTCCTTCGAACACGCTCCCATCGGCCGCCAAATGGGATACGCCACTTTGTTCGGCACGGACGCGTGATATTGCTTGGGCGACTTTGTCCTTGCGGGTGACATGTAGGTAGAGCGGCTGCCCGAATGCCAACGCAAATAGCTCGGTTAGATCCCCAGTCCGGCCCAATGCCCTCCCAAGTCGCCGTTCTGCATCTGCCATACTGGCCCACATGATGCGAATACCAAAAATACCTGTCTGGGCAGAGCCCTCCCGGACCATAGCCTCAAGATAGGCGCGGTCGAAAGCAGCATCGTCGAAGCTGTGGGGGTGCGGCACGCCCCATGCGTCGGCCCATTCTGCAATATCCAGTTCCCGGAAAAACGAATTCGGTCGACCTGCGGCCCTGGTCGCCCACAGCATTTCGCAAAGCAGCGTGCTTCCTGAGCGCGGCGTACCGCAAAGAATGTAGGCGTTGTAGGGAGAGACCATGGAGCAAAGTTCCGATTGGAACAGGCCTGATGCGACCGCTACATCTGCGGCACCTTTTCGCGCAAAGTCGACAACGCAATGGTTTGCCCGATTCGCTTGGCGCGTGTGTCCGGCTTTTTCGCGAGCTTGAGCCAGCGGAGCACATTGCGCCTGTAGGACGGCGCTGCGCTGGTGAAGAAAGCCAGAGCTTGGGGGTTCTGGCGGAGTGCGGTGTCGAGATCTTCAGGAACAATCAAATCATCGACCTCGTCTTGATCATTCCACTCGCCGCGTTGCTTGGATTCTTCGATGGCCCGGAGACCGGGCGCGGCCATGCGGCCTTCGCTGATCAGCCGGGCCGCGCGCTCCTTGTAGCTGCGGGTCCAGCGCTGATGTCGCCGGGGTGAAATCAACCGCAGCGTGCGATCGGCATCGAGCTTGCGCGCCAGCCCGTCCACCCAGCCGAAGCACAGGAGTTCATCGAGAATGGCATCGATCGGCACGGTTTTGTCCGCTACGTGGTTCATGTAGCGCATTAACCAGACGCTTTCGGCCTGGCCATGATGCTCTTCGAGCCACTGGCGCAAGCCGGCTGCCGAAACGATCTCGACAACTGCAAAACGCTCTGTTGGAAAGTTCATTTTGCCGGCCCCCTGCTCCGCACTCTGCAGGATGGAAAGCCATGGAGGCAAGACGGCACCAGCGCCTGCGTCAATCAGGCCAGCATGAAGCTGCCTTATTGCATTTCTGCCGCACCTTCGCACACTGGCGCCATGACAGATCAAGATGAAAAAACGCTGGTCGGTGGCCGGTCCACGGTGACGAAATCGGGAGAGACCGTCTTTCGCGTAAGCGCATTCTGGTCAGCTACAACAATCGCCTTGCTGCGGCATCTGGAGCGGGAAGGCTATCCCTATGCACCACGGGTGATCGGGAGCGGCTTTGATGCCCAAGGCCGGGAGACGCTGAGTTTTGTTCAAGGCGAAAGCGTACATCCCTATGCGTGGAGTGACGACGCCATGCCCGCGCTCGGGCGCATGCTCAAGGAACTGCATCAAGCAACAGCCAGCTTCGTGCCGCCTGCCGATGCTGTTTGGCGGCCATGGTTTGGGCGCCGACTGGGTCAGCCCAGCATAATCGGCCATTGCGACACGGGCGCTTGGAACATCATCGCACGCGATGGCATGCCCGTGGCGCTGATCGATTGGGAAGAGGCTGGACCAGTCGACCCGCTGGTGGAATTGGCTCAGGCCTGTTGGCTCAATGCGCTGCTGTTCGATGATGACTTGGCCGAGACACTGCGCTTGGGCTCGGTGGAGGCGCGGGGGCGGCAAGTCCGCTTGCTGCTCGACGGCTATGAACTGCCCCGAAGGGAGCGGCAGGGCTTTGTCGGCCGCATGCGCGATTTTGCGATTATCAGCGCCGCTAATGAAGCGCGTGAGGCCAAGATTACGCCAGAGACGACCGACGCCAGCGCCCTATGGGCTGTCACCTGGCGGACGCGTAGCGCTGGATGGTTGGTGACGCATCATGATGCTTTGGAGCGAGTGATTGAGGGGACGGGCTAGTGTCTAGCCCGACCTGCTCAAGACAGAGCAAAACACCGTTCGCCCTCGGGCTTGACCCGAGGGCCGTCAACAACCGGGCATTTCCGCTTGCGGGACCCGGCCCTCGGGTCGAGCCCGAGGGCAGTGCGGAGGGTGTCCCGCCTAGCCAGCCGCCGTATAAGCCGTCTTGACCACCGTGAAGAACTCCGCCGCGTACTTGCCTTGCTCGCGCGGGCCGTAGGAAGAGCCTTTGCGGCCGCCGAAGGGGACGTGGAAGTCGACGCCGGCGGTGGGGACGTTGACCATCACCATGCCGGCTTCCGCATTGCGCTTGAAGTGGGTGGCATATTTGAGCGAGGTCGTGACGATACCGGCAGACAGGCCGAACTCGGTATCGTTGGAGGTGGCGAGGGCTTCCTCGTAGTCCTTGACGCGGATAACAGAGGCGACGGGCCCAAAGATTTCCTCGCGGGAAATGCGCATCTGGTTGGTCGCTTCGGTAAAGAGCGTTGGCTGGAGGAAATAGCCTTCGGTTTCCTTTTGGACGAGCTCGCCACCGGCGACGAGCTTGGCGCCTTCCTGCTTGCCGATTTCGATGTAGTCAGTGTCCTGCTTGAGCTGGCTTGGATCGACCACGGGGCCGATATCGACATCCTTGTGGAGGGCATTGCCCACGCGCAAATTGCGGGCGCGTTCGGCAAGGGCTTCGACGAAGCGGTCGTGGATACCTTCGGTCACGATGATGCGCGACGAGGCTGTGCAGCGCTGGCCGGTAGAGAAGAAGGCTGATTGCGCGACGGATTCGACCGCGACCTTGAGGTCGGCGTCGTCCAAAACGATCGTCGGGTTCTTGCCGCCCATTTCGAGCTGGAACTTGCGGCCAACATCGATGGACGCGGCGGCAACGCGCTTGCCGGTGCCCACCGAGCCGGTGAAGCTGATGGCATGGACGTCCTTGCTTTCGAGCATGGTCTGGCCCACGACCGAACCCTTGCCCATCACAAGGTTCAGCACGCCTTTGGGCAGGCCAGCGCGGACTAGAATGTCGACGATGGCCCAGGTGGAGCCGGGAACCAGATCGGCCGGCTTGATGACAACGGTGTTGCCATAGGCCAGGGCCGGAGCGATTTTCCAGGTCGGAATGGCGATTGGAAAGTTCCACGGCGTGATGATGCCGATGACGCCGATAGGCTCGCGGGTGATCTCGACGCCGACGCCCGGACGCACGGAGGGGAGCACTTCGCCCGCCAGGCGCAGCGTTTCACCGGCGAAGAAATCGAAAATCTGCGCGGCGCGGGTCACTTCGCCAATGCCTTCGGGCAAGGTCTTGCCTTCTTCGCGGCTCAGCAATTCGCCCAATTCGGCCTTGCGGGCCAAGATTTCCTGGGACGTTTTGGAGAGAATTGCGTGGCGCTCGAGAATGCCCGAACGTGACCAGGCCGGGAAAGCCGCCTTGGCGGCGGCGATGGCCTGCTTGGTTTCCTCGGCGGTGGCGCGGGCATAAAGGCCTACGACTTCGGCGATATTGGACGGATTGATGTTTTCCACGCCGTCCGAGCCGACCCATTCCCCATCGATGAGGTTCTTGTGCAGTTCAGCCATTTGTTTTTGCCTTTCGGGAGGAAATCAGAGGAGGTCGGCCTGGGCCAGGTCGCGCAGCAGATGGCTGGTGCCATAGGTCCAGGGCGGGCATTGGGTGGACAGGTTTACGCTGTTTTGGAGAGTGCCAAGGGTTGGTGTTGATATCGAGACGATATCGCCCAGCTTGTGGGTAAAACCCTTGCCGGCGCCGTCGCGGTCTTTGACCGGGGCGAACATGGTACCGAGATAGAGTACAAGCCCATCAGGATATTGGTGATGGCCACCAATGGTGGCGGCGACGAGCGATTCCGGCGTGCGCGAGATCTGGCTCATGGAGGAATGGCCTTCGAGCACAAAGCCATCCTGCCCCTCGACACGCAAGGCGATCTCGGACTGCTTGATCGTGTCGAGGGTAAAGTCGCCGTCGAAGAGGCGCACGAAGGGCCCAAGAGACGCAGAGGCATTGTTGTCCTTGGCCTTGCCCAATAGAAGAGCCGAGCGGCCTTCTACGTCGCGCAGGTTCACGTCATTGCCCAGCGTGGCGCCGATGATCTCGCCCTTGCTGGTAACGAGGAGCGCGACTTCGGGTTCGGGATTGTTCCAGCTCGAGACGGGATGGAGGCCGACTTCAGCGCCGTAGCCGACCGAGCTCATCGGCTGTGCCTTGGTGAAGATTTCAGCATCGGGGCCGATACCGACCTCGAGATACTGGCTCCACACGCCGCGCTCGATCAGCGCTGCCTTGACCTTGGCGGCGGTTTCGGAGCCCGGGACGAGTTCGCTGAGGTCCGTGCCAATCAGTTCAAGGATTTCACCACGCAAGGCATCGGCTCGTCCCTTGTCGCCACGCGCCTGTTCTTCGATGACACGCTCAAGCAGAGACACCACGAAGGTTACGCCCGAGGCCTTGATCGATTGCAGATCGATTGGCGACAGAAGGCTTGGCTTGGAGGTGTCGTGGCTCTGCGCAACGCTGTTGGCGAGGATCGCATCGGCATTGCCTAAGCTGGTGCCCTGGGTGCTGCGCACATGCTCGGCGGCATGGCCGCTTTCGGCAATGTCGCGCACAGTGGCAAAGCCCTTCGCGGTGATGTCGAGAACTTCACCATCGCGGATGGTGACGATGCGTGGGCAAGGCTGGCCGGGAACCCGGGCGCGGCCCAGAAGAACGCCGTCCGGATAATGCCTTGTGCTCATGTGCGTCCCCCAAAAGGTCCGTGCTGTGAGTACCGCACGGGAGCGGGGCGACGCAAGCCTGATAAGTCATACTTTTGGCGGAGAGCGGTCTTCCACAGGCTCGTTCAAGCACTGTTCATCTTGGCCGCAATACTGACGCAATAGGTGGGGAGTAGTCCCCCCGAACTTTTGGAGTTTGCCAATGCGTCGCCTGTTTGCCCTTGCCCCTTTCGCCCTCGTTGCAGGCTTGACTCTGCCCGCTTATGCCGGAACCATCACCATAGACGGCATGGGGGAAGTGCGGGCCGCCCCCGATATGGCGGTCATCAATTCAGGCGTAACCACGCAAGGCGCGACGGCGCGCGAGGCGCTAGACGCCAACAGCGCTGCTATGGCTGAACTGGTCGCCACGCTCAAGGAAGCGGGCATCGAAGCACGCGATATCCAGACGTCGGGGTTTTCGGTGAACCCCAACTATGTTTATTCCGACGACCGCGACGGCAATGGCTACAGCCTGCCGCCCAAGATCAACGGCTACCAAGTAATGAACACCGTTACGGTTGCGGTTCGTGATCTTCCGGCGCTCGGCTCGATTCTCGACAAGGCTGTGACCGTTGGCGCCAACACCATCAATGGGGTGACGTTCTCGGTTGCCGACCCCAGCGAGATCTACAATGAAGCACGGCGGGCGGCTTTCGCCGATGCGCGTGAAAAGGCCGAGCTCTACGCGGCGACGGTCGATAGCTCGCTCGACGAGCTTCTCTCGATTTCTGAGTCGCAGAGCTTTAACCAGCCACAGCCCATGCCCATGTATGCGATGCGTGCCGATGCAGAAGCTGCTTCCGTGCCGGTGGAAGCAGGCGAATTGAGCTTTTCGATCAACGTTACCGTTCAGTGGGAACTAGCCGAACTCACGAACTAAGCGATCCCATTCCCCTCTTTGAGGGGGCTTGGGCGGTGGGGACGGACCACCGTAGTCAAACCGTCCCCACCAACCCTTCTGCTTTACGTTTAGCCTGCTAGTACGTTCCACAGCATGTTGAGCCCGACAGCGACCAGGAACAACGCAAAGACGTATTTGAGCGTTTTCTGGTCGAGCTTATGGGCTAGCGCCGCGCCGAACGGCGCGAAGATGGCGGCGAGCACCGCTACGAGCACCATGGCAACAAGGTTGATGTAGCCAAGGCTAAGCGGTGGCAGGTCCGATTCTCCCCAGCCTGAGATGATGAAGCCCAAAGTGCCCGACAGCGCGATCGCAACGCCGAGTGCTGCGGAAGTGCCAACCGCTGCGTGCATGCTGGCGCCAAACGCCACCAGCGTGGGGACGCTAAGCGATCCGCCACCGATGCCCATCAGCGCCGAAATGTAGCCGACGACGAAGGCCGAGATGCGGTGGGTCAGTCCCGAGCCATTGAGATGCCCCATTATTCGGGTCTGCCAGGCAAAAACGATATTGCCGGCGATCAGGAACGCCATGATGGCAAAGACGATACGCAGCACATCTCCTGAAAACAGTCCTGCCATCAGGCCGCCAATGAAGGTGCCAGCAACGATGAACGGCACCCAAAGCCTAAGTGTCTTGATATCGAGTGCGCCGCGCTTGTGGTGGGCACGGGCGCTCATGATTCCGGTGGGGATGATGATGGCGAGCGATGTCCCGACTGCCACGTGCTGGACCACATCGGAATCATAGCCCAGCAACGAGAGCGAGGTCGCCAGCGCCGGCACGATGATGGCGCCGCCGCCGATGCCCAACAGGCCAGCCGCCAAGCCCGAAAAGACGCCGGTGACCATCAGCCCAAGCACGAAGGGCCAATAGGCAACAAGCTCTGCCAAGCCCATCAACGATCCCCGATGATATGGAGCACCACTTCGCGCCGATGCGGCTGATTCCTGTGCTCGAACAGATAAATGCCCTGCCAGGTGCCGAACACCGGCTCACCTTGCTGCACCGGAATGCCGATCGACGTTTGCGTCAGCGCGGCCTTGATATGGGCCGGCATGTCGTCTGGTCCCTCGGTGGTATGTACCAGCCACTCCATGCCTTCAGGTACCAGCCGACCAAAGAACCCCAGCAGGTCCGTTTGGACGTCATGGTCAGCGTTTTCCTGGATTAGTAACGAGCACGAAGTATGCCGCACATAGACGGTCAACAGTCCCGTTGAAATCTCGCTGTCGGCAATAAACTTGCGTACTGCCGGGGTAAACTCATAAAGCCCCTGCCCTCGTGTTGGCAGGCTGACGGTTTCGATCGCTTGCTGCATGGGCTGTGCCGTAACATGATCCTGCAACGACAGCCAGAGCTGCCGCAATCGCGCCATGATCACCGGCTCCCCTGCAATGGCCCGGCACGCTGGAACTTAGGCTTACCCCAAGCGTTTCGGGTCTTGCGGGGAAAAGCGTTGTCCGTTGCGCAGTCAGAATTCATTCAGTTTGCGTTCAGACTGGCGCCGCGATGCTTGGCTCAAGTGCCATTCGACACAAAGGAATAAAAACAATGCGCCTCAGAACCTGGCTCCTAACCGGATCGAGCCTGACCTTGCTGACCCTGTCGCCCTTCGCAGCGACAGCGCAAGACGCGGCACCGGAACTGCCTCAGGAATGTGTAGACGCCGGTTACACCACGCTGGAGGACTGCATCGCGGCCCAACCAGCCGAAGGTGAAGCCGTAAGCGCCGAAGACGCGGCACCAGCCGAGGAAACCGCACCGGCTGAAGAGCCTGTAGAAGAGCCTGAGGCTGAAGCAGTTCCAGCCGAAGAAGCGACCGAGGAGCCTGCCCAGGTTGAGGAAACCGCTCCGGTTGAAGAATCGCAGGATGCTGCTCCGGAAGTAACTGAAGAGCAGGTGACCCCCGCCCTCGAAGAAACGCAGCCGGAAGCCGCATCAGAGCCTGAAGCTACCCAGGAAATTGCTCCCGAGCCTCAGATTGCTCCAGAAGGTCTGCAGCAGGAAACCGCTCCGGAAGTCGAAACAACCGGCGAGCCTGATGCGTCGCAGACGGAACAGGGAACCTCGGACGACACCGCGCCAGTGACCACCCAAGAAGCTGAACCTGTCGAGGAAACCGGCTCGGACCCGATTACGGAAGCCCCGGCTGTTGAAGAACAGCAGGCTCCAGCTGACGACTCCGGCATTCTGAACCAAGAACAGCCAGATGAAGCTCAGCAGACCCCTGATGTCGATATTTCGGCCGAACTGTCTGCGGAAGTTGATGCCTACAATGCTGCTGTTGCCGACATTCTGTCCGGTGGCGACGTAGCGACTGCACAGGCACAGATCAGCCAGGCACAGCAGAATATCTCCGACCTTTGCGCCGGTGCAGGCTTTACCGACGTTGACTCCTGCTTGCAGACCTATGGCTTGACCCTACCTGCCGTGCCGAACCTGCCGGAACAGGAAACGGAACAGGCTCCTGCCGATACCCCAGATGACCAGCCAAGCGATGGCGGCATTCTGCAGCAGCCAACCGATGCGCAGCTACCTGTCGAGCCTGTCGAAGACTTGCCTGAAGGCGTAACGCAGGAACAGATTGCCCCGGTTCTCGATAGTGCTAAGGACGCCCCAGCGGCAGCCGATGGCACCGTTGCGCCAGCTCAGGCTGCACCAACCGAGGCGGAAGCTGCTGCTGCCGCTGAAGCTGCGGCTGCCCCGCCGCCAGAATCAGATGCTGCCGCTCAGTCGCGGTTCATCGCAAGCGAAGACGTTCAGCCTGTAAGCCAGGAAGAAGGTCAGCGGGTCGAAGCAGCTGCAGCGTTGGCGCCTGAGGAAGTTCCCCAGAACGTCACGATCATCAACCAGACCAATGTCGTGAACAACGTCACGAACAACAACACGGTCAACAACACCACCACCAACATCGATCAGTCGCAAACCAATATCGGTGAGCAGACCAATATCGAGGTCACCCAGAACAATCAGGTCAACAATATCGACATTACGCAGACGATCCTGCAAGTTGGTACTGAACTGATCGTGCGCTCGGTGGGCCAAGATACCGACCGCTTCTACAACGCTCAGGAAGACGAAATCTTCTACGAAAACCTGAGCAATGGTCGAACCCGCGAGACGATCACGCGGCCGGATGGCACCCAGATCATCACTGTTCGCAACCGCAACGGCGACGTCGTGCGCCGTTCGCGCGTCGACCCAGCGGGCCGCGAGTATGTGCTGGCTTACTTCGACGAACAATATGACGAAGACCTGATCGAGTGGCGTGACCCGGCACGTGACCTTCCGCCATTGCGCCTCAACATCTCGGTGCAAGAATACGTGCTTGATGCCTCCGAAGCCGACGAAGAAGAAGTGGAAACCTTCTTCCGCCAGCCCCCGGTGGAACAGGTTGCCCGTCTTTACTCGATCGACGAAGTCAAGCGTTCGGCTCGTGTCCGCGACAGCGTGCGCAAGCTTGAAATCGGTGGCCTGACCTTTGATACCGGTGCTGCAACGATCAGCCGTGATCAAGTCGGTGCCCTCTCCAGCGTTGCCAACGGCATGTTGGCGCTGCTTGAACAAAACCCGACGGAAACCTTCCTGATCGAAGGTCATACCGACGCGGTGGGCTCGGACGTGTCGAACCTGCAGTTGTCGGACCTGCGTGCGGCAACAGTCGCCCGTATCCTGACGGACTTCTATGATGTTCCGCCGGAAAACCTGGCGACCCAAGGCTACGGAGAGCGTTATCTCAAGATCCGCACCGAAACCTCTGAGCGCGAAAATCGCCGCGTGACGGTGCGTCGCATCACTCCGCTGGTAACAGTGGCGCAGCAGTAAGGCTTTACATCGCAGTTAATGAAGGCCGGGCAAGCGCCCGGCCTTTTTGTTTGCCAGGACATGGGCACAGCTAAGATAATTTGTGATCTGCCGCGTTGAATCTCGTGATCACACGATTGGGAACAAATCTAAAAAGCTCGCGTTTCTTTTCCATACGGTGAAACAAAGGAGCGACATCATGGCTAACCCTGAACGCGATACCGTTTATACCAACGACGCAAACCGCACTGTGTACACTCGCGAAAGCAGCGGCACAGGCTGGTTTGTCGGCATCATCGTTGCACTGGCCCTACTGGCTATTGGTTACCTGGTTTTCTCGGCTAATTCGGGCCCGGCGACCTCGACCACTGGTGGCGCACCGGCCATCGAGGCCCCAGCTGATGCAACTGGTGCCACTGCACCGATGACCGCAGCTCCAACGGCTCCCGGCACCGACGCAGCCCCAGCCAATACGGCTCCAGTGACTGAAACTGCTCCAGCCGCAGCCCCTGCCCCGGCAGCGCCAGTTGAAGCAGCGCCAGCACTCTAAGCTGATCATGCCATAATGCCTCGTCACTCCCTGCGAGAGCATTTGAAGAAGACCCCGGCCGCCCCGCCGGGGTCTTTTCTTTTGGCTGAAGTCCGGGCAGATGACGGTGCCCATTGCGCACGGGCCAAAGCATTCCCATTTGCCCTGAAAGCAAACAGCAAAGGGAAACGCGCATGTTCAACATCGACCAGATTGTCAAAGCCCTCCAGACCGACAAGGGTCACCAGCACAGCGCAATGAGTGGCGCGGCAGGACTTGCAGCAGGCATGCTGTTGAGCAAGGGCGGCTTGGGAAAGCTGGCTGGTAGCGCCGTGCAGTTAGGCGCAGTAGCAGCGGTGGGCGGCCTGGCCTATAGCGCTTGGCAGAACTACCAGAAGAACCAACAGGGCAATGTTCCCCCTGCCCGGCAGGATGCGTTCATTCCGGCGGCCCATGACCAACGCGGCCAGGAGGAACTCGGCAAGTCCTTGGTTCGAGCGATGATCGCAGCAGCCAAGGCGGACGGCAAGATCGATGCCGAGGAAAAGGAAGCGATTTTTGGCAAGCTTGAGACGATGAACTTGTCCTCGGAGGAAAAGGCCTGGGTCTTCGACGAACTCTCTTCGCCGCTCGATATCAACGCCGTTGTGGCGCGGGCGGATACCCCTGAGCACGCGACGGAGATTTATGCGGCATCGCTCGTGGCGATTACCGCCGATACGGCAGCGGAGCGGGCCTACCTCGATGCGCTGGCGTCCAAGCTCCGGCTGGATGCGGGCCTCGTTGCCGAAATTCACAAGGCGGCGGGCGAACAGGCACCCGAGCCGGCAACGGCACCAATGTCCCCGTTCGCCTATGCGCCCTCGTCCAGCAATGTCTGATTGCAGAAGCCCCGGATAACACCGGGGCCTTTTTATGCGGAGATGGATGTGCCCCGGTAACATCGCTGTACGTTCTTGAACGCCAGCACCTTGGCAGTCATCTATGGCCAAAGCACAAGGTAGCGGACATGAAACTGGGATTATATTCCTTCGCCGAAAACACGCCTGACCCGCTGAACGGCAATAGGCTGCAAAGCCCGGCCGAGCGGCTCAAGGACCTGCTCGAGGAGATCGAGCTTGCCGATCAATTGGGGCTCGATTTCTATGGCCTTGGCGAGCATCACCGTCCGGACTTCGTCGCTTCGGCGCCAGTGACGATCCTGGCGGCGGCAGCAGCGCGCACCAAAACCATCCGCCTGTCCACCGCCGTAACGGTGCTGAGTTCGGAAGACCCCATCCGAGTCTATCAGCAGTTCGCAACGCTTGATCTGCTGAGCAACGGCCGGGCCGAGATCATGGCGGGGCGCGGCTCGTTCATCGAGAGCTTCCCGTTGTTCGGCCATGACCTCAATGACTACGACGCGCTGTTTGAAGAAAAGCTCGAACTGCTTCTCAAGATACGCGAGGGCGGCAAGGTGAACTGGCCCGGCAGCCAACACACCAAGGCCATTCCCGGTATCGCCATTTATCCTGAACCGGTGCAGCAGCCACTGCCGGTTTGGATTGCCGTGGGCGGAACGCCCAATTCGGTAGCGCGTGCAGCCTATTACAGCCTGCCACTGATGGTGGCGATTATCGGCGGGCAGCCACGTCAATTCGCACCTCTGGTAAACTTTTATCGTGAAACCATCGCGAAGCTGGGCAATGACCCCGCAACCCTGCCCGTGGGCATTGCCTCGCATGGTTTCATAGCCAGCGACAGCCAAGACGCGCGTGATATCGCTTACCCTGCCCACAGCGAAGCAATGAGCCGCATCGGCAAGGAACGCGGCTGGCCCCCGACAACGCGAGCGCAGTTCGATAATGGCACCAAGCCAGAGGGGGCCTACTTCGTCGGCTCGCCGCAGGAAATCATCGACAAGATCCTGATGCAGCACGAATGGTTCAAGCACGACCGGTTCGGCTTGCAACTCAGCGTCGGTACCCTGCCCCATGACAAGGTTATGAAGGCTATCGAGCTCTATGGAACGGTGGTGAAGCCAGCAATCGACAAGGCACTGGCTTGACCTATAACGAACTGGTTGAGGCGCGGAAGTCGCTGCGCATTGAAGGCTTTGCAAGCTATGGCGACGCCGGGATAGATGGGCCGTGGATCACGCCCTATCACCTGGCGTCACGCTCGCCCGACGGACCGGTTCTGCTGACCTACAACTATCTCGATGCCCCGTCGGCTCAGCGACACAGAGCCGAGCTTTGCCGAACTGGCTTCCTGCCTGCCATGCCGTTCAACAGAGTGCTCGACCTAGCCCTTTCGGAAGTCGGCCTGGTGCGGGCAGACCTTTACGTCACCCATGCCTTTCACCTGCTGGCGCCGAGCCGGTCGGCGAGCATTCCGCAATGGGCCATCGATCTGTCGTTCGACGCTGTTGCGCGCCATGAACTAAGCAGTCGGAAGGTGATCGCCCTCGGCCAAGCCGCGGCGCGCAGTTGTGCCCGCCATGGCATTCCGCACTTGGCAACGCCACATCTCAGCGCCCGCGGCACAAGCTTTGGCCAGCGCGCAAGCGTTCTGGCTCAGGCGCTGCGGACGCTTGCCCCTATTTGCCGGAACGCTTGATCGATTTGATAGCAAGCGGCGGCAGGCCGGACTTCTCCGAGATGGCGCGATCCTGTTCCATGATGGCTTGGCGCGCCGGCTCGTCGCCGTCGAGGCCACCGAGCAGGTTGGAATCCACCTTGCGGTTGGAGCGCTGGCTGCCGTCTTCATAGACAATGTCGAACATCACAAATTCACTGCGGGCGGTTGGCTTCTTGGCCATGGGTTTTCTCCTGTGCGGCAGGCCGGTTTCGCAGGACATGGCTGTCCGCGAGCACCGGCGTCTTTGTTGTTGGTTGCGGCGGGCTAGCGGAAGATCGCTTCGCCTTGTTCATCGATGATCTGCCGGCCCTTGGAAATGGCCAGAACGATCAGATCGTCGCGCGAGGTCATGCGGTCGGCGCGCACGAAGCGGTAGGTCTTGAGCTCGCCGCCGATCTCTTTCTCGATCGTGCCGGCCAGTTGCAGTTCGCTACCAGCCTTCATCTCTATGGCCTTGATCAGAAAGCCCTTGTGGCTTTCTTCACCCAAAACCTTATCGCCATCCGGCTCTGCGCTCGACGAACCACCACCGAACAGATTTTTCCAAAACGACATGGTTCGTCTCCTTCTTCTTATCGCCTGCGGCGGACCGGTTCGGGGAACAAAAGTTCACCGCGTTTTTCCATCTCCTCGCGCAGCCAGAGCGGCGAGATGTCAAAATGGTTTGGCCAGGTCGGCACGCCATTGGCAAGCGCAACTTGCCCAAAAAACCGCCGGTCGCGCAATGCCTCAGTGCCCTCGCCCCGCTCGCCAATCATCGGCGCTGCATCGAATGTGCCATAGGACGCATCCGAAAAGGTGATCACCAGCTTGAAAGGCACGATGGCACGGATACTGGTGACCTTGAGGCGATCTTCAGCCATGGCAATTCGCTCCTAGTTGTCTAGGAAGCTCCGCAGTTTCCGTGAGCGGCTGGGGTGCTTAAGCTTGCGCAGGGCCTTGGCTTCGATCTGGCGGATGCGTTCACGCGTAACGGAGAACTGCTGACCGACTTCTTCAAGCGTATGATCGGTGTTCATGCCAATGCCGAAGCGCATGCGCAGCACGCGTTCCTCACGCGGCGTGAGCGAGGCCAGCACGCGGGTCGTGGTTTCGCGCAGATTGCTTTGAATCGCCGCATCGATCGGCTGGATCGCGTTCACGTCCTGGATGAAATCGCCCAGGTTTGAATCTTCCTCGTCGCCGATTGGCGTTTCGAGCGAGATCGGCTCCTTCGCGATCTTGAGCACCTTGCGAACCTTGTCCAAAGGCATCTGCAGCTTCTCGCTGAGTTCCTCAGGGGTCGGTTCACGACCGATCTCGTGCAGCATCTGGCGCGATGTGCGGACAATCTTGTTGATCGTTTCGATCATGTGCACCGGGATACGGATGGTGCGGGCCTGATCGGCGATCGAACGGGTGATTGCCTGGCGGATCCACCAGGTGGCGTAGGTCGAGAACTTGTAGCCGCGCCGATACTCGAACTTATCGACGGCCTTCATCAAACCGATATTGCCCTCCTGGATCAGATCCAGGAACTGCAGGCCACGATTGGTGTACTTCTTGGCGATCGAGATCACGAGGCGAAGGTTGGCTTCCACCATTTCCTTCTTGGCAATAGCAGCTTCGCGCTCGCCCTTTTGCACCTTGTGCACAATGCGGCGGTATTCACCGATATTGAGGCCCGCTTCGGTCGCCAGCGTCGCCACGTCACCGCGAATGTCGCGGATGGTGTCGGCTTCGCGGCGGGCGAACTCAGCCCAGCCCTTGCCTTCGAAGGTCGCCAGATTAGTTTCCCAGGCGGGGTTCACTTCCTGGCCGTAATAGCTCTCGAGGAACTTCTCGCGCTTGACGCCATAGCTCTCGGCAAGGCGCAGCAAGCGGCCTTCGAGCTTCACTAGGCGCTTGTTGATGTCATAGAGCTGTTCGACCAGATTCTCGATACGGCCATTGTTGAGCGACAGCGACTTGACGTCGGCAATCACCTCAGCGCGGAACGCCTCGATCTTCTTGCGGTCGGCATCGCTGACGGCCGCGCCAAGATCCTCGGCGTTGCGGTCCTGGATCTCGCGCATCTGGCCATAGGCGTTGGCGATGCGGTCAAAGGTCTCAACGACCTGCGGCTTGAGCTCGGCCTCCATCGCCGACAACGAAAGGGCGTTCTCGAACTCGTCGTCATCGTCGTCAGGAACCGGGTCCTGCGGCGCCTGCGGCTCTTCTGGAACGTAATCGTCCTCGTCATTGCCAGTCGCGCGGCGCGGTGCCGGAGCGGGCTTTGGCTTCTCGACAACGGCCGCCTCCACACGGGGGGCTTGGTAGGCCGCCGACATGTCGGGCGCTGCCTGCTTGGCGTCGGGACCGGCATAAGTGGCTTCAAGATCGATAATGTCGCGCAGCAGGATTTCGCCCTGGGCGAGCTGGTCGCGCCAGATGATAATGGCCTGGAAGGTCAGTGGCGATTCGCACAAGCCCTCGATCATGGTCTCGCGGCCAGCCTCGATGCGCTTGGCGATGGCAATTTCGCCTTCGCGGCTGAGCAGCTCCACCGAACCCATTTCACGCAAGTACATGCGCACCGGATCGTCGGTCCGGTCCGAACCCGCCTTGGTATTGGAAGTGGTCGAGACAGCAGTGCCGCTCGCCGGTGCTACTTCCTGGCCCTGATCTTCCTCGTCCTTCTCAACTTCGGTCTCTTCGACCTCGTCTTCATCGACGACGTTGATGCCCATGTCGGAGAACATGGACATGAAATCCTCGATCTGCTCGGACGAAACTTCGTCCGAAGGCATGACCGCGTTCAGTTCTTCATAGGTGACATAGCCGCGTTTCTTGGCGACTTTGATGAGCTTTTTTACGGCCGCATCGTTGACGTCGAGCAGCGGGCTATCGTTCGTCGCCTCGGGGGCGCCGGCTTCTGGCTTCTCGGTGTCTTTGGTATTGGTCTTTGCAGCTGCCTTGGTGGCCATCTGGTACTCCGTCGGAACCCGTAGCGCCCGGGACCGAATAAGGCTTTAAGTGGTGACACCTCAAAGCAAGGTAAAGGATCGGTAACTGAGGCGTTAACGCCTCAAGAGCTACCTGGTTCGCTCGGGAAAAGTTTCGCGTATCGTCATACGCAAAATCGCGCGTACCCACAGATTCAAGGTTTACCCTCAAAAACTGCGTGTCGCGCGTCCCGATAGCGAACCAAATCCTTCGATCAATGCCTCTGTGCCATCGACAGTGGTAATCTGGTTCTTGATGTCCCGCAGCCTTTCGAAGGTTTCTTCGCTCGGGTCTTCGCCCAGCGCGGCTTCGGCTGCCTTGAGTTCCTTATTTAGCTGAACTTTCTTGTTATGCAAGGCCAGCGCGTGACTCAATCCAATCTCGGCATCAACAAGCGCGATATCGGCACCATGCTGCCATACCCCTTGCCGGCTGAGGACATCGCGCATGCGCTCAAGCGTCGGCCCATGTCCGCGCACGCCCAGCGCTGATTTGAGATCGTCGGCCGAAATGTCGTGGTGGCGTACGACAAGGCTCAAAATCTCGCTCATCACTTTTTGCGCAACAGGTGTCTCGAAATCCAGCGCCGCTAGAATCTCGAACTTATCCTCGACCAGCGCCGGATGGTTGACAAGGCTCAGGATGATCGTCGCCTCGCGCGACGTGGCGTCTGCCATATTGCCAGGCTTGAGCAGGCGTGAATTACGGAGCGTATCACTCACCACAAGGCGCGGCGTGCCCCGGCTGGGGTAACCATAAGCCCCGCTCTGGCCATAGCGCTGCTGCCCACCACGGGGTTCGAAGCGGTTCTGGCGCACTGGTGCGAGAAAGGCGCGCAGCTTTTCGTCGAACGCTTGCGCATAGTGAAACCGCACGGAAGAGTCCTGGATTGAGTTAGCGCGTTCCCGCAGGCGGGCCTGCAAGGCGGCGCGGGCCTCGGGCGTCTCGGGAACAAGGCCACCCGTTTCCATGCTCCAGATGACGTCTGATAGGGAGCGCGCCCGGTCCAGCACGTCGGCAAAGGCTGCTCGGCCATGCGCCTTGATTAGATCGTCCGGGTCCTGCCCCTCCGGCAAGGTCGCGATCTTGACTGTGAAGCCTGGCTTGAGATGCGGCATGATAATGTCGGCCGACCGCTCGGCCGCCTTGAGCCCGGCCTTGTCGCCGTCGAAGCACAAGATCGGATCAGGCGACATGCGCCACAGCAATTGCAGATGCTCTTCCGTCAGTGCCGTGCCGAGAGGCGCAACGGTTCCTTCAAAACCGGCAGCGACCGCCGCGATCACGTCGAGATAGCCTTCAACCACCACGACCGAACTACCATCGCGTGCCGCCTGCCGCGCGGTCTGTCCATTGTAGAGCGTCTGGCGCTTCTTAAAGAGTTCAGTCTCTGGGGAGTTCAGATACTTGGCAGGCACATCGGCTGACATGGCCCGGCCGCCAAAGGCAATCACCCGGCCACGAAAGTCCTGTATGGGAAACATGACGCGGTTACGGAACCGGTCATAGGTCAAGGGATCGTCATCACGACTAGCCACCAAGCCCGTGTCGATCATGTCCTGTGCGGAGACGCCATTAAGCGCCAGATGTTCCTTGAGCCCGTTACGGCTGTCCGGGGCGAAGCCGATGCGGAAGCGCGTCTGGCTTTGCGCCGAGACGCCGCGCTCGAACAAATAGCCACGGGCGCGAGCGCCGATATTGTGCTGCAAGGCAGCCTCGAAATATTTAGTAGCCAGCTCCATCACGTCATAGAGCGACTTGCGTTCAGCTTCCCGCTTCTCCTGGCGCTCGTCGCGTGCAGGCATCGGTACGCCAGCCATTCCGGCTAGCTTCTCGACAGCCTCTGGAAAGCTCATGCCGGCCTTTTCAGTCAGGAATCGGAAATGATCGCCGGAAACGCCGCAGCCAAAGCAATGGTAAGTGCCGCGCCGGTCATCAGCGTGAAAGCTGGGGCTTTTCTCGCCATGGAAGGGGCAGCAGGCCCACATGTCGCCCCTGCCCGGCTGCGACTTGCGCTTGTCCCAAAGCACGTGTTCGCCCACTACCTGCGTGATCGGCAGGCGTTGGCGGATTTCATCTAAGAATTGATCGGAAAAGCGCATGAACTGTTAGATAAGCACTCTTGGCGCCTGTGTCACGGTACGCTCGCTCATCAACAACAGGATCGCACAACTGGCGCAAATTCACAAGTTTACGCTCGCTTGGTTCGCAGCTCTGACAGCCCTGCCGGCACTCGCGGTCGGTGGCGCCATCTGGTACTTTGCCGGTAGTCTTCCCGGCTGCAGCATTGACATTTCGGAGCGTCTGACCTCTCCGGATGCGCGGTTCGATCTAGTAGTTTTTTCACGAGCGTGCGGCGCGTCAACCGGGCCTAACAGTCAGGCAGCACTGATCCCGGCGGGAGAGGACTTGCCCGAAGATGCCGCCAGCTTTCTCTCGATCGGCGCAAAGGCGCAGCTTGCGCCGCGTTGGGACGGCTTTGGCAACATCGAGTTGAGCGTGCCGGCCGATGCGCCGGTTTACCGGCAGGACGATGGTGTTGCCGGGGTTACCGTCATCTACCGTTAGGCTTTGGTGCGCCGGTAAAGCCGCCAGGCCCAACCGAAAAGGCCAAAGGCAAAGACCACCAGCATAACGCCCCCGAAGATGACTGCGATTGTTACGCTGATCAACGGCAGGAGCAGAAACGCCAAGCCAAGCAGGATGTAGGAGATGCCGGACAGTACGACGGGCCAGATCCGGGCATAATGCTCGCGCTCACGGGTGATCACCACGATCTGCATGACACCTACGACTAGCGCCGTGACTCCTACTATTGCCGCCAGAAAGGTTACGGTGAAGATGGTGGCAAGGAGTGGGCTCAAGAGGATCAGCACGCCAAGGAGGAGCGAAAGGGCGTTTGCCGCGACGTCGAACCAGTAATTGCCGCTCTTGCCGCCACCGAACGTGAGGCTCCACAGGCCCAGTGCCCCGTCGATAAGGAGCAGGATGCCGCCGGCCAATACCAGAACCGTCAGCGCATCGGCCGGCCAGATGATCGCGTAAATGCCTGCGATCAGCATGAACAAGCCTCGCAAGGCCGTTGCTGCCGCAAAACGCCGTTTCGTCTTCACCGATACTGCCATAGCCCGCCCCTTTGCAGCGCAGAATGTGCCTGCCCTTAATGAGGCTATCTCATTTTGGGATGCATCCAACAGGCACGCTGTTTACATTTGCTATAATGCCACTGCGGAATTGTTGATTGCCGGATCAAACCTATTGTGATTTGGAGCGGCTTCAACCGAGGTCCGCTCTGGCGGCTTAGCTATTCAATGTCCCTGCCGCTTTTTGCCCTTTTCCTTGCAGCCTTTGCGTTCGGAACTGCCGAGTTCGTCATTGCAGGGGTGCTACCCGAAGTTGCCAGCGGGCTGAACGTCAGCGTGCCGTTGGCAGGCTATTTGATTACGGCTTATGCCGTGGGCATTGCGATTGGCGGCCCGCTTCTGGCGGTGGCAACAAAAAAATATTCTCGCCGCTCGTTGATACTGGGACTAGGTGCAGTCTTCACCATCGGCCAGGTGTTTTGCGCGCTGGCGCCAAGCTTTGAACTCCTGCTGGTGGCGCGGGTGTTGGTTGCCGTGGTGCACGGCACCTATTTTGGCATTGCGGCCGTGGTAGCGATCGGTCTGGTGCCCGACGACAAACGCGGCTTTGCGGTGGCGCTGATCTTGTCGGGCCTGACTGTATCGAACATCTTGGGTGTGCCAGGCGGAACAGCCATTGGCACTGCACTGGGCTGGCGAGCCACGTTTTGGGCAGTAGCGGTCCTGGGTCTTGCCTCGACGCTTGTCATTGCCCTGTTCTTGCCCCGAACAGCAGGCGCGTCGGCCACGACGGGCAGTATCCTGCGCGAGTTCAAGGTGCTTGGGCGCCAGCAGATCGTCACGTCTCTGTTCATTGTGATCCTGGTGATGATCGGGCAATACAGCCTCTTTACCTATATCGCCCCGCTCCTGCGTGAAGTGACCGGGCTTGATGCGGGCATGGTGCCCTGGGTGCTGCTGCTCTATGGTGTTGGCTCGACCATCGGCGTCTTTATCGGAGGGCGGTTGGCGGACTGGAAGCTCATGCCATCGCTGATCGCGATTCTCTTGACGCAGGCGCTCGCCTTTACCCTGGTCTGGTTGGTCAGCCCCTACCCGCTGGTCATGGCGGGAGCGGTGCTGTTCTGGGGCGGGGTGAACTTTGCTTTCGGCTCGCCTGTCCAGTCACGCGTTTTGGCGTGGTCGGCCGATGCGCCAAACCTTGCATCCTCGCTGATCCCCTCTGGCTTCAATGTCGGCATCGCGATCGGTGCGGTGCTCGGCTCGACGCTGCTCGAACAAGGTTTCGGCTACCGCAATCTGCCGCTGATCGGCTCGGTGGCGCTGCTGCTTGCAGTAGTGGTGGCGCTGTTCTCCTTCATTTGGGAACAGCGGACAGGCAGCACGCCGCCAATGCCGGCAGCTGCCTGACCTCCATCTTACGCACTAAGCGCCGCGCGTACTTTTCCACTGGCCTTGCCGAAATCGATCCGTCCGGGATAGTCGACCTTGAGTTGGGCAATCACCTTGCCCATGTCCTTGGCGCCTTCAGCGCCGGTACTGGCGATTGCTGCCCGGATGGCTGCATCCACTTCCTCTTCGCTGAGCCCCTTGGGCAGGAACTCGTTGAGGATGTCGATCTCTTCCTTTTCGACCGTTGCTAGATCGGCCCGGCCAGCTTGAGCGTATATGGCAAAGCTTTCTTCCCGTTGTTTCACCATCTTTTGTACAATAGCGAGGATCTCCTCATTGGTCGCGGGGCCCCGGTTTTCTTGACGGATCGCAATGTCCTTGTCCTTTATAGCCGAGGTAATGGCGCGAAGCGTTGCCGTGCGCCGCTGATCGCGTGCTTTGAGAGCGGTCTTGAGACTTTCGCTGAACTGTTCGCGCATGGGTTTTCATCCTCTTGGCTTTTGCTTGTTTGAGCCCATATAGGCACAAACAGCGGGTTGCGCTACTTGCGCTCCCCGGCTTGGGCTTCTATGAGGGGGCCTCAATCGACATCGTCATTTTATTTGGAGGCCCACCGTGACCGGCTGGCAGCAATCCCCCGCGACCGCAGTTCTGATCCTTGCAGACGGTACGCGCCTGGAGGGCCGCGGCATTGGCGCGATCGGCCATGCTGCCGGCGAAGTGTGCTTCAACACCGCCATGACCGGCTACCAGGAAGTGCTGACTGACCCGTCCTATGCCGGGCAGATCATCACCTTCACCTTCCCCCATATCGGCAATGTAGGCACCAATGACGAGGATATCGAGACGGTCAACATGGCCGCCCTGTCCGGCGTGCGCGGCGTCGTGCTCAAGGCCGACATCACAAACCCGTCCAACTATCGCGCCGCCGAAAAGCTCGACGCTTGGCTAAAAAAGCGCAATATCGTCGGCATAACCGGCATCGACACGCGCGCGCTGACGGCACAGATCCGCGAAAACGGCATGCCCAATGGCGTCATCGCCCACGAACCGACCGGCCTGTTCGACGAGGCATCGATCAAGGCTGAACTCAATGCCTTCCCCGGCCTTGAAGGCCTGGATCTTGCCAAGGAAGTCACCACCGCCCAGACCTACCACTGGGACCAGACGGGTTGGCAATGGGACCGGGGCTACGGCAAGCTCGAGAATGCACCCTTCCACATTGTTGCGATCGACTATGGCGCCAAGCGCAATATCCTGCGCTGCCTCGCCGACCAGGGCGCCAAGGTAACTGTCGTTCCGGCTACGGCAACGGCCGAAGACGTGCTGGCGCACAATCCCGATGGCATTTTCCTCTCCAACGGCCCAGGCGATCCGGCGGCGACCGGCCAATATGCCGTGCCGACGATCCAGAAGCTCATGGACACCGGCAAGCCCGTATTCGGCATCTGCCTTGGCCATCAATTGTTAGGCTTGGCCCTCGGCGGCACGACATCGAAGATGCATCAGGGTCACCATGGCGCCAACCACCCAGTCAAGGACCTGACCACCGGCAAGGTGGAAATCACTTCCATGAACCACGGTTTTGCCGTGGACAAGGCAAGCCTGCCCGCTGGCGTCACCGAAACGCACATCTCGTTGTTCGATCAGTCGAACGCAGGCCTTAGCGTCGAAGGCAAGCCGATCTTCTCAGTGCAATACCATCCTGAGGCGAGCCCCGGTCCGCGCGATAGCCATTATTTGTTCACGCGGTTTTTGAACCATGTGCGTGAGCAAAAGGGGCTTGAGAAAATGCCTGAACACGTCAAAGCAGGCGTTTAGTGGTTTGGCGGCGGGGCTCTACCATCTCACGCCGGAGAACCTTGTTGGGCAGCGCTTTAGGCGAGATGTTTTCGGCGACGTTCGGATTGCATTGGTCGGATATTGTCCGCCTCCGGCGGTATTTTCAAACTATGCGCTAGAAAAAGTGCGCGAGCAGCATTTTATTCATCTCTCGCCTAACAGTATTCGCATCGTCAGTCATGAGAACCGCCGCTTCCTCTCCCTTGCGCACGTTTATGGCGGGCCCGTCTCGTCCGCGACCATTGAAGAGCTGGCTTTCTATGGGATCGAGTTCGTGTTGGCCTATGGCCTCGCCGGTGGGCTGGGCACAAAGAACCTGTCTATGGGTGACTTCTACCTCGTCGAGAGCGCCCTTGCTGCAGATGGCACCACTCGTCACTACTCCGGCGAAGCAGTGCAGAGCGCGGACAAAAGCTTGTGCAGCGCTGTTCGAGAGCACTGGCAGCGCAGCCATTCAGAGCCATTAACCCCCGTCCGCGCGGCGACTGGCGATGCCATCTACCGCGAGAGCGATGCGATGTTAGATGAATTCCGGCAGCAGAACTGCGACATCGTCAATCTTGATTCCAGCCACCTCTTTGCCGCCGCCAATACCAACAGTGCAGGCCATGTTATCCGAGCCGTCCAGTGTGGCGTTCTGTCCGATATCGTAACGCGGGACGGCGCCGGGGCCTCAGAAACTACGCTTTCAATCATGCTGTCGGCCAATGCAGGGGCGGATTTCAATCCGCTCGAAAAAACGGGCGACATTGTCCGGTTCTATATCGAGGAGCTTGCACCGCAGCTCTAGCCTGCCCACGCGCCGATCAATGACCCATTGGGCCCTTGAACTGGGTCTGTTTCCGGCGTCGCAAGTTTGGCGATGTTCTCGTCGGCTTTCGGCCGGTCACCTGGATTGCCGCGCAGCGTATCGAAATTTTCCTGCCCCGGCGGGTAGGCGCCGATCACCATGAAGTCGGTGCTCGCAACGACACGTTGATGGGCGACGCCAGCAGGGATCACGATAACATCGCCTGCATCTACCCTTAATTCCTTGCCGTCAGGCCCACCAAAACGCAGCGTGGCATGCCCCGTCGCGACGGCGAGGCATTCGTGACTGCGTGAATGATAATGGTGGAAGGTAAAGACGGTGTCTTGCCACTGCGGTGGCCAGCCGTTCCGCTTAAGGACTGTCTCAAGCGCGTCGGGGTCATACCCACGCGCCACGGAGCGGTATACAAGAAGCGGCAGGCGGCTATTGGGGAAAGTGCCGTCATCGGCGAAGAAATGGCTTTCCACGCTAGCCGCTGTCATCAGACATTGCCCGAGAAGGTGTCGCAATCCCCCGGATTGCCGGATTGATAGCCACGATCGAACCAGGCCTGGCGCTGTGCCGACGTGCCATGGTTGAACGTCTTGGGGACTGCAAAGCCCTGCATGCGCTTTTGCAGCGTATCGTCGCCGATCTGCTCGGCGGCGTTCAGCGCCTCTTCGAAATCGCCCTGTTCCACGAGGTTCTGCTGGCCGGCGTAGTTAGCCCAAACGCCCGCGTAGCAATCCGCCTGCAACTCGACGCGAACCGAATAGGCATTGGCTTCCTCGGCATTCATCGATTGACGGCGCTGGTTGAACTCGGGCAGCACGCCCGTGATGTTCTGGATGTGGTGCCCGACTTCATGCGCCAGCACATAGGCTTGCGCAAAGTCGCCGGGCGCGCCGAATTGATCGCGTAGCTGATCATAAAAGCTTAGATCGATGTAAACCTGCTGATCGTTCGGGCAGTAGAACGGCCCGGTGCTCGAATCGGCTTCGCCGCAACCGGTGCTCACGGCATCGGAGAACAGCACGACGGTTGGCTCGGGATAGTCCTCGTTCTGCTGGGCGAAAACGTCCGTCCAAAGATCCTCGGTTTCCTTGACCACCACGCCGACGAAATCGCGCAGTTCCGCCTCTTCGCCTGTGGTTGGCAGCTGGCTGCGTGAACTTGCGGAGGATGCCGGGCCGCTGGTCGAACCACCTGAGAGCATGTCCATTGGATTAGTGCCGGTCAGGAGCCAGATCAGACCCAAGACGATAACCATGCCAACAAGGCCACCAATGCCACCGCGTGCGCCGCGTCCGCCGCCTGTCGGCAGCCGAATACCGCCGCCGCGCCCAAACGGGTTGCCGCCACCAAGACCGCCCAAGCCGCCCAAGCCACCGCGGCCTTGGCTACGACGATCTTGGATGTTGGAACTCTGCTGCCTGCCGCGCCACTTCATCGGGTAAACTCTCCATTCGCCACCAGCCTAGCAACAAGTGCAGTGCGTGCCCATCAGTTCCCTGCATGCTTGTCGCCAGCAAATTGACCAACCCGCCGAAACTGCCTACCGTCCACCAGCCGTCATCCAAGCGTCACCTCCGGACGGCATGAGCATCAAGCTGGATCGCTGATCCGGCTGTCCGGGAGCGCGGCGCCCCCGGGCGCATACCGGTTCACCAAGAAATACCTCCGGGAGACGATCCATGAACTTTTTGCCCAAGATTTCGCGACGCACATTCCTTGCAGGTTCTGCGAGCGTTGGAGCCCTGGCCGCAATGCATCCATTCGCCACCTTAGCCCAAGCCAACCAGGCGCACCTGCGCATCATCGAGACGACCGATCTCCATGTCGCCGTCTTTGCCTATGACTATTATGCCGATGCGCCGAACGACACGATGGGCCTGGCGCGCACAGCATCGCTGATCGAAGCCATTCGCGCCGAAGCAGGCAATTCTCTGCTGGTCGACAACGGCGACATCATCCAGGGCAACCCCATGGGCGACTACATCGCTTATGAAAAGGGGTTGGACGGCAACGTTCACCCCATCATCGCCGCCATGAACGTGCTCGGCTACGAGGCGGCAACCTTGGGCAACCATGAGTTCAACTATGGCCTGGAGTATCTCGACAAGGCCCTGGCCGGTGCTGAATTCCCGTTCGTTTCCGCCAATCTGGTGCGGGGTGAGCTTGGCGCCGATCCGCTGAGCGACGAGACTTATATCAAGCCCTATTTGATCATCGACAAGGAACTGACCGACGGCTCTGGCGCCACCAAGACCATCAAGGTGGGGCTGATCGGCTTCCTGCCGCCGCAGATCATGACCTGGGATTCGACCCACCTCGCGGGCAAGGTCAACACCCGCGACATCGTTGAAACTGCGCAGGCCTATGTTCCCAAGATGCGTGAAGAAGGCGCCGACATCATCATCGCCCTTTCACATTCCGGTATCGCCGTCGATCAGACCACAGGCGCGGAAAACGCGTCACTGCAGCTTGCGGCTGTCGAGGGTATCGATGTGGTGCTGACCGGTCACCAGCATCTAGTGTTCCCCGGCCCGGACTATGCTGAAGTCGAAGGCGCCGACATCGAAGCCGGCACGCTCAATGGCAAGCCCGCCGTTATGGCCGGCTTCTGGGGCTCCCATATGGGCTTAATCGACCTGCTGCTCGAGCAGGATGTCGATGGCAAGTGGGCTGTGGTATCGCACACTTCCGAAGCGCGGCCGATCTCCGAACGCGTCGAAGGCAAGGTCAACGCACTTGTCCAGGATGAGGCTGAAGTGCTTGCGGCGGCGCAGGCCGACCATGAAGAAACTATCGAATACATCCGCCGCCCGGTCGGCGAAACGGCAGCGCCGCTGTATTCGTACTTCGCGCTGGTGGCCGACGATCCGTCCGTGCAGATCGTTTCGCAGGCCCAGACCTGGTACATCGAACAAATGATGAAGGGCACCGAATGGGAAGGACTTCCCATCCTGTCGGCGGCTGCGCCGTTTAAGTCGGGCGGACGCGGTGGTCCGGATTACTATACAGACGTGCCCGTTGGCCCGGTCGCCATTAAGAACGTGGCCGATCTCTATCTCTACCCAAATACAATCCAGGCTGTCGTGATCACCGGCGCTGACGTCAAGAACTGGCTGGAGCGTTCGGCTGGCATCTTCAATCAGGTCGAAGCCGGCGCCACAGATGCCGAACTGATCAACCCGGATTTCCCGTCCTACAATTTCGATGTGCTCGATGGCGTCACCTACAAGATCGACCTCACCCAGCCGTCGAAATACTCTGCCGACGGTAAGGAAGAGCTCAATCCCGACGCCAACCGCATTGTCGATCTGATGCATGATGGTGCGCCGGTCGATCCAGCGGCAAAGTTCGTTGTGGCCACCAACAACTATCGCGCAGGCGGCGGCGGCACATTCCCGGGCATAGGTCCGGACGTGATCGTATTCAAAGGACCCGATACCAACCGCGACATCATCGTGCGTTATATCGTTGAGAACGGCACGATCGATCCCAAGGCCGACAGCAACTGGTTGCTAGCACCAGTGGCGGGCACCAGCGTGTTGTTCGCTACGGGGCCAAAGGCCGCCGACTATGTGGACGATGTCACAGCCATCAAGATCGAGGCGACGGGCGAGACGAATGCTGAAGGCTTCGGCATCTACCGCATCACGCTCTAACTATTGAGGCGGCTCTCGGGCCGCCCTTCCATTTTTGGGAAAATTCTTCATGCGCATCGCTCTTGCTGCCGTTGCTCTAATCTCGTTTGCTCACACGGCAGTGGCGCAGGAGCGGACGCAATATGTCCTTGCGATCAGCTGGCAACCGGCGTTCTGCGAGACGCGGCCGGACCGCCCCGAGTGCACCTCGCAAACCAAGGACCGGTTCGACGCAGGGAACTTTGCTCTCCACGGCCTTTGGCCGCAGCCTCGTTCACGCGACTATTGCGGGGTAGATGCCGCGACGGTCGAATTGGATGAAGATGGCGAGTGGGACCAGCTTCCCGCGCCGGACCTGTCCGCAGCCCTGCGCGACAAACTTGAGCTTGTGATGCCGGGAACGCAATCGGGTCTGGACCGGCACGAATGGATCAAGCATGGCACCTGCTATGAAGGTGATGCCGAAGAGTACTACCAAGGCTCCATCGATATGCTCGCGGCCGTCAATGCCTCCGCGGTGCAGGAGCTTTTTGCTGGTGCTATCGGCGAAGAGGTAACACAGGACCAGGTACGTTCAGCCTTCAACGAGGCCTTTGGTGCCGGTGCTGGCGAACGCGTCCGGCTGGCTTGCTATGAAGATGGTGGCCGGCGGCTGATCAATGAACTGACGATCGGCTTGACCGGAGACATCGACGGCCCTGAAAGCTTTGCCGGCCGCATCATGGATGCTCGTCCAACCGATGGCGGCTGTACCGGGGGTGTGGTCGATCAGGTCGGCCAGCAATAATCAGGCAGCCGCGTCAAGCTGGGCACGCAGCAATTGCAGACCCTGACGCAGGCGGTCAATTGCCTCTTGCTCGCCCGCACTCAGCGCCCCGCTGACGGCCAGCGGAATAGCAAGCGCCTTTTCGCGTATGGAGCGGCCTTCATCCGTCAGGAATACCCGCACCTGCCGCTCGTCCGCCGTGTCCCGTTCCCGGCGCAAGAGGCCGCGCGCTTCAAGGCGCTTGACCATTGGCGTGATCGTACCACTGTCGAGGAACAATTTATCCCCCAGGGCTTTTACCGTGAGACCATCCTCCTGCCAGAGCACGAGGAAAACGAGATATTGCGGATAGGTCAACCCAAGCGCCTCAAGGCGCGGCTTGTAAAAGCGCGTGAAGGCATGCCCGGCCGAATAGATGGCAAAGCACAACATGGCATCCAGGCTGAGCGGATCGGACTTGGCAGGCATGGCATCCCTCGCAAAGTGCAGCTATCAGGCAAATAGCACAGAAACATAATTGCGCAAAATTAAATTGTGTGCGATTGATCTGCTTGGCCTAAGCAATCAACTGCACCAAGGAGCTCTCCATGTCCTCGATCAAATCCGCCCTCTACACCGCCCACGCCCACAGCACCGGCGGCCGCACTGGCACCAGCGCGACCGATGACGGGCGTCTGTCGGTTACGCTTGATACGCCTAAGGAAATGGGCGGCAATGGTGGCCAGGGCACGAACCCCGAGCAACTGTTTGCCGCTGGTTATTCGGCATGCTTCCTCGGCGCCCTGAAGGCTGTAGCGCGGGGCGAAAAGGTCCAGATACCTGAAGACGCCGTAATCGACGCGGACGTTTCGTTCGGCGAGAACGCCAACGGCACCGGCTACAACATCGCTGTCGAACTCAAGGTCACGATCCCCGGGATGGATCATGCGCAGGCCCATGCGCTGGTGGAAAAAGCGCACACGGTTTGCCCCTACTCCAACGCCACGCGCGGCAATGTCGATGTGAAGCTTAGCGTTGTCTGAGGCGTAAACAAAAAGGGCGCCACGAGGGCGCCCTTGATCTGTTCCGGAGAGGGCTATTGCCCGTCGGGCGCAACATCGACGCTTACAGCAGGTACATCCACATCGACCGTACCACCGCCCCCACCATTGTTGTTAAAGAACACCAGATAGGCGATCGCGATCAGTGCCAGCGCCACAATCACGCCGATGATTATGCCGCTAGAGCTACTCCGGCCGCGGTCGACGATTACAGTTTCACGATCCAAGGGCGCCATGTACTCAACTCCAGTTTGTTCGCGAGCAAAACGCCGCTAAGGTAAGTACGTTCCGTGCTCACAAATGCCCGGAGCGCGGCTAAATCTTAACGATCCCCATTCATCCGGACGAAAGGGGACAGGTCTAGTTTGCGTGGCATTATCCGGAGCGTCCGCATGTCCACCCCTGCCCTCTCCATCTCGGGATTGACCAAAAGCTTTGATCGCAAAGTGGTCGATGCGCTGAACCTCACGATCCGCTCGGGCGAGTTCTATGCTTTGCTAGGGCCAAACGGAGCCGGCAAGACCACGATCCTGCGCATGGTCGCTGGGCTGCTGCAGCCTGATCAAGGGAACATCGAGATTTTCGGCATCGATACGCGACAAGACCCAATCTCGGCAAAGCGGCTCGTTGCCTGGGTGTCCGACGAGCCGATGGTTTATGACCGGCTGACACCTCTTGAATATCTCGAGTTCGTCGCGGGGCTCTGGCAGATGGATTCCAAGGTGGCGCAGGGCAAGGCTGACGAATTGATCGACTGGCTAGGCCTTCGGCCGCATGCGAACCAGCTCTGCGGTGGCTTCTCCAAAGGCATGCTGCAAAAGGTGGCTCTGGCCGGTGCCTTGGTCCATGATCCCAGGCTTATCATCCTCGACGAACCGCTGACCGGGTTGGATGCGGGATCTGCTCGGCAGGTCAAGGATGTGCTGCTCGGCAAGGTACGCGACGGCGTCACCATTATCATGACGACCCATATTCTTGAAGTTGCCGAGCGCATGGCCGAGCGCATCGGCGTCATCGCACATGGCAGGCTCATCGCCGAGGGCACGCTGGACGAATTGCGCAACCGCACAGGGCGCGAGTCAAGCCTCGAGGACATCTTCCTCGACCTCGTCGCTACGGGCACGCAAGCCGCATGAGCGCCGCGCCGGCCACTATTAGATGGTTCGCGCGCCACGAGCTGACTCTCGCCTGGCGCGAGCTGGTCGCGATGATGACTGGCGGTAGCCGCAAGCGCGGCGTCGGGCTGATCGTCTTCCTTGCGGTAGTTGTTGTCGTGCTGCACCTGCTGGCCTTCGGCGTAGTAGCCGGTTGGGCAGCACGCGGTGTCAACGCCGATGCACAAACCTTGGTCATGCTGACAGGCATGGGCCTGCTGTTCTGGACTGTGATGTTGTCGCAGGCGCTAGAGGCTGTGACGCGGGTCTATTATGGCCGGTCCGACCTTGATCTGGTGCTGTCCTCGCCTGCTTCCTCCCAGAAGCTGTTCGCCGTGCGCACCGGTTCGGTGATGCTGACCAGCGTGGGCTTCACGGCTTTGCTGGCAAGCCCACTCCTTAATATGCTTGCGATATTTGACGGACCACGCTGGCTGGCAGGCTATGGCGTGGTGATTGCCATGGGCGCTATCTCCACGGCCCTGTCTGTTGGTATCACCATGCTCCTGTTCAAGATTGTCGGCCCGCGCCAGACGCGCTTCATCGCCCAGATCGTCGCCGCGATTATCGGTGCGGGTTTTGTCATTGGCGTTCAGGCCGCGGCGATCATCTACTATGGCGACATGTCGCGCCTTGCCCTGTTCCAATCCCAAGCCGCCATCGATGCGGCTCCCGGGACAGACAGTCTCCTTTGGCTGCCGGCCAAGGCGACGATGGGAGATTTTCCGTCCTTGCTGGTCATACTGGTGCTCGGCTTGGGTGCGCTCGTTCTTGCTATCGCAGTCTCGGCGTCGAGTTATGCCAAGCTGGCAATCTCCGCTGCCGGTCTCAACCATATCGCTAGCCAGCGCAGGCCCTCCTCACGCGCTTTTCGTCCAGCATCGCAGCGCCATGTCTTGCGAGTGAAGGAGTGGCGGCTGTTGCAGCGCGACCCTTGGCTGCTGTCACAGACACTGATGCAAATTCTCTACCTGCTCCCGCCAGCACTGCTGCTCTGGATCAACTTTGGGGACAGCGCCGGCGCTTTGGTAGTCGTGGTGCCAGTGCTGGTGATGGCCGCGGGACAATTGGCAGGCGGACTGTCATGGCTCGCTATCTCGGGCGAGGACGCGCATGACCTGGTGGTTACGGCTCCGGTTCACCCACGCGCCGTGCTGGTGGCCAAGATCGAAGCCGTCCTAGCGGTCATTGCGCTGGTGCTTCTTCCGCTGCTCCTGGTGATGGCGTTCACCTCCCCTTTTGCAGCCATGGTTACGGCGTTCTGTGCTGCGCTTTCAGCAGGCTCGGCCACGGCGATCCAGCTGTGGTTTCGAGTGGTAGCAAAGCGTTCAATGTTCCGCCGCCGCCAAGTCGCATCTAGGGCTGCCACGCTCAGCGAAGCCTTCGCATCGATCATGTGGGCGGGCACTGGCGCGCTGCTTGCGGCACAATCTTGGTTGGCTTTAGCACCAGCTTTTGTAGCAGTTCTGGTACTGCTTCTGGCCAAGGCGATTAGCCCCCGGAGAGCTTAATGACTGGACTGATTTTCCGCGATGCGACTCCGGAGGACATCGCAACCATGCTGATCCTGAGCCATGCCGGCGACTGGCGCGGGAGCGATGCACCAGAACTGGACCTCTTCACACTCGACGATCCACGCTACCGCGCAGCCTTCGATGAAATCGAAGCCGATCCCAATCACCGACTAATCGTCGCCGAAAAAGATGGTGAGATTGTCGGCACGCTCCAGATCAGTTTCTTACCTGGCTTACCCCGCTTCGGCATGAAGCGCGGCGTGCTGGAGAACGTCCACATCCGCGCAGACCAGCGGGGCACCGGACTGGGTACGCAGATGGTGCAATGGGCGATCGAGCGCTGCCGGGAAGCCGGCTGCGGGATGGTGCAACTGACGTCCAACAAGGCCCGCAAGGATGCCCATCGGTTTTACACCAAGCTCGGCTTTGCGCAGAGCCACGAAGGCTTCAAGCTTATGCTTTGAGCATGGTGCAATTTAACAAGCACGCACGGGCTTACGGTGCGCCGCAGAAGCCTGTAAAATAACTGCCGCTGCCCAGGCAGGAGAATTGACCATGGCCGATACCAGCACCAAATCACGCGCCACCACAGTCCTGAAGACGGCGAAACCACCGCTACACAAAGTCATCCTACTCAACGATGACTACACGCCACGCGAATTTGTTGTGCGACTGCTGAAGTCCGAGTTCAGGATACCCGAAGCCCAGGCGCTGGGCATCATGCTTACGGCGCATACCAAAGGCGCTTGCGTGGTGGCAGTTTTTACCAAGGAAATTGCCGAGGAGAAGGCGACGCGCGCCACGGATTTTGCCAAGCAGAATGGCTTTCCACTCCTGTTCACCACGGAGCCGGAAGAATAATGTGCCGCAACATCAAGCCGCTGTTCAATTTCGAACCGCCCGCAAGCGGCGACGAGATTCACGATGCCTCACTGCAATTCGTGCGCAAGATATCGGGCTACAACGTACCCTCAAAGGCCAATGAAGCCGCATTTCACGATGCAGTGGAAGAGATCGAGCACAGCGTGCGCAAGCTCCTCAAGTCACTTGAAACCAACGCCCCACCCAAGGACCGAGAAGTCGTTGCGGCCAAGGCGAAAGCCCGTGCCAAAGAGCGCTACGGCACGCCTTAGAGGCCCATGTCGGCGGGGACCGGCGGCGCTTCGTTTAAGACCACAATCTTGATGCGCTCATTAGCGGCTTGATAGGGGTCATTTGGGAAAAACGGGTCGGCGCTTGCCCGGCCACTGACTGAACTGATCCGGTCATCGGACAAGCCGAACTCACCTAGCAGCGAACGCACGATATTAGCACGATCGCTCGAGAGCTCCCAAGAGCCATAGCGCGGATTGGCATAGCTGCCCCCGGCTGCGGTATGGCCGGAAATCGTCACCTGGTTGGAGAGTTTCTGAAGGATCGGTCCGAGGGCCGCAATTGCCTGACGCGCCTGCTCGGTGGGATATTTCGATCCTTCAGGAAACATGGGCGTGCCCTCCTGATCGATGATCTGGATGTTGAGACCCTCTTCCGTCTCCTCCACCAGGAGATTGTCCGAAATCTCCGTAATGTCGGGCAGTGCCTGCCAAGCTTGGCGGATGCTCGCGGCAGCGCTGTGGAACGCCTGGTCCTGAACGGCCTTCATCTCCGTTTCGGCAACGCCCTGGGCACTGTCCGTAACGCCCGTTTCGCCCTCATTGCCGCCGGTGCCCTTGTCTTGTGGGCCTGCCTTGGTACTGGCTGGTGCCAGAGCGGCGTCCTGATTGTCCGCAAGGGACGATCCAGCCATCTTGGAGCCGGATTCGTCCATAGCCGTACCGCCCAGCATGCCGCCTGAGCCGCTGGTGGTCGGCGCGACGTTCGGCGGTGCAAAATAGTCGGCAAGGCCCTCTTTCTGCTCGGGCGTGGTCATGCTGATCAGCCAGAGCAGGAGAAAGAACGCCATCATGGCCGTAACAAAGTCGGCATAGGCAATCTTCCAGGCGCCACCATGATGACCATGAGCGGCCTTCTTGACCTTCTTGATAATGATCGGCTGGTCGTATTGGGCCATGGCCAGAAATCTCGCGGTTACGCAGCAGAAAGGTTAGCAGTGGCTTCATCGACCTCGGCAAATGTCGGACGGTCTTCAGACATCAAGGCCTTGCGGGCAAACTCGATCGCCATAACAGGAACCTGGCCCGAGATGTGCGCCAGCAGCCCTGCCTTGAGAGACAGAAAATACTTCGACTCTGCCTCATAGATGTTGCGCAGGGCCTGGGCCATGGGGCCAAAGAACCCGTAGGCAACAAACACCCCGAAGAAAGTACCCACAAGAGCGCCACCGATCATATGACCAAGCACCTCGGGTGGCTCGCTGATGGCACCCATAGTCTTGATGACGCCCAGCACGGCGGCCACGATGCCTAGCGCTGGCGTGCCGTCGGCAAGGGCCTGAACCGCTGAAACGAGGCGATGCTGCTCCTGATGATGGGTTTCGAGCTCCTCATCCATCAGGGCTTCCATCTCATGCACATTATTGGACCCGAGCGTCACCATGCGCAAATAGTCGCAGACAAATTCAACAGCGTGGTGATTGGCCGCAAATTTTGGGAAGCGATTGAACAGCGCCGACTCGTGAGGATTCTCGATGTGCTGTTCTAGCGCGAGAATACCCTTCGACTGCACCAGCTTATAAAGCGAGAACTGCATGGCGAGCAGTTCGATATAGGCGGCCTTGTTGTACTTGGGTCCCTTGATGAGCGATCCAAAAGTGCCCAGCGTGCCCTTGATGACAGGGCCGGTATTGCCAATGATGAAAGCACCGATCGCGGCGCCCAGAATAATCACATATTCCCAAGGCTGCCACAGGACCTCAAGGTGCCCGCCCATGGCCGCATAGCCACCGAAGACGCACAGGAACACAACGAGGATACCCACTATGAGGCGCATTGCACCAAAACTCGCATTGTAGGCCGTATCTTGAAGCAGCAAAACGTGCCGCTGCCCTTTGGCCCGCCAGAACTCACTGAAGACCACAACTGGCTTCAACCGTGGCACTATTGGCTTGGTAAGCTTAACAGCCGGTGTATCTGCACCGGCCTCGCTGCAGCGTGATCGATACTATTGCGAGCAATTCTGGGTACTTGCGGCATTTTGGTATGGCGAGCAGTTTATCTGGAGGCGCTGCCAAATGCGATTGCAGCGATTAGCTGTTTGTCGTGACAACCGCTATCTTTGCCGATCCCTCGATCGGCGCCAGCAACTGCCGGGATAGCTAAACCCGCCCTCAGGGAATTTGCACTGCGTGCAAGGCTGCCACCTCTTCCCTTTGCCGATCATCTCGGCTAGACAGCCCTCCTAACCACCATCTCAGGATCTGCCCCGCGCCGCAGCGCTCAGTTGCTGCGCGGTTTGCCGCGAGACAGGTGCTGTCCGGGCGATTCTTTCTTCTCGCCTGAATTGTGAACAGTTGAGCGAGCCCCATGCCAAAACGTACCGACATCAAATCGATCCTCATCATCGGTGCGGGTCCGATCATCATCGGGCAGGCGTGTGAATTCGATTATTCCGGCACCCAGGCCTGCAAGGCTCTCAAGGAAGAGGGCTACCGGATCATCCTGGTGAACAGCAATCCAGCTACGATCATGACCGATCCGGACCTAGCAGACGCCACCTATATGGAGCCGATCACGCCTGAAGTGGTGGCCAAGATCATCGAGAAGGAGCGCCCCGACGCGCTGCTGCCGACCATGGGTGGCCAGACGGCACTCAACTGCGCGCTTTCGCTGCGCAAAATGGGCGTGCTGGACAAGTTTGGCGTTGAGATGATCGGGGCCACGGCCGAAGCTATCGACAAGGCCGAAGACCGCGAACTGTTCCGCGACGCAATGAAGAAGATTGGGCTGGAAACGCCCCGCTCCATGCTGGCGCACAACACCATCGAGGCGCTGCAGGCGCTCGAAGTGATCGGCCTGCCCTGCATCATTCGCCCGTCGTTCACCCTGGGCGGCACCGGTGGTGGCATCGCCTACAACCGCGAAGAATATCTCGCCATCGTAGAGAGCGGTGTCGATGCTTCGCCGACTAATGAAGTGCTGGTGGAAGAATCGGTGCTCGGCTGGAAAGAGTTCGAGATGGAGGTAGTCCGCGACAAGAAGGACAACTGCATCATCGTCTGCTCGATCGAGAATATCGATCCGATGGGTGTCCATACCGGTGACTCCATCACCGTCGCCCCTGCCCTGACGCTGACCGATAAGGAATACCAGATCATGCGCGACGCCTCGCTGGCGGTGCTGCGCGAGATTGGGGTCGAGACCGGTGGCTCCAACGTGCAGTTCGGCATCAACCCCGCCGATGGCCGCATGGTGGTGATCGAGATGAACCCCCGCGTGTCCCGCTCCTCGGCGCTGGCGTCCAAGGCGACAGGCTTCCCTATTGCCAAGGTCGCCGCACGCCTGGCCGTTGGCTACACGCTCGACGAGTTGGACAACGATATCACCGGCGGCATGACCCCGGCCTCGTTCGAGCCCACCATCGACTACGTTGTGGTCAAAATCCCGCGCTTTGCGTTCGAGAAATTCCCCGGCGCGGACAATCGGCTGACCACCTCCATGAAGTCGGTCGGCGAAGCCATGGCAATCGGCCGCACCTTCCAGGAGTCGCTGCAAAAGGCGCTTCGTTCGCTTGAGACTGGGCTCACCGGGCTCAATGAAATCGGCATTCCGGGCTTGGGCGAAGGCGAGGACAAGAACGCCATCAAGGCAGCGCTCGGCACTGGCACGCCCCAGCGCCTGCTGCATGTGGCAGAAGCCATGCGCCTGGGCATGAGCGTCGAAGATATCTTCGAGGCTTGCAAGATCGACCCGTGGTTCCTTGAGCAGATGATGGGAATCGTCGAGACCGAGAACAAGGTCAAGCAGTTTGGCCTTCCGCAAGACGCTGTCAATCTGCGCTCGCTCAAGGCGATGGGCTTTTCGGACGCGCGGCTAGCCCAACTTGCTAACGTGAAGCCGTCGGACGTGCGAAAGCTGCGCCGTTCCTTAAGTGTCCGCCCGGCCTACAAGCGCATCGACACTTCGGCTGCAGAATTCGCTTCGCCAACGGCTTATATGTATTCGACATATGAAGTGCCGTTTGCTGGCAAGGTCACCGACGAAGCGCGACCGTCCGATCGTAAGAAGGTCGTTATTCTTGGCGGTGGTCCGAACCGGATCGGCCAGGGTATCGAGTTCGATTATTGCTGTTGCCATGCTGCCTTCGCGCTGAGCGAAGCTGGCTACGAGACCATTATGGTCAACTGCAATCCCGAAACCGTCTCAACCGATTACGACACTTCGGACCGTCTCTATTTCGAGCCGCTGACTGAGGAAGACGTCATCGAAATCCTGATGACGGAAAAACAGAATGGCACTCTGCATGGGGTTATCGTGCAATTTGGCGGCCAGACCCCCCTGAACTTGGCCGAAGCCGTGCTTAAGGCCGGGGTGCCGATTCTTGGCACGCAGCCTGACGCGATCGATCTTGCCGAAGACCGCGACCTGTTTTCCAAGCTGCTCAACAAGCTGGAACTGACCCAGCCCAAGAACGGCATTGCCTATTCGTTGGAGCAGGCACGCCTTGTTGCCGAACGGCTGGGCTATCCACTGGTGATCCGCCCGTCCTACGTGCTGGGTGGCCGTGCCATGGCCATCGTGCATTCGGCCAACGAATTCGAGCGTTACGTTCAGGACACCCTAACGGGTCTCGTGCCCCCCGATATTCTGCAGCGTTATCCCAACGACAAGACCGGCCAGATCAATTCGGTCCTGTCCGACAATCCGCTGCTGTTCGACGCTTATCTCTCCGGCGCAACGGAAATCGACGTCGATGCTCTTTGCGATGGCAAGGACGTTTATGTCGCCGGGATCATGGAGCACATCGAGGAAGCCGGCATTCATTCCGGGGATTCAGCATGCTCCCTGCCTCCCCAAAATTTGTCGCCTGAGATCATCGAAGAGCTCAAGCGCCAGACGCGCGAGCTCGCGTTTGCGCTCAAGGTCGGCGGGCTGATGAACGTCCAATATGCGCTTAAGGACGGCGTCATCTACCTGCTCGAAGTCAATCCGCGTGCTTCGCGCACGGTGCCTTTCGTTGCTAAGGTGATCGGCGAACCGATCGCCAAGATCGCCTCGCGAATTATGGCGGGCGAAAGCCTGGAAAGCTTCGGGCTGACCGAAAAAGTCTTCAAGCATGTGGCAGTCAAGGAAGCCGTGTTCCCGTTCAACCGCTTCCCCGGGGTGGATACGGTGCTTGGGCCGGAAATGAAGTCGACTGGCGAAGTGATCGGGCTCGATACCGATTTCGCCTTGGCTTTTGCCAAGTCGCAGATGGGCGCTGGATCGAAGGTGCCGCAAACCGGAACGGCATTTATCTCCGTTCGGGATGCTGACAAGGAGCATATCGTCGACATGGCTCGCCACCTTGTAGATGGCGGGTTCACTATTTTGGCGACCGGCGGCACGCAGAGATATCTCGTCGAAAACGGGATCGCTGCGGGCAAGATCAACAAGGTGCTTGAAGGCCGCCCGCACATCGTGGATTCGATGAAAAATGGCGGCGTGCAATTGGTGATCAACACCACCGATGGCATGAAGTCGATCAGCGACAGCCGCGATATCCGGCGGACGGCGCTGATGGGCAAGATTCCCTATTATACCACGATTGACGGCGCTCTAGCTGCGGTAGAGGGAATCGTAGCGCTGCAAAAAGGAAGCCTAGTGGTACGCTCGCTACAGAGTTACTTTGCAACATAGCAAAAGGTCCGCAGCTTAAGCGGGATTAGAAGGGCGGGGATAATTCCCTGCCCTTTTTGTTTCAGTGCGATCTAAAGAACTTGGCGACCACGCCCAGTGCGCCGTCGACAGCTTCGTCGTCGATGTCCAGATGCGTGACCCAACGCTGCTGCCCATAGCGGCCGGTTATGCCGACGCCTTGTTCCAGCAGGTAGTCGGTGAAGCGGTCGCCGACGCTTGGGTCGATGTCGACCCATAGGATATTGGTATCGGGCTGCGTAACTGACAGCACATTGTATGCCGCTAGACCATCCGCGAGGCGCTTGGCGCGGCGGTGATCGTCTGCGAGACGTGCGATATTGTGCTCCAGCGCGTAAAGCCCAGCCGCTGCAAGAATGCCCGACTGGCGCAGGCCGCCACCCAGCATCTTACGATGACGGCGCGCTGTTTCGATCAGGTCCGAGCGCCCGACGAGCACCGAGCCTACCGGAGCGCCCAGACCCTTGGAAAGGCAGATCGACACTGTGTCGAACGGCGCGGCGAAGCTCTTGATGTCGGTGCCCAAGGCCACGCAGGCGTTGAACACGCGGGCACCGTCGAGGTGCAGGCCTAGATCGTGCCGCTTGGCGATATCGCTGACGGCGAACATATAATCGACCGGCAGGACCCGACCGCCGAAGGTATTTTCAAGCGCTATGACCCGGGTGGTCGCAAAGTGACTGTCACCCGACTTGATGGCAGACTCAATGTCCTTGAGCGCCATGGTGCCATCTGGTTGGTGGGCAATCGGCTGTGGTTGAATCGAGCCCAGGACGGCCGCACCACCGGCTTCGTATTTATAGCAATGCGCATTTTGGCCGGCGATGAACTCGTCGCCGCGACCGCAATGGCTCATTAGCGCCAGCAAGTTCGATTGCGTTCCCGACGGCACGTAAATGGCCGCGTCTTTGCCCAGCATCGTGGCAAGGCGTTGCTCCAGCAGATTGACTGTGGGATCATCACCAAAGACGTCATCGCCCACCTCGGCCTCTGCCATGGCGGCGCGCATGGCAGCGCTCGGCTTGGTTACGGTGTCTGAGCGGAAATCATAGCGAATATTGTTCATCTGCGGGTCCGGAGTGTTCAGGTTTGCGCGCCACGATCAGCATGCCCTTGATGGGCGCGCCGCGATCCTGGCGGAGGGTGGCTAGTTCAAACCGAAGAGTTTGCAGGCCGGCATCTTCGAGCGCTTCGCGGGTGGCGGCAATCCCGTGGGCGTAACGAAGTGACGTCCGCAAGAAGACGGGTTCCTCGCCTTCATGCGCCTCGAGCGAAAAGGCCAGTAAACCGCCCAGCTTCATGGCAGGCACGACGGCCGCAAGGACCGGCGGCAGGGCCCCGCAGTAGATGAAAACGTCGGCCGCCGTGATGAGGTCGGCGTCAGCTGTATGGGCCTGGAGGAAGCGGACGAGCTCGGCCTTTTCCAGATGATCGTAAATGCCTTTGCGTGCCGTTTCGGCGATCATGGCAGCGCTGAGGTCAATGCCTTCGAGATAGTCAACCCTGCTCCGTAAGCGCTCACCCATCAGGCCAGTGCCGCATCCCAGATCGAGAGCTTTGGCGAAATGTGCAATGCCGGTTTCGGTCATGGCGGCGCTGAGCAGCTTGTCGAGCAGGTCGGGAACTTGGTAGCCGAGTTTGCCGACCAGTGCAGTCTCGAATTTGGGGGCATATTGGTCGAACAGGGCTTCGACGTAGGAAACGGCTGTGCCTTCCCCAGCGCTTCCGGCACCATGAACGGCGAGCTTGAGCCGGGCGCCGAAAATGCCCTCGTCGTCGAGCGCTTCCAGATGGCGCCATGCCGAAATGGCACCGGAAATCTCGCCGGCTTTCTCGTGGTACATGCCCAGCAAGTCCCAACCAGCAGTCCACTCTGGTGCAAGCTCCAGCGCTTGGCTCATCAGATCGGCAGCGGCAACGAAATCACCGCTTTCAGAGAGCGATCTGGCGTATTCGGCACGACGGTCGGCGATGACGTCGCCGGAAGAATGAAACGCGCTGGTCAAGGCAAGAGGTCTCGGAAATTCACCGGCTCGGAGCGTCCGCGATGCGCGGTGTCGCGCAGATCGGCGGTTAAGGCAAGCAGGTGGCAGAAGCGCGATGCCGGTTTGGTTGCCATTTTTATCCTGAGTAAACAGATATTGAACGGCGATTTTTTTGCCGCTAAGCTCTCGTCGTCGAATATTGCGGCCGACCGATCTGAAAAATGCGAACTTATCTTCGCTTCTGCTGACGTCACTAAACGATATTTCGATTACTTCCGTCCTGGTCAATTGGGGCCCGGACTGCCTACAGCAGACTGCACGAGGGAACGCGCATCATGGCAACTGGCACCGTAAAGTGGTTTAACGGCCAAAAAGGCTATGGCTTTATTCAACCCGATGAAGGCGGGCAGGATGTGTTCGTCCACATTTCCGCCGTTCAGCGATCGGGTCTGGATGGCCTGGATGAAGGCCAGAAGGTGAACTACGAGATCGTAAAGGACAAGCGGACCGGCAAGTCCGCCGCTGACAATCTCGTGGCGAGCTGACCTTACCACCAGCGAACAATCATGAGGGGCGCGTCCAGGGAGGGATGCGCCTTTTTTACATCTGGCGACTTGATCAAGAGCGGCCCAGTTCCTCGCTTCTGCGGCGAGCAGCATCCGCGGTGCGTTCAATGAGCGGCGTCAGCTCTTCCATCAACACGGCAAGCCCGGCGGCGGTTGTGCCATTGGGCGAGGTAACGTTCTGGCGTAGAGCGGAGGGCGGCGCCGGATCGGCTTCAAGCAAGGCCGCCGAGCCGATCACGGTCTGGCGCGCCAGTAGATCGGCAACATTGTCCGGCAATCCCATTTTCTTGCCGGCAGCGGCCAGCGCCTCGACCAAGTGGAAAACATAGGCGGGACCGGAACCGGAAATTGCGGTAACAATGTCGAGCTGCGGCTCATCGTTGAACCATAGGACGGGACCGGCCGCGTTGAGGAGCGACGCGGCGACTTGCCGGTCATGGCCGCTGACTTCCGGCCCGGCGACGGCGCCGGTGATGCCCTTGCCAATTTGAGCGGGCGTATTGGGCATGGTGCGCACCACTCGGCCCATGCCAAGACCACGCGACAGCCGGGCAATGTCGATGCCGGCGGCGATGGACAGCGCCAAGGTATTAGGGCCGATCACAGGCGCAAGGGTCTCCAGAACTGCATCGACGATCTGCGGCTTGACGGCGAGCACAAGGACATTGGGATGGAGGCCGCGAGCGCCGGTATTGAGCGTGAGGCCATAATCTTCCGCCAAATCCTTGGCGGCAGGACCAGGTGCGGGATCTACGACCAGCAAGTTGGACGGCGGCAAGCCGGCATCGAGCCAGCCACGTGCCAGGGCGACGCCCATCTTGCCTGCACCGAGCAGCATGACAGGCCCGATGCTGCGCAGCGAGATACTCACGCCTCACCCACCGTTTCGAACATGACATGGCTTAGGGCATCGGCTGCCGTTTTGCCGGCCCAAACCACGAACTGGAATGCCTGGTAGTAGAGATCGCAACTATCGGTTGCCGAGCGCAGGAGCGCTTCGCATTGCTGCGGCGACACCTCGGCGCCACCGGTCAGCAGGTGCGAATTGCGGAACAGCACGACGCCTTCCTTGTTCCAGATGTCGAAGTGCCCGATCCAGAGTTGCTCGTTGATCAGGGAAATCAACTGCCGGATTTCATTGCGGCGGCCTTCAGGGACGCGCAGATCGAAAGCCGAAGCGATATGCAGGCTTTCCAGGTCTTCCATCCAGTTGAAAGAGACATGATAGTCGCTCCAGCCGCCGCGCACTGAAATCGAGATCTCATCGGCATCCTGCCGCTCGAACGTCCAGTCGTTGATCGAGGCGATGTGTTCGATGATGTCCACCGGGTGGACATTCCGATCGGGCTCGACTTGTAGAAGTGACATTGACGAGTTCCGTCCTGGCAATTTGAGTAATCTTCAACGCGGCCCGCATGGGCCAGCAATCATGGGGTACTCGGGGAACTAGCCGCACGCACAAGGGCTTACGAATCGTCCTGTTGATGTAACCTACACCCCTTGGCTGATTTGAGGGACGCAACGCGGCAACAGAACGGCATTCTTCTGTGGAAGATGATCAGGCTCAAAAGGTTAACGGAGCCTTAACGCTTCAGAAATCGGGCGTGCGCAAGCGCCGCCCCAGGTGCGGTAATGGTGAGAACGTGCGGACCCCGAGACGATGGCGTCCCGATTGATATTTTTAGTGAGACGACATCGTCCCGGGGCTGCCAATTTTTGGAGTGGTTGGGGAGCCGCGCAGGGGATCGCTCGTCCCCTACGGCCGCAACTCGAACCCGAAGGAGCAGCGACGCTCCCGCGATGGCATCACCCCGGCCACTGGTCGCTGCAGCGCCGCCCGTTTATCCGGGGTGATGGGCGGGAGGATAGTGCAGCGCAAACATAAGGGGAGAAGATGGATAAGTTGGTGGGTGGGGAAGGACCCCCACCCTTGATTCCTCCCCCTCGAGGGGGAGGGTGTCGACTGGGAGGGTTGTGTTCCAAGGCAACAAGCTCAGCACCACGCTAACACCACACTCGGTGTCATCCCGGCGGAGGCCGGGATCCATCCTGGGGTGTTTCCGCCACCAACATTGGACCGGACGAACCACCTTGCGGCTGCGGCTTGATCTCGAGATGGATCCCGGCCTGCGCCGGGATGACATTGGGGGTGGGAGGCGGTGGTGGAAAGTCGGCAGGTGGACACGCACCTAGCCTCATCATCCGGGTAGTGCTGCGTGCTCCTGGGTGCGGGCACTACCAAGCAGACAGATTGGGCGAACAACGATGGTGCCACACACGCGATAGACTCCTCCCCCTTACCTGGGGGGATGGGGGGTGCGATGGTGCGAACCTAGATCGTGTCCGCCGCACCTTTGAGCGCCGCAATCTCTTTACGGAGCGTGTCTATCTCATCGCCCTGGACCTGGACCAGTTCACGCAGGGCGTCGAAATCTTCGCGCTTGACCAAGTCCATGTCGGACACGAAGCGGTTGGCTTGCGACTTGACGACGGTTTCGACTTCACGCCGTACGCCGTCTGCAACGCCGGCGGCTTCGTTGATCACGCGTCCCAGGCCGTCGAAAATCCGGTTGTTCTGGTTCATGGCTTCACCTTTCGCGTCTCTGTGTTGACTTGATACTTAGGCGATGGCTGTCGACTTGACCAGAGAGGCGGAAGCGGCAATGGTCCCGCCGATTGCCGCAGGAGCCGGTCTTGAACTTTACCGACATCAACCCCGTTGCCTTTGCCATCGGTCCTTTTGCAGTGCGCTGGTATGCGCTGGGATATCTGTTCGGTACTATGTTGGGGGCAGCCTACGGCTATCTTCTGCTGGCCAATTCACGGCTTTGGCACAAGGGGCAACCGCCGTTTCCGGCCAAAGACATCTGGGATTTCGCTTTTTGGACCATGTTGGCCATCGTGCTCGGCGGGCGTGTCGGCTATGTGTTGTTCTACAATCTGCCGTACTATTTGGCCAATCCGGCCCAGATCATCAATACGCTCGATGGCGGCATGTCCTATCATGGCGGCATGCTCGGCTTGATGCTGGCGGTGGTTCTATTCACCCGCAAGCACAAGGGCAATTGGCTGAGCGGGCTGGACCTAATCGCCTCGGTGTCCACGATCGGTATTTTCCTGGTCCGCATTGCCAACTATATCAATGCGGAACTGTATGGCGCGCCGACCACCCTGCCTTGGGGCGTTGTTTTTCCGACGGATCCGCTGCAGGTGCCCCGCCACCCAAGCCAGCTTTATGAGGCGGTGCTGGAAGGATTGCTGCTCTTCCTGCTGATCCGCGTCTTCACACATGTTTTTTACGCTTTGAGGCGGCCGGGGATGGCGGCGGGCATATTCGGGATCGGCTATGGCCTGTCGCGCATTGCAGTGGAGTTCGTGCGCCTGCCGGACGAGCAGATCGGCTACCTTTATGGCGGCTGGCTGACGATGGGCATGGTGCTGAGCATTCCCATGGTGCTGATCGGGACGGTCCTGGTCGCCTATGCTGCGACGCGCAAGCAATCGCCATTGCGGGCTCACGCATGACCGAAACGCCGCCCAGTTTGCCTGAACTGATCGACATGCAGATCCGCACGACGGGTCCGATGTCGATCGCAAGCTATATGGGGCTTTGCCTGACCCACCCGACCAAGGGTTATTACAAGGGAGCCGACCCGCTTGGGGCGCGCGGCGATTTCATCACCGCGCCCGAGATTTCGCAGATGTTCGGGGAGTTGATCGGGTTCTTCTTCGTCAACATCTGGCAGCAGATGGGCAGCCCCAGGGCTTTTACGCTGATGGAGCTGGGGCCCGGCCGGGGCACGTTGATGGCCGACATGCTGCGGGTTGCCTGCCGCGCCGAAGGGTTCCGCGATGCACTCGATCTACGGCTGTTTGAAACCAACCCGGCCCTGATCGCCGAGCAGAATGCGCGGCTGGAACCATATGGGCCGCAATGGGTGGACAGCTTCGAAAAGGCCGGGCCCGGACCGCTGCTGGTGGTGGCCAACGAGTTCTTCGACGCTCTGCCGATCCGCCAGTTCGTGCGCGGCAAGGATGGCTGGCACGAGCGCATGGTGGGCCTGAGCGATGGCAAGCGCCAGTTCGGGCTCAATCCGACGCCCATTCCGATGACGGCCATGCCCGAGAGCATTGTTAATGCTGCGGAAAACGAAGTGTTCGAAGTGGGCCTTGCAAACGGCGAGGTCATGTCTCGGCTTGGGCAGATCGTGTCGCGCCAGGGTGGGGCAATCCTGGTCATCGACTACGGCTATGGTCACACGCAAACGGGGGAAACCTTGCAGGCGGTACGGGGGCATAAGTATGCCGATGTGCTGGCCGATCCAGGCGAGGCGGACCTGTCGGCGCATGTCGATTTCGAGGCGCTGGGGAATGTCGCGGCCAAGACGGGCCTTGCCGTGCACCAACTGGTCACCCAGGGCGAATGGCTGGTGCGCATGGGGATAGATGAGCGGGCCAAGGCGCTGAGCGGCGCCAATCCGCAGCTTGGTGCAGAGATCAAGGCGGCGCGAGACCGGCTGGTGGCACCTGCGCAGATGGGCGAGTTGTTCAGGGTTTTCTGTGCCGCTAGTCCGGGCCTGGTGCCGGCGGGGTTCGGCTCATGACCCCGCCTTTCGAGCAAAGCGAGGCACTGAGCGCCATCAGCAACGTTCGGCATGGTTTCTTCGGCCGGCAAGGCGGCTATTCGGAAAAGCCTTTTGCCAGCAACAACATGTCCATCGCCGTTGGCGATAGACCACATCTGGCCGAAGCGAACCGGGCTGGTGCGGCACAGGCTTTGGGGTTCCTCCGCAAGAATTTGTACCTCCTGAAGCAGGTGCATTCGGCCGATGTGCGAACGCTCACCGACTACCCGGACAATGATGTGCCGGTGGAAGCCGACGCTATGGTAACCAAGCTGCCCATTTTGGCGCTAGGCATTCTGACCGCTGATTGCACGCCTATCCTTTTCGCCGACCCGCAAGCCGGGGTGATCGGGGCAGCCCATGCAGGCTGGCGTGGTGCGGTGGACGGAATTTGCGCAGCGACGGTGGATGCCATGGTGGCGCTGGGTGCAGATCCCGCCCGGATCGTTGCCGCGATCGGGCCCACAATTTCCGGCGAAAACTACGAAGTGGGCGAGCAGTTCAAGGCGGACTTCCTGGCGCTGCAGCCCGATAGCGAGCGGCATTTCTTTGAGCTCGCAGGCAAGCGCACGCATTTCGATCTGCCCGGGTTCGTTCAGGCGCAGTTGCGCCAGTCAGGCGTGCAAACGGTTGAGAAAATCGGGGGTTGCACCTATGGGGAGCCGAACCGCTACTTCTCCCATCGCTATGGAACGCACCAGGGCACCAAGACCGGGCGGCAGGTCGCGATCATCGGCCTGGCGTGATTCTTTAAGCCTGCTGCGTTTGATGCGTTGCGAGTTGGACGGCTTGCCGCTAAACAGACCTCGAAACTGGAAGGCCGCCCACCCCTTCGGCCCGTTGAGACAGGATCGCATCCATGAAGCTGGTGACCGGTAATTCCAACCGTGCCCTCGCCCAAGCCATTACCAGCTATCTCGAGCTTCCTTTAACAGATTGTACGGTCAAGCGTTTCGCGGACAAGGAAATCTATGTCGAGATCCACGAGAACGTCCGTGGCGAAGACGTTTTCATCCTGCAGTCGACGAGCTTCCCGGCCAACGACAACCTTATGGAATTGCTGATCCTGACAGATGCGCTGCGCCGTTCATCGGCGCGCCGGATCACGGCTGTGCTCCCCTATTTCGGCTATGCCCGGCAGGACCGCCGCGCGGCTGGCCGCACGCCGATTTCCGCCAAGCTGGTCGCTAATCTGATCGCGGGCGCAGGCGTCAACCGTGTCATCACGCTTGATCTGCATGCCGCCCAGATCCAAGGTTTCTTCGACATTCCGACCGACAATCTTTATTCGGCGCCGGTGATGACCCGCGATATCGAGGAGCATTACGACACCAAGAATCTGATGATCGTATCGCCCGACGTGGGCGGGGTGGCGCGGGCGCGCGCTATCGCCCAGCGCATCGGGGCCGATCTGGCGATCGTTGACAAGCGGCGCCCGCGCGCCGGTGTGTCGGAAGTCATGAACATCATCGGCGACGTGGAAGGGCAGTCGTGCTTGCTGATCGACGATATCGTGGACAGCGGCGGCACGCTGGTCAACGCAGCCGATGCCCTGCTAAAGGCCGGCGCAAAGGAAGTGTCCGCCTATATCACCCATGGCGTTCTGAGCGAAGGCGCCTGCGAGCGGATCGGGTCCAGCAAGCTCAAGGAGCTGGCAATTACCGACTCGATCGAGGAAACCGATGCGCAGCGTGCGACCAGCAATATCCGCCGCATCCCCATCGCACCACTGATCGGCGAGGCCATCGCCCGCACCGCCAGCGAGCAGAGTGTGTCGAGCTTGTTCGACTGATACATCACTGCCGTTCGAGCATATGACCTTCTTGCCTAAAAATCGCTCCACTGGAGCGATTTGCTTTCAGCCGGCTCAAAGTGTCGAAATCGGCGCTTCTCGCGCGACATAGCCATGACGGGCTATGGTGCCCAGCGAGGAGTGAACCGATGAAATATTTGCTGATGCTTTATGCAAACGAGAAGGCCGGAGCCACGATCCCGCCTGAACAAATGGCCGGCTTCATGGAACAGTTGAGCGCCTATCAGCAGGCGCTCGAAAAGGCCGGGGCATTCGTTGCGACGGCGGCGCTGCAGATGACGCCACATGCGCGCACAATCACGACGGCCGGGGGCGAGCTCAAGGTGCATGACGGTCCCTATGCGGAAACGCGCGAGCAGTTCGGCGGCTATTTCATCATCGAGGCGCCCCATATGGAGCGGGCAGTAGAGTTAGCGTCGCAGTGCCCCGCCGCAGGCTGGGGCTCGATCGAGATCCGGCAGTATCACCCTGAATTCCCGCCGGCTTGAGATTCTTTGCGCAAAGAGTCGAAAGTGGTCCTGGCGCGGCGACATAGTTGCATCGGAGCATGGGCTCCGGCCAGAACAGGAGATAGACGATGCGCTACATGATGCTGATCCGCCATGACACCGAAGCCATGGCCAAGGCGCCGCAAGGGCAATTGTGGACCGAATACGCCGCTTTCAACGAGGCCCTGACCAAGGCGGGTGCCGGGTTTGCTGCCGGGGAGCGGCTGGGCGAACCACGCGGCGGCGCCACGGTCCGCAACAGGCAGGGCAAAACCGACGTGCTCGATGGACCTTATGCCGACAGCCATGAACAGCTTGCCGGGTACTATTTCATCGACGTGCCGACGCTTGAGGAGGCGGTAAAATGGGCAGGCCGTTGCCCCAGCGCACAATATGGCTCGGTAGAAATCCGCCCGCTGATGGGCCAGAGCGCTTCTTGACGCTCGACGCAACACACCGGGCAGCCGAACAGGCTGCCCGCGAAAGTTATGGCCGTCTGCTCGCTTTTCTTGCGGCGCGCACGCGCAATGTTGCGGGTGCGGAGGACGCCTTGGCGGAAGCCTTCGCTAACGCGCTCAAGAGCTGGCCGGCACAAGGCGTTCCGGCCAACCCCGATGGCTGGCTGCTGACGGTGGCGCGCCGCCGCCAGACCGATGCGGCACGGCGCCGGCAAACCCAAAGCGCAGGGGAGGTGCATGTTCAACTCATGACCGAGGAACTCAACGACGTCGCTGCAGAGGCTGGTGCTATTCCCGACCGGCGCTTGGCGCTGATGTTTGCTTGCGCTCACCCGCTGGTCGAGCTTGGTATGCGTGCGCCACTCATCTTGCAGACCATTCTGGGCCTGTCTGCCATCAACATTGCCGCTGCGTTCCTGATCCCGCCGGCAACAATGGGGCAGCGACTGGTCCGCGCCAAGGCGCGGATCAAGGAAGCCGGTATCCCGTTTGCCGTGCCCGAGCGGGAGGAACTGAGCGGCCGCCTGGATGCTGTGCTTGAAGCGATTTATGCCGCCTACGCGAAAGGCTGGAGCGAACGGGGGGACAGTGGTGCCGACCGGCTGGCCGATGAGGCGATCTGGCTTGGGCGGCTGGTGGTCTCGCTGTTGCCGGAGGAACCGGAGGCAAAGGGCATGCTGGCGTTGATGCTTTATGCCGAAGCGCGGCGCATGGCTCGGCGCAGCAGTGATGGCAATTACGTGCCGCTGGAGCAGCAGGATATCTCCTTGTGGGACGAGGAACACATCATGGTGGCTGAGCGGCTGCTACGCGATGCCAGCAAGGCTGGGCCGACCGGGCGCTACCAGATTGAAGCGGCGATTCAATCGGCCCATGTCGCCCGCCGCGTTTCCGGCCGGGCGAACTGGCAGGCGATCGCGCAACTCTACGATGTTCTGCTCGCGCTGACGCAGTCTCCCGTTGTAGTGCTGAACCGCGCCGCGGCACTGGCCGAGATCGAGGGCCCCGAGGCAGGGCTGGTCGAGCTCGAAACGATAGCGGGCGACAAGCGCATGGCCGACTACCAGCCCTATTGGGCAGCCCGCGCGCATCTGGCTGCTCGCGCGGCCCACAAGGTCGAGGCACATGAGGCCTTCACATTGGCCATAGGGCTATCGAGCGATGAAGCAGTGCGGCGTTATCTGATCGGGCAAAGAGCCTTGCTGCAGGATGGCTAGGATTGTGCCGGGCCGCACCATTCCCTTGCCCCCTCCTCCCCTTTGAGCTATAGCCACGGCCATGAAGCGCTCGTCACCCCTGGAGGACGGGCGCGTATGCCGTTGTGATGACGCCATACACCAACCCAGAATGGATATTTCCATGGCTGATACCAAGGTGCTCAAAGCACAGGCGCGTGACGGAGTGGGCAAGGGGGCCGCTCGCGAACTGCGCCGTCAGGGACTCGTTCCCGCCGTTATCTATGGTGACAAGCAACCCCCCGTCACCGTCGCCCTCGCCTACAAGGATGCGCACAAGTACATCTATGCCGGTGGCTTTCTGAGCCACGTCATCGACCTCGATGTCGACGGCACCAAGCACCGCGTAATCCCGCGCGATTACCAGCTTGACCCGGTCAAGGACTTCCCGCTGCACGTCGATTTCCTGCGCATCGGCAAGGGCTCGAAGATCAACGTTCAGGTGCATGTGAACTTCATCAACGAAGACGCAAGCCCAGGCCTCAAGCGCGGCGGTACGCTCAACATCGTCCACCATACGCTGGACCTGACCGTTGCTGCGGACAACATCCCCGAAGAAGTCACGGTCGACCTGACCGGCCTTGATATCGGCGACACCATCCACATCTCCAACGTCAAGCTGCCGGCCGGTTCGGTCGACCACAGCCACGAAGAAGACGTGACGATCGCTACCATCGTTGCGCCGTCCGCGCTGAAGTCCTTGGGTGGCGAGGACGCTGCTGCAGAAGAAGGCCAACCCGAAGCCGAGTAATCGGCCTGCGGTTATGCCACGAGTTCGAGGCGGCCTGCGGGTCGCCTCTTTCGTTTGGAGTGGGTGAATGAAGCTGCTTGTCGGCCTGGGCAATCCGGGCAACCAGTATGAGGGCAACCGCCACAATATCGGTTTCATGGCAATAGACGCCATTGCGCGCGAACATGGGATTACCCAGTTCCGCACCAAGCATGCGGGGCTTCTGGCAGAGGGCAATATTGCCGGCGAGAAGGTGCTGCTGCTGAAACCACAGACCTTCATGAACCGCTCGGGCGACAGCGTGCAGCAAGCCGCCAAGTTCTTCAAAATCGAGCCAGCCGACATCATCGTTTTCTACGACGAACTGGATCTGGCGCCGGGCAAGGTTCGGGTGAAAGTGGGTGGCGGCAATGGCGGCCACAACGGCCTGCGCTCCATCGATCCCCAGATCGGGCTGGACTACAAGCGCGTGCGGCTGGGCATCGGCCACCCCGGCAAGGAGTTCGTTACCCCTCACGTGCTCGGCGACTTCGCCAAGGCGGACAAGGGCTGGCTCGATCCCCTGCTCGATAGTCTGGCAAAACATGTCGGCCTGCTGCTCAAGGGCGATGATAGCGGCTTCATGAATAAGCTGGCGCTAGCTACCAAACCCGAGACGCCTGAAACCAAACCAGCGCCAAAGGGGCAAAGCCATGTTCGGCAGGCCCGTCCCCAGTCCCCGGCAGATTTGCCGGAGACTGGACCTATGGCTGCCATTCTGAAAAAGCTCTTCAAAGATCAATAGCGGCAGTTGCTGTTGGGCTGAACTAAGCCACTTTAGCCAAGCTAACGACAGGAAAGTCGATTTCCGTTTGGAACGCCGTGTTGAGGTAATTGGTAAAAGTGTTGATCGCTACGTGAGAGACGATCTCGACCAAGTCGCTCTCTGACAGGCCAGCTGCTTTGGCGGCGGCAACATCGGCACTAGAAACATGGCCGCGCTGTTGCGCGATTTGCACGGCAAGTTGCACTATCGCCGCCGCGCGGGGATCGTTTGAGGTGCCAGCGCGGTTGGCCGCGAGTTCCGCATCATCCAATTTCTGCCGCTGCGCAAGAAAAGTGTGGGCGCTGTTGCAATACTCACAGCCGTTCACATTGGCGATGGCGACGGCGATCCGGGTAGCTGTCTTGCCATCCAATGAGCCTTTGCTGAGTGCGCCTAAGTATGCGACATGAGCCGCCAGAGCTGCCGGGCTTGCAGCTTCAAGCCGGAACATGTTGGGTATTGAGCCAAGCATCTGCTCTACTGCAGCAAGGCTTTGGTGAGCCTGCTGTGGTGCTTCAGCGGCGTGGGCGGGCGTAAAGATTAGCGACATGGCACGAAATCCCTGTTGAAATTACCGAACGATCGGTATATTTCGGGGTGGCTTAACTCGCCTGAGTAAGTCAAGGCATTTTTACCGTTCGTTCTGTAAAGGATCAGTTGTGTCACGACCGCGTAGCGTAGATGAGGACAGCTTGTTGCTGCGCCTGACCGAAGTGTTTCGCAGTGTGGGTTATGAAGGCGCTTCGCTTGCCATGTTGTCGTCAGCAACTGGGCTTAAGCGTGCGAGCCTTTATCACCGCTTCCCAGGCGGTAAGCAGCAGATGGCCGAGGAGGTCCTGCTAGCAAGCCTCAATTATTTCGATCAGGCGATACTAAGGCCACTCAATCAGCCAGGGCTCGCTTCGGATCGCCTTCAAGAGGTTATTGTGGCGCTTGATACATTTTACGCAGGAGGCAAAAGCGCTTGCCTGCTCAACCTCTTTGCCGTCCCACCTGAGGAGAAGGGACCTTTCACCCAAAAGATTCACGACGCCTTTTCTGCACTGCTGCAAAGCTTTGCCAAATTGGCGGAGGATGCAGGCCTGCCAAAAAGCGCAGCGCGGGAGCGGGCAGAAGAGACTATAATGCTTATCGAGGGCGCGCTTATAATGACCAGGGGCTTGGGAGATCACGCCCCCTTTGGTCGCATGCTAAAGCGGCTGCCCCGGTATCTAATACCTGAGACAGCCGCCCTTAGAACTTAGCTTACTTATTGAAGCTGTTGTAGTAGTCGATCTCCGACTGTGCATCGCGGTTGAGGTATTCGGTCTCGGCGCGCGAGTCGCGGCTCAGATAATCAATCTCGTCCTGTTCGGCTTGCTCGTAATAGTCGATTTCTGCCTGTACTTCCGGATTGTCTCGGGGATTGGAAATAAGCGTGCCCGGAGTGGTCACTTCTTTTACGATTTTGCTCAGAAATCCCGCTTGTGCGGCGCCGGTGCTGGCAAGTGCTGCGGCCGCAACCAAAGCGGCTGCAAGGCTGGTCTGGATGATTTTATGCATGTCGATCTCCTGTTGTGACGCTTTGGTTGAAGGGTTTACTGAAGGATGGCGATGTCGCTGATTGTGCCTTCAAGGCCGCTGATCTCGCCAACGGAAGTGGCGGCGCCGCTTTCCAGGTCAACCGTGTAGAGGGTTGAGCCGGCGACAAGATAAGCAGTGTTGGTGAGGTCTTCGGTGGACGAGATGTCAAAGGCATAATTGTCGGTGCCGTCGATGCCCAGCTTGCCGACAGCTTCGAGCGTGCCGTCGTTTGGTGAGGTCTGCTGAATCAGGGCGACAATCGTGGAATCGATGTCGTACATGGCCGTGGCTTCAGGCTTGCCGATCGAATTGATGTAGGCAGCGGCTACGATGGCTGGTGTTTCACCTGCGTGCATGTCGGTCTCGGCATAGGCCAGCGAGCCATCGACGGTGACCATGCCATCATCGACGTTGACGCGGTGGTTGGTGCCATCGGTCGCCATCAGGCGAAGTCGGTCGGCCATGGGGTTGAAATCGACAATGGCGCCTTCATAGCTAGGCAGTGCTTCCGATAGGGTGCTCTTGACGGTTGCGGCGCCGCTGGCGGTGTCGATGGTCACCACTTCACCGGAAGTGGAAACGCCATAGAGCATCTGGTCGGCAGGACGAACGTCAATACCCGCAAGACCGTCGACGCCGGTCACTTCCATGGTGCCGGAGACTTCAAGGCTTTCGGTGTCGAACATCACAAGCGTCGTGCCGCCGACAAGGCCAACGGCCGGTGCGGCCAAAGCCACGGAGGACAAGGCGCCAAGGGCAGTACCCGTCAGAAGGGTTAGGCGGAACAGATTGGACATGGAATTCTCCTCATTGGTGGGGCGTTGCAAACGCCGGTTACGAGGGCTTTACCCATGGGATCGGCCGCTGGATGCAGGGAACGAAAATAAATTCTTCATTTGCGTCCAAACGGCTTTGCCGCGTGTATTGCTATAAGGACCACAAAGGACCAGAGACCGATCTTGCACGAGGCTCAAGACACCCAGATCCTGCTGCAGCGGATCGCCCGTGGCGACCGCCAGGCGCTTGCGCATCTGTTCGACCGAGAGGCCGGACGGCTGATCGCCATTGCGCGGCGGATCGTACGCCGTCAGGATCTGGCCGAGGAAGTGGTACAGGATGCGTTCGTTGCCGTGTGGCAGCGCGCTGCGCAATTCGATACCGCGCGCGGCAATGCCTTGGCGTGGCTGACGACTATCGTGCGCCACCGGGCGTTGAACCTGCTGCGGGACGGTGGGCGGATGGACTATCATGATGGCGAAACCTTAGCGGCATTGGGCGACCGGGCTGCAGACGCCAGTGATGCCTTCGACGCGTTGGCGGAGCGTGATGCGCTCAAGGCGTGTCTCAAGCAATTGGACGAGCCAAAACGCCGGGCGATCCTTTTGTGCTACGTCACCGGGCTCAATCATGGTGAAGTCGCGGCCACGCTTAACGCCCCTTTGGGAACAGTGAAAGCCTGGATCAGGCGCGGCACAATTGCTTTGCAGGAGTGCCTGTCATGACACGTGACGAAAAACTCGCCCTTACCGGTGACTATGTCTTGGGCCTACTCAATGAGGTAGAGGCGCAAAGCTTCGAGCAAACGTGCAAGGCTGATGCAGAACTGGCCGGAATGACTGCGCGCCTTTCAAGCCGCATGACAGCGCTCGATGAAACGGCAGCGCCGGCGCGCTATAGTCCGGATTTGTGGCGGCGTATCGAAAGCCAGCTTGGCGCCGTGCCTCAGCCGGAGCCTGAACCTGAGCCGCGCAAGATCATACCAATGGCGCCGCGGCGGCCAAAGCTGCAAGCGCTCCAATGGCTACCCCTGGCGGCAAGCGTTATTGTCGCGCTTGGTGTTGGTTTCCTCGCCGGCACAAGCACGAGGACCGAAACGGCGCCGACGGTCATTGCCGTATTGCTCAACCAAAACGATGCGAGCCCTGCCGTGATCATCGAGGCCTTTGCCGATGATAGCGTAAGGCTGGTCCCGCTCGAGAACTTTGCGGCGCCCGAAGGACAGGTGCTCCAGGTGTGGACCCTGCCTGATCCGGCAACAGGTCCGGTATCGCTTGGCACGCTGCCGACCACGCGCGATGTGCGGCTGGATGGCCCAAACTTGGCCCTGCCCCAGGCTGGACAGCTCTATGAGATCACTCTTGAGCCGTTCCCGGGATCGCCCACGGGCCGGCCTACCGGACCGATTCTGGTCAAGGGCTTTGCCAAGCAACCGGTGAGTTGACGCCGGGAAGCTTGGCTGCGCCGGCGCGCATTGACATCGGCGCCGATCCGAACCAAGTGGAGGCTAACAGTTTCCGGGAGCTTCCCCATGGGTTTCAAGATGGGCATTGTCGGCCTGCCCAATGTCGGCAAGTCGACACTTTTCAATGCGCTGACGCGCACCGCAGCCGCCCACGCCGCCAATTTTCCGTTCTGCACCATTGAGCCCAATGTCGGCGAAGTCTCGGTTCCCGACTTCCGTCTGGAAAAGCTCGCTGCCATCGGCAAGTCCCAGCAGATCCTGCCTGCGCGCATGAGCTTTGTGGATATCGCGGGCCTGGTGAAGGGCGCATCGCAGGGCGAAGGGCTGGGCAACCAGTTCCTCGCCAATATTCGTGAGTGCGATGCCATCGCCTATGTCCTGCGCTGCTTTGAGGACGGCAACATCATCCACGTGGCCAACCGCGTCGATCCACTGGAGGACGCCGAAGTGGTCGAGACCGAGCTGATGCTGGCGGACCTCGAAAGCCTCGAAAAGCGCCGTGCCGGTGTCGAAAAGAAAGCCAAGGGCGGCGACAAGGACGCCAAGCTGACGCTGGAGCTGATCGACCGTGCACTGGTGCTGCTGCGCGATGGCAAGTCTGCCCGCTTCGTCAAGCGTGATGCTGAGGAAGAGAAGGCCTTCCAGGAGCTGCAGCTTCTGACAAGCAAGCCAGCGCTCTACGTGTGCAATGTCGATGAAGGCTCGGCTTCCGAAGGCAATGAGATGAGCCGCAAGGTTGCCGAATATGCCAAGGCACATGACGCCGGCGTGGTGGTGATATCAGCCGAGATCGAGTCGCAGCTGGCGCAATTGCCCGATGCCGAACAGGCCGAATATCTGGAATCGCTCGGGCTGCACGAGCCGGGTCTGAACCGGCTGATCCGCGAAGCTTATGCCTTGCTAGGCCTGCAGACCTATTTCACCGTCGGCCCCAAGGAAACCCGCGCCTGGACCATCCACAAGGGCGACAAGGCCCCGGCGGCTGCGGGCGTCATCCACTCCGATTTCGAGCGTGGCTTCATTCGCGCGCAGACTATCGGCTACGACGATTTCGTGACCCTGGGCGGCGAAGTGCCGGCCAAGGAAGCGGGCAAGGCGCGCGACGAAGGCAAGGAATATGTGGTTAAGGACGGCGACGTGATGCTGTTCAAGTTCAACACTTAGTTCTCTGGCTTACCCCTCAATTGTGTCCTTGCGCATTTGGCTCGGGGTCATGCCGTACGCTTTGCGGAAGTGTTCGTAGAACTGGGTCTGGCTGACAAAACCAGACTGGAAAGCGACGTTGGCTATCGACAGGCTGCCGTCGAACAGGAGCGAGCGGGCGCGAATTAGGCGCATGCGGATGACGAACTTCTGCACCGAGATGCGCATGACCTTGGTGAAGAGATTGGTCGCGTAATTCGGGTGCAGCCCCACCACATCGGCAATGCTTTCGGCGCTGAGCGGATCGGCGATGTTTTCGATGATGTGTCGCACCATGCGCACGACGTAGCGTACTGGCGAGCCGGTGCGGGTGCGCGTGCCGGTCCCCTCTTCAACCCAGGCGGGCAACACGACATCCCAGCCGGTGATGGCGGCGCGGCGGAACATGGTGCCAATTTCGGTGCGCACGATATCGGCGCGCAGGGAGTTACCGCTCCGGTAATCAGCGTGCCAGCGCTCCAGCGTTTCTAAGCCGATACAGTCAGGCGTGAGTTGAATCACGCCGCCGCCCATGAGCGTCTCGGTGAGCCGGCCCAATTGCGGCATTTCGAGAAACGCGTCCATGGGCAGGTAAATATTGATCTGCCGGGCGTCGCCCGTGCCGTGCAGGGCCATTGTCTGGTGCGGAATGCCGGCCCAGAAGGCAACGAGCCGGTCTTGCCCAATGGTGCAAGGACCGCCGTCGAACTGATAATCCATGCTGCCGCGGGTAAGCCAGTTGAACTCGATATGGCCGTGACTATGGGGTTGCGCCATGATCTGGGGCGGAAACGACCGTATGCCGAAACGCCCGAAAGCCTTACCCGAAGAGTAAAAATTGCGGTCCGGCCGTGGGGTAGGCTTGGGCGCGCTGCCGCGGCGGGACACCAATCCGGCTGACTTCTCATCAATCATACTTATCGGTTCGTTTCTTAGAAAACCGGAATAAGTCTCTATCATTCCGGATTGTAACGCGCATGGCAAGGCGTACCATTTACCCGTTCAGCACGGAGCAAGACCGGAAGGGAGTGTCCGGTCCGCGGCAATCAGCCGTCCCGTTGCTATGGGAGGTTTTATGAGAAAGCACGCAATTGCCCTTGGCGGGGCAGGCTTGATGCTGGGCGTATCGCTGTTGGCGATCCCTGCCCAGGAATTGACGGGTGAGCTTCCGGATCCGCCGGAATTTGCCGCGCAGAGCGAACCAATCTTCGTCAGCGTTGGCGACATGCAGGAATACAAGGCGCTGCCCGAATACAAGGAACCCGATTGGGTTACCTCCAAGTATGTCGAGGCCGGCACGCTGCCGCCTGTGGCCGAGCGCCTGCCCAAGGAACCGCTGGTCTTCAAGACCGGCAACATGCCGGACGGTGTCGGCGTCTATGGCGACACTCTGCGCCACGTCATCGGCGGCCGGCCGGAAGGCTGGAACTACATCGGTGGCCAGTCCCAAGGTTGGGGCGGCATCGATATCGGTCTATCAGAATGCCTGACCCGCACGGGTCCACTGTTCCAAATCAAGGCCGAAGAGCTTGAGCCGCTCCCGAACCTCGCCAAGAGCTGGGAATGGTCCGAAGACGGCCATGAATTGACCATGCACCTGATTGAAGGCGCGAAATGGTCCGACGGCGACCCCTTCGACTCTGAAGATCTGATGTTCTATTGGGAAGACAACGTTCAGGACCCCAATGTCAGCGCTGTTCCATCCGGCACCGGCACGCCGGAGCGCTTCGGCGAGGAAACGACGCTTGAGATGATTGACCCCTACACGGTCAAGTGGACCTTCAAGGAAGTCCGGCCAACGCAGTACCTCTATGCCATGGCCTATGACTCCTTCTGCCCCGGCCCGAGCCATATCCTCAAGCCCGAACACCCCAAGTACAATCCCGACAACACCTACGACGAATACAAGAACGCCTTCCCGCCGGAATTCATGAACATGCCGGTGATGGGCGCTTGGGTGCCGGTTGAGTATCGTCCTGACGACATCATCGTCATGCGCCGCAATCCTTACTACTGGAAGGTCGACGAGGCCGGTAACCAGTTGCCTTACCTCAACGAACTGCACTACCGCCTGTCCACATGGGCCGATCGTGACGTGCAGGCCGTAGCCGGTTCGGGCGACTTCTCCAATTTGGAACAGGCCGAAAGCTTTGTTGAATCGCTGCGGCGTTCGGCAGAGGAAAGCGCCCCTGCCCGCTTGCAGTTTGGCGCCCGCACGATTGGCTATGCGCTGCGCATGAATCTATCTGGCAATGGCTGGGGTGAACCTGACGCCCGTGGCCAGGCTATTCGCGAACTCAACCGTGAGCTGGACTTCCGCAAGGCTGTCTCGATCGCTGTTGATCGTCAACGTCTTGGCGAGTCCCTGGTGCGTGGTCCGTTTACCGCAATCTACCCGGGCGGCCTCTACGCCGGCACGACTTATTACGACAAGGCTTCGACTGTTTATTATCCATTTAATCTCGAAGCGGCCAATGCTCTGCTCGACGGCCTGGGGCTGATGGACACCGATGGCAACGGCATCCGCAACTTCCCGGCTGATCAGGCTGGCGGCGCGGACGTCGAAATCACCCTTTTGGCCAATACCGACTACGGCACGGACACGAACCTGGCTGAGGGCGTGATTGCGCAGATGGAGCCTCTTGGCATCCGCGTGATCGCAAACTTCCAGACAGGCACGGCTCGTGACGACTTGGCGCAAGCTGGCCAGTTTGACTGGACGGTGGAACGCCAGGGTTCGGAAATGGTCTCGGTTGTTCAGGGTACGACAGCACTGGCTCCAACCGGCCCACGCACGCACCCCTTCCACCGCGCCGGCACTGACGGCACGCTCGACCTGCTGCCGTTCGAGCAGGAACTGGTCGATACGGTGAACAAGTTCATCACCTCAAGCGATACGGAAGAACGCGCCCAGTTGATGAAGGACTACCAGCGTATCTTTACGGAAAACGTCTACTCGGTTGGTCTGACCCAGTATCCCGGTGCCCTGATCGTCAACAAGCGCTTCGCCAACATTCCGCAAGGCGCGCCGATCTTCCAGTTCAACTGGGCCGAGGACAACATCATCCGCGAGCGTGTGTTCGTGCCAGCCGATGCACAGGGCGACTACGAGCTTCACCCTGAAATGCTGCCGGGCGCGCCCGGTTCAGCCGGCCCGATGTGATTTCGGTCTGATGGTGTGAACATAGCGGGGGGATACGTCCCCCTGCTTTTGAACTGAAAGGCCTGCGGCAATGCTCCGTTTCTTGACAATACGCATTTTGGGCGCCATCCCGCTGCTGCTCATCCTCAGCGTTGTCACCTTCGCCATCATTCAGGCGCCTCCGGGCGACTACGGCGACTATATCCGCTCGATGGCGATGAACCAGGGTGGAGCAACGGCCGAGCAAGCCGAAGCACAGGCAGCCATGTATCGCGAAGCCAATGGCCTCAACGATCCCTTGGTCGTGCAGTATTTCCGCTGGATCACCGGGATCGTCACTCGGTTCGATTTCGGCCAGTCTTTCTATTATAACAAGGAAGTTGCCCAGGTCGTTGCCGAACGTCTGCCCGCAACCATTGCCCTGGCGCTGGTCTGCCACTTGCTCGCCTCGCTGTTGGGCATTGGCCTCGGTATCGTAGCTGCCACGCGCCAGTATTCCTGGATCGACACTGGCCTCGGCATCATCTCGTTCCTCGGCATGACGATCCCGCGCTTCTTGCTGGCGATCATCATCCTTTACTTCCTCGTGTTCCGGCTAAACGTTTCAGAAGTCGGCATGTTCTTCTCGGCTCGCTATGGCGGGGCGCCCTGGAGCTGGGACAAGTTCGTCAACTTGCTGACCCATATCTGGCCAGTGATTTTCATCGCGACGTTCGGCGGCCTCGCCTACAATATGCGCGTCATGCGCGCCAATCTGCTCGACGTGCTCAATTCGCAATATGTGGAAACCGCGCGCGCCAAGGGGCTGCCGGAAGGCGCCGTGATCATGAAGCATGCGGTGCCCAACGCGCTGCATCCGCTGGTGGCGTATCAAGGCGTCGTGCTTCCTTATATGCTGACCGGCGAGATCGAAGTGGCCATCGTCTTCGGTCTGGCGACGGTCGGGCCGGCGATCGTCGGGTCGATGGGTGTGGGCGACGTCTATGTCACCGCAACTTTCATGCTGGTGCTGGCTGCCACGCTTATCGTCGGCAACATCATTTCCGACGTGCTACTGGTGGCGCTCGATCCGCGGGTTCGTCTCGGAGGAGCCAGCGAATGACCCATATCGACACGCGCTCATCCATTCCCTTGCCCACCGATGTCGGTGGCGGTCCTGCGCCAACGCCAGCTGAAGAAGCGGACGCTCCTAAGACAGTCACTCGGTTCGGCTCAGGCAACGAAGGCTACGCAACCTTGGTTTGGCGGCGGTTCAAGCGTTCGCCCATGGGCATGATTGGGTTGATCCTGGTTGTACTAATGCTGGTCGTCTCGATTTTTGCCGATTTCTTTGCGCCGATGGACCCCAAGCAGGCCAATCTCCCGTTTGCGCCGCCCGATGTGATCGCCTTCGAAGACGCGGCAGGCAATTTCAGCCTGCTGCCTTACGTTTACCCCATCGGAGATACGGGCGAGTTTGACCCTATTACGTTCCAGCCCCTGACCGGCTTGATCAAAGACAATCCCACGCCAACCGGCTTCTTCGTCCAGGGCTATCCCTACAAATTTCTGTGGTTCATTCCGTCCAACATCCACTTCTTCGGCTCGACCGATGGCCGACCGATCCAACTTCTGGGCACCGATAAGTTCGGCCGCGATATCCTCTCGCGTGGCATTATCGGATCGCGCATCTCGCTGATGATCGCCTTGGCCGTGGTGACGCTGACCACCATTGTTGGTACCTTGGTGGGTATTAGCTCGGGCTATATCGGCGGCCGACTGGATGCGTGGGTACAGCGGTTTACCGACTTGGTCCTCGCGTTTCCGCAGCTGCCGCTCTATCTCGCGCTGACCTCGTTGATTCCGGTGACGGCACCGTCCAATGTATTCCTGACCTTCGTGATCTTCGTCATGGCGGTGCTGGGCTGGGCGCAGCTCAGCCGCGAAGTACGCTCCAAGACGCTATCGTTGGCGCGTATCGAATATGTACGCGCGGCGATTGCCGTCGGTGCGAGCGACGGCCGTATCATCACGCGTCACATCCTCCCTAATGTGCTCAGCCACATCATCGTGGCGATTACGCTGGCTATCCCGAGCGTCGTGCTGCTTGAAAGCTTCTTGGGGTTCCTCGGCTTTGCCGTGAAGCCGCCGCTGATCTCCTGGGGCTTGATGCTGCAGGATACCGGCACCTTTTCGGTGATCGGCTCCTACCCCTGGATCCTCTCGCCTGTCGTCTTTGTGCTGATCACCGTCTTTGCGTTCAATGCGCTGGGTGATGGTTTGCGCGATGCGATCGACCCCTATTGAGGAACGGGCCATGACCGAACCGAGCTATATTCCCGTTTCCGACGTCCGCCACGATCTAGGCAGCCATAGCCGCGAACTGATCCTTGATGCCCGCAATATTGGCGTCGATTTCAAGGTCGAGGGCGGCACGGTCAACGCCGTGCGTGACGTGTCCTTTCAACTCCACAAGGGCGAAACAATTGCGCTAGTGGGCGAAAGCGGTTCGGGCAAATCGGTGACCGCCCGCACGTTGATGAAGCTCTTGACTAAGCGCGCGACCATTCTGCCCAAGACGCAAATCACGCTCTCGGGCAAGAACATCGTCAAGATGAGCGACCGCGATATGCGCAAGCTGCGCGGCAACGACATTGCCATGATTTTCCAGGAGCCCATGAGCTCGCTCAACCCGGTTTACACCGTGGGCCAGCAGATCTGCGAAATCATTCAGCTCCACAACCGCATGAGCACCAAGGCGGCCATGGAGAAGGCCGAGGCTTTGCTGGCCGAGGTGCAGATCCCTGAGCCCAAGGCGCGCCTCAACAATTATCCGCACCAGCTCTCTGGCGGGCAGCGTCAGCGCGTGATGATCGCCATGGCGCTCGCCAATCGGCCGGACGTACTGATCGCGGACGAGCCGACCACCGCGCTCGACGTGACGGTGCAGGCGCAAATCCTGAACTTGATCAAGGACCTCAAGGACAAGTACGGCATGGCGGTGATCCTGATCACCCATGATTTGACCGTGGTCCGGCAGTTCAGCGAATACGTCTATGTCATGCAGAACGGGCGCGTGCAGGAGCACAACGCGACCGAAGCGCTGTTTGCCAACCCAACCCATCCTTATACCAAGCATTTGCTGGCGTCCGAGCCAAAGGGTACGGCCCTGCCGCTCGAAGAAGGCGTTCACGAGACGGTGCTGGAGGGCAAGGAGGTCAAGGTCAGCTTTACGCTAAAGCGCGGCGGCTTCTTCAAGCCCGATTTCTTCGAGCTAAAAGCCGTCGACAATCTCGATATCCAGCTGATGCGCCACGAAACGCTAGGGATCGTCGGGGAATCGGGCTCGGGCAAGACCACGTTCGGCCAGGCGTTGATCCGCCTTATCGGCAACCAGGGTGGGCAAATCTTTTTTTATGGCGAGCGCATCGATACCAAGGACCGCCAGGCCATGCGCCCACTCCGCTCGCGCATGCAGATCGTGTTCCAGGACCCGTTTGCCTCGCTTAATCCGCGCATGTCGATCCGCCAGATCATCGAGGAAGGGCTGATCGTCAACGACATCGGCAAAAACCGCACCGAGCGCGGCGACCGGGTGCGCCAGGCGCTGCGCGATGCCGGCATGCCAGACACCATCCTCAACCGCTTTCCGCACGAGTTTTCGGGCGGCCAGCGCCAGCGCATCGCCATTGCACGAGCGATTGCGCTCGAGCCCGAGTTCATCCTGCTTGACGAGCCCACCTCGGCGCTCGACCTTTCCGTTCAGGCCCAGATCATCGACCTGCTGCGCAAGCTGCAGGACGAAAAAGGCCTCAGCTACCTCTTCATCAGTCACGACCTCAAGGTTGTGCGCGCTCTTTGTCACCGCGTCATGGTCATGCAACACGGCAAGATCGTCGAGCAGGGCCCGGTGGCCGATGTCCTCACCAACCCCCAAACCGACTATACGCGGCGCCTGGTCCGGGCTGCGTTCGAAATAGCCGCCTAGGAGCATTTTATGGCAAACCCAAAGATCACCTTTATCGGTGCCGGCTCGGCCGTGTTCATGAAGAACATCGTCGGCGACATCCTGCAGCGCCCGGCCCTGACAGGTGCCACCATCCGCCTGATGGACATCAACCCGACGCGTTTGGAAGAAAGCGAAGTCATTGCCAAGAAGCTGATCGCGACGCTTGGCGTGCCAGCAACAGTGGAAACCTATTCCAACCAGCGCCAAGCGCTGGACGGCACCAATTTTGTTGTCGTCTGCTTCCAGATCGGCGGCTATGAGCCCTCGACCGTGGTCGATTTCGAAGTGCCCAAAAAATACAATTTGCGCCAGACCATCGCCGATACACTCGGCGTCGGCGGCATCATGCGCGGCTTGCGCACCGTGCCGCATTTGTGGAGCATCTGCGAGGACATGCTGCACGTTGCGCCCGAAGCGATCATGCTGCAATACGTCAACCCAATGGCTATAAACACTTGGGCAATTGGGGAAAAGTACCCGACGATTAAGCAGGTTGGCCTCTGCCACTCCGTACAGGGCACAGCCATGGAATTGGCCAACGACCTCGACATCCCTTACGAAGAAATCCGCTACCGCTCCGCCGGCATCAACCACATGGCGTTCTATCTCAAGTTCGAGCACCGCCAGCCCGACGGATCCTACAAGGATCTCTACCCCGAACTGTTCAAGGCCTATGCTTCGGGCAAAGCGCCCAAGCCCACGTGGAACCCGCGCTGCCCCAATAAGGTGCGCTACGAGATGATGACGCGCCTAGGCTATTTCGTCACCGAAAGCTCGGAGCACTTCGCCGAATACACGCCTTATTTCATTAAGGAAGGCCGGGAGGACCTGATCGAAAAGTTCGGCATTCCACTCGATGAATACCCCAAGCGCTGCGTCGAGCAGATCGCCAAGTGGAAGAAGACCTCCGAGGATTACCGCAAGGCTGACCGCATCGAGGTCAAGCAGTCCAAGGAATATGCCTCCTCCATCGTCAATTCGGTTTGGACCGGCGAGCCTTCGGTGATCTACGGCAATCTGCGCAATAACGGCGTGATCACCTCTCTGCCCAACAATGCAGCCGTGGAAGTGCCGTGCCTAGTCGACGAGAATGGCCTGCAGCCGACCTATATCGGCGAGTTGCCACCGCAGCTGACTGCGCTGATCCGCACCAACATCAACGTGCAAGAGCTCACCGTGCGTGCGCTGATGGACGAAAACCGCGAGCACATCTACCATGCCGCAATGATGGACCCCCATACCGCCGCCGAACTGGATCTGGAGCAGATCTGGAACTTGGTGGACGATCTCACCGAAGCCCACGGCACCTGGTTGCCGGAATGGGCACGTGGATCCCGGAAGCAGCGCGTGGCGTAGTTTCGCGGCGCACCCTCCTCCCCTGCTTCCAAATGCGGCCCCGACGCGTCAAGTGTCGGGGCCGTTGGGTTTCAATGTTAAGGGAAGGTCAAGGTGCGACCGAGTGAGTGACCGGGGTGGTGGCTAAAAGCATGATTGCAGGGTCTGAACCACGAGCAAGGTGGCAAAGACCGCAAGTGCTATCGCCGTGATCTTTTCTACCCGTGCGGACGTGAGCAAGCCTGCCGAGGAACGAGCCGCGATCGTGCCAAGGGCCATCCATGCGGTGGCAGTTCCGAGCACGAGGACGGTGAAGATGCCGAAAAAGGGCATGCGCGCTAGGAAGCCAACGCTTGGGAAAATCGCGAAAGCGAAGACCAGCGCCTTGGGGTTGATCAGGGTTGTGAAAAACACCCGGTACAGCGTGATGCCGCGTTGTCCGAGATCGGACTGGCCGGCATTGCGCCAGAGCTTCCAGGCGGACCAAAGCAGAAAGGCTGTGGCCACGAACTTGGCAATGGCGGGAACCAGCGGCTGGCTTGCGCCGGCGGCGCCGACCAGTTCGATCCAGATCGTAATTGCAATAAGATATCCGGCGAGCTCGCCGAGGAGTAGCGGTAAGGACGCAACAATCCCCCGCTGGGCGCCTGAAGCGGCCATCAGCGTATTGGTGGGTCCAGGTGTTGCAAGGAGTGCCAGAACGGCCAAGACAAAGGGCAGCAAACCGGTCATGCTCTACGACAAACAAAAGGGGCAGGCCTCAAAGCCTGCCCCAAATCGCCTCACATTAAAACAGGTTAGTGGTGGCCGCCCACCACTTCGCGCAGTTCTTCAACGGAACGAACCTGCTTGCGGGCGGCGCCTTCCCATTCGCGCGTCTTTACCGTCGACTTGGCCATGCGCTCCCGGGCAGCCGGGACCGCATCAGCGAACTGCGGCAGCCATTGCGCCTGCGCCACTACCATCTCGTCGACCATGGCCCAGACTTCGTCGGGCGTGCAGATGGCACCGACCAGCGGGTCATGCAGCACGGCAAGCTTGAGTGTATCGATATTGCCGATCATCGCGGCTTCCACCGACAGGCGCTGCACCGAAACGGAGACCGAGCACGTCGCCGCACACGCGGTCGGCAGGGTGATCCCTTCGATCATGTTGATGCCGAAGCGATCGACATAGCCGGGGCTTTCGATAATCGCATCATCCGGCAGGTTGGTAATAATGCCGTTGTTGCGGCGGTTGAAATGGCCACGATAGGTACGGCCGGTTTCCACGGCTTCAATGATGTAGCTGGCGTGTTCAGTAGTCCGCTTGTGTTCGGACAGCGGCTTGTTCGCCTGTTCCTTGAACATTGGAAAGTCGGTTTCGAACCAATTGCGGCGCTCGGTGGAATAACGAAGGTATCCGCCGGTTTCCCCGTGAATCCAGTCGCTCATGTCGATCCAGCGGCCGATTTCTTCGGGGCGCTTGCGATACCAGGGTAGGTATTCGCTGAGGTGACCGTTTGACTCAGTGGAGTAGACGCCGAAGCGCTTAAGCACGTCGATGCGCACTTTTTCCTGGCGGGAATAAACCGGGTGCTTCTCAAAGCCCTGCGATCAGTTCGTCGGCTTCGATCTTGCGGCCTTTGGCGCGGATGTCGATGTACCAGGTCTGGTGGTTGATGCCCGAGCAGACATAGTCGAGTTCATCGTCGCGCACGCCCAGAACCTGGGCAATCTGATGGGCGCCGTGCTGTACGCCATGGCAGAGGCCAACGACGTTGACGCCACCGTAAAGATCGGCCGCCCAGGTGTTCATGGCCATGGGGTTGGCATAGTTGAGGAACAGCGCGCCAGGTTCGGCGACCTCGCGGATATCCTTACAGAAGTCGAGTATCACCGGGATGTTGCGCTGGCCATAAAGAATGCCTCCGGCGCAGATGGTGTCGCCGACGCACTGGTCGACGCCGTATTTAAGCGGGATGGAGATATCGGTGGCGAAGGCCTCAAGCCCGCCCACGCGGACGCAAGACATGATATAGCGCGCGCCGGAGATCGCCTCGCGCCGATCGGTGGTGGCTGTCACCTTGGCAGGGAGCTTATTGACCGAGACAATGGTTTCAATGACTTGGCGCACCATATCGAGATTTGCCGGGTTGATGTCGGTGAGAGCGAACTCGCAACCGACGAACTCGGGAACCTTCAAAAGGTCCGAAATCAGGGTTTTGGTGAAGCCGATCGAGCCGGCTCCGATAACGGTGACTTTGAACGACATAGGGGTCCTCACAAGGCAGCATTCGCCGCGATTACGTTAGCACACTGCTAGCGTTGACAACCGCATGAGTGCTAGAGAAAGCTTGTGCCATTGCGGGTAATTTTGTGCTCTCCCAACTGCTTGAACACGGCCATGACGTTCGGGTGCTGACGCTACCGAAAAGCGTCGTGCCGCTCCATTGCATGCCCGTGAGCGCCGGATATGAGCAACGTCTCAACGAAGTGTATTCCTGGGATGGGATGCAGCGGGGCACTTCGCCCTTTGTCGTTATCCAACACACGCTCGTCGGCGAAGGCCGGCTCGATTTCGCCGGGGTGCAGCACCGGCTGGTGCCAGGGCAGACCATGGTTCTGTCCATGCCCCATGCGCACCGCTATTGGTTGGAACGAGGAGGACAATGGGAATATTTTTGGCTGGTGCTCAATGGACGCGAGGCCTTACGGCTGGTGCGCGAACTGATAGATACATCGGGGCCGGTGGTGAGCCTGTCCGGGGCGGTGATCAACCGGTTGGCAGGGGCCTGCCTGAGCCTGATCGAGCATGATCAACTGACGCCCGGGGCAGCGTCGGCCGCCGCCTATACCGCAGTCACGGCGCTCTATGACGGAGTGTTTGGCACCAGTACTGTGCCCAAGCCGGCGGTACAACCGGCGATCGCGCGGGTGCTGGCTCACATCGGTGACAATCTAGGGCGCCCGCTGCAGGTGGAGCGGCTTGCAGGCCTGGCGGAAATGAGCCGGGCCCACTTCGTCCGGCAGTTCAGTGCGGCTGTCGGACAGGCCCCTTCCGACTTTGTGCTGGAGCGGCGGATCGAGCGCATTGAGCGGCTACTACTGGCGACAGACATGAGCGTGATGGCGATTGCCAAGGCGACCGGCTTTGCGGATGCGAACTATCTGGCCAAGGCGTTCCGGCGCCGGCGGGGCATGGCGCCACTTCAATACCGGGCAGCGCAGCGGCTAGCAGCGGGGACGTGACGCAATCAACAGCCTTGCCAAGTACGCCTAGAGCAGGCAAAACCCATGCTTGACGTATAGGGCAAGCAAATGACCAATCCTGTCACTGTGAACCGGCGCCATTTCGAGGATTTGCGCTTGGGCGAAACGATCGAACTGGGGCGCACAAAGATCAGCAAGGACATGATCCTGGGCTTTGCCCGCGAGTTCGATCCCCTCCCCTTTCACCTTGATGAAAAAGCTGCGAAGGCAAGTCTTTTGGGTGGACTGGCGTCGAGCGGGTGGCAGACAGGGGCGCTGAGCCTGCGCATGCTGGTGGACAAGTTCCTGGGGCAGATTGCGTCAGCCGGTGGGCTGGGGTTCACCGACCTTAAATGGAAGGCGCCGGTGATGGTCGATGACTTTATTGGCGGCACCGCAACGATTGCCGAACTGCGCCGGTCCGAGACGCACCCGCAATGGGGGATCGTCAAGATTGATCTCGATATCCGTAACCAGAAGGACCAGCAGGTGATGACGCTACGGCTGGCCAATTTGGTGGATGTGCGGGAGATCGCAGCGTGACGCGGTGGTACGAGAACATCGTCCTCGATGAAGTGTTCGATCTGGGCGAACACACATTCGGGCAGGACGAGATCATTCGCTTTGCCAGTAGCTATGATCCGCAATACTTCCATGTTGATCCGGAACAAGCCGCGCACAGCCATTTTGGCGGACTGGTGGCAAGCGGCTGGCACACTGCGGCTGTGGGGCATCGCAAGATGGTCGACGCGCTGGAAGCTGAGGAAGCCAGGCTTCGCGCGCAAGGGGAGGAACCCGGTGTTTCAGGCCCTTCGCCCGGTGGTAGCAAAATCGAGTTTTCGGCGCCTGTGCGGCCCGGAGACACCGTACGCTACCAGCTTACGGTTTACGACAAGCGGTACTCCAACTCGCTGCCCGGGTGGGGCTTGCTGTTCAACCGCATAGTGGCGGTGAACCAGCGGAACGAGCAGGTGTATCTTTCCGAGTTCGTCGGCTTTTCCAAACTGCGCGACTATCGGCCTGATGTCCGGACCCGAGTGTTGCTCGCGCTCATCAAACTTCCGTTGATCGGGCCTCTGCTCAAGCGCGCAGCTTGAAAGCTGAAGGCGCTATCGGCACTCTGTCTCCCATGCGCCGAATCGCCCTTATCGCTTGCTCATTTGCCCTGTTCGCCACCCCCGCCCTCGCTCAGAGCTTCGAGGGCAATTGGGGTTGCCGTGATGCCACTGCCGGGAAAGCCGGTATCCTGACCATTTATGGCCAGGTATATGGCTTTGCCTCGACCGTGGTGGGCGATAAGAGCTCAGGCACCGGCACCATCACCGCCTATCAGGATGGTGTCGGGTTCAACGATGGCGGGCTGAAGGCTACGCGATCGGTGCAGGCCGGCCGTATTGTACCCGACCCCAATTTCGGCGTGGCCATCCAGCTCGAAACGGCAGACGCGATCATCATGCTCTGCACGCCGCACTAAGCGCGGCAATCGGTCGCAGCAGCTTGCACCTTTCCTGCTGATCAGCCATTTTGCCTCTGCAGCGCCGGGCCCCTCTGGCGAGGGCAATGATTTTTGCTCTCGTGATGTCGGAACTGCTCCAACCGAAATGGAGAAGGTCCGGCGATGGATTCGCTGCTTGTTGCCCTATCGGGCGATTTCTTAGGTACACCTGTTTATTTTTGGGTCGCGTTCATCGCGGTCGTCATAGCCCTGCTCGTTTTTGACCTTGGCATTCTGCACAAGGAAGAAAAGGAAATCTCGGCCAAGGAAAGCCTGATTCTCTACGGCTTCTACGTCAGCATTGCAGTCGCTTTCGGCGCGTGGGTGTGGTGGCAGCGCGGCTCGCAAGCTGGGCTTGAATTCTTCACCGGCTATCTGATCGAGCAATCGCTGGCGATGGACAATATGTTCGTCATCGCGACGATCTTCGGCTTCCTTGCCATCCCCCGCATCTACCAGCACCGCGTGCTGTTCTGGGGCATTATTGGCGTGATTGCCTTCCGGGCTGTTCTGATCGGCTTGGGCGCGGCCCTGGTCTATCAGTTTAGCTGGATTCTGTTCTTCTTTGGCGCTTTCCTCGTCTTTACCGGCATTCGCATGTTCAGCCACAAGGACGAAGAGCCTGACATCGAGAAGAACCCGGTCTTCAACTTTCTGACCAAGCGCTTCCGCGTAACCAAGCAATTGCATGGGCACGACTTCACGGCAAAGTTGCCTGACCCGATAACAGGCAAGATCGTAACTTGGCTGACGCCGCTCGGTGTGGCGCTGATCATGGTGGAAACGGTCGACCTGATTTTTGCGGTGGACTCGGTGCCTGCCGTGTTTGCGGTGACGCAGGACACGTTCATCGTCTACACGTCCAACATCTTTGCGATTCTTGGGCTGCGGGCCCTCTACTTCGCCCTGGCGGCCGCAATGAACCGGTTCCGCTACCTGCAGGTGTCGCTTGCCATCATCCTGGTCCTGGTCGGCATCAAGATCTTCCTTGTGCCGCTGGGTATCAAGATCGACACGGCCCTGTCTCTGGCGGTGACCATCTCGATCCTGGCGGGCGGCGTATTCTACTCGCTTTGGAAGACGCGCAATGAGCCGGCCATTTCCGCCGAGGTAGCGCCGCAAACAGGACAGTTGGAACCCTGATTCGATTTTGTAGCGGGCGCTCCTTCTGCGGGAGCCCGCTCACTCCTAGCGCCGAAAAACAATGGAAACCCACGTTCTGCGTGGGTTTTCCCGTGTCACGAAACTGTTGCACCAGTCTTGCCGCAATTACCGTCTAGCGAAATCGTCAACATATTCAGGAGACGATTATGGGTAGGATCCACGAGATCGTATTCGACTGTGACAAGCCGGCGACCTTGGCGGCCTTTTGGGCTGAACTGCTTGATGGCTATGCCGTCCGGGACTACGACGAAGCTGAGATCGCGCGGCTGGCAGCACTAGGCCTGACGCCTGACAGCGATCCGACCGTCATGGTGGATGGACCAGGTCCTTCGATCTGCTTCCAGAACGTTGAAGGACGGCGCCATGACAATAATCGCGTACACTTCGACATCGAAGTGACCGACCGGACTGGCGAAGTGGAACGGCTCAAGGCTGCTGGCGCCGAGCCAGTGCGCGTTCTGCCGACCTATACCGTGATGAAGGACCCTGAAGGCAACCAGTTCTGCCTTGTGGATGCCCAGCAGCAGGCCGCAGCCGTCGCGGCCTGAGGTTCACGGCGCAGTGTTCTGCTGACAGGCTCTGGCACGTCAGGTGATTAGGTTTCCTGACCAGCCATTCAGGAGCCGTTTCATGTCTCTCACCGCCACTTGCCATTGCGGCGCAACCAAGATCGCCCTGCCCCACCTCCCCGACCATGCCACGCAGTGCAATTGCAGCTATTGTGCGCGCACGGGCGCCGTCTGGGGCTATTTTGGGCCATGCGAGATGCAGTTCGCGTCACTTGAGGGCGACAAGGTCTACTCCGCCAGCGACGGCATGAACCAGCACCATTTCTGCGGTCATTGCGGCATGCAGACCTGGGGCGACTCGCCCGATTGGGCCTCGATGTACAATGCCGATGGCACGCCCAAGAACGGGGACCCGAACAGCATGCCAAAGACAAGAACCTATGCGGTGAACTTGCGTCTGATCGATGATCTGGATTGGTCCAAGATCAATGTCACGCAGGTGGATGGGCGGAGCAATTGGTGAGGGTATCGGCATGTGATTTGGCCACACACTCAGTGTCATCCTGGCCTTGAGCCGCGATCGCATCACCGCCTTGAGGTAGTCGGCACAATCTACATTGCAAGGCACGCATCTCGGGACGAGCCTTGGCTCAAGGCCGGGGTGACACCGAGTGTGGGGAAGGGTTGGGGCTATCAAAGTTCGAGTGCGCTGCACCTGATGGTTCTGATGAACACTGAGGTGTCGCGACAGCTAAACGAGTAGCGGTGGGCAGAACAGGCCCGTGCCAGTAACTCTAACTGACGTGACAACGCAGTTGGTCCCCTGCTCGGGGGTTAGATGAGTTACCGCTAATGCCCCTCAAAGCTCATCAATGAACTCACGACCACCCCTTCGCTCTTAAGCTTGGTGGCGCCGCCGAGGGCTGGCAGGTCAATCATAAAAGCGGCGTCGTCTACTTTGGCGCCGGTGCGGCGGAGGAGGCCCACGGCGGCCATGGCGGTGCCGCCAGTTGCAATAAGGTCGTCAACGAGAAGGACCGTGTCGTTGTTGTCGAGCACATCGGCGTGAATCTCGATAGTGTCGACGCCATATTCCAACGCGTAGTTCTGCCCGATGGTTTCGCCAGGCAGCTTGCCCTTCTTGCGGACTGGGATGAACCCGACGCTCAGGGCAATTGCGACGCCTGCGCCAAAGATGAAGCCACGTGCCTCGATACCGGCGACATGGGTGATGCTGCGGCCACGATATTGGGCGGCAATGCGCTCGACGCTCTCCTTGAAGCCTTCGGGGTGCTCGATCAGCGTGGTGATGTCACGAAACAAGATCCCTTTCTTGGGGTAATCCGGAATCGTGCGCACGAGGGATTGCAGATCGAGCGGCATGGTAGTCCTGACAGATGAGAAGAAGTTAGGGGAGGCGGCGCCCGACGATGTGCCGGGCAAGAACGCCGGCATTGTAGGCGGCATTGCGCGTGACGTTGATCGCGGTTTCGCGTGCCTTGGGATTGCTGGCGACCGCACGGATGCCGGCGCGCACCACGGGATGGCGCGTCATGGTGATGGCAGCGCCAACCACGGTAACGGCTATGCGAATGGCGGACATGGCGGCTCCCCCGGCATTGATTTGCAGTCAGCACCATATTGCGGGCCTTGGCGGGATTAGCAAGGGGATGCTTGGGCGGTGGCACAAACACAAAGGGCCCCAGACGGGGCCCAATGCATGAAATCAAGAGCGCAGCTAGTGCTCGATGCCCTTCCAAATGCGGCGCTTGGTGGCCCAGAGAAGGCCTGCAAACAGCAGCAGGAACAGGATGACGCGGAAACCGGTTTCCTTGCGGCCCGGCAGGCCTGGCTCAGCCATCCACATTATGAAGGCGGCGACGTCGGTGGAATATTGCTCCACGGTGAGAGGTACTTCGGTCTGGCCTTCGGCGACTTCATAGGTCACCTGTCCATCCTGCAAAGGCGGCGCCATGCCGATGGCGTGACCGGGGAAGTAGTCGTTGTAGTATTTGCCTTCGGGAAGCGCGAAGCCTTCAGGGGCCGTATTCGGCACTTCGGAATGGTAGCCATTCAGGAGAGCGTGGATGTAGTCGACGCCGCCTTCGGAATAACCGGTGAAGTAGTTAAAAATCCAGAACGGGAACGGGTCAGTGATGCCGCGCGCCTTGGCGAGAACCGAGAAATCAGGTGGCAAGGCGCCGCCATTGGCATCCCGGGCATCCTGCTCGCTGGGGAATGGCGACGGCCAACGATCAGCAGGCACGCCTTTACGGGTGCCGCCTTCAATAGTTGGGTCCACCACATCGTATTCGGCCGCTAAAGCCTTGACCTGCTCTTCGGAGAAGCCCGGGCCATCCTCTTCTGCAAAATTGCGGAACGAGATCAGGCGAGCGCTGTGGCAGCTCGCGCACACTTCCCGGTAAACCTGGAAGCCGCGCTGCAGCTGGTTCCGGTCGTATTTGCCGAATATGCTGGCGAAGGACCAAGTCTGTCTTTCAATGTGAGGCGTCGAATGTTCGTCGGCAGCCATGGCTGGCGTGGCGGCGAGGCCAAGGGCCAGCGCCAAGGCCGCAAGGGTCGTTTTGGTCTTGATCATGGTCACTCTTTCGTCCTCACGCAGGCGCCTTGACGAGGACGTTCTCGGAAATGCTGGTCGGAAGGGGCAAGGGCTTTTCAATGCGTGAGAGCACGGGCAGCACGATGAAGAAGTGGATAAAGTAATAGGCCGTGCTGATCTTGGCCAGAGTGACGTAAATGCCTTCAGCGGGCTGAGCACCAAGATAGGTGAGCGCGATGAAGTTGATCAGGAACAGAAGGTAGAACCACTTAAACAAGGGGCGGAACAGGCCGGAGCGGACCTTGGCCGTATCCAGCCACGGCACGATCAACAGTGCGACCATCGACAGGCCCATGGCGATGACGCCGCCGAGCTGGGAGTTGATGAACAAGACGTTGAAGTCGATGGCGCGCAGGATGGTGTAGAACGGCAGCAGATACCATTCAGGCACGATGTGAGAGGGCGTCACCTGGGAGTTGGCCTGGATGTAATTGTCCGGGTGGCCCAGGATATCAGGCGCAAAGAAGATGAACCACGCAAAGGGGATCATGAACACCACCATGGCGAGCAGATCCTTCAGTGTGTAGTACGGATGGAACGGCACAGTATCGCGGCTCGACTTGACGTCCACCCCGATCGGGTTGTTGTTGCCGGGCACGTGCAGTGCCCAGATGTGCAGCGCCACAAGCGCCGCAATCACAAATGGCAGCAGATAGTGGAGCGAGAAGAAGCGGTTCAGCGTCGGGTTGCCAACGGCAAAGCCACCGCGCAGCAACTGCAGCACGCTTTCACCAACGATCGGGATCGCCGAGAAGATGTTGGTAATAACGGTCGCACCCCAGAAGCTCATCTGGCCCCATGGCAGCACGTAGCCCATAAAGGCGACTGCCATGCTGAGGATGAAGATCAAGACGCCGATGATGTACAGGATCTCGCGCGGCGCCTTGTAGGAGCCGAAAAAGAGATTGCGGAAGATGTGGATGTATAGAGCCAGGAAGAACATCGAGGCGCCCACGGCATGCGTGGCCTGGATGATACGGCCGCCATTGACGTCACGGCGGATATGCTCGACCGAGTCGAAGGCCATGGAGACGTTGGGCGTGTAGTGCATGGCAAGGATGATGCCGGTAACGATCTGCACGCCCAGGCACATTACCAGAATCGCCCCGAACGTCCAAAAATAATTGAGGTTCTTGGGCGTGGGGAAGTCCATCAGGTGCTCTTTGGCAAACCTGGCGACCGGGAGGCGCTCATCGAGCCACTTTTCAGCGGCATTCCCAGGAACGTAAGTCGAATGTTCTGACATCGAAGAAGGCTCCACTAGCCGATCTGGACCAGCGTATCGCTGATGAATTCATATGGCGGCACGACCAAGTTCTTGGGCGCCGGACCCTGGCGGATACGGCCGGCCGTATCGTAGTGCGAGCCGTGACAGGGGCAGAACCAGCCGTCAAAATCGCCCGACTGCCCGATCGGCACGCAACCCAGATGGGTGCAGTTGGCAATCATGATCAGCCATTGCGCCTGGTCCGGCTTGGTCCGCTCTTCGTCGGTCTGCGGGTCCTTGAGGTCGCTCAAGGGCACGGCCCTGGCTTCTTCAATCTCGGCAGCCGTGCGGTGGCGTACGAACACGGGAAGACCGCGCCAGGTGATGGTAACGGATTGCCCTTCGGGAATGGGCGCAAGATCGAATTCGATGCTAGCAAGCGCCAGCGTCGATGCGTCTGGGTTAAGCTGGTTGATCAGCGGCCAAACCACGGCGGCGGCACCCACCGCGCCGACGGCTCCGGTGGCGACAAAGATGAAATCGCGCCGGTTTGTTGAATGATGAGCTTGCTCGGCCAAGGTCGCGTATCCCCAGTACAATCACTTTAGACGCGGCCGGCATCTGGCAAACCATCACACCCGATAGGCGGAATCAGCAGCCGTCCGCCCTTAAGCGGCCCGTCAGTCTGCGTCCTTTTTGCACTGTCATAAGAACTTGTCCAGTGATCCAGGCGGTGACATGGATCAACTGCGCCACTATTACCCACCCCGCCTCACCGAGGCGGCGCGAAACGCTTTGAAGTCGAGGAAAAACGATGCCGGTTGCGCTTGCATTGTATCAGCCCGATATCGCCAACAACACCGGCACACTGATCCGGCTGGGAGCATGCCTGGGAACCACAATCCACGTGATCCACCCCACGGGCTTCCCGTTTTCGGCCAAAACGCTGGCACGGGCCGGTCTCGATTATTTAGATTATGCCAATGTGGTGGAACATGACAGCTGGAGCCAGTTCAATGCGTGGCGAACCGAGCAGGGTCAGAGGCTTGTCCTGCTGACCACCAAGGCTCGTCAATCGGCCTATCAGGTGGAGTACCAAACCAACGACATCCTGATGGTGGGACGGGAAAGTGCCGGTGTGCCCGACGATGTGGCTGCGTCCTGTGATGTCGCCATACGCATTCCGATGCGGCCCAATTTGCGCTCGATCAATGTAGCCCTCGCCGCAACACTTATTCTGGGCGAAGCAAAAAGGCAGACCGACGGGTTTACAGAGCTCCAATGACAGTTCATTCCACTTTCCCCATGACCCTCCCCAGCGACATCGACGGCAAGAAGCTCAAGGCACAGACCTGGTTTAGCGCCCTGCGCGACCAGATCATGGCCGCTTTCGAGCAGATCGAAGCTGATGTCGTCGGTCCAAACGCACACCGTCCTGCCGGCAAGTTCGAGATCAGCCCTTGGGAGCGGGTGGCAGGCGGCGGCGGCGAAATGGGCATGCTGCATGGCCGGGTGTTCGAGAAGGCGGGCGTGCATATATCCACGGTGCATGGCGAGTTCTCCGCCGATTTTGCCAAGCAGATGCCGGGCACCGAAGAAGGCGCCCAGTTCTGGAGCTCGGGCATTTCGCTGATCGTGCATCCCTGGAACCCCAATGTTCCAGCGGTGCATATGAACACGCGCATGATCGTAACCGGACGGCAATGGTTCGGCGGCGGGGCGGATCTGACGCCGGTGCTGGACCGGCGGCGGACGCAGGACGATCCGGACACGCGCGACTTCCACGCGGCGATGCGCGCGGCTTGTGCCGACCGCCCGAGCGTCGACTACGAGCGCTACAAAGCTTGGTGCGACGAATACTTCTTCCTGCCCCATCGCAACGAGCATCGCGGCATTGGCGGTATATTCTATGATCACCATAATTCTGGTGATTGGGACGCCGATTTCGCCTTCACCCAGGCGGTGGGCGATGCCTTCCTCGGCATCTACCCTGAACTAGTACGCCGTAATTTCGAAACCCCGTGGACGGACGCCGACCGGCACGAGCAATTGGTGCGACGCGGGCGCTATGTGGAGTTCAACCTGCTTTATGACCGGGGCACGATGTTTGGACTCAAGACCGGGGGGAATGTCGAATCCATCCTGTCGTCCATGCCGCCAGAAGTGCGCTGGCCTTGAGATAACGCGATGGGACTGACCGACATCCACATTGCAGGCTACCGGTCGGTCCGCTCCATACATTTTCCGGTGCGACAATTATCCGTTCTGGTCGGTGCCAATGGCGTGGGCAAGACCAATCTTTACCGGGCGCTGGAGCTGGTGCGGGCCGCCGCGACGGGGCAATTGGCTGAAGAAATTGCACGTGAGGGTGGGCTGGCATCAGTTATGTGGGCGGGGGAGCGCACCAATCGCGATCTGCCAAAGCTCAAGCTGAGCGTCGATCTGGACGGTCTTGCGGACCAAAATGGGCGCCTGGATGTCGAGGCAGGTTTTCCCCATAGCTACGAGATCATCCCGGGCTTTCCGACACCCACGGACGCAGCCTTCCCCGGGGAAGCACAGATCAAGGCGGAAACCCTGACGCTGAAGGGACGCCGTCCCGTGACCTTGCTGGAGCGGAAAGGCGCTAGCGCCTGGGCCAGGGATGGCGAAGGCAGGCGCGTTTTGGCGCATGAAAACCTCCTAGCCAGCGAAACGGCACTGTCCGAGCTACGAGGCTACCCTGAAGTCGATGCCGTTCGGGACACGTTGGCTGCGTGGCGGTTCTTTCATGGTTTTCGAACTGACGCAGGATCGCTCCTGCGCCAGCCATCGTTGGCTGTCACCTCGCCCTTCCTGGCCGCTGACGGCAGCAATCTAGCGGCGGTGTTCGCAACTTTGCGGCACATCAAGCAAGACAGTGTCGATCTTGACCGGGCTATCGAGGACGCCTTTCCCGCTACGCGCCTCGACGTGCCCATGCCGGAACGCTATGCCAGTTTTACCCTGACCTTCCCCGACATGCCCAAACGGGCGTTCGGCGCAGCGGAGCTGTCGGATGGGACCTTGCAGTTCCTGGCGCTGATGGGTGCGCTACTATCTTATCGTCTGCCACCGCTGATCGCGCTGAATGAACCCGAGTCCAGTCTGCATCCCGAGCTGCTGCCGGCCTTGGCACGGATCATCGCCAAGGCTGCGGAGCGTACGCAAGTGTGGGTGGTAACGCATTCCCGCGTACTGGCCGATGCGTTGGCGGAGGAGACTGGCATTCTGCCGCGTGAGGTAATCCGCAAGGACGGCGGCACCTGGCTCGAAGGGCTGAACCATCTCGGCACGTTTGTTGACGATTAGGGTGGCGGCTGAACGCGGGCGAAGGAACCCTGCCCTATCGCTAGCGTTGATCTGAAACGACGGTCTAGCAAGGGAGAACGAGCATGAAACGCTTTGAATCTGGTTCCCTGATCCCAGGCGCCACATGGCGCGCCGAGGCGGAAACCGAAGCCGAAGTGGTAAGGCGCGCAGTGGAGAATCTGCGCAATCTGCATGGCGAGACCGAGGTGCGGCCCGAAATGATCGAGCGCATTAAGGAACGCATCGTCGACGTGGACAGCAGCGAGCAGCAGACCCGGCACTAGGGCCGGGCAAGCGCCAGCAGATCGGCTTTGCCGAGGGTAAAGCCGCTATCGATCCACAAGTGCTCAAGCCGCTTGAGTTCAGCGCCAAGAGCCGGTCCCGGTACAAAGCCGAGGTCGGCAAGATCGTGCCCAGAAATGGGGAATGGCGAAACGACAACGCGGCCGAGTTCGCGCGCCGTCTCGGCCAGCCGCTCGCGCGGCCAGCGCTCGCGTGCGGCGGCAATAGCCAGCCCTTCGACAGCCTGTTCGCCATGCCGATAGGCGGCTTCGCCAATATGCCCGCTGGCGATCAATGCGCTGGCACGCTCCACTTCAGTCGCGGCCGCTACGAATTCATTGGACAGGCGCCACAGGCTGCGAAGGTCTTGTGGATCACCTAGCAGTACGAGGCGAGCAACAGCCGATTGTCCACCTGAAATCTCGTAGGCGTCGAGCGCGTCTAGTGGTTCCGGACTTATGGGAACGAGTCCAATAAACGCCATTTGCCTCAGGGTAGCAGCGACTTTGGGAAGTGCCAGCATGCGCAGCATTTCGGCGCCGATGCGTTCGGCCGACAGGTGAGCGAGCTTGCCTACGGCCCTGGTGCAGGCCGCAAGGCCCTCCTGGTCCAGCACGCCGTTGCCATGGCTGGCAGTGAAGCGAAAGAAGCGGTAGACGCGCAAGCCATCCTCAGCAATGCGCTGATCGGGGTTGCCGATGAAGCGGATGCGGTGCGCAAGGGCGTCGGCCACGCCTTCTAGTGGGTCGTATAGCGTACCATCGGCGGCGCAGTAGAGAGCGTTGAGCGTGAGATCGCGACGCCTGGCGTCTTCGACCCAGTCGGTCCCGAACACCACCTTGGCATGGCGTCCGTCCGTTTCGGTGTCGCGGCGCAGGGTGGTAACCTCGGCAAGAATATTGCCGAGGCGTAGCGTCACCGTACCGTGGTCGATGCCGGTGGGGTACCAGGCGATCCCGGCGGCTTCGGCGCGGGCGATGACTTCGTCGGGCACGAGTTCGGTTGCAAGGTCGATGTCAGGCGTCGTGCGCGGGCGGTTCAAGATGGTGTCGCGCACCACGCCGCCGACAGCGCGAGTGCGCCGTTGTGGACCATCGAGCGCGGCAAAGATCGCTTGGGTGTCAGGGTGATTGAGCCAGTCAGCCTTGGCGAGATCCTCGATGCTCACAGCACGGCCTCGTTCATGGCAAGGTCGCGGAAGCGCCGGGTGAGATTGGCGGTGATGCCCCAGATGCGGTGCCCATCATGGTCGATCTGCCACGTCCGGTGTTCCTTGCCGTCGCGGCTGATGCGGAACTCACCATAGGAGTCGGCGGCGAGAATGCGCTGCAGCGGCACTTCGAAGACCGAATGCACTTCGCCCGGATTGGGCACAAACGGCCCCTTGGGAGAAACTGACGCGACAACCGGTGTGATCAAGTAATTGGTGCCGGTGAAATAGGGCAGCATGTAGCCAAGAATGTCGGCGTCCTGTTGCTCAAGGCCGACTTCCTCATGCGCTTCGCGCAGGGCAGCGGCGGCAACGTCTTGGTCGGCTGCGTCCACCTTGCCCCCGGGAAAGGCGACCTGTCCGGAGTGCGAGCGCAGATCAGGCGAGCGCTCCGTATAGAGCACGGTCAGACCTTCGGGCCGGCGAATCAGCGCGATCAGGACGGCAGCGGGAACAGGTGGACGGCCGAACGGACGCTCCGGCTTCCAATCCGGCACGAGGCTTTCCGTTGGCGGCAGAGGCGGCGGCGCGCTGAGGAGCCGCGCGGCCAAACGCTCGATGATGGTGTCGTCGGACGACAAAGGGGCACCAGAAGTGGTTTTCGGAGCCGCAAGCTTAAGCCAGGAGGCTGCTTATGACATCTTGTTTTGAATATATCACAGCGCGCCTCGATCGGCGCTGAGGTTTAGCCTCGCCGAAACGCCGCAATCGGCCCGGCCAGTGTTGCCGCCAAGCTCTTAACCTCGGCGTAAAGAAGCACCCGCGTGGGATCGACCGGTCCGGGAAACTGGATATTGCCCAGGGTGGTCGGCTCCCAGCCGAGGGGGCAGTAATAGTCGCGGTCACCCACCAGCATGACGAACTCGCCCTCGCCGCGCGCCAGGGTGCGCTGGGTGACTTCTCGGGCGAGGAGCTTGCCTGCGCCCAGTTTGCGGTAATTGGGATGGGTGGCGAGGGGGCCCAGCATGTAGCCGTTCTTGCCGCCGATGCTGATCGGGGTCATCCAGACCGAGCCGCAAGCAATGCCATCGACTTCGGCGACGAGACTCAAGGTCGGATCGATCGGGAAGCGTTCGCGAATGCGGAATGCCGTGCGCGCGAAGCGGCCCGGGCCGAAAGCGATCGCCTGCAACTCGTCGATGAAGACGGTGTCTTCATCCGTGGCGGGGCGAACGGTGGGAACGCGCAGGGGCATGGGAGCAGCAGCCGAGGCGGCGGTGACAGGGGTCATGGCAAGGATCCGGAAAAAGGATGCGTAGGACAAACCCGGCGCTCCAAAGAGCACCGCTTGGGAGACCGCTTACGGTCGTCGTGTCACCAGCGAAACCTTTACCATCCTAGGCGCCTCCACGCCTGATAATCGCATTAGCACCCTGTGTGCGTCGCGTAAAACAAAAACTCATGGCACGGGCGTCACTTTTCAAGACGGCTCGCCGTCTGTGATCGAAATACACAACACTTCGTTGTGCCATTAGTGCCTTATCGCTCGCGTCCGGGCGGCCTATGTGTCAGGCCAAGCAAGCGGACAAGCGGGAGTGTTGTCCCGCAACGCGTCCACAACAAGGCGGAAGGGCTGCGATCATGGGTCAACTGGTCGACGGAAAATGGTCAAGCGAGTGGTACGATACCAAATCCACCGGCGGTAAATTCGAGCGCAGTAAGGCGGGCTTTCGCAACTGGATCACGGCCGACGGAAGCGCAGGGCCGACCGGCACGGGTGGGTTCAAGGCGGAGGCGGGACGCTACCACCTCTATGTCTCGCTCGCCTGCCCCTGGGCGCATCGAACACTGATCTTCCGCAAGCTCAAAAATCTTGAAGACCTGATTTCGGTGTCTGTCGTGTCGCCCCGCATGCCCGATGAAACGGGTTGGAGCTTCGACAAGGCGACCGGCTCGACCGGCGATGATCTGTTGGGCAAGGAAACCCTGTGGCAGGTCTATACCCAGGCCGTGCCGGACTATACCGGCCGTGTCACCGTGCCCGTCCTATGGGACAAGCAGACCGGAACGATCGTGAGCAATGAAAGCTCCGAGATCATCCGCATGTTCAACTCGGCCTTCAACGAGCTGACCGGCAACACCGACGATTTCTATGCCGAGAACGAGCGCGAAAACATCGATAAGATCAATGCGCGGGTTTATGACGACATCAACAATGGCGTCTACAAGGCTGGCTTCGCAACAACGCAGGATGCCTACCAGGAGGCCGTAACCAAGCTGTTCGATGCGCTCGACTGGGTCGAAGGCCTGCTGGGCGAAACGGCATACCTGGCTGGCGAGACGGTGAGCGAAGCGGACTGGCGGCTATTTACGACGCTGGTACGGTTCGATGCGGTCTATGTCGGGCACTTCAAGTGCAACATCCGGCGCATCGCGGATTATCCGAATATCTCGCATTACCTGAAAGGGCTATACGAGACGCCGGGGATCAAGGAGACGGTGGATCTCGGGCACATCAAGACGCACTATTACTGGAGTCACAAGACCATCAATCCGACGCGGATTATTCCGGTTGGGCCGGATTTGGAGTTTGTGAAGTAGTCGAGCCTTCCAAACACTCGGTGTCACCCCGGACTTGATCCGGGGTCCATCTCGAGATCTCAGGATGGATCCCGGGCCGAGCCCGGGATGACATCGGGGGTGGGATGGTTTAAGGCTCAGTAGCCCCAGATGTCCCGCTTCGGTGCACCATCGAAATACTCATCGATTCGCTGCGAGGTGGCTGGCGTCACCTTTTGCGGCAGGGCCGAGCGGTGGAACCACGCGACTTCGGAAATCTCGCGGTCGGGCTTGCGCTCGAACGCTTTCTCGAAACCTTTGGCGACATAGAAGGCGACATGGTCCCGGTTCGTGACGGGGCTCGAATTGTGGTACATGCCGAAGAGCTCAAGTGGACCGGTGACGCGATAGCCGGTTTCCTCCAGCACTTCGCGGGCTGCGGCCTGGGGCATGGTCTCGCCGGGATCGACACCGCCGCCGGGAAACTGCCAGCCGGGCACATAGGTGTGGCGGATGAGGAGGACCTTGTCGCCATCGACCACCATGATGCGGGTGCCGATGGTCATGCGATGCCAGAAGCCCTTTACGGTGAGAAAAAGCCTCGAAATCGCCTGCTGGGTGCGGTTCATCTGCATTGGGAATCTCTCTTTGCCGACATGGGTAGCAGGAACTTGATGGCGACAAAATTGCGGTTCTGGGCGATTGGCCGTTTTCTTGGCGCTCCCCTTCTGGCAAAACGCCACCAATGATCACCCTCGCCCATATCTCCGACATTCACCTTTCCCCTATGCCGGCCATCGCCATGCGCGACCTGGTGGGCAAGCGCATCACTGGTTATCTGAACTGGAAGATGCGGCGCAACGAGGAGCTCAACAGCGAAACGCTGGCAAGCCTTGTGGCGCATCTGCAAGGGCAAAACGCCGACTTTACCGCCGTGACGGGCGATCTGGTCAATCTGGCGCTCGACGTCGAGATGACCCGCGCCGGTAAATGGCTTGAGGCTCTGGGCGGGCCGGACAAGATCGCCGTTTGCCCAGGCAATCACGATGCCTATGTGGCGGGAGCGCTCGAGAATGCCCACCGGGCTTGGGGCGCCTATATGCATGGCGAAACGCTGGATGGCGGCGGCGCTTTCCCGTTCGTGCGCCGCGTGGGTGAACTTGCGGTTATTTCCTGCTCAAGCGCCGTTCCAACTAGGCCGTTCCTCGCCATCGGCCGGTTCGACGAGCAACAGGCGGAACGGCTAAGCAAGATCCTAAAGGTCATGGGCGAGGCTGATTATTTCCGGGCCGTGATGATCCATCATCCGCCCAATCCGGAACTGCAGCACCCCTCGTTCGGGCTCAAGGGACATCGCCTGTTCCGGCAGGTCATCGCCGAGCACGGGGCCGAGTTGATCCTCCATGGCCATACGCACCGCTCCTCAATCCACTCCATTCCAGGCAAGAACCGGGAAGTGCCGGTAGTGGGCGTTGCGGCGGCGAGTGCGGCGCAGGGTGGACGGCTCGACGACCCTGCGCGCTATAATCTGTTCCGCATTGAACGATCAGCCGAAGGCTGGTCCTGCACCATGCGCGAATTTGGCTATCAGCGGCTCGGCACCGAGATCGTCATGCGTATGCAGATGCGGATCACCTGAACGATCTAGCTGGCGTTCAACTTGTCGCCCACACGGCTATGCACATCGGCGGCCTCAGGCGTCATGATCTCATCGAAGTCGCTGAACTCGTAGACCGGGCGGATTTCGATTTCGCTCGGGCCCGGCATAGGATTGGGGCACTTCTTGACCCATTCGATGGCATGATCCATGTCGCGCACTTCCCACAGCCAGTAGCCGGCCACCAATTCCTTGGTTTCGGCGAACGGGCCATCAAGGACAGTGCGGCTGGCGCCATCGAAGGCGATTCGCTTGCCTTGGCTGGAGGGTTTGAGGCCATCGCCACCCTTCATGATGCCGGCATCCACCAGGGCTTCGTTGTACTTGCCCATTTCCACCAGCAGTTCGGGCGGCGCCATGAGGCCGGCTTCGCTGTCTGCCGTTGCTTTGACGAAAACCACAACACGCATTTCTTCTCTCCTATACATGGTCGAAGTGGACCATTGCCCTCCCGACGAATGAGCCTGCTTGGATTCGACAAACCGCGAGCAGCCCCACTCCCGCCATGTCAACAAATCACCTATATGGACTTGGAGCCAAGGATATTACCCATTGACTGACCAGTTCCTGATCGAGCGCCCGACCTATGATCCCGCCAGTGGGGTTGCCGAGTTTAGCTATGGGCTGGACGGGATGCGGTTCACCGAAAGGCTGGTGCTGCCGGCCGGGGCCGACGTAACGGCAAGCCAGAGCGGGTCGTTCCTCAAACTCCTGGACCTGACGGCTATCGTGCTAGGCGTCAGCTACTTCAAGCTCAAGGCGCCGTTCGAGATCGCCGCGCCCAATATCGCGCTGACCGAGGCCGAGCGGGCCTTTGCTATCGATGTCTATGAAAATGGGCTGGGCGAGTTCTACGCCCGCAACAATCTGCAGCGCTTTGGCAAGCTGGTGCTTCATACGCCTCATGACGTTCAGATGCACATGGCGCCTGATCTGCCAAGCCGCACGCTGCTACCGATTGGCGGTGGCAAGGACTCGCTGGTCAGCGTCGACCTGCTCAGCCATGTCGGCGTCGCGTTCAGCCCCTTTGCCGTCAATCCAAAAGGGCCGATCCTATCCTCGGTCGACAAGATCGGCACGGCGCCGGTCTATGTGACGCGCACACTTGATCCTGAAATGATCCGGCTGGGCAAGGAACCGGGCTATTACAATGGCCATGTGCCCTCGACGGCGATTAACTCCATGATCGCGTCGCTCTGCGCCCTGCTCTACGGCTACAACCAGATTGTTCTCAGCAATGAGCGTTCGGCTAGCGAAGGCAATGTCGAGTTCGACGGTCGCGAGACGAACCATCAGTATTCGAAATCCCTGGGTTTCGAACTCTTGATCGCCTCGATCCTGAGCGATGCCACCGGCGGGGCGCTAAAATATTTCTCACTGCTGCGGCCCTATTCCGAAGCTCGGATCGCCTCGCTGTTCACGCACGAAACCAAGTTCGACCATGTGTTTTCGAGCTGTAATCGCAATTTCCGGTTAGCCGGGCACGATGGGCCGCTCTGGTGTGGCGAATGCCCCAAGTGCCATTTCGTGTTCCTGATTTTCGCTCCGTTCATGCCCAAGGACCGGCTGCTGGCCATTTTCGGCAAGAACTTACTGGACGATCCGGCTAATGAAGGCTCGTTCCGCGAACTGGCAGGGCTCGCAGGCCAGAAGCCGTGGGAATGCGTGGGCGAAATTCTTGAAGCAGCCGCCTGCCTCTATACGCTGACGCGCCATGCCGATTGGCACGAGGCCGCCGTGGTGCGAGCAGTGAAGGCTGACCTTTTCAGCCAATACGGCGAGCCGGCGCTGCAGATCGCCATGGCCGAGTGCCTGACCGATAGCCACGACCACCATATACCGCCGGCCCTGGCCGCCAAGGTGGCTGCCTATGCGCTTTGAGGAGCCGGTCCTGCTCTATGGCGCCGGTCGCGAAGCGCAGTCGACGCGCGCATTCCTCAAGGTTCGCCAGCCGGATCTGAAGGTCTTCGTCACGGTGGACAGCGGCAGCGCTGACTTGGCCGAAGTCGAGCCCATTGCACCCGAGATGCTTCCAGCGGCGATTGCCGAACACCGCTTTGGGCTGATCGTGAAAAGCCCGGGTGTGTCGCGCTACAAGCCAATCTTCGGCACTGCCGAGGCGGCAGGCATTCCGGTGACGTCCAATCTCAATTTGTGGGGCTCGGCCTATCGACAAGGCCGGACGGTGATCGCCATCACCGGCACCAAGGGGAAGTCCACCACGGCTACGCTTGTCCACCTGATGCTGACGCGCTCGCGGGTGGATGCGGGGCTCGCGGGCAATGTTGGTTTGGCGCCGCTGGAGATCGCCGACAAGCACGCGGTGGTGATCTTCGAGCTCTCCAGTTATCAAACCGCTGATATGTCGTTTTTGCCCGACATCGCTGCGGTCACCAATTTGTATCCCGAGCATGTGGATTGGCACGGCTCGGTCGAGCGCTACTACCGCGACAAGCTGCACCTGATCGACCGCGACGGCGGCTTTCCCGTGGCGTTGGGGGCAGCGGCTATGGGCAATGCCATTGTCGCGCAGGCGGTGCGCGACCATCGCCGGCTGCTACGTCCGCTCGATAAGGACGAGATTGCCATGGTGGACAAGGCGGTCGCAGCCTCGCGCCTCAAGGGCAGCCATAATCTCGACAATGCCCGGCTGGCCGCACAGGTTGCGCTGGCCGCAGGCGGCACGCTGGACGGGATCATCCGAGGTATTGCGGCCTTCGTACCCCTGCCCCATCGGCTCGAAGAACATCAGTTCGGCGGCACGATTTTCGTCAACGACTCCATCTCGACCACGCCCGAAGCGACCAAGGCCGCCTTAGCGGCCTATCGCGGCCATCGGATTGCACTGATCGCCGGCGGCCATGAGCGAGAACAGGACTATACCGAACTCGCCGGCCTTCTTGCCAGCTATGGCGTAACGACCTTGGCTTGCCTGCCGGTGACTGGAACCCGGCTCGCCAGCGCCGCACAAGCTGCAGCTCCGCACATCAATGTTTTGACGCAACCCGATCTCCATAGCGCAATGCAGGCCCTTTCCAAGCGCCGGGCCGACTTCGATGTGGTGATCCTGTCGCCCGGCGCACCGTCGTACAACCAGTTCAAGAATTTCGAGGAGCGCGGGCGCATGTTTGTCCAATATGCGCAAACAGTTTTCGCACCGGCCCTAGCATGAAGAGCGCCGTTTAGAACGGCTGCTCCAGCGCATTCTGCGGTACGCCGGCAGCAAGAAGCCCTTGGCCAATGATTTCGAGCAGATTGGGGTCGATTATGCTCGTGCGCAGACGCGCCAAGATGCCGTTGCTGCGGAAGGCTGGCATGTCGAGCACCTGGGGCAGATAGCGGTTGATGACCTCGTTATTGCCAGCGCCCTGCCCCGCCACCAGCGATAGTGCCGCTCCAAGACTGCGGTCGGCATGCTCATAAACCTGGGCAAGTTCCACGGCCCTGCTCCAATCCTGGTCGAGCACCGCCAGCATTGCTGGCCCACCATGATACCACGGCGGCGGATTGGGAGCCCCGCTCAGGGCCAAGGCTACGATCGGCCGCGCTTCTGCGATGGAGCCTGTGAAAACCAGCAGACGCCCATAGGCGGCTAGCGCATCGGTGTTGGCAGGATTGAGCTGGATGGCCGAGCTATAATCCGTTGCGGCCATGGCCTTCTCGCCCATGAAGTCCCAAAGGCGCCCGTGCTGCTCCCAGACAAAGCTGCTCGTCGGGGCTGCAAGCAAGGCACGTTCTACCTCAGCTTTGGCCTCATCATACAAGCGCCTTGCGTCCTCTCCGGCGTCGTAGCGGATGCCGGCTACTTTGAGGATACCGCCGAGCGTTAGTCCTATGGCATTGCTACGCTCAGCTTCGGGCAATACTCCGAGACATACCCTGGCTTGCTCGGCATGAGCTTCGTCGCGCGTTTCCCGGTATAGGTCGAAGCGAAGATGGCACTCATAGAGGCTTTTTGGACCTGATCCCGCATCGATGGATGACAGCATCTCCCTAACTGGGGCATGAAGTGGCCCACGTGCACTGCCTAGAATCATGCTGAGGCTTTGCGAAAGCTTGTCGAGGATCGGAGGGGCATGTGCCTCTAGGCTGGTCACCGAAATGGTATGATCCCAAACGCTGATGTCGCTGCGAAGATCAGTGAGCAACGCGCTGTATTGCACGCGGTCCCCGTCACGCCGGACGACGCCAGTAAGCATAAAGTCGCTTTCTTCCTGTCTATTCTCAGTGGCCATACCGCCATAGCGGACATCAAGGTTTTCGAACTGCTGCAGATCGGTGACGAGTTCGATAGCGAGCCCGGCAACAAGCGGCGGCTCGACTTCAGCTTCGGCGAGATTGGCAAATTCGACAATCGTGACGCTTGGTCGCCGGAGCAAATGTGGAGCCTGGATGCCCTGCTGCATTAGAAGGAAGGTAACAATGGTGATTGCTAGAAATGCACCGGCAAGAACAAGACCGATCAATAATGTTCTGCGCTGTGGGCGAATGGCATTGATGGACTTCGCAGGCGGTTTGGGCGGCAGTGCTATAGGGGCTAGCTCCTCGGGAGCCACCAGCAAGAACTCGGGAACATAGCGCCCGGTCGGCAAGCTGATGCGAATTTTGTCGTGCTGACCATCCGCTAAATAATATTGAGCCAGAAGACTGCGCAGCCGCCGGGCTTGCACACGCACAATAGGATCGCTTTGCGGGTCGAAATCGGCCGGACGGCCAAATACATCGACAGCGATGGAATAGGCCTTGATCGCCTGCTGCTGCCCATCAAGTTTGCGGCGGACGATGTAGTCGAGAAAATTGGCAAGCTGAGGCGAACGCACCATTTCGGGCCATGCGAGCACGCGCTCAAGGGCTGTTAATACAGCATCTCTATGGGGGGCAGCGTGACCCAAAGCAGCCTCCAGACGGAGATCCATACTGGCGTGTTACATGTAAAAAGCAAGCGTGGGTTACATGCATGTAACCTATGTTGCACTATCGAAAAAGTATCACATGCGCCATAGGCCCAGGGACAAACCGGGACGGTAATCAGTCTTGGTACTCATCGGCATGTAACATCTGCGTCCACAGTTTACATGCCGGGGTCGGGAGGAGCGCTGCAAGCCACTTACGAGTGGTCCTGCATTCCCAAGTGCTCCTCCGGCCACTCTAGCTGCTATTCTGCCGGATGCGCATGCGGATCATGACGCACCACTTTGTGGGCAAAGGCTCGCAGCACGGCGAGCACGATCACCGCCAGCAGCGCGACGCCTCCTGCAACGAAGTAAAAGCCTAATGCAGTTGCAACGCCCACGGCGCCAGCCAGCCACATTCCGGCACCGGTGGTGAGGCCCTGAACGCCTCCGCCATTGCGGAAGATCGCGCCTGCGCCAAGGAAGGCGATGCCAGCCGTAACAGCTTCGACCGCGCGCACAGGATCTGCCTGGGAAGCATTTGCCCCGGCTCCCGCCCCAATGGTGTGGTAGATTTCAAAGGCCAAGATGGTAAACAAGGTAGCCGCAGTGGCGACCAGGATATGTGTGCGCAAGCCTGCTTGAGCCGTGTTGATCTCACGTTCGAACCCGATCAGTGCACCTAGTGCTGCAGCTATCAATAGCCGAATGGCAATAATGTGCTGAGGCAGGTAGGTCTCCACCAAGCCAAATTCGTTACCGATGTCCATGGTCGAAATTCCGCTATTATGACAGTCCTGTCATAACCGGTGCTTCGGTTACATCGTTCCAGACCTTAACCATAGGCTGTGCCCAAGGCGCGATGAATTGCCTTGGTGGCAGGATGATCCAACCATCCGGATCGCCGACGGCAGTGTAGTCGTTCGCTGCTACGCAGAGCGCGGTGAGGGCACAGATGAAGGCGGCACGGTCATCGTGATTGGTGAGTGCGGCTAGGTCCTGACGGATCGCTGCTTTAGGGAGCAGATGGGCGAGCAGGCGTCGCAGGGTACCTGCAGCAACTACCGCTTCAAAGTAGCGGTCGGACCTTTTCTGCCGGTCGCCCTTTTCGGGACTATCGAGCATCAAGCCCATGAAACTGGTGGGGAAAGCCTCAAGCAACGCTTTGGGATGAATGGCGTGCTTGTGCTTTGCTTCGGCAATATCGGCATGCGCCAGCACCAGCCGCGCGAACTCATTGGTATGATGGTTGAGCAAGCGCCCGACAGGGCTTCGGGATGAACCAGGCTGGCTAATTCTTGAGGCAATTGGCGCAGCGCTAAGAATACGCTCGGCGGCACGGTAGCGGTCGATCACGGCAAGATCACCGCGCAAGGGACCATCAAAGGCAACCGCTAAAAGTTGCGGTGAGCCGGCTGAGGCGATGACCGCCTGCTCGCGTATGTCCGGCTGACCGTTGAAGTGCTGCGCCGTCCAGGCGATCTCGTCAGCGGTCCAGTCCAGCCGGCAAATGGCGCTTGAGCGTTGCGTCAAGGACCAGCCGACGTCGATGCCGAGAACCGATCCTGACGAGGGCAGCATCAGACGGTCTTGAGCCAGCCACCGTCTACGAAATAGGCCGAGCCCGTGGAATAGCTGGCCTTGTCCGAGCACATGAAGACGAAGAGGTTGGCGACCTCCTCGGGCGTGGCAAAGCGCTTCATGCCGCCGGCTTCGTTGGCAACGCCCTGCAGATGCGCCTCCCAGCCATCATCGCCGGCAATCTGCTTGGCGGTCTTGATCCAGTCGGGCGTGAGAACCAGGCCGGGATTGATCGTATTGACGCGGATGTTGTCGCCGACAAGCTCATTGGCTAGCGTCTTGGAAAACATCATCAAGGCGGCCTTGGTGGTGTTGTAGATGGGCTCGTACCACAAGGGCTGCGCGGCGCAGATGGAGCCGTTATGAAGAATCACGCCGCCGCCGCGTTGCTTCATCGCTGGCATCAGCCCGCGGGCGAGCCGCACCGCGGCCATGACGTGGAGATCCCAGTAATATTGCCAGCGCGCATCATCGGCTTTGGCAATGGTTTCGTTGGAGCCCGTGCCGGCATTGTTGATCAGGATATCGGCGCCGCCGAAGGCCTTCTGCGTGCCGCTGACGACGGCATCGCACCCTTCGGCAGTCGCCACGTCGGCAGCAATGGCCGTGATGATGACGCCGAACTTGTCGGCGATCCGAGCGGCCGCATCATCAGCCCGCTCTTTGTTGCGAGCAACTAGAACCAGATTGGTCCCCTCTGCCGCGAGCCCCTCGGCAATGGCCAGGCCGATGCCGACGCTGCCTCCGGTGATGACAGCGACTTTGTCCCGCAGATTGAGATCCATGTCCCCCTACTTGGCTACCCTGATTTGCAACTTCACGTCGCTCGGCCGTGCCTCCACAGCCCGGTCGAACGCCTTCACCGAATCCTCGAAGTCGAACGTTTCCGAGATCAGCGGCTTGAGATCGACCTTGCCCGAGGCGATCAGGGCAATGGCGCGGTCATATTGGTGAGCGTAGCGGAAAACATTCTCGATACGCAATTCCTTGGTGGAGGCCGAGGCGATATCCACCGGAACCGGATCAACCGGCAGGCCAACGGCGACGATTACCCCGCCCGGCCGGGGCAGGCTCATGATGGTTTTCCAAGCATGCGGCGAGCCCGAACATTCAAAAACGATGTCGGCGCCCCATTCGTCTGTCAGCCGGGCGACTTCGGCGACAATGTCCTTTTCCCGAATGTTGACGGGAATGATGCCCTGGTACTTGGCGGCAATGTCGAGCTTGGGTTGGGCGAGGTCGGCTACGATGACGCGGGCACAGCCACCGGCAAGCGCGGCCAGCGCTACCATGGTCCCGATGGGTCCGGCGCCAAGGACCACGGCCGTATCACCAGGCACGATGCGGGCCTTGCTGGCAGCTTGCATGCCCACTGCGAACGGCTCGACCATTGCACCTTCGGCAAAGCTTACATTGTCGGGCAGCTTGAAAGTGTAATTAGCGGGGTGGACGACTTCGGACGTCAGAACGCCATGGATCGGCGGGGTGGCCCAGAATGTCACCGCCGGATCGACATTGTACATGCCAAGGCGGCTGGCGCGCGAGTTGGGATCGGGGATGCCAGGCTCCATGCAAACGCGATCGCCGACCTTAAGATGGGTCACGCCCTCGCCGACTTCAACGACGGTGCCGGCGGCCTCGTGGCCGAGGACCATGGGATCATTCACCAAAAAGGGTCCGATCTTGCCGTGGGTATAGTAGTGCACGTCCGAGCCGCAGACGCCCACTGTGTGAATCGCGATCTTGACCATGCCTGGCCCGACTTCGAGCGGCAAATCTATATCGCGAAGCGCCATTTCATGCTGGCGTTCAAGAACAAGGGCGCGAACTTTGCTCATCTGGTGTTCCTCAAGCTTAGCCAATTTTGGCATTTGCCCAAGTGTAGCGCATTTGCTCACACCAACGAAGCCAGCGCTGCACTTTATTTCAGTATTGGCAGCGCCGCCTTACGACATCGTTGCAAGCACCGCACCTAGCCTTTTCTCCCGCGTTGCCAAACCAGCCCGGCCACGACCGGCAGCCTCCCAGACCTGCTTGAGCTTGCCATCGTCAAACAGCTTGAAAAGGCATGGCGCTATATAGGACTTGCGGCAGATGGCTGGAGTGTTGCGCAAGGTTTCCGAAACTTCACGCGCTACTTGAGCCATTTGGCGGCGGCGGGCCGATGGTGAATTGCCCGCTTCCATTTGGGCGAGGGCTTCGCCCGCCATGGCGCTGGCATGGAGCGTGCGGAAATCCTTGGCGGAAATGTCCACGCCTGCAAGCCTGCGCAGATATTCGTTGATGGCAGGCGTTTTTATGGGCCGCACCTTGCCGGTTTCGTCGCGGAACACGAGAAGCCGCTTGCCCGGCAATTCCTTGATGCGCCGGACGGAATCGGCGAGCATCGGATCGGCAAGGCGGTATTCGGCCCGCTTGCCGCCTTTGGCGTCAAAAGCAATCCAGATTTCGTCGCCGCTAACCCGCACGTCGCGGGAGTAAAGCGTCCCGGCGCCGCGCGTGCCGCTGGCTTCGAGGTATTTCTCCCGGCCCAGACGCATTGCTGTCTTGTCGATCAACGCTGCGGCGATGGCCAGCGCCAGCGTGCGGGAGCCGGCTTCTGCCGCCAGGTCAATGGCGACCTGCCGCCGCAGCTTGGGCAAGGCGTTGGTCAGAACGGCAAGCCGCTTCTGCTTCTTGCCGTCGCGGCGCAACTCCCAATGAGGATGATAGATGTACTGGTCGCGGCCAGCGTCATCGATACCGAGGACCTGAATGTGCGCCCGCTCATGGGGCGCAATGCGCACCTGCTGCCAGGCTGGTGGAATACCCAAGGCCTTGATGCGCTGCACCACTTCCGGGTCGCACACCAATGCACCATCTGCATCACGATAGCAGAAGCCCTTACCGCGCTTTTGCCTGACGATAGTCAGTTTATCACGGCTAACTTTTACGAGTCTCATAGTGCCTTAGGTGGGGTTTGGCTGAGCCATTGTGAAGACGAGATAAATGATGGCAAACAGCAGCACGATGCCGATCATCGAGAAAAGCAACACCCGGAAGTTCATCTTGCGCGGATTGGCCTGAGTAACTTCGGCCGTCGATTTTTTCGGATCGTAGGTTTCCATCGTATTCTCCGTGGTGTCGTGCATGGCAACGTGTGTGCAGGCGTCGCGGTTCCGCCTCTTGACGCAGGCGCCATGCAAGCCGAGGTTCCAAGACACCCAGCAAGGACCCACCCATGACCTCAGCCCAAGCCCTCACCCGCATGATCATGGCCGGCCAGGGTAAGGAGCCAGCAGATCTGGTGATAAAAGACGTCAAAATGCTCGACGTCATTACCGGTGCAATAACGCAGACGGACATTGCGATCGTCGATGATCGGATCGTCGGCACGCATGCAGAGTACAAGGGCAAGACCGAGATCGATGGGGCAGGACGCTATGCCGTGCCTGGGTTTGTCGACACGCATCTGCATATTGAATCCTCGCTGGTGACCCCCTTCGAGTTCGACCGTTGCGTGCTGCCGCATGGCGTGACGACGGTGATCTGCGATCCACACGAAATTGCCAACGTGCTTGGAGCCGAGGGCATCCGCTATTTCCTCGATTGCGCCGAACGCACCATCATGGACGTGCGGGTCAATCTTTCGTCATGCGTACCGGCGACCGCGTTCGAGACCTCCGGCGCAGCGCTCGAGATCGGGGACCTCGAGCCGTTCCGCAGCCATTCCAAAGTCATTGGGCTTGCCGAAATGATGAACTTCCCCGGTGTGCTCAGTGCCGATCCGGGGATCATCGCCAAGCTTGTGGCCTTCCAGGGCGGGCATATCGATGGGCACGCACCGCTTCTGCGTGGGCAAGCGCTTAACGGCTATCTCGCCGCTGCCATTCGCACCGACCACGAAGCCACCACCGCCGCCGAAGCGCGCGAAAAATTGGCGAAGGGCATGGCCATCCTGATCCGGGAGGGTTCGGTATCCAAGGACCTCAATGCCTTGGCTGAAGTGCTGGATGAAAACACTTCCTCTTTCGTGGCCCTTTGTACGGACGATCGGAACCCGCTCGACATCGCCGAGGAAGGCCATCTCGACAGCTCCATTCGCCGGCTGATCGCTATGGGGCGGCCGCTGCACCATGTGTATCGAGCGGCAAGCCATTCCGCCGCTCGCATCTTTGGATTGACCGACCGTGGGCTGGTCGCACCGGGCTGGCGGGCTGATATCGCGTTGCTCGATAGCCTTGAGGAGTGCCGCGTTTCCGATGTGGTCACGGGTGGACGGCTCGTGGTGCCGGAACTGTTTGGCGAGCGCCAGCTGGTGGCGCCTGTGGGTCTTCATTCGGTGAAGGCCAAGCCGGTGAGCGCGGCGGACTTCATCGTGCCGCCGAGGGCCGATCGCAACCAGACCCCGGTCATCGGAGTAAAACCTGGGTTGATCCTGACCTTCCGCGAAAGCGCCGCGCTTGCCGTAGGCGATGGGGGCACCCTGCCCGATCTCGATGCCGATGTGCTCAAGGTGACCGTCATCGAGCGGCACGGGCGCAATGGCAACATCGGCCGCGGCTTCGTCAAGGGCTTTGGGCTCAAGCGGGGCGCGATTGCCTCGTCCGTGGGCCATGACAGCCACAATATCACGGTCATTGGCGCGACCGACGAGGACATGGCGCTTGCGGTCAATCGGCTGATCGAGCTCGGCGGCGGTTTTGCCGTAGCCGACCATGGCCGGATCACGGCGGAGCTTGCCCTGCCCCTTGCGGGGCTGATGAGCCTGGAGCCATTTGAAACCGTAGCGCACGATCTGCATTTGCTTCGGGACGCTGCCTATGCCCTGGGCTGCGTTCTGCCCGAACCGTTCTTGCAAGTGGCGTTTCTGGCGCTGCCCGTGATTCCGCACCTCAAGATGACGGACCGGGGCCTGTTCGACGTGGATAAGTTCGACTTTGTGGATTAGCCAATGAGCCTTCGTTCGATGATGCTGAGCTGGGTGGACAAGCTGCCGCCCCGGCTCAACCGGGTGAGGGCGCACCGCAACATACCCCTCACCATGGCCGATGGCGTGGTGCTGATGACGGACCACTTCGCGCCCAGGTCGCGGGGCCCCCACCCTACCATCCTGATGCGCCTGCCCTATGGACGTTCAGTCTTTGCAGGCATTGCCGAAGCCTATGCCGAGCGGGGCTTCAATGTCGTGCTGCAGGCGTGTCGCGGCACGGAGAAGTCGGGTGGCGAGTTCGACCCGCTGGTCAATGAGCGCTCTGATGGACTGCAGACGCTCGAATGGATCAAGGCGCAGCCTTGGTTTGACGGCAGGTTGGGGCTGTCTGGACCAAGTTACCTCGGCTATGCGCAATGGGCGATTTCGGACGCACCTGAAATCGGTGCCATGGCGACCAAGGTGACGACAGCCGATTTCCGCTCGGTGGTGTTTCCGTCCGGAGCTTTCCACCTGGGCCTTTGGCTTTCCTGGCTGCAGGTGATCGAAGGCTTGCGCAACTTCCCCCTTAGGACGGCCACGACCATGTTCTCAGGGGGCGTCGAGCGCACCACGGCAAAGGCGTCTATGGTCCTGCCGCTGATCCATGCCGACAGGGCTGCCGTCGGGCGCGAGGTGCCGTTCTGGCGACGCTGGTTCAAGGAGGCGATCGGCAGCGACAAGTTCTGGCACTCCATCGACCACCGCGAGCGGCTAACCGCCCAGACGCCACCGGTACACTTCATGTCGGGCTGGTATGATTTCATGATCGACCAGTTGCTGGCCGACTATCAGCAGCTGGTTGGGCTTGGCCACACGCCCTATCTGACGATCGGCACTTGGACGCACATCGCCGACGAGCTGCAGCGCGATAACCTCCGCGAAACGCTCCTTTGGATGCGTGCCAAGCTGATGGGCGATGCATCGGGGCTGCGGGAAAAGCCAGTGCGCATCCACATCTCGGGGCTAGATGAGTGGCGCGAGTTCGACCACTATCCGCCAGCACCGCCACAGCTGGAACGCTGGATGATCGGAGCGGATCGTCGGCTTGTGAAAGGCTCCGGGGCTGCGGCCGGATCAGACCGCTACCGCTATGATCCGGCCGACCCGACCCCCAATTTGGGCGGGGCGATATTTGCGTTCACTGGCGCCGGGCCGGTGGATAACGGAAGCCGCGAAAGCCGGGCGGATGTGCTGAGCTTTACCTCAGACCCATTGGGAGAAGATCTTACGATCATCGGGCAAGCGCATGTCACGGTGCGCGCCAGGGCCAGTGTGCCGTATGTCGATTTTTTCCTCAGGCTATGCGACGTGAGCCCTGCGGGCGTCTCCATCAACATCAGCGATGGGCTATTCCGCGTCACACTGGAGACACCCAAGCAGCCCGGTGGTAATTGGGCACAGAAGTTCACCCTGCACGCCACTGCTCATTGCTTCCGCGCTGGACACCGCCTGCGCCTGCAGGTCTCTTCAGGCGCTCATCCGCGTTACGCACGCAATATGGGGACGGACGAGCCGGTGGGCGAGGCAACAACGCTGGTAGCCAACGATGTGGAGGTGTTCTGGGCGGGAACGGGGGTTAGCTTGCCGGTGTACTCAGTTTAAACCAGGCACGATTGTCCCTCGGGTTTAGCCCAAGGGTGATGAGCTGTGCTAGGCTCACTTCCCGTCCCGCGCCTTGACTTTGCGGCGGGCGGCGTGGAGGAGCGGTTCGGTGTAGCCGCTGGGCTGGTCGGCGCCATGGAGCGCCAGATCGAGCGCGGCCTGGAAAGCAACCGACTGCAAGTTCTCCGCCATTGGCCGGTAGAGCGGATCGCCCACATTCTGCCCGTCAACTACGGCCGCCATGCGCTCGAAGGTGGCGGTCAGCTCGTCGCGCGAGACAAGGCCGTGGCGTAGCCAATTGGCGATGGCTTGGGAGGATATGCGGCAGGTGGCGCGGTCTTCCATCAAACCGACATTGTTGATGTCGGGCACCTTGGAGCAGCCGACGCCCTGCTGCACCCAGCGCACCACATAGCCCAGAATACCCTGCGCGTTGTTCTCGAGCTCGCGATTGATCTCCTCGCGGCTGAGCGAATAGGGCACCTGAACTGGCATCGAAAACAGATCGCTGAGCGGGGGCACAGCCTGGTTTTGGCGGCGGCGCTGGGCATCGAACACATCGATCTGATGGTAGTGCAAGGCATGCAGCGTTGCGGCAGTGGGCGACGGCACCCAGGCGGTGTTGGCGCCGGCGCTGGGGTGTCCGGACTTGGCTGCCATCATCGCCGCCATATCGTCGGGCCGTGCCCACATGCCCTTGCCGATCTGTGCCCGGCCAGAAAAACCGCAGGCCAAGCCGATCAGCACATTTCGGTCCTCGTAAGCTCCCAGCCAACGCTCAGCCCGGACCTCGTCCTTGCGCAACACGGCGCCGGCTTCCATCGATGTGTGGATCTCATCGCCTGTGCGATCAAGGAAGCCGGTATTGATGAAGAACACCCGTTCGCGGGCTTCATAAATGGCCGCCTTGAGGTTCGCCGAGGTGCGGCGCTCTTCGTCCATGATGCCGATCTTGACGGTGTTTGGCGCAAGGCCAAGCACGCGCTCGACGGAAGCGAAGATGGCGCAGGCGAAGGCGACTTCCTCAGGCCCGTGCATCTTGGGCTTAACGATATAGATCGCGCCCGTCGTGCTGTTGGTCTTGTCCTGCATGGCGCAGAGGACGGTGATGGCGGCATCCATCAGGCCTTCGCCAATCGGCTTGCCATCGTGTAGCACGGCATCCGTGGTCATGAGGTGACCGACATTGCGCACCAGCAGCAAAGAGCGGCCCTTTAGTATCAGAGGAGCGCCATTGATGTCCTTATACTGCCGATCCGGATTGAGCTTGCGGGTGACGGACTTGCCACCCTTCTCGAACGTATCCTCGAGGGTGCCGTTCATCAGGCCAAGCCAGTTGCGATAAACGCCGACCTTGTCTTCGGCATCGACTGCAGCGACCGAGTCTTCGCAATCTTGGATGGTGGTGAGTGCGGCTTCGACCAGGACATCGCTGAGGCCCGCCTTGTGCGTCTGGCCAATCGGGCTTGCGGGATTGATGACGAGGACGACATGAAGGCCATTGTGGCGCAGCACAAGTTCGCCGGCGGCTTCAGTGCCGCCATAGCCCACGAACGCCGAAGCATCCTGAAGCGCCGTGCGGCCGTTTGCGGTGTCGACCCCGAGGTGCTGGACATCGCCGTTCTTTTCGACATGGTAGCCGGTGACGTCGCGGTGGCTGCCGGTCTGGAGCGGGAAAGTTTCGTCCAGGAACGCTGCGGCACGCTCGACCACGGCTTGCGCGCGCGCAGTATTGAAGCCGGCGCCAGGCGCTAGATCGCCGTCGCGGCTGATCACGTCGGTGCCGTAAAGCGCATCGTAGAGGCTACCCCACCGGGCATTGGCGGCGTTCAGCGCATAGCGTGCATTGCTGACGGGTACGACGAGCTGCGGCCCGCACAAGGTGCTGATCTCGGGATCGAGGCCGGTGGTCTCGATGGTGAAGTCAGCGGGTTCGGGGACGAGATACCCGATGTGGTGCAGGAAAAATTCATAGCCCTGCGGATTGTTGGCGACGGGACCATATTTGTGGTGCCAATCATCGATCTGGCTCTGCAACTCGTCACGGCGCTGCAAGAGGCGCGCATTGGTGGGTGCATGTTCGGCAACAAGCTGGGCAAAGCCCGACCAGAACTGCTCGGGCGAAACGGTGAGCCCGGGTAACGCTTCTTTCTCAACGAAATTGACCAAGAGGGGGTGAACCGACAGGCCGGATTTCGTGAGGTACTCGCTCATCATTGCTTCCTTTATGTGCAGGCTGACCAGACTTAAGTCAGGATTATGACGCTGCCAACCCGCTCAAAACGGACTTCGCCCTTGCGCCAGCGACATAGACTTCCGCAATTGCACGGTCATCGCCCAGCGTTTGGAGGAGGAATAACTCCTCGGCCAGGCTCGTGACCGTCTGCATTCGCAAGGCCATTGCGGGCGTTGCCGCGGCATTAAGCACGACAAGGTCGGCCGCATTACCAGGCGCCACGGCGCCGATCGTACCCTCCAGCGACAGGGCGCGCGCATTGCCCAGGGTAGCCATGTAGAACGACGCAAATGGATTGAGCCGCTGGCCGCGCAACTGGAGGATTTTGTAGCCTTCATCGAGCGTGCGCAGCATGGAATAGCTGGTGCCGCCGCCGATGTCGGTGGCAATGCCGATCCGCACGCCGGCCTTGCTCAGCCGTTCACGGTCGAACAGGCCCGAGCCCAGGAACAGGTTTGAGGTAGGGCAGAACACGGCAACCGAACCCGTCTCTGCCAGTGCGCACGTTTCGCGATGATTGAGATGGATGCTGTGGCCAAGCAGCGTCTTGGGGCCAAGGAGGCCATAGTCTTCGTAGATCCCGGTATAGTCGGGCGAGCTTGGATACAGCTCCATTGAGAGCGTAATTTCGGCGTCGTTCTCGCTGAGATGCGTTTGCAAATAGGCCTCGGGATGCTCGCGGACGAGCGCTTGGGCGGCTTCCATCTGCCCTGGGGTCGAGGTGATCGCAAAGCGGGGGGAGATGGCATAGAGCGCCCGGCCCTTGCCATGCCAGCGCTCGATCAGCAGCTTGGTGTCATCATAGCTGGACTGCGCAGTATCGCAGAGCGCTTCGGGGGCATTGCGGTCCATCATGACCTTGCCGCCAACCATCAGCATGTTGCGCTTTTCGGCCTCAGCGAAATAAGCGTCCACCGAGCGCGGATGGCTCGAACAATAAGCCACCGCGGTCGTCGTGCCGTTGCGGATCAACTCGTCGTAGAAGGCCGAAGCCATGGCGCCGGCATGCCCCTGCTGGCTGAACTTCTGCTCTTCGTGGAAGGTATAGGTGTTGAGCCATTCAAGGAGCGAACCGGCATAGGACGCGATCATCTGCAACTGCACATAATGCAGATGCATGTCGATGAAACCCGGCAGGATCAGGTGGGGACGGTGGTCGATATAATCGGCGCCCAAGGGCGCGAATGCTGCCCACGGCTCAACGGCAGCAATTTTGCCATCGACGATGACGACGGCACCATCTTCGAGATAGCGATAGCTCTTGGCATCATCGATCGCCTGCGGTTCGCTGAGAAAGCTCAGCACCCGCCCGCGCAGAATAGTCTGGTTCATTGGCCCGAGCCTTCGCGGAACCACTCAACCAAAAGCGCGCGCTCTTCCGGCGTCATTTCGCTGACATTGCCAGGCGGCATGGCGTGAGAATAGCCCGCCTGCATGGCGACATCCTTGGCATGATTGGCAATGGCGATATCGTTATCGAGGATCACGTTCTTGGGCGCCTGGTAAATGCCTGGCCAAGCCGGCTCGGCTGCATGGCACATAGCGCAGCGAGTTTGCACGGCTAGGCTGGCAGCAGCGAAGTGAGTGGCATTGAGAAAGGGCTCGGCCGCACGAGACGCCACCTCCTCTCCCGCCGAACCCGGCAGCTTGGGACCGGACGATAGCCAGGCGATGATGATGAAGATGATTACGGCCGCGGCCCAGGTCCAGTGTGGGTTGCCTTTGCGAGCATGGCGCGTGTTGAAGTAATGCCGAATGACGACGCCGACGAGGAAAATCAGCGAGGCGATGATCCAGTTCCACTGCGTGGCAAAAGCCAGCGGATAGTGGGACGAGAGCATGAAGAAGATAACTGGCAGCGTAAGGTAGTTGTTGTGAAGGCTCCGCTGCTTGGCGATCTTGCCGTACTTGGCGTCGGGGACGCGCCCGGCTTTCAGATCCGCCACCACGATCTTCTGGTTGGGGATAATGATCATGGCCACGTTTGCTGCCATGATAGAAGCGGTAAAAGCCCCCATATGCAGCATGGCCGCGCGGCCGGTGAACAGCTGCGTATAGCCCCACGCCATGGCCGTCAGGATCACGAACAAGACCAGCATGAGCCCGTTCTGCGAATTGCCGAGCGGGGATTTGCAGAGCCGGTTGTAGACGACAAAGCCGAGGACAATCGAGCCCATGGAAAGAAGGATCGCCGCCCAATTGGGCACGTCGAGCACATTCCGATCGATCAGGTAAATGTCCGCGCCGACATAATAGATCAGGACCATGAGCATGAACCCGGAAAGCCAGGTCCAATAGCTTTCCCATTTAAACCAGGTCAGGTGCTCGGGCAGGAATTCGGGCGCCACGAGGTATTTGTTGATGTGGTAAAAGCCGCCGCCATGTACCTGCCATTCTTCGCCATGCGCCAGCGGGGGCAGGCTGGGCGTCTTGCGTAGGCCAAGATCAAGCGCGATGAAGTAAAAGGATGAACCGATCCAGGCGATTGCGGTGATGACGTGCAGCCAGCGCACCGCGAAGCTGAGCCATTCATAAGCAATTGCATAGTCGGGCATCACACCATCCCTGATAAAGACCGGCAGTCGTGAAGAAGGCGGGCATGGCCCGCCTCCCAAAGCGTGCATATACTAGATCAGCTTACGCCGGTGGGTTCACGCCTTCGACATACCAGTCCATGCTTAGCAATTCGGCATCGGTCATGACCACGCCGGCAGCGACGCGCTCGGCGCCGGTATTGTCCTTGATCGGGCCGGTGAAGATATGCATCGAGCCATCGGCCTGACCATTCTTCACAGCTTCGGCAGCAGCCACGACGTCGGCAGGAATGGACTCGTTATAGGGCCCGATCTGCACTTCGCCTTCCTTGATGCCTGGCCACTGGTCGGAACTGACCCAAGAACCGTCGATAACGGCTTGCGCGCTCTTCACATAGGTTGGACCCCAATGGTCGATGATCGAGGTCAGTTGCGCTTTTGGAGCAAACGCCTTCATGTCTGCGCCCTGGCCAAAACCACCCACAATACCGCGCTCTTCGGCAACCTGGAGGGCCGCCGGACCATCGGTGTGCTGGGCGATCACGTCGATGCCCTGGTCGATCATGGCGCGGGCCGCGTCCGCTTCTTTGGCAGGGTCGTTCCACGTCGAGATGTAAACCGGAGTAATGGTGAATTCGGGATTGACCTTGCGGGCGGCTAGGACAAACGCGTTGATGCCCATCACCACTTCGGGGATCGGGAAAGAGCCAATATAGCCGGCCTTGCCGGTCTTGGACAAATGACCGGCCAGCGTGCCGCAAACGGCACGGCCTTCATAGAAGCGCGCATTATAGGTGCCGACATTCGCCGACCGCTGATAGCCGGTGGCGTGCTCGAACTTGACGTCCGGGAACTGCTCGGCAATCTTGATGACGTAATCGCCATAGCCAAAGCTGGTCGCGAAGATCAGCTTGTGGCCAGACTGCGCCAATTCGCGCAGCACGCGTTCGGAATCGGGGCCCTCGGGCACGTTTTCGACGATGGTCGGCTCGGCGACGGCATCGCCTAGCGTGTCCTTCATATACTTGGCGCCCATGGCATGGCCATAATTCCAGCCATTGTCGTTGGGCGTTCCGATCAGCATAAAGCCGACCTTGAGCGGCTCGGCCTGGGCAAAGGCGCGTGAGCCGAGCAGCGGTAGGGCTGCGGCGGCAGCGCCGGTCTTGAGGATTGTGCGGCGTGAAAGCGTCATCTGTCTCTCCTGAATGACTTTTCGTTAGCGATCGAGAGGATCATTGGCGCCCTCTCAATTAGCAGGCAAGAACGGCTTGCCAAGGCAGGCCGGAGCATTGGTGGACGCGTCGCGGCGGATCGAAATCAGCACGAGCACGGCAATTGTTGCAAGGTAGGGCAAGGCCGCCCAGAGCTCGGATGGGATAGCCGAAAGCGGCCCGCCGCCAGCCTTGGCATAAAGCTCCATAGTCATGACAAGGCCGAACAGATAAGCCCCGGCCAAGAGGCGGAACGGCTTCCAGGAAGCGAACACCACCAGCGCCACGGCGATCCACCCCCGCCCCGCCGTCATCCGCTCGGCCCATTGTGGGGTGAGCAGCAAGGGGAAACACGCCCCGGCAATGCCCGCCATGGCACCGCCAAAGGCGATGGCCGCGTAGCGAACGCCAATGACCGAATAGCCGATCGAGTGTGCCGAAAGATCGTTCTCCCCGACCGCGCGCACGATTAACCCGGCGCGGGTCTTCTTGAGGAAATACCAAACAGCCAGAACCATGATCAACGCGAAATAGACCAGCGCTGAATGGCCGAACACGACGCGCCAGACTGGATGAGCGGCGAGCTCTGCCGGAAACAAAGGCGCCAACAAGGTAACGGGTCGCGCGCTATAGCCCTGTCCGGCAAGGGCCGACAAGCCAGTGCCGAAAATGGTCAGTGCCAGGCCCGTAGCGGTCTGATTGGCCGACAGGCTCAATACCAGAAACCCAAAGATCAGCGACGTTGCGACCCCGGCTCCTGCCGCTAGCAAGATGCCCAGATAGTGGTTGCCGGTCAGAAACACGATGATGAACGCTGTGATAGCGCCGACCAGCATCATGCCCTCGACGCCCAAATTGAGCACGCCCGCTTTCTCGACCACCAGCTCGCCAAGTGCCGCGATCAGGATAGGCGTGGAGGCGCCGACTACAGTTATGAAAATGGCGATCAGCAGTTCCGGGCTCATGCGCGCACCTCTGCAGCAGGAGCAACGCGTCTAATGCGGTAACGGATGAGGATGTCCCCTGCGAGAAGGAAGAACAGCATCATGGCCTGGAATACGCCGGTAGCCGAACTCGACAGCCCGATGGTCGTCTGCGCCACCTCGCCACCCACAAAGGTGATGGCCATGATGATACCGGCAAAGATGACGCCCAACGGATTGAGCCGGCCAAGGAAAGCCACGATGATGGCGGTAAACCCGTAATTGGTGGGAAAACCCGGCACCATGCGCTGGAACGGTCCGGCGACTTCGAGCATGCCGGCAAGCCCAGCCAGCCCGCCAGAAACCAGCAACGCCAGCCAGATGGTCTTGTTCTCGCTAAAGCCGCCGTACCGGGCCGCGTGCGGCGCTGCACCGACCACCCGCATGCGATAGCCAAAGACGGTACGGGACATGATGAACCATGCAATCAGCGCAACGATGATGGCGATCGGCACGCCGGCATGGATGATCGTTTGCGGAACAATGTTGGGCAGCAGAGCATCGGCAGAAAACCGGCGCGTCTGGGGGAAGCCCATGCCCATGGGGTCCTTCCACGGCGCGCGGACAAGGTAGTAGATCAGCTGGATCGACGCATAGGTCAGCATCAGCGAGGTCAATATCTCATTGACGCCCAGCCGGGTCTTGAAGAACGCCGGAATGGCTGCATAAGCCGCCCCGCCAGCCAAGCCGGCCACCATCATGACGGGCAAAATCCACCAGCCGGTCATGCCATGGGTTGCAAGTGCGACCCAGGTGGCTGCCAGCGCGCCCATGATGTATTGCCCCTCGGCACCGATGTTCCAGACATTGGCGCGATAGGCGATGGAGAGGCCCACCCCAATGATGATCAGCGGCGCGGCTTTAACGCCGAGGTCCTGCCATTTGAAAGCATTGGTCAGCGGTGTGAGGAAGATTTCCCGCACCGCGCCGACGCCATTGTAGCCGATCAGCGTGAAGATGATGGCTCCGACGATCATGGTCAGCAGCACGGCAGCGATTGGCGTCAAATAGACCATGAGCCGGGATGGCTCCTGGCGCTTTTCAAGCCGGAACGGCATCATGCACCTCCGTGGCACCATGCACGCCGCCCATGAGGAGGCCGATTTCTTCTACGCTCACCTCGCCCACCGGCCGCGCCGGTGACAGGCGGCCCATGTTGATCACGGCGAGCGTATCGCAAAGGGCGCGCAGCTCATCGAGATCCTGGCTGATGACAACGATGGCCGATCCTGCCGAAGCGAGGTCGACCAGTGCCTGGTGAATGGCTGCAGCGGCGCCCGCATCGACGCCCCAAGTCGGCTGGCTAACCACTAGGACGCTCGGCTTTTGCAGGATCTCGCGACCCATGATGTATTTCTGAAGGTTCCCGCCCGAGAGCGAGCCAGCGGTGGAGGCGGGACCGAGCGCCTTAACCGCAAAATCGGCGATAACCTTGCCGGTATAGGTCTTGGCCGCCCCCCCATTTATCAGCCCCATCATGACCATGCCCAGGCGATCGCGCGCGGTAAGAATGGAATTGTCGCTCAGGGTAAAGTCGGCCACGGCGGCATGCCCGTTGCGCTCCTCGGGCACGGCACACAGGCCCCGCTTGCGGCGGCCGGTGGTGCCGAGCAGGCCAAGCGGATAGCCGTCGATGGTGACGGAGTTCTTGTCGTCGCTGCGGATTTCGCCCGAAAGGGCATCAAGCAAGGCGTTCTGCCCATTGCCGGCTACGCCTGCGATGCCGAAGATTTCGCCGGTGCGGACAGTGAAGCTGACCTTGTCGACCGGCACTTCAAAGTGGCCGGTCTTGACGGTGGAAAGTCGTGACACGACAAGCTTGGGCTGCCCCAAGGATCGGCCGGGCGCCCGAACAATGTCCTTGAGCCCCGCACCGATCATCTTTTCGGCCATGGAGCGCGATGTCTCCTGGCGGGGATCGCAGGTGTCCACCAGCTTGCCGCCGCGCAGGATTGTCGCTGTATCGCACAGGGCCTTGATCTCATGCAGCTTGTGGGAAATGTAAAGAATGGAGCAGCCCTGCGCCGCCAGCTTGCGCAGCACCTCGAACAATTGCTCGACCTCTTGCGGGGTCAGCACCGAAGTGGGCTCGTCCATGATAAGGAGTTTAGGGTCAAGCAGCAGGGCCCGCACGATTTCGATGCGCTGGCGCTCGCCGACCGAGAGAGTCGCCACAGTCCTGTGCGGATCGAGCAGCAAGCCGTAGGTGCTCATCACCTCACGAATGCGCGTTTCGAGCTCGCGCGACGGGATTTTGCTGTCCATGCCGAGCGCAATGTTTTCCAACACCGTCAGCGCTTCAAACAAGGAAAAATGCTGGAACACCATGCCGATGCCCAGCTTGCGGGCGGCTTTGGGATTGGCGATCTGCACGGGCCGCCCATCCCAACGGATCTCGCCGGCATCGGGCTGCATGATCCCGTAGATCATCTTGACCAGAGTGGACTTGCCGGCGCCATTTTCGCCTAAAAGCGCGTGGATTTCACCGGGGCGGACGGAAAAAGAGACGTTGTCATTGGCGAGAACGCCGGGGAAGCGCTTGGTAATACCAGTCAATTCTAGCCGATGCGGCATACTAACGTCCAATCACCACCCCCAAGGCATTGGAGGTGCGTGCCTGCGCAATTTCAGCTTCCCGCCGCCCAATGTGGACCATAATTTCAGCCGCCGCTAGTGCCGCAATGACCTCAGGCCGTTTATCCCCAAGCCCTTGGCGACCGATCGGTAAAATCAGCCGCTCCAGTGCCCGTTCATCGCCGCCCTCGCCCCTGAACCAGCTTGAGAACTTGGCCCGCTTGGTCTGCGATCCCACCATGCCGACATAAGGGCTGTCCGTGCGCGCCAGCGCCTCCTGTGCGATGAGGAAATCGAGCGCGTGATCATGGGTCAGGATCACATAGGCGCTGCCCTCGGGCGCCGAGCGTACAATCGCCTCGGGCATGGCCACGGCGCGGGACTTTATGTCGGGAGGCAGAAGAGCAAGCTCTTCGCGGCGAGTATCGATCACTTCGAGCTGCACCGGCAGCATGGACAAGAACTGCGCCAGGACCCGCCCAACATGGCCAGCACCGAAGACATAAACGTACGGCAGGTCGTCTTCCTCAGCCGCCACGATGTTCGTCAGACGCTGGCGGATGGTTTCATCGGCATAGCGCAGAGTGACGCCGACGCGCCCGCCGCAACATTGCCCGATCTCGGGGCCAAGCGGCACGTCCATCGCCTCATCGGCCCGTCCATCAGCAATCAACCGTCTTGCATGTTCGATGACCATGTATTCAAGCGCACCGCCACCAATTGTGCCGAACAGGGCACCGGGCCCGACCAGCATGAAGGTGCCCTGCTCACGCGGGGATGAGCCGCGCACGGAGATAAGTTCGCAAGCGATGGCGTGGGGGTTGGTGGCGAAGAAGCTGGTGAGTTGGGCGAGGCGATTCATGATGGTGACCCCCTCCCCGGCCCTCCCCTCAAGGGGGAGGGAGGGATAAACTCGGAGCACTGTGCACATGTCCTCCCCTCCCCCCTGAGGAGGGGGGAGGGGGATGGGGGTCGATGGTTCTGGCTCCAAGCCTTCACGCCCGCGCCTCCCGCCTCAGCCGCTCGACACCCATCAACACCCGCTCGGGCGTCACAGGCGTGTTGAGCCGCGGTGCGATGCGGTAGTCCGCGACACTCGCCACTGCCATGCCGAGGGCCTCTACGACGCTCATCGCCAGCATGAACGGTGGCTCGCCAACCGCCTTGGAGCGGCCGACCACGGCTTCCTTGTTGGCCGACCATTCGGCGAGCTTGACATTGAAGATCGGCGGCACGTCGGACGCCAGCGGGATCTTGTAGGTGGACGGCGCCTTGGTGCGCAGCTCGCCCTTGCTGTCCCACCACAATTCCTCTGTGGTTAGCCAGCCCATCCCCTGAATGAAGCCGCCCTCGATCTGGCCGAGATCGATTGCCGGGTTGAGCGACTTGCCGACATCATGAAGGATATCGACACGATCAACGACGTACTCGCCCGTCAGCGTGTCGATGGTGACTTCGCTGACCGAAGCGCCATAGGCATAGTAGTAAAAGGGTCGTCCGCGGCCGGTCGCGCGGTCCCAATGCACCTTGGGCGTCTGGTAGAAACCGGCGGCTGACAGTTGCACGCGGTTGAGGTAGGCCGACATGGCCAGTTCGGCAAAGCCGATGAACTTGGTGCCGGCTTGAACCCCGTCTTGCACCCATTGGACAGAATGCTCCGAAACATCAAAGAGCGTCGCAGCATGCTTTGCGAAGCGCTCCTTGATTTGCCGGGCAGCATCGAGCGCGGCGGCGCCATTGAGGTCCGTACCGGAAGACGCAGCGGTGGCAGATGTGTTGGCCACCTTGCCCGTGGAAGTCGTCATGATCTTGACGCTGTCGAGCCCCACGCCAAAGGCATCGGCCACCAGTTGCGCCACCTTGATATGGAGCCCCTGCCCCATTTCGGTGCCGCCATGGTTGAGCTGGATCGTGCCGTCCTTATAGACATGCACCAGCGCCCCGCCCTGGTTGTACCAGGTGGCGGTGAAAGAAATGCCGAACTTGACCGGCGTCAGCGCAATGCCCTTCTTGAGAATTGGGCTTCCGGCATTGTAGTCGAGAATCGCCTGACGACGGGCCTGATAGTCCGAAGAGGCTTCAAGCTCCTTCACCACGCGGTGGATGACATTGTCTTCCACGGTCTGGTGATAGGGCGTGATGTTGTCCCGGTCCGTGCCATAGAAATTGGCCTTGCGGATCTCGAGCGGGTCCTTTTGGAGATCATAGGCGATATCCTGGATCCAGCGCTCGGCCGCTAGCATGCCTTGCGGCCCACCAAAACCCCGGAAGGCCGTGTTGGAAACCGTATTGGTATAAAGCGGCTCGGAGCGCACGCGCACGGCCGGATACCAATAGGCATTGTCGGCATGGAACAGCGCCCGATCAGTCACGGGTCCGCTAAGGTCGGACGAAAATCCGGCCCGGGCTCCATACACCGCATCGACCGCATGAATTTTGCCGGTGTCGTCATACCCAACAGTGTAGTCGACGACAAAGTCATGACGCTTGCCGGTGGCCGTCATGTCGTCGTCGCGGTCCGGCCGAATCTTGCAGGTGCGGTTCCACTTCTTGGCCGCGAGCGCGGCAACGCAGGCGAACAGATTGCCCTGCGTTTCCTTGCCGCCAAAACCACCGCCCATGCGCCGGACATTGATGGTCACAGCGTGGTGGCGAATACCGAGCACCTGCGCCACCATCAATTGCACTTCGCTCGGGTGCTGGGTGGACGAATAAACCGTCACGTCCTCGTCCTCGCCCGGCACCGCCATGGCGATTTGGCCTTCGAGGTAAAAGTGGTCCTGCCCGCCAATCTCGATATTGCCGGCGACACGCCGTGGTGCAGAGGCAAGCCCCGCCTCCACATCGCCGCGCTCAAGCTTGAGCGGATCGGCCACCAGCTTGCCGCCGGCCTGCTGCGCCTGCCGCACAGTGTTGATGAAGGGAAGGTCCTTGTATCCGACCTTGGCCAGATGCGCCGCGCGCCGCGCCTGGTCCCGCGTTTCGGCAATGACCGCAAACAGCGGCTGACCCCAGAAATGCACCTTGCCGATGGCAAAGATCGGCTCGTCATGCTTGTGGCTGGGGCTGACGTCGTTCTCGCCGGGGATATCCTCGGCGGTCAGGACACCGATGACGCCCTGTGCAGCCTTTACTGCTGAATAGTCGATCGAGACGATCTCGGCATGCGGCCGGGCGGCCAGCGCCAGATAGGCATGCATCGTACCGGCCGGCTCGATCATGTCATCGATATACTCGGCCACGCCCGCAACATGCTTGGGTCCGCTATCGTGGCGGACGGGCGTGTGGAGCGATGCAAGGGTGATAGGGGGTTCGTGCTTGTTCATGCCACTTCCCGCCTGAGCCGCTGCCCTTCGCCAATGGTTTCGAGGTAAAACCGCTTGAGCAGGTTCTGCGCGGTCAGGAGGCGATATTCGGCACTGGCGCGCATGTCCGAGATCGGATGGTAGTCCTCGGCAAACGCTGCAACAGCTGCATCGATCGTCCCTTGCGTCCAAGGCTTGCCGAGCAAGGCCGCTTCCACGGCCTTGGCGCGCTTGGGCGTTGCAGCCATGCCACCAAAGGCAATCCGCACCATGCCGGTCATGCCGGCATCATTGACGAACACCCGGAACGCGCCGCAGAGCGCCGAAATGTCTTCCTCGCGCCGCTTGGAAATCTTGTAGACCGCGAACTTTTCGCCTGCCGGCAGATGGGGAATGGTGACGCTTTCGACGAACTCGCCGGGCTGGCGGTCCTGCTTGCCATAGGCGAGGAAATAGTCCTCCAGCTTGATCTCGCGGCGGTGCTCGCCCCGCCGCAAATGCAGCTTCGCGCCTAGCGCAATCAAGGGCGGCGGCGTGTCGCCGATGGGCGAGCCATTGGCGATATTGCCACCAATCGTACCCATATTGCGGATCTGCTCGCCGGCCAGCCGGTTCCAGAGTTCCGCCATATGAGGGAAATGCGTCGTCAATGTCGGCAATGCTTCCGAATAGGACACCCCGGCATAAAAGCGTACTTCGCTGTCGTTCTCGGCTATGCGGCGCAGCTCTGGCAAATGGCCGATAAAGATGGCTGGGCTGATCGGGCGCATGAACTTGGTGACCCAAAGGCCCACATCGGTCGAACCCGCGATGATGGTCGCTTGGGGATTGGCCTCGTAGACCTTGGCAAAGTCATCCAGCGTCGCCGGCACGATGATATCAGTGCCGATCTCGACCCGCCGGCCATCGGTAATCGCCTTGATCTTCTCCTTGAGCGCGATGCGCTCGGCCCAGAGCGGGTCGCCCTGGGGCTGGCCATAGGTCGAGATCGCCTTGCCGGCACGGATGATCGGTGCATAGCCGGTGCAGCGGCAGAGATTTCCCTGGAGGGCCTTCTCGATAGCCGTCTGGCTCGGCTGCGGGTCGCGCATCCAGAGCCCATAAAGGCTCATCACGAATCCCGGCGTGCAGAACCCGCACTGCGAGCCATGGTGATCGACCATCGCCTGCTGCACGGGATGCAGGATTCCGTCCTTGCCGCGCAAATGCTCGATGGTGACGACGTGGGTGCCATGCAGGCTCCCTACGAAACGGATGCAGGCCGTTACCGAGTCATAGATGATCTCGTCATCCATCAACCGTCCGACAAGGACAGTACAAGCGCCGCAATCGCCCTCGGCGCAGCCTTCCTTGGAGCCGCGCAAGCGCCGCTCCAGCCGCAGCCAATTCAGCAGCGTCGTGTCGGCCTTGATGTCGGTGAGGGTGATTTCCTCGTCGTTGAGGATAAAGCGGATGGAATTGCTGATCTCAGTCATGCCCTAGCTCCCCCGATAGGTGGAGTAGGCGAAGGGGCTGACCAGGAGCGGCACATGGTAGTGTTTGTCTTCGGCAATGGTGAAGCGGATCGGCACGACGTCAAGGAATTGCGCCTCCAGTTCCACGCCGAGCCGCTCGAAATACTGCCCTACGTGAAAGTGGATTTCGAACTCGCCATGCTGGAACTGCTGCTCATCCAGCAGCGGCTGGTCAACCCGACCATCGGCATTGGTGTAGCTGTCGGTGATGTGGTGATTATGATCGCCATGCACGAAGAGCAGTTCGATCCGCATGCCACGCGCTGGCTTGCCGTGCATGGTATCGAGGACATGGGTAGTAAGGCGCGCGCCTGCCGCCATTCGTTCTGCTCCGTGTATCCGTCCCCCGCCCCAAGACTAGCGCATCATTGTCGTTGCGCAATGCCCATTTTTTACCAACTGGTCCATTTTTGTGCATGTTGATCGGACGGACCGCATACCTATTATTGCGCAACCACCAACCTCAAGGCAAATTCTATGCTTTATCCCCGCGACATGCACGGTTATGGCCCCACCCCGCCAAACGCCAACTGGCCGGGTGGCGCTCATGTCGCGGTGCAATTCGTGCTCAACTACGAAGAGGGGGGCGAGAACAACATCCTTCATGGCGACGCGGCCTCGGAAGCTTTTTTGGTGGATGTGCTCGGCGCCGCACCCTGGCCCGGCCAGCGCCACGCCAATGTGGAGTCCATGTATGAGTATGGCGCTCGGGCCGGGTTCTGGCGGCTGCATCGGCTGTTTACGCAAGCCAATGTTCCCGTAACGGTCTATGCGGTGGCGACGGCTTTGATGCGGGCGCCCGCCCAGCTTGCCGCCATGCAGGAAGCCGGTTGGGAAATCGCCAGCCATGGGCTCAAATGGGTGCAGCACAAGGATATGGCGCCCGACGAGGAGCGCCAGCAGATTGCCGAGGCAATCCGACTCCATATTATTGCAACGGGCGAACGGCCAATGGGGTGGTACACCGGCCGCTCCTCGCTCAACACGGTTGACCTGGTCTCGGAAGCGGGCGGGTTCGCCTATATTTCGGATACCTATGACGACGACCTGCCCTATTGGCGCGTCCATGGCGGCAAGCCGCAGCTCATCATCCCCTATTCACTCTCGACCAACGACATGCGCTTCGTCACGGGACCGGGGTTCGACAATGGCGAAGAATATTTCCAATTCCTCAAGGACAGCTTCGATTGTCTCTATGCCGAGGGCCAGGCGGGGTCACCCAAGATGATGTCGCTAGGCCTTCATTGCCGCCTGGTCGGCCAGCCCGGCCGCTTCCAGGGGCTCAGGAAGTTCGTCGATTACATCCAAGGTTTCGACCAGGTCTGGATCCCAACACGGCTGCAAATTGCCGAGCACTGGGCGCGCGAGCACCCTTTCACGGCGCCCGAAGTACGGCCCCATACGCTGGGCAAGGAAGAGTTTGTGCATCGCTATGGCTCAATTTTCGAGCATTCCCCCTGGATCGCCGAGCGCGCCTGGGAGGGGGAAATGGGTCCTGCTAACGACACCGCTATTGGTCTTCATTTCGCCCTTCGCTCGCAGTTCCGCATGGCAACACAAGAGGAGCGCCTCGGCGTCCTGCGGGCCCATCCCGACCTAGCCGGCAAACTCGCCGCCGCCAAGCACCTGACCGAGGCATCCACAGCCGAACAGGCATCGGCAGGGCTCGATGCGCTGACGGACAGCGAGCGCGACCAGTTCAACCGATTGAACTCCGCCTATGTCGAGAAGTTCGGCTTTCCGTTCATCATCGCCGTGCGCGACAACACTAAGGCTTCGATCCTTCAGGCATTCGAAACGCGGTTGAACAACACGGCCGACGTGGAACTGGCGACAGCCAGTGCGCAGGTCGAGCGGATTGCACTGCTTCGGCTGCAGGCGCTACTCGGCTAGCCTCTTCTTGCCGCTGGCAAACTGCGCTATCCAAAAGCCAAAGCAATACGCCTCGCCTCAGGAGACCAATGTCCACTTCATCCTATGCCAATCCTGCCGCCGGTCTGCCGGGGCAAATGACGCTGCACACGGGTCGTGCCGTGTTCACCGAAGCCTATGCGCTCATTCCGCGCGGTGTCATGACCGATATCGTCACCAGCTATCTGCCGCATTGGGAGCACACGCGCGCCTGGGTTATTGCCCGTCCCATGTCCGGCTTTGCCGAAACCTTCTCGCAATACATCGTCGAAGTCATGCCTGGCGGCGGCAGCATCCGGCCCGAGCCCGACCAAGGTGCAGAAGGCGTGCTATTCGTGGTTGAAGGCCAAGCGACCCTCACCGTGGACGGCAAGAGCCACCTGCTCAAGGATGGTGGATATGCTTTCCTGCCGCCGGCCTGCGGCTGGAGCCTGCACAATAAGAGCACGGCGCCGGTACGCTTTCACTGGGTGCGCAAGCGCTATGAAGCCGTGGAAGGCATTGAAACACCCCCAGCCTTTGTGACCAATGAACAGGATCAGCCTATCCGCTGGATGCCGGGCACATCGGACCGCTGGGGTACGACCCGCTTCGTCGAACCGGACGATATCCGCCACGACATGCACGTGAACATCGTCACACTCGAACCCGGCGCCGTCATTCCCTTTGAGGAAACTCACGTCATGGAGCACGGCCTTTACGTGCTTGAAGGCAAGGCCGTGTACCGGCTCAATCGCGACTGGGTGGAGGTGGAGCCCGGCGATTTTATGTGGCTGCGCGCCTTCTGCCCGCAGGCTTGCTACGCTGGGCCGCAGCGGTTTCGCTACCTCCTCTACAAGGACGTCAACCGCCACATGAAGCTGCTACCATGAGCACCATCCTGATCGAGCCACTCACCCCCGAAGCCTTCGCGCCGTTCGGACAGGTGATCCAGATGGACGGCGCCCAACACTATCCCATCAACAACGGCATGACCGAGCGCTACCACGATCTTGCGAAGGTGGAACTCGGCGGCGTCCATCCCCGGCCGTTGATCTCCATCTTCCGCGGCCAGCCCTATGAGCTGCCCCTCACGCTCAAACTGGTGGAGCGCCACCCGCTCGGCAGCCAGGCCTTTTACCCGCTCGGCAATCTGCCGTTCCTCGTTATCGTTGCCGCCGATGTGTCCGGCGTGCCTGATATCCCACGCGCTTTCATCACCGAGCCGGGCCAAGGCGTAAACATCGCGATGAACACCTGGCACGGCGTGCTGACGCCGCTGCATCAAGTCAGTGATTTCCTGGTGGTGGACCGGGGCGGCGAAGGCAACAATCTTGAAGAGCATTATTTCGATCTGCCCCACATCGTTGTGTCGCAGTAAGCGGAAATCGCCTGTTCACTCGCCTCCGTCACCGAACTGCGCTAGGCTTACTCGGCGGCGATAGGAGGGAACCATGTTGAAAAAACTGGTGCTGGCGGCCTTTGCCTTCATGGCTTTGGTGCCGCTCGTTTACGCCAATGATGTGATCTTCACCGGCGAGGTCACCTATCGCGAGCGGATCGCCCTTCCCGAGCATGCCGAATTGTGGGTCAGTCTCGTTGCCCTGCCAAGCGGCGAGGCTATTGCGAGCGCTGCCGCTTCAGTTGAACAAGAGGGGCAAGTGCCGCTTCTGTTCACACTTAAGGTGCGCAGCAACGTCATTTCGAGCGGCGGCAGCTACGGCCTTGTCGCCAACATTCGTGCGGGAGGCCGGACGCTGTTTCGTAACGCTTCGCCACTTGCGGTGGATGTCCTTGCGCCCGCACCAAGTACGATCCTTGTCGCCTACGCACCCGACTCAGCAAGAGAACCCGCACCGCGAACGGGCGACGCACAAGCCAGTCCACTACTCGACACCGCATGGATGGTCACCAGCATTGGCGGCAAACCTGTTTTGCCTGAAACAAAGGTGAGCCTTGCTATCGCGCCAGATCGCCGTGCAGGGGGTCATGGTGGTTGCAACAATTACTTCACAGAGGCAAGCTTCGAAGATGACCCGCTTCAGTTCGGTCCAGTAGCGGGCACGAAGATGGCCTGTGCGGCTGATGTGATGGCACAGGAAGCTGCATTGTTCATGGCGCTTGGCGCGACTGCCGATTATGACTCCACCGACGACAGGCTCCAGCTTCTTGATGCCGCCGGCATTCCCATGGTCGGGCTCGTGCGTCAGCGCTGATCCTTTCCGACTCGCTGTTGAATCTTTACGGTCTTGCGGAAAGCTGAGGGCTCCAATGGACCAGACCGACCTGATCTCGCGCCTGCTCGACGTGATCGAAACCGACATTGCTCCCGCCACTCGCCGCGGCGTGGCGGCGGGCAACAAGATTTTCGGCGCTGCCATCCTGCGCAAGGCCGATCTATCTGTTGTGATCGCCGAAACCAATAACGAAACGGAAAACCCGCTCTGGCATGGCGAAATGCACGCTATCAAGCGCTTCTTCGAGGAGCCTGCAGGCGAGCGCCCGGAGGTTAAGGACTGCCTGTTCCTCGCAACTCACGAACCCTGCTCGCTCTGCCTATCGGGCATCACCTGGTCGGGGTTCGACAATTTCTTTTATCTGTTCAGCCACCAGGACAGCCGCGACAGCTTCGCCATCCCCTATGACATCCAGATCCTCAAGGCTGTCTATGCCGTGCCCGATCCGGGCAGCGCCGTTTCGCCCGATCGCCCGCTCTATAACCGCACCAATTCGTATTGGCAGAGCCACGATATCATCCAGATGATCGCAAGCCTCGACCGCGGCAATCGCGAGGCGCTTTTGGCTCGCCTGGATAATGTCACTGCACTTTATGCCGATCTTTCAGCCATTTACCAAAACAACAAAGGGCACGGCAACATCGCCCTGGCCTGACTAAAGCGCGCATCCGCATGGCTGCTGTGCTGAACCAAAGCGGCGCGAAGGCGTTGGACACTGGCACTTAGTCCAGCAACAGGTACGCCCGATGTCTCAAATCGATGCAGTCGCTCCTCATGCCATTCCGCGACTTGCCATTTTCACGGACTTTGACGGAACTCTGGTAGAGCTTGCCGAAACGCCTGACGACGTCGACGTCCCGCAGAATCTGGCAGCTGAGCTGGAACGAGCCGCGCGCGAACTGGACAGCGCCTTTGCGGTGATCACTGGGCGCGAAATCGCCGATATCGACCGGTTCCTAGCGCCCTTGCACCTTCCCGTCGCCGGTGCTCATGGCACCCAGCGCCGCCGTGCCGACGGGTTCGTGGAGACGATCGACCCGGCTTCCGCCCAGGGTGCTGAAGAAATCGCCCATGCCATCGAGCCGCTGGTCGCCGCGCATCCTGGCCTCATCATGGAAGCCAAGGAAGGCGCTGTGGCGCTGCATTATCGGCAGGCGCCCGAGCTTGAGGCCACCGCTCGTACCGCCATGGAAGAGGCGCTGCACAGCGTCGCGGACTTCACCCTTGTGCCCGGCAAAATGGTATTCGAAGCGCGTCCCAGCGGGATCAATAAGGGCGACGCACTGCGCGCCTTCATGCGCGAGGAGCCGTTCCTCGGTCGCACCCCTATTTTCATTGGGGATGACACCACTGACGAAGACGCCTTCATTGCCGCGCAAGAACTCGGCGGCGTCGGCATCAAGCTCGGCGAGGGCAATACTGCGGCGCGCATGCGTATCGCCAATGTCGCGTCCGTGCACGCCTTGATCAAGGGCCTTGGCGATATCGCCGCCCGTGACCGGGAGTTGACGCACACCCACTAAAAGGTGCCGGCCAGGGGGCTAGTCGCGTGAGCAGGATTATCGTCGTTTCCAACCGCACGCCCGGCAAGGGCCCCGCCGCCGGCGGACTTGCCGTGGCGCTGCGCAAAACGCTGGCCGAACGGGAGGGCTTCTGGTTCGGTTGGTCCGGCAAGCTGGTCGAACAGCCGGAAAGCCAAGCGCGTACTGAGGAGATCGACGGTCTCACCGTCGCTCAGATCGATCTGAACCGCGACGATCATCACGCCTATTATGCCGGCTTCTCCAACTCTATCCTGTGGCCGTCGTTTCACCTGCGGCTCGATCTCGCAACCATCGAGGCGCACTGGTACGAGGGCTATCGGCGGGTGAACCAGCAATTTGCCCGCGCTCTGTTGCCGCTCCTTCGGCGCGACGACATCGTCTGGGTGCATGATTATCACCTGATTCCGCTCGCCAGCGAACTGCGTGCCCTTGGCGTGCGCAACCGCATCGGCTTTTACCTCCACATCCCCTTCCCGCCAATCGATGCGCTCTTTGCCGTGCCGCACCACCAGGAACTCATGCGCGATCTTTCGCGCTACGATCTTGTTGGCATGCAGGCGCAACGCGATGTAACGGCGTTTACCGAGTTTTCCGAGCACCAGGCGCCTTCCACCCTGGCCGGCGATCCGCTCGAAACCGTCGACTTCAGCCGGACGGAAGTCGCTAGTTTCCCCATTGGCTCGGACCCCGATGCCTTCGCCAAGCTCGCGGTCAGCCCCGCCGCGACCAAGATGGTTAAGCGCATGGAAAAGGTGATGGGCACGCAAAAGCTCGTCCTGGGAGTCGATCGGCTCGACTATTCCAAGGGCCTGCCGCAGCGCGTGGAGGCTTATGAAAAGCTTTTGGCCAACGACAGCCGTTTCCGGCGCAACGTCCACATGCTGCAGGTGGCGCCGCCTTCGCGCGACAGCATCAAGGAATACCAGGAAATCAGCGACCAGCTGGACGCGATGTGCGGCCGCGTAATGGGGCGCTTTGCCGAGCCGGACTGGTCACCCCTGACTTACGTCAAGCGCGCCTATGGGCAAGCGAGTCTTGCCGGGCTCTATCGGCTCGCCAAGGTAGGCCTCGTAACGCCCTTGCGCGACGGCATGAATCTGGTGGCGCACGAATATGTCGGGTCGCAGGACCCCAAGGACCCCGGCGTGCTTGTTCTTTCCCGCTTTGCCGGGGCTGCCGAAATCTTTGACACGGCTATTCTGGTCAATCCCTTCGATACAGACGAGACCGCCGAAGCACTTCGCATGGCGCTCGACATGCCTTTGGGCGAGCGCATTGAACGCTGGCAGGCGTTGATGGACGCCGCCCGCAAGCACAATGTCGAGGACTGGGCCAAGAGCTTCCTCGACCGGCTCGCGCCAACGAAATCAGCAGATGGCAAGAGCCGTGACTTCCTGTATCTAGCGTCCGTCGCCTAGCTGACCCAGGGACCACCCGAAGCGGAGAGAAGCGCAACAAAGAGCGAATTGGTCGGCGTCGCTATGCCGTGCTTTTGGCCCAGCCGGACGATGACGCCGTTGCGGGCATCCAACTCCATCGGCCGCCCCACCAGTCGATCAGCATACATCGAATTGCTCGATCCTTCCGGCGCCCTTCTGGCGCTGTCGACGATCTCCTCGATCAGCAAATCCTCCAGGACTGCGCCCTCCGCCCGGCCCACAGCGATGCATTCGCTGACCAAGCCACGTACCATGGCTTCGATTTTTGCCGACCAGACCGGTCCTGTGGCGCGCATTGTGAGCGTGGTCACGGCGCCAGCACAGTTGAGGCATAGCTTGCGCCAAGCTCGCGTTGTCCAATCATCAACGGCCGTAACGTCGATCTTGCTCAACTTAAACAAAGCCGCGAAATCCGCACCGCTCGTGCCGGCCGGTACCACGATCCAGCCAAGCCGATCCTGCACGATCTGACCAGGAGCGGAACGCGATGCGGGAATATCGGCAACAGCCGGGACGATGATGTTTTCCGGCAGCAAGCCAGTAAACCGCCATACATGCTCCACCCCGTTCTGCAACACGGCAACTCGGGTTGTTGGTCCCACCAAAGCGTTAAGCCAGGGAGCGGTGGACGCAACATCATAGGCTTTGGTCGCAACGATGACCCAGTCGACCAGCTCGGCGTCGTGCGCTGAAGTCAGAATAATCGGCTCGGCAGTAAGCACTCCCAGAGGAGTTTGGACGCGCAGCGATGAGAACGGCGTGCGCGCACAAACGGTTATCGCGTGATCCGGATCCTGCGCCAGCCATGCCGCGATTGTCCCACCCAAGGCACCCGGACCAATGATCGCAATCGTCGTCAAACCAGCATCCCAAACAAAAAAGGCGGCCACCAGGGCCGCCTTTCCATATCGATATTGCAAAGCCTAGGCTACACGGCCGCGCTGGCGATCCGCATTGGACCGGCCGCCAGTGCGCAGCGCGTCTTTTTGGGCCTTGCCCCAGCGCTGCTTGGGTTTGCCCGCGCCATCCATTGCCTTGGCTGCCATGGGCTTGCCCGTTTCCATGTCACGACGCACTCCACGCGGCGCCTGCCCTTCCGGGCGGGTGCGGGCTTCGGCTACCGGGCGGCTGCGCGGCGCTTCGGCTGCATGTTGAGGCTTGCCGCCCTCCTTGCCGAACTCGGCAAACGGCCGGCGCTCGGCAGGCGAGCGACGATCGGCCTGGACACGCGGGTTCTTGGCCGAACGCGGACCGGGACGGCCACCAGCTGGCTTCTTGTGGGCCGAACGCGGCGCTTCAACCACGCCTGTGTCATTGGCCAGGTGCAGATCGCCCGACACCGGCAAAGTCCGTCGGATCAGCCGCTCCACGTCACGCAGCTTGCCGCGCTCCGTGCCATCGCACAGCGTAATGGCAAAACCCGAGGCGCCATTGCGGCCGGTGCGGCCGATGCGGTGCACATAATTCTCCGGATCGTCAGGCAATTCGTAGTTCACCACATGGGTGATGCCAGGCACGTCAATGCCGCGGGCGGCAATATCGGTGGCCACGAGGATGCGAACGTCACCGGTGGCGAAGCCCTTGAGCGCCGCCTGGCGGGCATTCTGCGACTTGTTGCCGTGGATCGCTGCAGCCTGGTGACCGTCGATCTCGAGATTCTTTGCAACGCGATCGGCGCCATGCTTGGTGCGTGCAAATATGATCACGCGCTCCATCTTCTCGGTCTCGCTGCCTAGCAGTTCGTTCAGCACACCGCGCTTGGCCTTGGCGCCGGACAGGATCACCCGCTGATCGATCTTGACCACGGTGGAACCGGCCACGGACGCATCGACCCGCACGGGCTCGTTGAGAAGGCTCTTGGCCAGGTCCGCGACTTCCGGCGCCATAGTAGCCGAGAACATCATGGTCTGGCGCTTGAAGCCGATCGCCTTGGCAATGGCGCGAACCGGGGCGATAAAGCCCATGTCGAGCATGCGGTCGGCTTCGTCGAGCACGAACCAGCGCGTTTCATTGAGCCGGATCTTGCCGTCGTCCATCAGATCCTTGAGGCGACCTGGAGTGGCGACAGTGATGTCGACGCCACGCTCGAGCTTCTTGACCTGATGGTAGCGCGACACGCCACCCAGGAGCAGCACGGTATCAAGCTTCATCTTGGAGCCGGCAAAGCTGCGAATGGCTTCGTCGATCTGCACAGCCAGTTCGCGCGTGGGCGCCAGGATCAGCGCGCGGGTGGTTAGCGGCCGCGGACGACCAGTAAGGCCCAAAAGCCCGGCGAGGATAGGCAGGCCAAACGCCGCCGTCTTGCCTGAACCAGTCTGGGCAATGCCCATCATGTCCCGGCCTTCAAGCAGTTTCGGAATGGCCTGGCTCTGGATCTTGGTAGGCTCGGTAAACCCGCCAGCCGTCAGGCTGTCGGTGATGATCGAGGGGAGACCAAGGGAAATAAAGTCGTTCAAAGAACAATTCTTTCTGCGCCCAAAGGCGCTGCAGTGCGCGCAGGACAATGCAGCGCGCGTGACGCCTGCCAAAATTGGACAAGCGCATCAACAGGTGCAATCGGGCGATAAAAGGGATATCGCGCGGGTGCTGGCTCGAACCCGGACCAAAGTTTCCGGGCTGACTTCGCCGCTCACCGCATCGGATAAGAAGTGAAGTCCGTCACCAAAGTCCTGGCGCCAGCGGATCCCCAAAAGGTCCATGCGCCGGTGACGATGCCTCTATGTGAGGGACAGATCGGGCAATTGCAAGGCAATTCGCCCCAAATTCATGCATGGGTGGAATGTGGCGGGGGGCAGCCTCAGATGCCCCCGAACCAGTCATAGCCTGTATCTTCCCAATAGCCGCCACGGCCACGGCCGAAGCTCGCCAGGCTATCCACCAGTTCTACCGTATGGAGGTACTTCGGCTGCTTGTAGCCAAGCGCCCGCTCGATACGTAGCCGGACTGGCGCACCATTGCTCACCGGCAATGCTTGGTCATTAAGGCCATAGCTCAGGATGGATTGAGGATGATAGGCATCCACCAGATCGGAGCTGGTGTAATAAAGAACATCGCCAGACAGCGAGCGTTCGATATTGTCAAAGCAATGGTAGACGGCAAAGCGCGCATTGGGCCTTACACCCGCCATATCGAGGATCGTTCCGAGCGGCGTTCCGGTCCACTTGGCAATGCAACTCCAGCCTTCGACACAATCATGGCGGGTGATCTGGCTGCGCGCCGGCATGTTGCGCAGTTGGTCGAGGGTGAATTCCTGCGGCCGGTCCACCAAACCGATGACCCGGAACCGGTAATCCGCAAAACTGCCTTCGCGCAGAGCTAGATATTCAGGCGTCGTCGGATCGGTAGATCCATTCGGCCGCTGCCCCTGGCGGATTTCGCTAGCCGAGTATTCCCGCGCCAACGCCTGGTCGCCGATCAAAGCGCGCTGCGCCTGATAGGTCAGCACATTGGCGCTTTCTACAAATTTGCGGGCCGGATTGGCTTTGTCGGCGAAAAAGTCGAACTGGTTGCATCCTGCCAGCACAAGGCCTGACCCGGCCATCACTGATGAGCGCAGGAAATTACGGCGCGTGATGAGGCGGCTCATGGCTTGTCTCCCTGCGTGGTTGGCGTTCCGGGGCTGGCGCGATACCAGCCAGTGATCATGGAGCGCAGCTCGTTAATTGGCCCGGCAGCAAAAACCATGATGATATGAATGACAAAGAACGCCACCAGCAGCACCATGACAATGAAGTGGATCGTGCGCGCAGTCTGCCGCCCGCCAAACAGGTCAAGCATCCAAGGCGCTGCCGCATTGACACCCGGGCTCATCGTCAGCCCGGTCAGGACGATCAGCGGAAATAAAACGAAAAACACGCTGAAATAAGCCAGCTTCTGTAGCGGTCCATAACTGCGGCCATGCTTGAGCCGGAAGCGGGCATGGTCCACCACGTCACCGGGCACGCCTTTGATGTCAACGGGACGGGGAACAATGTCGCGCCTGATATGGCCGTTGATAAAACTCGCAACGAACCAGATCAGCATTGTGCCGACAAACACCCAGCCAAAAAAGAAGTGCACAACCCGCCCTGTGCCTAGGTCACGATAGGACGGAATGGTCACGGCACCGGGAAATGCCGTGAAGGTCGGCCGCTCCGCAGCACCGCTCATGCCCAGCACGCCGGTGGTGTCGAATGTTTGCCCAAAAATGGTGGTTTGCCCGCGCGGGCCGGCATCGGTGTTGATCGCACCAATCTCGAGAATGGAATTCTCGTATTCAAAGCCCGACTCTTGCCCGATATAAAGTGCCGGATGAGCATTGAAGATTTGCAGCCCTGTAAGCAGCAAGAAGAACAGGCAGATCGCCCAAATCCAGTGGGTCAGCCGCGTCCAGATCGACTGCCGGTAAATCAGCGGCCCCCTGCTGCCCGGCAAGCTTTTAATGTCTGTCATGATGTGCCCCGCGATGCCGACCATTGCCGGCGCTTACCATAGTAACGGAAAAGCGCGCGGCAATGGTTCACATCACTGATTTATTATTGAGCAGGCGCCATTGCATCCGGAGCCATCGCGTCAGGAGCCATCGCATCCGGAGCCATCGCATCGGTGCTCATAGGATCGGGCGCCATCTGATCGCCGCCCATCTCCAATTCATCGATGGCTCCCATCACATCCATTCCCTGCTGCAATCCATAACAGGCAGCGTTTGCCGCCCGCTGTGCTGCAGGGAAAGTCAGCCCCGAAGCTTGCTCCATGCACAACGCATATTCTTCATCTGTCAGCCGCGTGCTGGCGTCTGAGGACATGGCATCGCTCGACATCGCGTCTTGTGCATAAGCGGCAGGACCCAAAATCAGCGCAATAACAGTGGCAGTTGCGAAAGCAGAAACTTTTACGTTCATGGAAATCTCCCTGGATTGATCCAGCCCGATGTGCGGATCATGCCCCCCATTCGAGAGGACCAAGCAGACCGTTACGTGTTCACGGCAAGGTGATAAGGCTGCCGGGATGTTTAGTTTTTGCCAGCTGTGTAACCATGAGGAGGGGCAATCCGAATAGTGAGACATGCAGGCTGATCCGACTGAGGCGCGACTGCGGGCATTGATGCTCTCGTCCCTGGACGGAGATGCAGCCGCTTACCGCTTGTTGCTCGGCGAAATAGGCCGTCACCTGCGGCCCTATTTTACGCGACGGCTTACGCCAGCCTTTGCGTCACACGCCGAGGATTTGGTGCAGGAGACGCTGCTGGCAATCCATACCCGCCGCATGACATATGACCGCAACCGTCCGTTCACCGCCTGGCTGCATGCCGTGGCACACCACAAATTTGTCGATCATGTTCGTCGCCAATCGATCCGGCTGACAGTTCCACTGGAGGATAACGCACCCATATTTGCCAATGACGACACAGCAGATTCCCTTGCCCGGCGCGATCTTCGCACCGTCCTGGAAGTTATCCCGGAGCGCACCAGCGACCTCATCCGCCGCACCAAGGTTGATGGGCAAACTGTCGCTGAAGCGGCTGCCGCCCACGGCCTGACGGAAACGGCTGCGAAAGTTTCGATCCATCGCGGTTTGAAGGCGCTGATGGTTCGTTTCGCGGGAGGAACAAAATGACGGACGATCTGATCGCCAAGCTGTCGTCCGAGGTAAAGCCGGTGCGCTCGAGGGCGATGGAGCGCCTGCTGCTGGGCGCCGTCCTCCTCTCAGGCACCGTGGCGGCCATCACAATGCTGGGCTGGCTGGGCATGCGTCCGGACATGGACACGGCCACGGACACAATGATGTTCTGGACCAAGTTCGGCTACACCCTCGGCTTGGCTTTGCTTGGCGGCGCGGCCACGCTGGTGCTGGCCCGGCCGGGCGGCCGGGCAATCTGGCCGTGGCTTGGCGCGATCGGTCTGCTCGCCTTGGTCCTAGTCGGGGCCATTATCCAAATGGCCTGGGCCGAACCGGATGAGATGATGCCACTGATCATCGGAGAAACGCCTCTTATCGGCCCCTTGCGGATTGCTCTCTTGGCCACGCCTGTCCTGCTTGCCGCCATGCTGGCGTTGCGCCGCATGGCTCCGACCAACCCGACACTGGCAGGCTTTGCCGCCGGTATCATGGCGGGCGGCACAGGCGCCTGGATCTACTCCTTTGCCTGTCCTGAAAACGGCATCATGTTCCTGGCGCTCTGGTACACACTGGGGATTCTGCTAGTGGCTGCCGCCGGCGCGATACTGGGCCGGCTGCTGCTCAACTGGTAAGCGGAGGCAAGTAGGGCCAGCGCCCCTACTCCTCGCGCGCCGCCCAGTTCATGCCGCGGCGCAGGATCGTGGCCATCTCGCGGTTCTCAAACTCCTTGGCTTGGTGCCCAAGCGTTGAGTGAAACACCCGCCCCTTGCCATGCTGGCGCTTCCAAACCACCGGCATTTTCACGCCTTCGATCCACGAGGCATGCTCGCCGGTAAAGGTCGTGGTCGCCAGCACATGGTTGGATGGGTCCACATGCATATAGTACTGCTCTGAGGTGTATGGGAACGACTTGACCCCCGCCATTACCGGATCCAGCGGATCCGCGACATCGACTGTGTAGTCGATGATATTGCCTGGATGGGCCACCCATTGGCCGCCCACCATGAACTGGTACTCCACCGCTTCGCGGAAGGCATCGCTCATGCCGCCATGATGTCCGGCCAAGCCGACCCCGTTTTCCACCGCCTTTGTCAGGTTCTCGACTTCGGCCTTTTCGATCCTGCTCATCGTAAAAATCGGAACAATCAGCGACAGATCATGGATCGAAGGATCGGCAAAGGCGCTGGTTTCGGTCGCCATGCGAACCGAAAAGCCGTCTTCGTGCAGCCAACGGCGATAAATGGCAGCGCACTCCTCCGGGTCATGCCCCGACCATCCGCCATAAACAATCAGTGCGCTCTTCATGCTGCAATTCCCCGCAAATCAAACGGCGCGGAGATTACCTGACTGGCTCCACAAGGAAACCCCGGGCGTGCAATTATGCAAGCGCCACCCGAGCCATGCGCTGGCGGGCAAAAGCCCAGCTCCGCAGCACCATGAAATTAATGCCCGAGGTCAGGGCGATCACCAGAATCGAGGCAGTAAGCGCCGGCACGGTCAACACGCCATGAATGACATACGAAAAGAGCGCAGCCAGCAACAGCGCCATGCCTTGCACTGCCATGTAGCGCGGCAGAGCCTGGCGATGCGCCGCGTCCGACTGGAAGGAATAGCGCCGGTGGAGGAGGTAAACCGGAACTATCATCAGACCATAACAGGCCGTGTTCACGACCCAGTTTTCAACGCCGGTACGGAACGATATGATAACGCTGGAAAGAACCACGAATGACAGCGCAGCACCTGCTCCGATCGTCAAGAACTGTACCAGCCCCTTCAAGGCTCCAGGACGCATAGGCTGGTCAGGCGGATGACGCATCAGGCTTAGCAGTGCAGCACTCATTGGTGGTGTCCATACGCATGCTTAGAGAGCCACATAATGCCCTAGTCGATCTTTCCGGCCGGTTACTGCAGCTCTTTCACCCTAGCGGTTAGTGCCATGGTTGAAGATGCATGAACGCTGTCGAGCGCCTAGCAGTCATGCAGTCGATCTATATCGACCAAAAGCCTTGCTTTTCACTGTCACAAAAGACTGGTTAAGTGCTCACTGTTCGCGGCGAGCTCACCGCCGATTGTGGGGCATCGGCAAAGCTGTGCGAACACCAAAACCGACCAGCACAAAGGGATACAGGGATGAAAAATCTACTTCTAGGCGCCACCGCGCTGACACTCTGCGCCGGGTTCTCCAGTGCCGCCTATGCGGATTTCACGCTCAACATCCTCCACATTAATGATTTTCACTCGCGCTTTGGCCCGATCACGGACAGTGACTCCAACTGCGATGCCGAGACGGATGCTGCCGGCGAATGCTTTGGCGGCATCGCACGCCTGAAAACCGCCATTGAGGCCAAGCGTTCAGCATTTGAAGGACAGAATGCTGTTCTGCTTGATGCAGGCGATCAGTTCCAGGGTTCGCTTTTCTATACGCAGTATCGAAGCGAGATCATTGCCGAATTCACCAAAGATCTCGGCATCGACGTTATGGCCGTCGGAAACCACGAGTTCGATGACGGCCCAGAAGAACTGGCCAAGTTCCTTGACGCGATTGATTTTCCGCTGATTTCGGGCAACACCAATGTCGAAAGCGAGCCACTCTTGGCCGGTCGTATTGAAGGCACTCACGTGCTCGATTTCGACGGCGAGAAGGTCGGGATCGTGTCGGCTCTGGCCGAAGATACCGATGAAACCTCCTCGCCTGGTGATAATGTCGAGTTCGAGGACACCTTCACCAGCCTCCGCGCTCAGGTGGCTGCGCTTGAGTCGGCCGGGGTTAACAAGATCATCGCCTTGACCCATGTGGGCTACACACAGGATCTGCAGATCGCCGCAAATGTGCCCGGCATCGACGTAATTGTTGGTGGCCATTCGCACACCTTGTTGTCCAACACTGCCGAAAACGCGGCCGGTCCTTATCCAACCATGGTTGATGGACCAGACGGGCAGGAAGTTCCGGTCGTCACTGCCTACTCCTACGGCAAGTATCTTGGCGACCTTGTTGTCACCTGGGACGATTCAGGCAAGGTAACCACCGCGGAAGGCGAACCGGTCCTGATCGACGCCTCGGTCGAACCTGACCAAGCTGTCGTCGCCCGCTTGGCAGAACTCGAAGCGCCCATCGCTGAGCTGACCGCGCAGGTGATCGGCAACACCACTGAAGATATTGACGGCTCCCGCGAGACCTGCCGCGCCGTCGAGTGCGAGATGGGCAATCTGGTTGCTGATGCTATTCTCGACCGCGTCGCCGATCAGGGCGCCACTATCGCGTTCCAGAACGGCGGTGGTCTGCGTGCATCCATCGATGCCGGCGACATCACCATGGGCGAAGTTCTAACGGTTCTGCCGTTCTCCAATACTTTGGCCACTGTTCAGGTATCGGGCGCAGACGTGGTGGACGCCCTAGAAAACGGCGTTAGCGATGTCGAAAATGCAGCCGGTCGCTTTGCACAGGTCGCTGGCCTAAAATATACTTACAGCAAAAGCGCTCCATCGGGCTCGCGAGTTAGCGACGTCATGGTCCGCTCGGGTGAGGATTGGGCGCCAATCGATCCGGAGGCCGACTACATAATCGTGACAAACAACTACGTCCGCGGCGGCGGCGATGGGTATGGCACGTTCGCCGAAGGCGAGAACCCTTACGATTTTGGCCCGCCGCTCGAGCAGGTGCTGGCTGACTATCTGGCAAAGCAGGGCGGCGAGTATACGCCCTATCTTGATGGCCGCATCACCGTCATCGAATAAGGTTTGCCACCGTTGAAAAGAAAGGGCGCCCGCAAGGCGCCCTTTTTGCTTACTAGGCCCGGCTGCGCGCCAGCTGACCCCAGGCCAGCAGGATGATCACCGCGCCGACGATAGAGGCGATGAACCCCGCTCCGTCGTTTGGTCCATACCAACCGATGGCCTGGCCCAGCCAAGTGGCGACAACCGACCCTACGACGCCCAGCACGGTCGTCAGGATAAACCCGCTCGGCTTGTGGCTGCCGGGCGTGATCCACTTGGCGATCAGCCCTGCGAAGAACCCGATGATGATGGCCCAGATGATACCCATGGCATGACGCTCCTTGCTTGTTGAGCAACTACATCGATACGCCCTGCCCCTCTTGCAAGACTTTGAGCCAAGACGGCCTTCAGTCGCTTTGCTGCCGATAAGCCTTCAGGAAGTCAGGTGACGCAACCAGGTCCGCCAGCTCACGCAATTGGTCCGTCTTGCCGGGTCCAAGTACGCCCTCGATCCGCTGATTGGTCTGGCTCCAAAGCGAATACATCTGGCAGGTCTGTGTTAGTCCCTGTGGCGTCAAGACTGCCCGCTTGGTCCGCCGATCATGCGCATCCGGAGAGACAACAACCAGACCGTCCCGAACCAGCGGCCGCAACGCATGGGTGAGCGCCGAAATTTGCACGGCGAGCCGTCGCGCCAGCTTCTGCAGCGATGGCCCTGCTCCCTCGCCTTCATCCCGCAATTCATAAATCTGCGATACCAGCATCGCCTGCGCTGATGTCAGACCCGATGGGGCAATGGCTTCATCATAAAGCTGGGTGAGCTGCCGCCCAGCCCGGCGCAAGGATGTGTGCGTGCACCGCAGTTCCTCTTCTTGCGTCTCGACTTGAACAGGCTTCGCAGCTGTCGACATGATCTTGTTGCTCCTCCGCCAAAAATAGTTGAGTACTGCACCATTGACAAGGCACCGGACATAAGTCAGTTAGTTGAGCACTCAACTAATGGAGCAGAACATGTCTTCACCCAAGCCTCTTGCCGCCATCACCGGCGCGTCCTCCGGCATCGGCGCTGTCTACGCCCGGCGTTTTGCCGAGCGCGGCTATGATCTTTTGATGATCGCCCGCCGAGCGGACCGGCTTGCCGATCTGGCCGGCGAGTTGAAGCAGGTCCATGGCATCACGGTCGAGACGCTAGCGGCCGATCTGACCGATCCATCCGACCTCAAGCGCGTTGCCGCTACCCTGCGTGATAGCCCCAATTTGGAAATTCTGGTTAACAACGCCGGCAACGGCCCGTTCGCCACTTCTTTGCAGCTGTCGGATGAGCAAGCCGCCAACACACTTGCGCTCAATGTCACGGCGCTAATGACCCTCTCCCGTGCCGTGCTTCCAGGCCTGACTACGCGCGGCAAGGGCGGCATCATCAATATCGGTTCGGTGCTGGCATTCCACTCACTGCCGGCAACGTCGCTCTATAGCGCCACCAAGGCTTTCGTGCTGACTTACAGCCGCGCCTTAGGGTACGAAGTCGGCGACCAAGGCGTCCACGTCCAGGCTGTCCTGCCCGCAGGCACCACAACCGAATTCTACGAGGTCGCAGGCGTGCCGATCGCGTCATTTGATCCCAAGGTGTTCATGACCGCCGAGCAACTCGTCGATGCTGCTCTTGCCGGCTTTGACAAGCGCGAAGCGGTCACCCTGCCGTCGGTTCATGACGAAAACCTTTGGCTGACCTATGACGAAGCCCGGGCCAATCTTTTTGCCGGAACGCAGAACGGCAGCCCGGCGCCGCGCTATCTCTAACTGAAAAAAGGCCCGCATCGCAGCGGGCCTTGCTATTTTCAGACGACGTGCTCGGCACCATCTCTGTCAGTAACGACCGACAGGTCGAGGACCTTCTGAATCTGGGTGGCGTGCCGGAAGCTTGGCTCCAGGTTCTTGCCACTGCGCACCGCTTCCACGAACCGCATATAATTGGTCGCTACGGGCTCGACGTCGACTTCACTCCAGGTGCCGGTTTCGGCATCGGCGCCAAGGCAGGTGCGCAACTGCGACCAGTCGTGCCGGTGCTGCACCTCCACGGCCCCCAGCTCGCCATAAACCCGCAGGCGCAATTCGTTGAAATGCCCCGTGGCCCAGCGCGACGCATGTATCACGCCCAGGGCGCCATTCTCAAGCTGCGCCGTCATCGCAAAGCTGTCATTGGCGTCCAGTTCATATTCGCCGATCTGGTTGTTCTCGGCCTTGTCGAACGTATGGAGGCGGCAGAAAACCTTGGAGAAGTCGCTGCCCGCGCCATAGGCGGCAAAATCGAGGATATGTACACCGATATCGCCTAGCACGCCGTTGGAGCCGTGCTTCTTGCTTAGGCGCCATAGCCATTGGCTTTCGGTGCGCCAATCGCCCCATGCCTTGCTGACGAGCCAGCTCTGCAGATAGCTTGCTTCGAAATGCTTGACCTTGCCCACCTGCCCCGACTGCACGATCTCGCGGGCTTTCTGCAGCTGGCTCACATTGCGGTAGGTCAGATTGACCATGTTGATGAGCCCGGCAGCTTCTGCCGTTTCGGTCATCTCCATGGCCTTGGTGTGGTCGGTCGCCAGCGGCTTTTCGCAGAACACATGCTTGCCGGCCTTGAGCGCAGCCATGGTGGTCGGATGGTGGATGGAGTCCGGCGTCACGTTGGCGACAGCATCGAACTCGCCCCAGGCAAGCGCTGCATCCAGCGATCCGAAGCCGCGCTCGATGTTGTGCGTTGCATTGAACGCCTCCACGCGCGCTGGATCGACGTCAACGCCGCCGGCCAGGGTTACCCCTTCGATGGCCGCAAAGTGCTTGGCATGTTGATTGGCCATGCCGCCGGTTCCCAAGATGAGGATCCGCATGTTGTTCTTCCTATGCGGCACCCTCTGGTCCGCTATGTTTCACCGAACTCGATGTCATCCCGGCCCTGAGCCGGTACCCATCTTGAACCGCGTTGCACTACATAATCTCGTAATGGACCCTGGCCTTACGCCAGGGTGACACCGCAATTGCAGCTTCAGCAGCGTCTTACCGGAAACCCTGTTCGCGCCCATGATGCAGTTTCGGGCCGCGCTCTTCGATCTTTTCGCGCGCCTCGTCAACAGGCACGTTCGGTGCATCAAGCAATTGTGGGTACCGATTGGCGTTATACGCCCAATTGACCGCATTGCGCAGCACCAGCCCGACTGTTTCGTCATGATAGGTCGGGTAGGTTTCGTGGCCCGGGCGGAAATAGAAGATATTGCCCGCGCCACGGCGATAGGTCAGTCCGGAGCGGAACACCTCGCCACCCTGGAACCAGGACACGAAAACCGTTTCGAGCGGCTCCGGCACCGAGAAGGGCTCGCCATACATTTCTTCCATCTCGAGCTCGAAATAGGGCGGCAGGCCCTTGGCGATCGGATGGCCTGGGCTCGTCACCCAAAGCCGCTCACGCTCGCCGGCCTCGCGCCAGGTCAGCCCACAAGGCGAACCCATCAAGCGCTTGAAGATCTTGGCAAAATGCCCCGAGTGAAGCACGATCAGTCCCATGCCTTGCCACACACGCTGGGCGACGCGCTCCACGATCTCGTCCTGCACCTGGCCATGTGCCGCATGACCCCACCACACCAGCACATCGGTTTCGTCCAGCGCCTCGACGGTGCAGCCATGCTCAGGCTCTTGCAGCGTCGTGGTCTTGGTCACGATATTGCTGTCGCTCTGGAGCAGCTTGGCAATCTGGTTGTGCATGCCTTCGGGGTAATTGTCGGCAACGATCTTGTTCTTTTGCTCGTGAACATTTTCGCCCCAGATCAGGGTACGGATCGGCATAGGTGGTCTCCTAAGGGATGATTACGCCGCAGCGGCTATAAGGGGAGGCTTATCCGCCACGGCTGCATTTTTCTCTGGCGCCGGAAAGCTGGCGCTATCTCTGCCTGTTTCTGCTGCCCGAATCTTGTCTGGGCGGCTAGCCCAACGCACTGCGCTGGTGCTGGTTGCGGACCAATTCCGCAGCCAGCTTTGGTTATCGGTGACGAGGCGACATTGCCCCTTAGCTGACGGGCTTGCCCTGCGCATTGAAGCGGTGGATCTTGTCTTCCATCGGGTTGATGTGGACAATGTCCCCGCTCTTGTAGGTATTGGCGCCATCAAGGCGCACCACTACCGGCTCTTCGGTCCCCATCTCGAGATACACGTAGCTGTCGGCGCCAAGGTTCTCGGTGTGGATCACAGTGCCGCTCCACTTGCCTCCCTCGGGCACGATGGTGATGTGCTCGCCGCGAATGCCCAGTGTATGGGCGCCATAGGCGTCGGCGCGCTCACCGGAAATAAAGTTCATCTTGGGTGACCCGATGAACCCGGCCACGAAAACAGAATTGGGCCGTTCATAAAGCTCCATGGGCGTACCCACCTGCTCCACCAGCCCGTCACGCAGTACGCAGATGCGGTCCGCCAGCGTCATCGCCTCGACCTGATCGTGCGTCACATAGATCATGGTGACGTTGTTCATTTCCTCATGCAGCTTGGCGATCTCGATGCGGGTCGCCACGCGCAGCGCCGCATCGAGGTTCGACAGCGGCTCGTCGAACAGGAACACCTTGGGATCGCGCGTGATCGCGCGGCCGATAGCCACGCGTTGGCGCTGCCCGCCCGACAACTGCTTGGGCAAGCGGTCGAGATATTGCCAGATCTGCAGCATGTCGGCGGCCTTCTCGACGCGCCGGCGGATCTCTTCCTTGCTCTGGCCCTTCTCGAGCGTCAGCCCGAACGCCATGTTGTCATAGACCGTCATATGCGGATAAAGCGCATAGGACTGGAACACCATGGCGATGCCCCGCTTGGACGGCGCCAGGGAGTTGACCACCTTGCCGTCAAACAGCATCTCGCCCGAGGTGATATCCTCCAGCCCCGAGATCAGGCGCAGCAAGGTGGATTTGCCGCAGCCTGACGGTCCCACGAACACCATGAACTCGCCCTTGCGGACTTCGAGGTCCACGCCCTTGATAACTTCGACCGCCCCAAATGCCTTGCGGACGTCGCGAAGCTCTATGCTTGCCATTTTGAAAAAGCTCCCTAACCCTTAACGCCGCCGGCCGTAAGACCGGACACAATCTTGCGCTGGAAAATCAGCACCAGGAACACCAGTGGCACGGTTACGATAACCGAGGCCGCCATGATGATGCCCCACGGAATTTCATACTGCGAACCGCCCGAGAGCAGCGCGATGGCCACTGGCACGGTTCGTGTGTCGTTTGATGACGTGAAGGTCAGCGCAAAGAGGAACTCGTTCCACGCGCCGATAAAGGCGAGCAGCCCTGTCGTCACCAGCGCCGGCCACATGAGCGGCATGAACACGCGGGTGATAATGACCCAGGGCGTAGCCCCGTCGACGATCGCAGCCTCCTCGATCTCGATCGGCAGATCGCGCATGAACGTGGTCAGCACCCAAACGGTGAACGGCAGGGTGAAGATCGTGTAGGAGAAGATCAGCGCCCAAGGCGTATTATAGATACCCAGCGCCCGGATGACTTCGAACAAACCAGCCAGCACGGCAATCTGCGGGAACATGGACACCGCCAGGATCACCATGAGCAGGAACCCGCGTCCCTTGAAGCGCACCCGGCTCAGGGCAAAGGCTGCGGTGACGGCGAGGAACAGCGCCAGCAACACCGTGACCGTGGCCACGAAGACCGAGTTCGCCAAATTACGCGGGAAGCTGCCCTGGTTGAAGACGGCCGCATAGTTCTCGAAGCTGAACGACACTGGCCAATAGGTCACCCGGAAAATGTCCGTGCCCGATTTAAAGCTCGTAAGGATCGCATAGTAGAACGGGAACACGGCGATCACGACAATCGCAACGACCGCCAAATAGAACAACGCGGTCTTGGTTGCCTTCCAGAGGTTGAAGGTGGCACCCATCAGCGGTCTCCCCCGTCGAAGCGGACCTTGCCGAGCCAGATATAGAGGATGGTGAGGATAGCGATGATCAGGAACAGCAGGGTCGATTGCGCCGAGCCATAAGCGAAATTGTCGAAGTCGAAGAGGTTCTCTCTGGAAATCACCGACATGGTCTTGGTTGCCGCGCTATTGGGCGTCAACACATAGATCAGGTCGAAGATACGTAAGGCATCAAGAAGGCGGAAGATGATCGCCACCATGAGCGCCGGACGCACCAGCGGCAGGGTAATCTTGAAGAACTGCTTGACCGGATGCACGCCATCGATCTCGGCGGCTTCGTAGATGTCCTTGGGGATCATCTGCAGACCGGCCAGGATCAGCAGCGCCATGAAAGGCGTGGTTTTCCAGATATCGACGATCAGCACCGCTGTCATGGCAGTATCAGCTGAAGCAGTCCAGGCTACTTTCTGGCTCAAAAGACCCAAGCGCATGCCTAGATCGTTCAAGATGCCAAACTGGTCGTTCAGCATCCAGGCCCACATCTTGGCCGAAACGATAGTCGGGATTGCCCATGGAATAAGGATTGCCGCGCGTACGATGCCACGGCCCTTGAACTCGGCGTTCAGCACCAGCGCGACCAGCATGCCCAGCACGGCTTCAAGACTGACCGACACCACGGCAAAGCGCATGGTATTGTAAACGGCGTTCCACCAGGCGGGGTCCACCAGGGTACCGCGATAGCGCACGGTGCCGCTCTCGAGCACCGTCCAGCGCAGATAATTGCCGAAGCCGATCCATTCGGCGCCGTAGAGATCGTTCAGGGAAGCATCGGTGAAGGAGAAGTAGATCGAGCGTACCAGCGGCCATCCGGCCACCACGCCCAGCGCAACCAGCATGGGCACCAGGAACCATCGTGCTGCGCGCAAGCGCTGCTGACTAAGCTCCGATTTCGTCTTGCGGCCCGTTGCCGGGACCGACGCCGTCATCACTTCCGTGGCCATGAAGGCCTCCTCCCTTTTCGTCTATCATTGCGCAAAGCGGGCGACAGGGCCAGCCCGTCGTCCGCTTTGCTGTAGGCAAGCTGGGAGGACTTACCAGCCGTCGCCCTTAAGATCGGTCAGGTCAGCTTCCAACAGTTCGAGGTTTTCTGCGGCAGTGCCATTGCCCGAAAGGGTATTGTGCACAGCACTCCAGAATTGGGAGGAGACTTCGTTGTAGTTGGCCTTGGTCGGGGCCGATGGACGCGGCACGGCATTCTGGAAGATTGCCAGCCAATCAGCCATGAACGGCGATGCTGCAAGAACGTCTGCATCGCTGTAGAGCGCTTCGATCGTAGGAAGGTTCGACTGCTCGATGGCGCGCTGCTTCTGCACTTCTTCCGAAGCCAGGTACAGGGCGAGTTCGATAGCCGCCTCTGGATCTGGAGAGTACTTGGAAACGGCAACGTTCCAGCCGCCCAGCGTTGCTGCCGAGCCAGCGCCTTCGCCGGTACCAGCCGGGAGCGGAGCAACATCGAACTTGCCCTTGACGGCAGAGTCATCGCCATTGCTCAGTGCATAAGCATAAGGCCAGTTGCGCATGAACACAGCATTACCCAGCTGCCAGACACCGCGGGCTTCTTCTTCCTGATAGGCAAGGTTGCCTTCGGGAGCGATGGTGCCAACCCAGCTTGCAGCCATTTCGATGGCGGCAGCAGCCTGTGGATTGTTGATCGAGATTGTGCCATCGGCTTCCACGACCTGGCCGCCGCCATAGGACTTGACCCATTCAAGAGCATTACAGGTCAGGCCTTCATAAGCGTTGCCCTGGAACACGAAGCCATAAAGCTCACTGTTGCCCTCGGCACGTTCCGCATCCATGATTTCCTGGGCGGTAGCGGTCATCTCTTCCCAAGTGGTCGGGACTTCCTTGCCGTGCTTTTCCAGCAGGTCGGTGCGGTAAAACAGTGCCGGAGCGTCGGTGAAGGCTGGAAGCGCGACGAGCTTGCCGTCAACGGTCTGCGACTCGATGATCGAGGGGAAGTGCGCTGCGGCAACGTCCTTGGCAGCTTCAGTAAGGTCGAGGAACTGATCCGCCAACTGAGGAGCCCAGATCACGTCAGTCTGGTAGACGTCGATGTCCTGGTTGCCGGCAGCGAGCCACAAGCGATACTGACCGAACTGATCGGAAGTTGAAGAGGGCATTGGCACGATAGTGACGGTATGCCCTGTATCAGCCTCGAATTTGTCGAGCTGGCTGCGCAGGAATGCCAAGCCGGTACCTGTGTCACCCGACACCATCGACAGCTCGGCGGCTTGACCAACGCTGCTGATCAGCGTCACGCTCGTCAGAAGACCTACGAGCAGCTTATTGATTTTCATTAAGATTCCTCCCGGATTTACCAAACTCGGGAAGTACGACCGCCCGGCATGCGCATTGCGGCGCTTGCCCGGACGACTACCTCCCAAAACGCTCGCACCGGCGGCTTTTTCCGCCCGCTTCCAAAGCGCTTTGAACGAAAAAGAAACAGAGCGGCGGTTTACTGTCAAGCACCCCTACTCCGGATTGTTAAGAAGTTTTCCTCCGCGGTAGAAATTACCTCGTAGCTTCAATGGTGTAGGAGAAGGTGGATCCAAAAAGTGTAAACTTCGCCTTGTTTAATGGTGAGGTACGCACCTCATCCGCATTGGCAACGATTTCGCCTCTTGCATCAAAATTTGAAATCGCTTTGAATGATTGTGGAGGAGGTTGCAGGAGCGCTCTCAAAGCGTACTGCTTGCCCAAAATGTGGTCTACACAGCCGTACCTTTGCGCGGCCTAACGAAACTTGCACCACGCGAGGCGCTGAACATTGTCATGAGACTGAAGGATCTGGCCGAACATCTGGGCCTGTCGCAAACCACGGTAAGTCGCGCACTCAATGGCTATCCCGAAGTCAATGAGGCTACGCGCCTGCGCGTTTCGGAAACCGCCGAGCGGCTGGGCTATCGCCCAAACGCCAGCGCCTTGCGGCTCGCCACTGGCCGGTCCAGCACCATTGGTCTGGTTCTGCGTGGCGCCCATGAACTTGGGCCCCACATGAGCGAGTTCCTGGCCGGGCTTGGCAGCAAGCTGGGCGAGCACGACGTCGATATTCTGGTCTCTATCGTCGAAAGCTACGCCGATGAAATCGCCGCGTATCGTCGCGCGGCCTCAAGCCAGAAAGTCGATGCGGTAATCCTGCATTCCCCGACCCTGACCGATGAGCGCGCCGCGCTCCTAACAGAGCTCAAGATACCCTTCGTGCTGCATGGCCGCACCAATATCAGCGCACCCGTCGCCTGGCTCGACATCGACAACACTGGCGCCATGGAGCGGGCCACCGGCCATCTGCTCGACTTAGGCCACCGCCGCATTGCCCTCCTTAATGGCGTCAAGGGCCGCACCTTTGCCGAGCACCGGGAGATTGGCTATCTTGCGGCCCTCTCGTCCCGCGGGGTGCCGTTCGACCCGGCGCTGATATCGAATTCACTGTTCACCGACGAAGCCGCGTTCCGCCTCGCACAGAGCATGCTCGAAATGCGCCCGGCGCCCACGGCATTCCTGGCTGGCTCGATGATGACCGCCCTTGGGGTTTTCCGGGCCATCCGGCAGGCTGGCCTTGTGATGGGGCGGGACGTGTCCGTTATCGCGCACGATGACGTTTTTCCCTACCTCAACGCCGACAACATGTTCCCGACCATGTCCACCATGCGCTCTTCGATTCGGCAGGCCGGGGTGCGGGTAGCGGATCTAGCCCTGCAAGTTCTGGCCGGCAAACCCGCCGAGCAGGTACACGAACTTTGGCCCGTGGAACTCGTCCTACGCGAAAGCTCCGGCCCCGCGCCACAAATCCAGGCGGCTAGTTGACCCTCAGGATGTGATTGTCGAACAGGAAGTCGAACTTCTGTTCCTGCCGCGCGCCTCCGGCCAGACCCACCATCTCGCCCTCTCCGCTCGTTGCCACGAACCCGCCTTCATCCGCCGCAAGCCCACACCCGCTGCGCAGGGTCCGCATCAGCACCGGCCGCTTGGCCTCGGCGTCAATGGCAACCAACAGATTGCCCTCCGGCGACGACACCGCCACCAGTTTGCCATCGGCAGAGGCGGCCACAGAACCCACATAATTGCGCAGATCGCCCAGCGTATCAGGCGGTAATTCGATTAACTCGATACTGCCGTCCAGCTTTGCATAGCCTACCAATTGCGGCGTATCGCCCGGCGCCCCCTTATATTGGCAGCCGAACCAAACCCGCCCATGTCCATCAATCGCCATGTGGCGGATCGAAAGCTGGTGCAGCCCGGCATCAAGCCGCAATTGCCCCGCCAGCCGCCCGTCCCGCCGGTCGATGAACACGATAGATGGGTCCATTGTTTCAAGATTCAGTTCCGCACGGCCGAAATCCGGATGGGTCTCGATCCCGCCATTGGCGACCACGAAGTGCACCCCATCCGGCATCAGCAACATCTCATGCGGCCCGGTACCATAAGTGGGAAACTCCCCGATCCGGCTGTAGGCGTCTGTTGTATCGTAAATGCCAATGACACCTTGCGCCGCCTCGAAGTCGCTCTCGGTTGCATAAAGCAGCCGCCCGTCGGGCGAGAACACGCCGTGACCGAAAAATGCCGCCCTTCGACACTGGTCAGCGTCACAGGCGCGACCTGTCCCGCCGGGTCGAAAACCACCGCAAAATTGCCCGGCTGGCGCGCAAACACCACACCTCGACCCGCTTCGCGGCTGACCGTGATGTCGTGCCCCCGGTCGGGCAGATCGATGGACGCAATCAAATCGCCCCGTTCGCCCAAGAGCACCGCACCATAGCCCCCGCTCGCCGTCTGCACAGCGCTGGCAAACACTAGTTCGTTCCGCTCCAGCGCCAGGATTTGTTGTGGCATCAGGCTTGCCGCGAACCCGGCTCCAGCGGCCTTGAGAAACGCCCGTCTTTCCCACATCTCAGTCGCCATCCAACGAGGAAAAGCCGACGCTCAGCCCGAGTGCCGTCGATAGCTGCTCGCCCACCATCGCCTGCAGCGAACCCGTGACCAGCACCAGATAATTGAGCGCCTGCAGCTGCTTAGGATCCTCCAGCGCCTGGTCGACGGGCGAGAGAACAAGCCCTAGCGCCCGTTCTGCATTGCGAAACTCGAACGCTATTGAGTCACCTAGTCCCTGATCCTTCTCGCCCACTGCCCGGGCTACGCCGGAAACCGCGATAAAGTCGCGCATGCCCTCGACATTGGCGCGCACCATGGCCATTGTCAGCCCCGAGCGCCAGAATAACGCCTGCTTTGGCTTTGCCGCAGCATTGTCCTTGGACAGAAACGGATTGATGCGCTGGTCACGAGTTGCTTCGAGTCCATGGGAAACCAGCCCCACAATCTCCTCCATCGCCTCCACCGGGGTCCGGTAATCGGTGTAGTCCGGCGAGGGCCGCAACAGATGGACCGCGATTCCGTCTTGCCGGTACCAGCCCCACGCCAATTCGTCCGACATCATGCTGATATTGCCCGCGATAGCCTGCCCGAACCGGCAGCGGAACAGGCGCTCGGAATTCGCTAAGCCTTCAAACCCTGTTCCATGCAGCACAAACTCCAGCGCGCCAAACCCCTGCACAGCAACACTTTTCTCGCGCAAGCCGGCAACGCTGGTCACGCTAGCATCTTCCTCCGCAAGGATAGCCTGCACCTGCCGCAAGCCGATCCCTTTACGATCGGGGAAAAACAGCAATCGCTCGGCGCGGTTGTCTTCCATCAGCGGTCCAATACGAATGAATTCGATCCTGCCATAAGCCGTAGCCGCTTGCGCAAACCGGTCCTGCGCAATGGCAAGCGTCGTCTCGCTCGGGTTGGCGCACAGTGCGCCCATCGCCGCTTCGAGCCCGCTTGCCTCCTCCTTGAACTGAGCCATTGCCGGCCGGATTGCCTTGTTCACGGCCGCGTCCAGCACTTGTTCTGGCGTCAGGCTCTGCGCCAGAGCAGGACTAGCAAGAAGCAGCATCAAGACAACCAGCAGCTTGCGCATCAGAGCGATCCCAAAAAGGCGAGAAGATTATCGCGCGTGGTCTTCGACATGCCGGTAAAGGCGTCCCGCGCCGCCTGCGCTTCCCCGCCATGCCACAATATGGCTTCGGTCAGATTGCGCGCCCGTCCATCATGAAGCAAAAAGCTGTGCCCCGATACGGTCTCGGTCAGTCCGATCCCCCACAGCGGCGGGGTGCGCCATTCCGTTCCGTCCGCCTGCCCCTCGGGCCTGTTGTCGGCAAGCCCCGCGCCCATGTCATGCAGCAGGAAATCCGAGTAGGGCCAGATCAGCTGGAACTTGTGCGCCGGATTAGCCGCCTGGCGGCTCGTCACGAATTTCGGCACATGGCAGGAAGCGCAGCCAGCCTCGTAGAACACCTGCTTGCCCGCAAGCACATCGGCATCCCCCACATCGCGCCGTTCCGGTACGCCGAGCGTCTGGGCATAGAACGTCACCAGATCAAGCACCGGATCGGGCGCCTCCGAAGGACCCAACCGCGCCTGCTCGCCTGTCGGCAGCGCCAGGCACGCGCGCTGCCGCTCAGTGCAATCGCCATGCGGCAGATCATCGAGCGGGGTTGAAATTCCGATATCACCCGCGAAAGCCGCCGCCGACTGGCTACGGATGGTGGGCATGCCCGCCTTCCAGCCAAACCGCCCGAGCATGACGCTTTGGCTTTCAGGATCGATCGTCCAGTTCGGCTTGCCGGATATACCGTCTCGGTCCAGATCATCTGCGTCGGCCAGCGCCAGGATATCCTCGGCCGGTATCTGCTCGATCAAGCCCAGCCCGATCATCGGATTGGCAACGCGCGGCGATAGCATGACGTTGTCTGCCAAAGGCCCATATCCTAAGTCGGCTACCGAATAGTGCGGCTCGCGCAGGCTCACCACCGTTCCATCCGCCAGCGGCACAGCCTGCTCGGTGTAGTCGATCACCATGCGCCCCTCGGCCTTGAGACCCGGCACGGCGAAATCCTGCAATTGCGCGCCGTACACCGGATCGCCGACTTCGCCTGCGATCACCCCGTCCATGGCCAGCCGTTCATCCGCCTCCCCCGGCGGCACGGAGAGCCGGAGGAACATGGACGCACTCTCGTCCTGTCCGGGGAACGGCGGGTGCCCTCGCCCATCCTTAATGTGGCAGCTCTGGCACCCTCGCGCATTGAACAGCGGGCCCAGCCCGTCCGATGCCTGCGTTGAAGAAGGCGAACTCACCCAAATCTTGCGGAACAGGGCATTGCCCAGCTTGAACTGCTCTTCCTGCTCAAAGCTCAAATTGTCCAGAAAATGCGAAAACGAGTTCGCATCCGCCTTGAAGCTGGTCGTCCCCTTGCCCGCTGGTTTGGCTTCGAAGTTCTCTGGTTTGGTGAAATCCGTCGCCGGCGCCGTCACCGCCTTCACCCGCGCCAGATCCTCCGCCGTTAGGTCACCGCGAACCTGGCTGTCTTGCGCAAACACCATCCCGCCTGCAAGCAGCGCAACAAGAGCGATAGTGAGAAGGGTTTTCATGGCGTTGATTTACGGTCGTCCGCTCGAAGTCCACACCAAACTCAATGTCACCGGAACCCGCGAAAGATCACTCAAAAACCGCATCCGGATTGCTCAACGAGTCGCTGTCTTCGATTGTCACCGCATCATCCAGTTCCAGCAGCGCCACCGCCCGCTCGATGCCACGCGTCTGCGCGATCAATCCATCGATCGCCGCCTGCACCACGGCATTGCCCTCAGCATTGCCCTCGCCGATCTGCTGGTCATACGCCTCGCCGCCTTCGGCCCGCTCAGCCATGATCTCCATCTTGGTCACGGTGTCGTTCAGCAGCCCCTTGATTTCCGTGTCGAGCGCCGCATCTCGCGCTGCGATCACATCCGACAGCGACGGTCCTTCAACAACCGAACCATCTACCCGCGTATAACGCCCGAGATAAACGTTCTGCACACCGACAGCGTCCTGCAGATGCGATACATGCGTATTGTCCGAGAAGCAGTCATGCTCTTCTTCCGGATCATGCAGCAACAATCCCAGCTTCATGCGCTCGCCAGCCAATTCGCCAAAGCTCAGCGATCCCATGCCGGTGAGGATCGTCGAGATACCCTGCTCGTCCAGCGCCAGCCGGGCAGGCCCCTCGGCTTCCCAATTGCGAACCATCTCCTCGAGATCGTTGACCAGGAGCGTTGAGGCCGCTTTGAGGTATGCCGCGCGGCGCTCCGCATGCTCGGCCGTCGAATAGTCGGTAAACGGCCGTTCGCCTGCTCCCGGCCCCGTCCCGTTCAAATCCTGCCCCCAAAGAAGGAATTCGATCGCATGGTATCTCGTCGCCACATTGCTCTCGACACCTGCTGCCTCCTGAAGGTGCTCGGCCAGCAGTTCCGGCGTGATCTCGGTTGCGTCGAGTTCCTCGCCGTCGATGTTGATCTGCGGGTTGGCAATGACATTGGCCACATAAAGCGCATTGCTGTCGCTCTCGGTGCCGTAGCTGGCATCGACATAGTCGATCAAGCCTTCATCAAGAGGCCAAGCATTTACCTTCCCCTCCCACTCGTCGACAATAGGATTCCCAAACCGGAATGCCTCGGTCTGCTGATAGGGGATGCGCGCCGACTTCCAAGCATCACGCGCGGCTTGCAAACTGGCTTCACTCGGCTCGGCGATAAGCGTGTCGATAGTCCGGTCCAGCGCCTGTGCCGTCAGCAGTGAGTCCTGGTAGCCCGCTAGCGCCAGATCAGCATAATTGCTCAATACCTCGGTGTCGGAAGGCGCCTGGGCAAACGCCGCAATGGGCGACACCGATATGGTCAGTGCCAAAACAAGGCTGCGCAGGAAGCGTGTGCCAACCAATCCCATAAGCCATTCTCCAGGTCATCAAAGCAGGAAATCTAAAAGCGGACTACGATACTCATCTTAGAAAAGCAATTCATTTGGAGCAGATTGGAAGTGGTCTAAACTGCAGCTGACGCTGGCCAATCGGCAGATTTGACCATCTGGACGAAACTGTCACAAACGGGCACTGTCTCTCTCGCAGCTGGAGGGATGCAGGGGAGCTAGGGGGACAGCGTAAGCGATTGAAATAAAGATGCTTGTGCCACTTTGGGCCGCTGTCACGCAGCCGTCCACACACCGTCATCGCACTGTCATATGCCCTCTCTACTTCGTCGCGCCAGTTCGCCGGGGAGCCTTGCAACGGGCGCTCACGAACAACCAATCAGGGAGATTGAAGATGTCCATCAAGAAGTCGCTCGGAGCATCGGTGTCGATGCTTGCCGTGCTCGCCGTTTCTGCCCCCGCTTTTGCCCAGGCCGACCTCGACGCGCTTTATGAAGCCGCCAAGGCCGAGGGCCAGCTTACCGTGATCGCCCTGCCCCATTCCTGGTGCAACTACGGCGGTGTGATCGAAGGCTTCAAGGCCAAGTACCCCGACCTGACGATCAACGAGTTGAACCCTGACGCTGGCTCAGCCGACGAGCTCGAGGCCGTTCGCGCCAATATCGGTAACACCGGCCCACAGGCCCCCGACGTGCTCGACATCGGCCTTGCCTTTGGTCCCCAGGCCAAGGACGAAGGATTGCTGCAGCCCTACAAGGTTTCCACCTGGGACGAGATCCCGGACGATGCCAAGGACGCAGAAGGCTACTGGTACGGCGACTACTACGGCGTGCTGGCTTTCGGCATCAACAAGGACATCATCACCGGCGACAACCCAGCGTCCTGGGCTGATCTGACCAAGGACGAGTTCGCCAACTCCGTTGCCCTCGCCGGCGATCCGCGCACCGCCAACAATGCCATCCTCTCGGTTTACGCTGCTGGTCTCTCGACCGGCGCTGCCCCGGCTGAAGCGGCACAGGCCGGCCTCGAATACTTCAAAGCACTCAACGACAAGGGCAACTTCGTTCCTGTTGACGCCGAAGCCGCCGCCATCGCCCAGGGCACGACGCCGATTGCCATCAATTGGGACTACAATCTCCTCGCTGCCCGCGACAACCTGAACGGCAACCCGCCGATCGACGTCGTCGTGCCGTCCGATGGCGTCGTCGCCGGTGTCTACGTTCAGGCCATCTCGGCCCACGCACCGCACCCGAACGCTGCCAAGCTCTGGATGGAATACCTCTACTCCGACGAGGGCCAGCTTGGCTGGCTCGAGGGCTATTGCCACCCGATCCGCTTCAACGCCATGTCTGAAGCCGGCGTGATCCCGGAAGATCTGATGGCCAAGCTCCCTGCCGCCGAGAACTACGCTAAGGCAATTTTCCCGACCATCGAAGAGCAGAACGCCAACAAGACCACCATCACCACCGGCTGGGACTCCACCGTTGGCGCTTCGGTGCAGTAATCGAGCTGTGGAGCATACTTTATCGCTCCCACCCACACCGGCCTTGCCCTTGGACTTGATCCGAGGGCCACTCTCCGTCCGGCAGATACTACCAGGGTCCTCGGGTCACGCCCGAGGACAACTCCGTAAACAATCGACAAAAAGGCTGAGCGGCAGCGATGACCGAAACCACGACCGCATCTCCGCCGCGTCCCCGCAGCATCCCCTGGGACAGCCTCGCCGTCGCCCCCTTCATCCTTTTCGCGGTAATGTTCCTGCTGCTGCCCACCCTGTCGCTGGTGGGCGGCGCCTTCACTGACCGGGAAGGCAACTTTACCCTCGACAATATCGCCGGCCTCTTCACCGGCCAGATTCTTTCAGCCTACTGGATTTCCATCCGTATCTCCGGCGCCTCGGCGATTCTTGGCGCCCTTATCGGCCTTGCCATTACCCTCGCCATCATCCGCGGCCGTTTGCCGGCACCCTTGCGCTCCGCCGTCATGACCTTTTCCGGCGTCGCCTCCAATTTCGCCGGCGTGCCGCTGGCCTTCGCCTTCATCGCCACGCTCGGACGTCTTGGCCTTGTCACCATCATCCTGCGCACGGTGTTTGGCTTCGACATGTACCGCTCGGGCTTCAATCTCCTGAGCTTTTGGGGCCTGACCCTCACCTATCTCTACTTCCAGATTCCGCTGATGATGCTAACCATCGCTCCGGCTGTCGATGGCCTCAAAAAGGAATGGAACGAAGCCGCCCAGATGCTCGGCGCCTCGCAATGGCAATTCTGGCGCTATGTCGGCCTGCCCATCCTCTGGCCTAGCTTCCTCGGCACGCTGAGCCTCCTCTTCGCCAATGCTTTTGGCGCCATAGCCACTGCATGGGCGCTTACGGGCTCAAACCTCAACATCGTGACGGTCCTGCTTTACAATCAGATCCGCGGCGATGCCCTGCAGAACCCCGGCCTCGGCGCCGCGCTGGCGCTCGGCATGATCGTCATCACGTCCCTCGCCAACGTCATCTATCTTCTTGTCGCGGCCCGCGCCGAAAGGTGGATGAAATGAAGACTAACAAGTTCTGGGCCTGGCTCGTCTTTGCCCTTGGCGCCGCCTACTTCATCGTGCCCCTGCTTGCCACCTTCGAGTTCTCCCTGCGCATGCGCCGCGGCGAATACAGCTTTGACGCCTATGCCTCGGTCTTTGCCGACCCCGCCTTCGCCCGAAGCTTCGGCTACTCTGTCGTTGTTGGCTTTGTCACCATAATTGTTGGCGTCTTGGTAGTCGTTCCAGCCGTCTACTTCGTACGCCTCCGCATGCCCTGGCTGCGGCCGTTCATGGAGTTCGTTACCCTCCTCCCGCTGATCATCCCTGCGCTGATCCTGGTCTACGGCTATATCCGGCTCTACAATTCCTCCTCGCTCATCCCCTTCACAGGCTCGGCGCTCGGCACCGATATCCTCCTCACCGGCGCCTACGTCACCCTCGCCCTGCCCTACATGTATCGCGCGGTCGACAACGGCATGCGTACCATCGATATCGCGACGCTCACTGAAGCGGCCCAGATCATGGGCGCCAACCAGGCGCAGATCATCGGCCAGATCATCCTGCCCAATATCCTCGTTGCCATCCTTTCGGGCGCTTTCCTCACCTTCGCGATCGTCATCGGCGAATTCACCATCGCGTCGCTGCTCAACCGGCCGGCCTTTGGCCCCTACCTTGTCGGCATCGGCACTAACCGGGCCTATGAGCCGGCGGCGCTGGCCATTATCTCCTTCATCATCACCTGGGGCGCCATGGGCATGATCAACGTCCTTGGCCGCTTTGCCCCCCGCACCTCTCCGAGGACCGACTGAACCATGGCCGCCTTCCTCGAAGTCTCCGACCTCACCAAGTCTTTTGGCGCCAACACCGTCGTCAAATCCGTCAATTTCGGCTTCAGCAAGGGCGAGTTTATTTCGCTCCTAGGCCCCTCCGGCTGCGGCAAGACCACCATCCTACGCATGATCGCCGGCTTCGAAGCCCCGACGTCGGGTTCGATCCGCATCGACGGGCAGGACATCACCAGCCTCAAGCCGAACCAGCGCCAGCTCGGCATGGTGTTCCAAGCCTATGCCCTCTTCCCTAACCTCAACGTAGGCGACAATATCGGTTTCGGCCTCAAGATCGCCGGCATGCCAGCCGAGCAGCGCCGCGCCCGCGTTGATGAAATGCTCCGTCTCATCGGCCTGCCGGGCTTTGAAAAGCGCTACCCTTATGAAATGTCCGGCGGCCAGCAGCAGCGCGTCGCCCTCGCCCGCGCCATCGCCCCGCGCCCGCGCATGCTCCTCCTCGACGAACCGCTCTCCGCCCTCGACGCCAAAATCCGCGTATCTCTGCGGGAGGAAATCCGGGCCATCCAGCTCGACCTCGGCATCACCACGGTCTTCGTCACCCACGATCAGGAAGAAGCCCTCTCGATCTCGGACCGCATTGTGGTCATGAACGCCGGCAACATCGAACAGCTCGGCGCCCCGCACGAAATCTACAACAAACCCGCGACGCGCTTCGTCGCAAGCTTCGTCGGCCATCTCAACAATATCGAGGCAATCGTCGCCGATCCGGCCGCAAAAACCGTCACCATCGATGGGCAGACTGCCCGGGTTCCCACCTTGCCCCAGGATGCGACTACAGGCGCCCCCATTTCGCTAACACTTCGGCCTGAGATGTTGTCCCCGATCGAACGTAATGGGAACGACATTACCCTCTCGGGCACCATTGCCGACGTCACCTTCCTCGGTTCCGTCATCCGCCTCCGCGTTTCGCTCGGCCAAAACATCGTCAGCCTCGACACCTTCAACGACCAGCGCACCGCACCCCCTGCCCGCGGGGAACCCATAACGATCAGCCTCGCCAGCAAGGATTTGCTGGTGCTCGCCAAATAGCGGCCACGCATCTGTAGTTTGACTAAGCCTGGCTTCCGCCCCATCTTGCCGCAACCCGCCAAGGAGTCGCGCCGTGGAAAACCCCTTCGTCACTACCGAATGGCTGGCCGAACATCTGAACGATTCACAGATCGTGGTGCTCGACGGCTCCTGGCACATGCCCAATGCCACCCGGAACGCCCAGGCCGAATACCTCGCCGGGCACATCCCCGGTGCCGTCTTCTTCGACATTGACGGGGTAGCCGACACCGCCTCCAAACTACCCCACATGCTGCCCACGCCCGCCGAGTTCGCCCGCATGGTCGGCGCACTGGGCATTAGCGATACCATGACCATCGTCGTTTACGATGAGCTTGGCCTCTTCTCCGCCCCACGCGTCTGGTGGACCTTCAAGGTCATGGGCGCCCCTGATGTGCGCATCCTATCAGGCGGTGGACCGCAATGGCGCGCCGAACGCCGCCCAACCGAAGCAGGTTTGGTGACTCGGCAGCGTCAGAAATTCACGCCCACTTTCAAGGCCGATCTGGTTGCCGATTTCGATCTCGTCCGCGCTCGTAGCCAGGACAGTGCCGCCCAGATCGCCGATGCTCGCCCCGCTCCGCGCTTTCATGCCGAAGCGCCCGAACCCCGCGCTGGGCTGCGTAGCGGCCACATTCCCAATAGCCTCAATGTTCCGGTTTCGCTCCTGACCGAAGCCGGCCAGATGCGCTCTCCCGAGGAGTTGCGCACTGTGCTGACCGACCGCGGCATCGACCTGAGCAAGCCCGTCATCACCTCCTGCGGCTCCGGCATTACTGCTTCCACCCTGGCCCTGGCATTGCAACTGGCTGGTGCCGACAAGGTCGCCCTTTACGACGGTTCATGGGCCGAGTGGGGCGGCCGCCCCGATGCGGAGATCGTCTCGTAAAATTATTGTGCCTTACCAGATTGTAAGGTTCACGGCGCAAGAGCCCTGCTAGTGTCCTGGTAATGCGCCGGCCCGTCCGGCTCCCATTCATTGGCAAGCGAGGTCCGGCGTTTGATACGGCAGTTGTTGGCGTCTCTTATCGTTCTGGCGGCTGCGGCTGTCGCCTGGGTATTCTTCGTGCCTGGCGCCACCGCAACACTTGCCACCTACGGCATCAGCCTGCCGTTCGGCCCAGCTCCAGGCGAACAACTCGCTCAGCGTTCCGGTGGCGGCCCAGGCGGCCCCGGCGGGCGACCTAGCCGGCAAACCAACGTTGTGACCACGCCGGTGACCTTCGCCACGATCAATGCAAGCCTTAATGCCATCGGCGAAGCCACCGCCGCTCGTTCCGTTACTGTAGCCTCTCCATCAGGAGGTACGTTGGACGAGGTTCTCGTCCGTCCCGGCCAAATCGTAGCCGCTGGCGACATCATCGCCCGTCTCGACGCCGATGCCGAACAGATCGACTACGACCGCGCCAAGCTCGCGGCCGACGACGCCAATGCCACCCTCGAGCGCACCGAAGGCCTGGCCAGCTCGAGCCTTGTCGCCACCACGGCCCTCACCGCCGCCCAACTGGCAGCCGACACAGCCAACCTAGAACTGCGCACCGCCGAGGTCGCCCTTTCCCGCCGCACCATTGTCAGCCCTATCGCGGGAACTGTCGGGCTGATCCAGGTCACTCCAGGCAACTACGTTGCGGCCCAAACCGCCGTGACGACCATCGACGACACCTCGTCCATGCTTGTCGATTTCTATGTGCCCGAGCGCTACGCCGCCGCCATCGGCATTGGCACCCCGGTCACCGTCTCTGCCGTCGCCATTGCGGGCAGCAACTTCACGGGCGAGATCAGCGCCGTCGACAATCGCCTCGATCCGGCGAGCCGCACCTTGCAGGTTCAGGCTGTCATACCCAATCCCGACAACAGCCTGCGAGCGGGCATGTCGTTCTCTGTCTCCCTTTCCTTTCCTGGCGAGCAATATCCGGCCGTTAATCCCCTAGCCATCTTATGGTCGGCCGAGGGCTCCTACGTGTGGAAATATGAGCAGGGCAAGGCCACCAAGGTCATGGCCGAGATTGTCCAGCGCAATAGCGACGGTGTTCTCGTGCGTGCCGAATTGAGCGAGGACGATGCCATCATCACAGAGGGCATTTTGCAGCTGAGCGAAGGGGCAGACGTCACGCTCTTGTCCGGCCCCGATGGCTCGAGCCAGGCGGCTGCAATCACCCCCTGACCGGAGAACACGCTATGTCCATCGCTCAAAAGAATGAACGTGGCGGGGTCCTTGCAGCGCTCTTCGTCCGCCGCCCGGTTATGGCCGTTGTGGTTAACGCGCTGATCGTCGTTGCAGGCCTGGCCGCGCTGCTCGGCGCTGAAGTGCGCGAATTGCCCAGTGTCGAGCAACCCGTCCTTTCCATTTCCACCAGCTTCACCGGGGCCGCTGCCGAAACGGTGGACCGCGAAGTCACTGCCATCATCGAGGGCGCCGTTGCCCGGGTGCAGGGCGTCACAGCGATTTCCTCCAGTTCGTCCACCGGCCAGAGCCGGGTGACTCTCGAATTCTCCGACGGCACAAATCTTGATACCGCAACGTCCGACGTGCGCGATGCCTTGAGCCGCGCCACCCGCAATCTGCCTGACGATGTCGAAGACCCCACCATCTTCAAGGCCGACAGCGACGCCCAGCCGATCATGCAGTTGGCCGTCACTTCCAACACGATCCCGGTGGCTCAACTCAGCGAACTGGTGGAAGATGTTATCTCCGAGCGCCTTGGCGCCGTCGAAGGCGTTGCCGAAGTCCAGGTCTATGGCACCAGCGAAACCTCCTTCGAGATCGACGTCGATCAAGTCAAGCTCGCAAGCCTTGGCCTCACGGTCGCCGATATCCGTAACGCCCTTGCCACCATCGCGTTCGACACCCCTGCCGGGTCCATCAACGGCCCTAACCAGAACATCACCGTCCGTGCCATTTCGGAAGTCACTACCCCTCAAGACTTCGAGAACATCATTATCAGCGGCAATACCCTGCTCGGTGACGTCGCCAGCGTCGTCTTCGACGCAGCCGGCAGTACCTCAGCCCTTCGCTCGGACGGCGAACCCGGCATCGGCTTGGGCATCGTGCGCCAAGCACAGTCCAATACCATTGAGATATCCGAAGGCGTTCATGCCGCCGTCGAGGCGCTCAGCGAGACGCTGCCAGAGGGCGTCAACATCAAAGTGTCCAGCGACGATGCCGTGTTCATCGACGGTGCCCTCTACGAGGTCGAGATCGCCCTGATCGTCTCCCTCATCGTCGTTGTCCTCGTCATTTACCTGTTCCTGCTTGATTGGCGCGCCACCATCGTGCCGGCCGTCGCCATGCCTATTGCGCTTCTTGGCGCCGTAGCCGGCATCTACGCGGCAGGCTTCTCGCTCAACATCATCACGCTTCTCGCCCTGGTTCTCGCCACGGGCCTAGTGGTCGACGACGCCATTGTTGTCCTCGAGAACATCGTGCGCCGCAAGAATATGGGGGCAGGCCCCCGCGCCGCTGCCGTGCTGGGCACACAGGAAGTGTTCTTCGCTGTTATCGCCACCACCCTGACGCTGGCTGCAGTCTTTATTCCGCTATCGTTCCTTGCAGGACAGAGCGGTCGCCTGTTCCGCGAATTCGGCTTCACCCTTGCCATCGCCGTGCTGCTGTCATCAGTCGTTGCGCTCACCATGGGCCCTATGGTCGCCTCCCGCCTGTTGCGTGAAGGCGGCGAGCGCAAAGCCGGCGGTCTGTTCGGCGCCATCGGCAGCGCCTTTGCCGCCCTTTATCGCAGCACCTTGCGTATTGCCCTGGCGAACCCCTTTGTCGTGGTGCTGATCGCGCTGCTCTTTGCCGCCTCCTCCTATTTCGTCTATGGCAATCTGCGCCAGGAAATTACCCCGTCCGAGGACCGTTCGCAGATATCGCTCAGCGTTCGCGCGCCGAGCACGGCAAGCCTCGATTACATCCGCACCCAGCTCACGACCGTCGAATCCATGCTGCAGCCGTTCGTTGAAAGCGGCGAGGTGCAGTCCATCTTCGTGCTCTCAGGCTGGGGCTCGGGCGGCTCGCTTACCTTGACCCTGGCACCATGGGGAGAGCGCGAACGCAGCCAGCAGGAAATCGCGGGCGACATCAATACGCTCATGGCCCAGGTGCCCGGCGTGCGCGCCTCCGTCCGCCAGGGCAACAGCCTTGGCATTCGCGGCGGCGGCTCGGGCCTGCAGTTCGGCGTCGTCGGTCCCGACTACGCCGTGCTTGCCGACACCGCCCAATCCATCGCCGATGGTCTGGAGGAGGACGGTCGCTTTGGCCGCGTCAGCGTCGACTACGACACCACCCAGCCCCAGCTCACCCTGACGGTCAACCGGGCGAAGGCCGACGATCTGGGCATCGACATCAATGGACTCGCTACCACCATGCAGGCGATGATCGATGGCAGCGATGTGGGCAGCGTCTTCATCAACGACACCAGCTACACCGTCCGCATGGTCTCGACCAGCAATCCGGTCAACGACCCGCGCGATCTCGAACAGCTCTTCGTCAAGACTGGTGACGGCCGCTATGTGCCTATGTCTACCATAGCCACCATTGCCGAATCTGCCGTACCCCCCTCCCTGCGCCGGGAAGAGCAACGCCGCGCGGTTCCGGTATCCGCCAGTCTAGAGGACGGCCAGCTTGCCTTGGGCGAGGCCTACAGCATCATGCTCGACATCGCCCGTCCGCTGCTGCCCGAAGGCGTAACCGTAGTGCCACTGTCCGAAGCCAAGACGCTGGGCGAAGCCAGCAATGGCCTCTTCATTACTTTCGGCTTTGCCCTCGTCATCATCCTTCTGGTTCTCGCCGCTCAGTTCGAAAGCGTCTGGAGCGCCATCATCGTGATGACAACCGTGCCCTTCGGGGTCGCGGCCGCGCTCTATGCCCTGCTGCTCACGGGCGGCAGCCTCAATATTTATAGTCAAATCGGGCTGGTGCTTGTCGTGGGCATCATGGCCAAGAATGGCATCCTAATCGTCGAGTTCGCCAACCAGCTGCGCGATCAGGGCCGATCCGTATCCGAGGCGATCGAGGAAGCCTCAAATATCCGCCTCCGCCCCGTGATGATGACCATGATCGCCACCATATTGGGCGGCCTGCCCCTAGTGCTCGCCAGCGGCGCCGGCGCCGAAGCTCGCTCCGCTCTCGGCTGGGTCATGGTCGGCGGGCTCAGCTTCGCCGCCATCTCCACGCTCTACCTGACCCCTGCGGCCTACCTCCTCCTTGCTCGCTTCAGCAAACCCAAAGCTGAAGAAGAAGCGCGCCTTGAACGGGAACTTGATGCGGTCAACGTAGAGCCACGGCCTGCGGAATAGGCTAAAGCGCATCGGGGAACGCCTTTTCCGTCCAGCGATTGACCGCTTCGGCACGCCGGAGGAAAAACACATGGCACAGCAATCGGCACCGGCACACCGCGACAGCGTCTTCCCTCCGCCCGACCTGCTCGATGAACTAACGCGTGCCTTTACTTCCATGCCCGAGGTCGGTGCAGTGGCCCTTGGTGGCTCGATTAGCACCGGCAATACAGACCAAGGGTCGGACATCGACCTCTATATCTATTCGGACGTCCCCGTACCTAACGTTGCGCGCCGCTTGTGGATTCCATCGCGCGCGAGCAGGTTCGAGATCGACAACCGCTTTTGGGAAACCGGCGACGAATGGGATGAGCGAGACACCGGCACCCATATCGATGTCATGTACCGTGACTTTGCCGGCATTAGGCAAAGCTTGGAGTACCTGCTGGAGCATCACCAGGCCGCAATCGGCTACACCACATGCCTTTGGCACAATATTCAGAACTGCCGTATCCTCTTGGACCGTACCGGCACACTCGCTCAGCTCATATCCTACGCCAGTCGCCTTTATCCCCGTCCCCTGGCGCAAGCAATCATTGCAAAGAACCACCCTCTCCTTCGCGACTCCTTCGGTGCCTTTGGCGGCCAGATGCTCAAAGCCGCCCAACGAAACGATTGGGTCTCCCTCAATCACCGCACCGCCGCCTTCCTTGGCAGCTATTTCGACATTGTCTTCGCTGCCAATTTCGCAACCCATCCCGGCGAAAAGCGACTGCTTCCGCAAGCCGCCGCTCTGCCCCATCCGCCCGCCCACATGGCCAACGACATTGACGCCCTGCTCACGAATAGGGACTACGAGCGCCTGAAAACTATAATCGATTCTCTGGTCGATAACCTCGCCTCTATTCTGGAGCAACAAGACCTCACCCCCGAGCCGCACGGCGAGCCTTAACGTTCTTGGGCGTCCCGGAACACCGCCGCTTGTGCCGCGAAGGCTCTTTGATAAGCAGGGCGCGCCGTGCCGCGTGCCATATAGGCAAGTAGGTTAGGATAGCTTTCCAGAATGCCCTCGCCCTCAGCCCGCCGCAGCACCATGACCATCATGAGATCAGCGGCGCTGAACGCACCATCCAGCCATTCGGCATCGCCAAGAAAACAGGAAAGCCGGTCAAGCCGGTCGTGAACACGCTCCAAGATGATCGCACGATACTCGGCATACCAGGCCTTCTTGCCGGCCGAGAAATAACTCTGTTCAAGCTCGACGATCGGTGGCTCCACGGTATTTAGCGCGGCAAACATCCAGGCAATCGCCCTGCCCCGCGCCGCTTTATTCCTAGAAAGCAGCCCCATATGATTCTCGGCTAGGTGCAGCACAATGGCCCCTGACTCAAACAGCTTTAGGTCACCATCCTCAAAGCTCGGGATCTGCCCAAAGGGCTGCATTGCAAGGTGCGCCGGCTCCTTCATCTGCCCGAACGTCACCAGCCGCACATCATAGGCCAGCCCTACCTCCTCCAGCGCCCAACGCACCCGCATGTCACGCGCCTGTCCCTGCCCCCCATCGGGAGATTGCTTGAAAGCTGTAATCGTCGGGCTCATCGGGTTACCTTGCTGCTAACTGGCGGTCGAAGGACGTAAGCACCTGCCTCCTGCCGACACGCTAGGACAATTTATTGAGCCGCTCCTGGTAGCTGCGCAAAAGGCTCGCCCGCCGCGGCCGGAAACTCTCGCCGGTCCGAACCGCCGCCTCGATCCGGTCAGCACGGAAAATGCGGAAATCCTTGCGCATGCAGCACCATGCCAGAACAGCCAGCACACGCTCCGAGTAAGCCAGCGATAGCGGATAGATCGTCCGCTCGGTTGGCGCACCATGCTCGTCGCGATAGCGGATGGCGACCGCCTCCTCGGCCCAGCAACTCTCCCGCAGAATGCCCATGTCGATGGCAAATCCATAGCGCGCCTGGGGCCGGTAAACCTGCGAAATGGCATGAAACATCTGCTGCTCGCGCTCGTCCGGCAGCGTTGCGGCCACCTTTGCCAACACCGACAAAGCAGCATCGGCCAGCGCCGGATCACCCATGTGCCGCACTTCGTTTAAGCCTAGCACTAACGCCTCGATCTCGATGCGCTCAAACGTTTGCGGTGGCAAAGCGATGTCTTCGGTCAGCCAATAGCCATAGCCCCGCTCGCCCTCGATCCGTGCGCCAGCCGCCCGCAAGCTATCGATGTCGCGATAAAGCGAGCGCAGCGACACACCGGTTTCTTCCGCCAGCCGCGCAGCCGTAAGCGGCGCGGGCAAGACGCGCATGACCTGCAAGAGGCGGAGCAAGCGATCGGACCGAGCCATGACTGTCCAACTGCCGGAAACTGGCAGTTGGCTGAAGCTATACCAAGCTCATCACAGCGCGCAAGGAAATCGCCATGACAATAGCCACTACCACCCACCTCAACTTCCGCGGCGAAGCCCGCGAAGCCCTTGGCTTCTACCAATCCGTCTTCGGCGGCGAAACGATGCTGGTGACCCACAGCCAGACCTACCCAAGCTTTGCGCCCGAGGAAGCCGATCACATTGCGTATGGTCAGGTGGAAAGTGCCGAGGGCTTCCGCATCATGGCGTTCGACGTCCCCACCAGCCGGCCCTATTCACCAGGCGAAAGCCCGGTCTTCGTGTCGGTGCGCGGCACCGGAATCGACGAACTCACCGGCTATTGGACCAAGCTGTCTGCCGGCGCCACGATCATCCAGGCCTTCGGCCCGGCTGGCTGGTCTCCGCTCTATGGCATGCTCAAGGACAGGTTCGGCGTCACTTGGGTGCTCGATATCGCCGTAAGCTACTAGGCAACAAAAAGCCGCCGGGTCGTCCCCGGCGGCTTATGCTTTGAAACCTAAGCCGATCAGGCGCGGTTCTTGTTGTAGAGATCGAAGAACACGGCTGCGAGCAGCACCACGCCCTTGATCATCTGCTGCAGGTCGATGTTGATGCCCATGATTGACATGCCGTTGTTCATCACGCCCAGAATGAACGCGCCGATGACCGCACCGGCCACGGCACCAACGCCGCCCAGCGCCGATGCGCCGCCGATGAACACGGCCGCGATCACGTCTAGTTCGAGCCCTTGGCCTGCCTTGGGCGTCGCCGAATTGAGGCGCGCCGCATAGATCATGCCTGCAAGAGCTGCCAGCGCACCCATGATGGCAAACACGTAGAACGTCAGCCGCTCGGTCTTGATGCCCGACAGCGCTGCTGCCTTGAGGTTACCGCCCAAGGCATAGATGCGGCGCCCGAAGGTCATGCGCTTTGTGATGAATACAAAGAGCGCGATCAACAGCGCCATCACGACGAGCACGTTGGGCAGGCCGCGATAGGATGCGAGCATGTAGGAGAAGAACAGCACCAGCGCGGCGATGATCAGATTTTTGACAACGAACAGGCTGAACGGTTCCGTTTCATAGCCGCGTGCCTGGCGGCGGGCCCGCCCGCGAATAGCAAAGACCACCATGGCCACCACACCCAAGACGGCGATAATGGCTGTCGTTGTGTGAAGCACCACCGGCTGCACGCCTTCACTCGCGGCGACCAGCGTCGTCGGACCCACAAAATCGGGAATGAAACCAGCCGACAGCAGCTGGAATTCAGCTGGGAACGGACCGACGGACTTGCCGGCCAGAATGGCAAGCGACAGGCCCTTGAAGATCAGCATGCCCGCCAGCGTCACGATGAAAGATGGTATCTTGTGGTAGGCAATGAGATAGCCTTGCGCGGCCCCGATCGCTGCGCCCACCACCAAACAGATCGCGCCGGCAACGAATGGGTTGGCGAGGAATGCGAACTCGGGCGGAAAGCGCCAGCCTACCATCAGCATGGCGGCGAGAGCGCCCACGAACCCGGAGACCGAGCCCACCGAAAGGTCGATATGGCCCGCCACGATCACCAGCAGCATGCCCAGCGCCATCACGATAATGTAGCTGTTCTGCAGAATCACATTGGTCAGATTCACCGGCTTGAACAGCACGCCATTGGTGAAATACTGGAAGAACAGCATGATCAGGATCAGCGCGGCCAAGAGGCCATAATCGCGCAAATTCGCCTTGAGTGCGCCCCAGACGGTGAGCTCCTGCGTGCTGGCTGACGGACCGGTTGGGGTCATGCCTGGCTGGATGGTTTCTGTGGTCATGATGCCTTCCCTTCAGCGCGAACGATAGCGCGCATGATCTTTTCCTGGCTCGCTTCGCTGGTCGGCATTTCGCCCACGATGCGGCCTTCGTTCATTACATAGACGCGGTCGGTGATGCCGAGCAATTCCGGCATTTCCGACGAGATGACCAACACGGCTTTGCCCTGTGCGGCAAGCTGGTTGATGATGGTGTAGATTTCATATTTGGCGCCCACGTCGATGCCGCGGGTCGGCTCGTCCAGGATCAGCACGTCCGGATTGGAGAACAGCCATTTGCTGAGCACGACTTTCTGCTGGTTGCCGCCGCTTAGATTTCCCGTCACCTGATAGACGCTCGAGGAGCGTATATTGGTCTTCTTGCGGTACTCGTTGGCGACGTCCATCTCGGTCATGTCATCAATGACGCCCACACGGGAAACACCCTGCAGATTGGCAATGGTCGTGTTATGCTTGATATGGTCGATCAGGTTCAGCCCGAAAGTCTTGCGGTCTTCGGTTGCATAAGCCAGCCCGTGCGACACGGCACGTTGCACGGTCGAGGTATCGACCTTCTTGCCATGCACGTAAACTTCGCCGGAAATCTTCTGCCCGTAGGATTTGCCGAAAACGCTCATCGCGAACTCAGTACGACCTGAGCCCATGAGTCCTGCAATGCCAACCACCTCACCCTTGCGGATATTGATGTTGAGGTTCTTGATGACCTGACGGTCGCGGTGCTGGGGATGGAACACGTTCCAGTCCTTGACCTCGAACACAACTTCGCCGATCTGCGGCACTCGGCTGGGGTAGCGGTCATCGAGCGAGCGGCCAACCATCAGCGTGATGATGCGGTCCTCGGTGATGTCTTCCTTGTTCAGCGTCTCGATGGAGCGCCCGTCGCGGATCACCGTAATGCGGTCCGCGACCTTGCTGACTTCATTGAGCTTATGGCTGATCAGGATCGAGGTGATGCCCTGCTTGCGGAATTCCATGAGAAGGTCCAGCAGCGCCGCACTGTCCTTCTCCGACAGTGACGCCGTCGGCTCATCGAGGATCAGCAGGCGCACTTCCTTGCTCAGCGCCTTGGCGATTTCCACCAGCTGCTGCTTGCCCACGCCGATATTGGTCACCAGCGTATTGGGGTCTTCCGATAGGCCAACCATGCGCAAAAGCTTGCGTGCGCCGTCGCGGGTTTCGTCCCAATCGATCACGCCACCCTTGGCCTGCTCGTTGCCCAGAAAAATGTTTTCGGCAATGGACAGCAGCGGCACCAAGGCCAGTTCCTGGTGGATGATGACAATGCCTTTGTGCTCACTGTCACGGATGGATTTGAAGTGCTGTTCTTCGCCCTTGTAGATGATCTGGCCATCATAGCTGCCTGAGGGATAAACCCCGCTCAGCACCTTCATCAGGGTCGACTTTCCCGCGCCGTTCTCACCCACGATGGCGTGGATTTCCGCTTCGCGAACGTTGAGGTTCACGTCCGAGAGCGCCTTGACGCCCGGGAAGGTCTTGGTGATGCTGCGCATCTCCAGAATTGTTTCGCTCATCTTTTCTCGCTCTGATGGGCGCCTCTGGCGAACAGGTTCACTGCCCACCCGATTTGCCGGTCCGCTGGCGCCTGCGCCTTTGAACCATCGGGCCTCGCGTTATCGCGAAGCCCCGCTTTGGTCCAGTGAATTACTGGAGATCGGCTTCCTTTATGTAGCCGGAATCAACCACCAGTTCCTTGTAGTTGGTCGCATCGACCTCGTAAGGCGTTAGCAGCAGCGACGGAACAGTCTTGACGCCGTTCTCGTAGGTCGCAGTATCAAGACCTTCCGGCTCGTTACCCGACAGCACCGAATCGACCAGATCAGCGGTTACACGTGCCAGCTCGCGGGTGTCCTTGTAGACGGTTGAATACTGTTCGCCCGCAATGATCGCCTTGATCGACGGGATTTCAGCGTCCTGGCCCGAGATGATCGGGTACTTGAGATCGCCCGAACCATAACCAATGCCCTTGAGCGAGGATAGGATACCGCGCGCCACGCCATCGTTCGGCGCGAGCACGGCATCGACCTGGCTGCCGTCAGAATAGAACGCCGATAGGAGGTTATCCATGCGGGCCTGTGCCGTGGCACCGTCCCAGCGGAGCGTTCCAACCTTATCCATGCCCATCTGGCCGGACTTGACCACCAGATCACCGGCATCAATCGCCGGCTGCAGCACGCTCATGGCGCCATCATAGAAGAAGAACGCGTTGTTATCGTCTGGCGAACCGCCGAACAGCTCGATGTTGAACGGTCCCTTGTTCTCGGGATAGCCCAGACCCTTGAGGATTGAATTGGCCTGCAGCACGCCGACCTGGAAATTGTCGAACGTGGTGTAGTAGTCGACGTTCGCGGTGTCGCGGATCAGGCGGTCATAGGCGATCACCTTGATGCCGCCTGCAGCAGCCTGCTCCAGCGCAGCGCTCAGCGTCGTGCCATCCAGGGCAGCGATGATCAGGGCCTTGGAGCCCTTGGTGACCATGTTTTCGATTTGGGCAAGCTGGTTCGGAATGTCGTCGCCGGCATATTGCAGGTCGACAGTGTAGCCCTTGGCTTCGAGCGCCGATTTAAGCTCCGCGCCATCCGAGTTCCAGCGCAAGGTCGTCTGCTCTGGCATGGCGATGCCGATGATGCCCTTGTCCTGGGCATGGGCAGAAACTGCGCCCAAGGCCATCGTTCCGACGACGATTGCGGCCAGTGCCGATTTCAGTAAGTTCATATGTGTCTCCCTTCAGAGTGCTCTGGCGGGATAGGTGCGAGTGTCGCGCGCCGCACATCCGCCCTCGAGCCGGCAATCCGGAGCGCAGCAGATTGGTGCAGTTGTCGTGCGATAGCTCGCGGCGCTTTTGCGCCTTGGCCCTCCCAAGCCAGTTCTGCAAGATTAGAAGAAGGTCGAAGCGCCCGCAAGCAAATTGAGGTACGTGCATCGAAACAGCGGTAAACAATCAAACCGGCCCGGTATATTCCCCGGTCGTAATGTTCCATTTCATTGATCTTTCGATCAAGCCGTTCCATTGACACCATGCTTTCAAAAGCAAAAGGGCCCCGCTTTGCAGCGAGGCCCAAGATTGGTCTTACTGGATGTCTTCTGGCTTGAGGTAGCCCGAGTCGATCACCAGTTCCTGGTAGTTCGCAGCATCGACTTCGTACGGCGTCAGCAGCACCGATGGCACAACCTTGACGCCATTGTCATAGGTGGTGGTGTCGAGGCCTTCTGGGGTACCGCCGGTCAGCAGCGTGTCGACCAGTTCAGCGGTTTTGGCAGCCAGTTCGCGGGTGTCCTTGTAGATGGTCGAGTACTGCTCGCCGGCAATGATCGCCTTCACCGATGGAGCTTCCGCGTCCTGGCCGGTGATGATTGGCCACTGCAGGTCGCCCGAGCCGTAGCCCACGCCGCGGAGCGACGAGATGATGCCGCGCGACAGACCGTCATAGGGAGCCAGAACGCCATGGACGATTGAGCCGTCCGAGTAGTTGGCGGACAAGATGTTGTCCATGCGGGCCTGTGCAACAGCACCGTCCCAGCGCAGCGTACCAACAGTGTCCATGCCCTGCTGGCCGGACTTGATCACGACATCGCCCGAGTCGATCATTGGCTGCAGAACCGACATTGCGCCGTCATAGAAGAAGAAGGCGTTGTTGTCGTCTGGCGAACCGCCGAACAGCTCGACGTTCCATGGCTTGGTGTCAGCAAAGCGTTCCTGAAGGCCCTTTACGAGCGAATTGGCCTGCAGCACGCCAACCTGGAAGTTGTCGAACGTGGTGTAGAGATCGACATTGCCGGTCTCGCGGATCAGGCGGTCATAGGCGATGACCTTGATGCCGGCATCGGCAGCCTGCTGCAGCACGGCGCTGAGCGTGGTGCCATCGATGGACGCAACCACAAGAGCCTTGGAGCCCTTGGTGACCATGTTTTCGATCTGGGCAAGCTGGTTCGGGATATCGTCTTCTGCGAACTGCAGGTCGACGGTGTAGCCCAGGCCTTCCAGGGCCGACTTGAGCTCGTTACCGTCCGAGATCCAGCGCAGCGAGGACTGGGTCGGCATGGCAATGCCGATCGCGCCCTTGTCCTGCGCAAAAACTGGGGTGGAGGCTGTCAGCGCCATGGCGCCGACTGCCAGCACGGTGGCAAGCGTCTTGAAAATCTTCACGTCTCGACTCCCTTATGTATTTCGAGGTCATAAAGCCTAGATGGTCATCAGGGGAGAGGCTGCGGCTTGGAGCGCGGATGGCTTTGGCGAGCGGGCACAAACAAGCTCCCGCTCCGAACATCCTCGCCACGACAAGCCAAGCGGACACCCAAGAGCGCGCTGGCAGCTAGTCTGGCAAGACGTCCTCCTGAACCAACGGCACGGACCGTCAGGGCCCTCCCAAGCCCACGGGCCGGAAGCTAGGATAATCAGATAGGTGTGTAAAGCTAGATTTTGTCACGTCCTCCACCCCTTCTACGCACAGGATTAACGCTTATCGCCAGCCCATGGGCGATTGCGGGGCCACGGCCTTGTGGCTATGGTGCCGCTCGTATCAGATCGATCTACTCACAGAAGTCACAAACGGCTCACGCAGGTGCTTAACTTATCTGATACCTTTGAGGAGGAATCATGCAGAACGGGGGACAGCGCCCTGATGGGCAAACGGCTGCCAGCATCGTGGCCGATCATCTGGCCCAGATGATTCTGGGCGAGCTGTCGCCGGGCTCCACCTTGCCCAGCGAGGCCGACCTCGCCGCGCGCTACGACGTCAGCCGCCTCACCATCCGCGAAGCCGTTAAGCGCCTAGAAGGCCGTGGCCTCCTCGTCATCGCCCGTGGCCGCAAAGCCGTCGTGCGCGAACCCGATAGCGCCGCCTTCACCGATTTCCTCACCTCCGTCATCCGCTATGATCCCAAGGGCCTGTTCGACCTTGTTGCGGTGCGGCTGTCGCTCGAAGTCCAATCGGCGAATCTGGCCGCCAAGCACGCCACGCGCGCCTCGGTAGCTGCAATCGAAAGCGAGCTGCAAGGCATGCGCGACACGCTCCTAGGGGGCGACCGCCTCTCGTCTCCCGAAACCGAATCAAGCTTCCATAGCCACGACGTGGGCTTTCACGAGGCCATAGCCCTCGCCAGCGGCAACCGTGTCCTGGGCTACCTCTTCGAAGCCATGTCAAAGCCCTTGCGCGAAGCCTTCTTCATCAGCCGCCGCGGCCATGAGCAGCGCGGCCAGACACCCGCCGATATCGTCGCCGCCCACCAGCGTATCCTCGACGCGATTCGCCTGGGCAATGATCGTGCCGCAGGCGAAGCCATGCGCCTGCACCTCAAGAACACCGAGCGCGACATCCGCATTGCGCTGAGCCAACTCGCCTCCCCCTCGACGTCGCGTGACTGAGGCCCACAAACGCCTTGCGCCCCGTAGCGCCATGGTCGAATAATCCGCGCAAAAATGCCGGGACACACAATGCCGCCAAGACTGGACACTTCAGGGAACCGTCTGGACGATGCCGCCCGTGCCGGCTGGCTCTATTATGTTGCCGGGAACACCCAGGAGGAAATCGCCGCCAAGCTCGGCATTTCCCGCCAATCCGCGCAGCGCCTTGTATCCCTCTCGGTCAGCGAGGGCTTGATCAAGGTGCGGCTCGATCACCCGATCGGGCACTGCATGGATCTGGCGGCACGCTTAAAGGACAAGTTCGCGCTCGACCTGGCCGAAGTCGTTCCATCCGATCCCACCAGCCCCTCCACGACCATCGGCCTTGCCGAGGCCACTGCTACCGAGATCGAGCGCTGGCTCAAGCGCCCTGACCCCATCATCATGGCCGTCGGCACCGGCCGCACGCTCAAGGCATCGGTCGAGCAACTCATGCCCATGGATGCCTCGCACCACAAGGTCGTCTCGCTTACCGGCAACATCGCCCCTGATGGTTCAGCCGCCTATTACAACGTGATTTTCAACATTGCGGACACGGTCAAGGCTCGCAGCTTCCCCATGCCCCTGCCGGTGATCGCCTCCTCGGCCCGCGAGCGTGAACTCCTGCACGCTCAACCCATGATTCGCGAAACGCTCTCGCTTGCCGCCCAGGCGCACGTCACCTTCGTTGGCCTTGGCGACATGAGCGCCCAAGCGCCGTTGTTTCTGGATGGCTTCATCAACGAAACCGAGCTTAAGGCCCTGCAAAAAGCCGGCGCCGTCGCTGAAATCTGCGGCTGGAGCTTTGACGCCGATGGCCGCATCATCGAGGGCCCGATCAAGGACCGCGTCGCTTCTGCCGCGATCCCGTCGCGCGACCGCTCGCTGGTCGTAGCGGTGGCTATCGGCGAAAAGAAATTGCCTGGCATTCGGGGTACGCTGAATCGTGGCTTGGTGAATGGCCTAATTACCAACGAGGCGACAGCTGAGGGTTTATTAAATCTCCGCTAAATATTTGGAAGGTAACATAAATCTATTCTTAGAAAACGTTTTCTGCCGCACGTGTAGCACGTGACAGGCGCATAGCACGCTTGACTCTTCTGCATAGATGATGAGTATTTGCTCATCGCCGCGACAAATGCCCGTCGCGACAACCGGGAGGATACATATGAAACTAACACCCATTCTTGTGGGCGCATTCACCCTTGCTCTGATTACTTCCGCTTCTGCACAGACCCTGACAATCGCCACCGTCAACAACGGCGACATGGTTCGTATGCAGGCGCTGTCGCCTGCTTTCACCGAAGAAACCGGCATCCAGCTGAACTGGGTCGTGCTCGAAGAAAACACCCTGCGCCAGAACGTCACCACCGACATCGCCACCAATGGCGGCCAGTACGATGTGATGACCATCGGCACCTACGAGGCCCCGATCTGGGCCAAGCAGGATTGGCTTGTTCCGCTAACTGCCCTGACCACAGACGCTGCCTACGACGCTGACGATATTCTTCCGCCCATTCGCAGCGGCCTGTCATATGAAGGCGAGCTCTACGCCGCACCCTTCTATGGCGAAT